>Ga0065711_1045194_pt1 | contig 13630 bp, 7 predicted proteins | sample Hoacrofraction12_FD_59098 | JGI IMG/M metagenome (GOLD analysis project Ga0065711, IMG submission 59098) | Hoatzin crop microbial communities from Cojedes, Venezuela - Epithelial fraction 12 v2 (version 2) | ecosystem: Host-associated > Birds > Digestive system > Esophagus > Crop | place... | reverse complement strand
CCAGTTTGGTGTCATCAGCAAACTTGCTGAGGGTACATTCTAACTCTTCATCCAGGTCGTTGATGAAGAAGTTAAACAAGACTGGGCCCACTACTGACCCCTGAGGGACACCTTTGTCCAGAATGGGCTGTCTGCCTTCAGGGAGGACCAGCAAGAAGAGCAAGAAAGATACTCTTCTCAGCAATGTGCTTCCCTCTTGGTTACAGGAGCAAAGGGAGTCTTAGAGGGCATACTTACATTGCTAAATGAATGAGAGCAAGGGAGCAAGCAGATAGCTTATTCCGTGACTCTGTTTTGGAGTACTCCACATGCATGCCTCGAAGACAAATCAGTATTGAAAGGGCTAGGCTTAAGAACCAAGTACATAAAACAGTCAATGCCAATTTTCTTCAGGGCCAGGGATCATCTTCTCTTTCTGTCTTATTTAGCAGTAAAGGCATTTATTGTTTGAAGCATGACTGGATCCACATTCTTAAGCACTGCACTATGACTTGTTGACTGAACTCACTGTACACATACTAACTCATGCATGTAAATGTCCCAGATAAAAGAAAAAATGTTGACCTGACTCTAAAAATCTTATAAGATTTGTCACAACCAAAGGGTGCAATGCTGCAGTGCAATGTATGTGAAGCCAATGCCTGCGACAACATCACTTAATGTTAACAGTAAGAGTACTGGCTGTAACGTTGTAAATCAAATGCTATTGAAGCCCTGTGATATATCAAGTTCAAGCAGCGTGTTCAGCTGAAAGGCCCTTTGTTCAGCTGAAAGAAAGGCATCCCTTGTTTTCAAATAATGTCATGGTTTAGCTACTTGGTGTGTGGGTTAATGCAGAAAGGGGCAAGTGAGTACCGAAACCAGTAGGCGAGAACACTATCAGTTATCAGCCTTGATCACAGAAGAGTTACAGCATGTTCCCAGCACCTTAGTGGTAACATGGTGGATGCAGAGTCTTTAGCAGCTGAGTGCCAACCTGCACTACAGGATGTGTCATAACAATTCCTGAGAGTCCAGGGGTATAAAAGGAAAACAGTAAACATCATGCACAATAGTATGATATACACAGTAATTCAGGGTTACAGTGCAGGCGATAGATTAACTGAGCTTTTACTTTTTCCCATCTTCTTTTCCATAAGCACCACTTGGCAAAAGTGTGATCCCTCTCAAATAATAGGGCGAAAGCTATGCTGCTGCATAACCCTTGTCCATCTGCTTCTTTCCATAAGTCTGCATCAAGTCCTGCTGTATCTGTTAGTTTAGGAATATCTTCTTACTATCCTCATGTTACCTTTGGAGAAAACAATTTGAAAACACATAGCCACCACTCCTCCTTGCACTTTGCACATATTTTGTGGTGAATGGATGAGAGAAGTGGTTCTTCTAACAATTATAAATTTGAATGTGGGACCGTGAAGTCATTTAACTCTGCACAAATCATTACAACAGGGCAGAATGACAGCATGCTAATCCAGACAGCCAACACCAACGAAGCTGAATGGCACAAGCACACTCACTTGGTGGCAAAATGGATGCCATCCAGGATCCGGATGTAAAGACTGTGATTATAAGTTTTTATAAAACCGCTGAGAGAGAACTTTGTTGCTACTCTTATCCTTTCTGTATTAATTAAAATATCACAAGTCTGCTACCACATGTTCTACACACACCTTCTGGCAGCTGTCTTGGTAAATTTTTGAAAACATGGAAAATAGCATCTTGCTCCAAGTTACATGCTGTGGGAAGAAACAGCCGGGGCAGTATGTGAAATGTGAAACACAGAAAAGAAACCATCCACATCGGAGTTTGGGGTCAAACCCCAAAAGGTATGCCATGTGTCTCACAGTATAAATAAAACATGGCTTTTCTCCCAAAGATGTTATAATCCAATTCACAAATGAGTTATTGGACAAGAAGAATAAAAAAGCAAAGAGCAAGAGTACAGCATATGAGATATCTGTATCTCTATGGGAATTCTTATATAGGTGTACAAATGCATGTGTATAAATTTTTACTTATCTTCATCCTGCCCATCTCCCTCACTTGTTTTATTTTTTTATTTATCTCCTATAAACCTTGGCATTCTGGACAAATGAGTTTTCAGAAATGATTTATACATGCCATTTAGGTTTTCTTCATTGATATATAAATATATAGAAGATATGTGAATATGCCTTTTATAAGATTGTGTATAAAACAAGGTAAAAAAGGGGGATGACCTTAGTTTAAGGCCAATTAATAGATATGGAGGTATACAGAAAAGGTAGGGGCATACAAATAATTCAGTATCTGTTTTATTTAGTGCTAGAAATATGAATATTAATATATACATATATTTAGTGTTTAAAATATGAAGAGGAAGGTGAAGGGGAAGCAAACAGCTAAAGCTAAGTAGAATAAGACTTTAGATTACACAAGAAAGAATGATAGAATTGTGAAGGGAAAAAAATGGGTCCTGGGGAAAATGGGAAGTGTTCAGAGATTAAACTGATGTGTTCACTAGAATTACATAACAATCTGTTCATAAAGTGTGTCTCTATCAATATTTTCAATTAAGACACTTTATTTGTCGTAATAAAGAGCAGATCTTTCTATCATTTATTCTGGAAATTCTTCTAAGTCTTACAACTGAAATTAAAGGCCTTTCATCAACATTATATGGTGTCTTGCTATAATTAAAGCTGTAAAGAATAATTATGTGAAAGTTTTGGATATAGATACAAATAGAGTAAGATCTTAATGAATATAAAGCAGAAATACACTGTATGCCTAGCCATTACCAGTCAGGGGAAAAAAAATCTTAATATCAACTGATCATTTAGAAATACTGTTGAAAACATTTTTTTTGCCTTTGTGAGCAAAGGACTCAGAAAGGAAAATGAGCTAAAGTGCCTTCATTTATCTGGTGCCAACAGTGCAGACAAGCCATGGTATAAAAATACCTGTTGCTACCAGCTGCATGAAAATGCTGTGTCACCTTAGATTCAGTCATCCTTGATTATACCAGTTAGTGCTGAAATCTCATTGGATTTCAATAACAACTAATGAAATCATATTCCTTCACCTCCTCTGATAATGTAGACCTTTAGCTCTAGCAATTTCAGTTTACTCTAACTGAACCAATAACCTTAGTTTTAATCACCTTTACTATTTGGAATGATCAGAAAACAGATACACATTTTAAGCCATGGGCCACTTAAGCGTAGAGATTGTAGATATCACTCATCCTTTCAGTCTGAAGGAAAAAAAAATAGAGGTAAAGGCAATTAAAGGCAATTTGAGATGTCCTGTATTTTACTTTGGATAAAGGAAGCTCGTTTTTTAATTAGAAAGGAGCAGAAAGAAAAGACTTTCTAAATTCTGAAGAAGGAACCTGCCTACCGTTGATAAGATTTTAATTGCCAATGACTGGTGTTTTCTACTGATCCCATTACCTGATTAATTATGATTATTATTATTTGTTACTTGCAAAGTGCCTAAGGTGGTGAAGGTACTTCAGAGACAAAATAAATGATGCAGTCCCTTCTCCAAGGAGCCTACAGTCTTACAACATGAAAGATGACACAATAAGTGAGAGCAATAAAAAGCAGCAGCAATAGAGTGAGAATAATTACATGGTTACTTAGGTTCATTTTATACACAACTTGATGGTACTGCTGTTTGCTTGATTTGTTTCTGCTTTTTTGAGCAAGAAGGAGGACATGGGTATAAGAACAGAGAGGAAATCAAATGGAAAAGCAAGAACTTAGACCTCTGGGGGTGTGTTTATGCACGTATGTATGTGTGTATGTGTGTATGTAGAGGGTGAGGGGTACGGTAAATCAGCAATGTAGATTAGAAATTACACCAACAGTGCCTACAAAGCGAGAAGGAAAACAGGTGAGATAAGTCATGAGAACGAAGACTGAAGTAAAAGAGGCGAAGAAATAACAGGATGGAGTTTGTTGTCTTCTCAGAGTACCTTAAATGAGTGGTCATGTCACATGGCCAATTGAGTTCAACAGAAATTCAGGATAGGGTCCTGCCTCGACTCTGGAAAACAGGCTTTGGGGTAAGATGAAAGACTGGCATAACATGCATCAGTGGATTAAGGCCTGGTATAACACGCAAGTAACAGTTCCTCTGAAGAACAACAGTGAGGGAGCACTAGAATTCATAACCTTCTACTTAAATTCTTTCCTCTTTTTTTGAAACTAAAGTGTGCTCTTAGATTCTGTAGGACAGGTGACTTATCCAGCTGAACATTGTGTCTGCTCTATTATGCTTACTATCTTTCAAGTTATTTTATTCCATGAATTTCTTCCATGAATTGCTTAAGTCAGTTTTGGCTTCTTGCCTCCTGTGGCAATAAATTTCATAGCTTATTTCTGTGTTGCAAAGAAAATTTTCTTTTTAAACATTGCTGATCTGATATGTTCAGTGAATCCATCACAGAGTTTCACTTTGAAGAAGTGAAAAATTCTCCCTAATTCTTCTTTTCCACATTTCTTCACCACATTCTGGGAAGTCCTCCCAACTACTCTCTGAATCCTTTTCTCCTTCCCTTCCCTTCCCCTCCTTCCCCTATACAGGGAATCACCTACATTCCCCTCCATAGGAACAGAGGGAGACAGGCACCTCCAGAAACTGACTAACTAACTACCCTTAAAGCTCAACTCTGATGCTCATACTAGGCATCTAATGTCGTTTGAAATGTCTCAGCTTATTCCACATAGCCGCTGCTCCATAGATTGTGTCAGATGTCCTAGGGTTTCTTAAATGGCGCTACTTTTATGTGTGGGCTAGGAGTGGCACTCCTAAAGGCTCTGGGCTTAATAGCTCTCTGGGATCCATTCACTGTACTGATTAACTTCCTAGATCTCCATGGTAACTTAGACAACTGGCTTATGTATAGAAATTTATGTATAAACACCTAAATATAGGCCTTCTGAACTTGATCACTATCCTGCTAGGTTCATTTACTGCCTAAATTTGGATCTCCTAAGTGTGACAGATAATCCCACATTATATACCTAACTTTTAAATGGCAAATCTCAGTAAAATACATTTCAATCTGCTATACCAGCTTTAGTTATTACTACTTTTTGCACATATTTCATGTTTGTAATTAAATTACCATATGGAATAAAAAGGTATTAAAATGTAATTTGAAAAATCCTGCTTATTAACAAATACGTTCAACATTTACTAACTAGAATTTTAATTTAGGATTAAAAAGAACAATTCATGTGAAATTAGCTATTCATTATAAAATACAGTAATCACATTTTCTAATTAGGAATGGGACTGAATCATAAAGCTTCACTGTCACTTTTCTTTCAGATGTGAATGCTTCCAAAATTTGATAACTTTGTGGTTTTCTTCTAGTTTGTAGCTAATTTTATATAATTTTTTCCTACTTAACCCCTCTCTTTATAAGTCATTAACATTTGCAAAAGTTTTTTTTTCACATTGTCTCTGCAGGCACAGATTTGTCCTTGCCGAAATATTTCACAAAAAAATAGTTTCCTTCATACAGTGTCAGGGACTGTAACGGTATTGGATTTCTTAGAATATCAAGTCAAGTGTCTGTTTTGACTACAGCCACATACTATAATCTATTTCATAAACTGATGATGTTTCATATGAGAGTCTTTTCTGCTCTAACCATTCTTTTAAAAAGTTGTATATGTCAATCTACTGATGGTTAGAAATACTCTTCTAATCTCCACCCTAAAAAGGCACATTATCAATTTAAGTTGATGAGAATTTATAGTTCTACATGCCAGTATTGTTGTTTGTCTTAAAAAGCTTTTCTTTTTTTCTTGTGTATCTATAGACTGATACCAAGTGACACGTTTTTCAGTTAGAGTTTTCTGATCATGGAAACCCTGTTCAGAGTGTTTCAGATAAAATCTCATCTGTGTATTTAAAAGGTATGGTATATTGCTCTGTTTCTACTGCCTCTCTCAATATATCCTAAGATTGCATATGTCATTTTCATTGTCACATCTGATGGTATCATAGTCAACCAAAGTAGTATTCTCCTGACTGGAAGATCATTGAGGGTTTTTTGCAACTTAGGTAGGAGTTTATTCTTCCTTCATAGAGGCAAGAGCTTCCCAGGGCACAATTCATCTCATCCTAAGGCAAATGCCTAAAACTATTTTCAATATTTACTTCCTAAAAATACCTGTTTCTCTTTGCTGACTGCAAGCGGAGTTTGGGATGATCAGCTCTGTTGTAAACACCTAAAATGTATCCATGTAGCATTAGTTGAGCTAAATTCCGCTCTGTCCTAAGAGACAAGTGGCTAGTCTTTTTCTCCTCTTCTTTTCCAATTGAAAATCTCAAAATTTATAAGTGATCTCCAATTTTTAGACCATTTTGCATTTATGCTCTTAAGTTTAAGCTTATTTACTCCTCAAGAAGTTGTCAACAGACCTAATTTAGTAAAAATAAAACAAAACATTTCAAAAAATAAAAACAGTAAATAATAACTGTCCATCATCTTCTTGTTCTTGAAGAATTCTAAAGTTAGTCTCATTCCATTCTGACAGTTCCCTCTTTGTCATTACACATCGACAAAAATATTTCAAACTGTTCTTTATATAACCTGTTATTCTAGTACTAATCTTCATATTCTTCGCATTGGCTGATAATTTCCATTTGGTACTGTTTCTATTTATAGAAGTCTAGATTTATGAAACCTAATACAATTCTTTTGTCTAGTAAATAATTTATCAAAGAGAATGAGTTATTGTATTGCTTTAACACTTTTCAGCAAACTTTAGCAAATCCATGCTGCATTCAATCTTACTATGAGTTTCTTTTTTATTTCAAAGATTATAGAAGAAGCATATTTTTGGTAAGATCCCTAACAGGCTAAAATGAAACTAGGCAATAAAATGAGAATTTCATAATGAGAGATATATTTTCTTTAATTTTCCAAATAGGTAAGGTTATTCCCTTTGAAGCTTAGCATTTTGTCCTTACCTGATATTTCCAGTATCAGTTAAAAATATAGTATCATTATTTATTGGTATCAAAGAACAAAATAAATCATGTTTCAACCTTTCGTATTTTACTTCTTGGTGGTATACTCTATCAGCTTTGATATTTCTCTAACATTTATATTATTTTTGACCCTGCATTGTTTCATGGATTTATCTCTGTCATCACTACATGGTTTATCTTCTACTTTCATGACTATGTACCTGCTGAAAACTTGAACAATATCTTTATCTCTAATCCTTTCTAACCTTGCAACTACTTTCTCTGCAGCCTTCTATATTTCACAACATCTAGACTTCAGAATGTACAGATTCTTATATCGGCATTATGATCAACTGTCCTGGTTGTCCATTGGTTTCAAAATCAGTTGAAATATTTCCTCTTTTAGTTGTGTATATATATCTCCTAACAGATCCCAATTTAGTGTCACATGTTCCCTCATTTATTCTTCCCTATTTATTCTTTACATCTTTAATACTATTGATTAATTTTAGCTTTATTTTATTCTTTAAAATAACTTAATCTTGAATTAAAAATATGACATAATCAAATGCTGTTCTGACTTTGACCAGCAAACAGTAACCATGACTTTTTCCACCACCAAGGATTTTAATGGCAAGTTAAAGTTTGAAGTCCAGGTTCAGATCAAACGAATCTACATCTCATTCATTCTTAGCTGCCACCATAATGGCTGCCAGAGACTCCTTTTGATGTGTTGGTTGTTAACTCTCAGACTTTCAGACAATTAATTTCAGTAAGATTTGAAATTTTTTACTATAGTCTCTGTATTCCTCAGCTACCTTTTTTCCTTTCAGTAGATTACAAATTATAAAAAGAAGTTTTTAGACATTGGAAACACAGTCTTCTATGTATTAGGATTTCTATAGCAGAAAAGCATTTTGATAATTGTATCAAGGTCCTTCTTAGACGAGTCCTGTATTATCAGTCTCATTGGGTGTCATTCATCTAGCCTCTATTAGGAAACTACGACATGTTTAGACACCACTGTAGAAGAGGCACATGCATTTAGTCACAGTTCAATAGCCCGGTGCCATATACCTGATTCTCTTATCTTTCTTCACTGTAGATTGCAAGAACCTTTTCCTGAGGAACACACACTTTGGATAGTATGCATAGTGAGAAACTAGTTAATGACAAGCCGTCCTGGAAGAGGGTGCAAAATTCTCCTTGCACAGCCCAGATAAGGTAAATATCTGTACTACCCCATGGCTACTATCACAGTTTTGGGGGCAACATTGAAGAAAGATATTCTTGTAGCATTGGACACTGGAGCTGTTGGTCTCAGTCTCAACGGGTCTATGGTAGAGTACCAATCACTGGAGATTTTCAAGATACAATTGGACAGGATGGTAGGTAAACTCATCTAGGCTCCGTTTTCCACAAAATTTTGGACCAGATGATCTTTAAAGGACCCTTCCAATCTGAGCTTTTCTATGATTATATAGTTTAATAGGTTCACCAGCATATTCTTCAAATAGCTAATCTCAAGCATATAATCTGAATCAGAAAGCTTAATATACCTAAACCTCACTCAGCTAAGCCACAGAAAACCAGACATACCCAAAAGCTATGTAACAGTGTGATCATGAAGTGAGATATGCTTTGACAAGTAGAAACCTAAAGGAAAATTTTTTTAGACTGTCTTTCGGGAACTGACTTCTGGGGAAAAAAATAAAAAGATCTCATATTATTCTGATTACTTGTCTTAACTGTAGGAGAACATAGGATGCTCTGCAGCTTCTTTCCTTAGACTTCATTGCCTTTGTCTCATCCAACTAGTCATAATAGTAGTGGCTGGCATGCTGCTACCTGGATTGTGAGGAGGATGGTCACATGAAGAGAGAGTTTGACAGAGGTTTTACTTCTTACCGAGGAAAACAGTCACCAGAAAAGAATTGGATGCTAAGGCCAAATTGGGACAGAACTACAGATCCTGTGCACAGACCCTAGGAAATTATCTCCAGATTTGGTCTGCAGAGTAAAACAATCTCTCCAGATGGTCAACATTTACATGGCATAGGTCCACAACTATGAGAAATACACTATGGTATATCTGAAAGATTCTGGCGGATGTGCTTACATGACCAACAGTATTCTAGGAATCTCAACTCATTAGCAGAATTTGTGCAAACTCCAACTTCTGGTATGTGGGCAAGATGATGAACAACAGTATTTGCCAAGGATGTTGGTGAATTCCATCAAAATCCTCAAGGCTAAGGATTGTCTAATAGTAATGAAGAAATATCCCTGTATATTGGATGAAGTCAGTGGCCGAGAAACTGACTTTGGGCATGACATGCACTTCCAGAGATATGCTGAGTATTGAGTCCAGGACAGAGGACATCACAAAGCTTGTACGCTGCTTACTCTGAGACTCTCAGTTCAGACCCCACTGAAAAATCTTTGGACAGTAGACACAAATAGGAAGTTCAGTTATGCAGCATCTTGACTACATCCTTTTGAACTTATTTCTGTAGTTTTAAATATGATTCAGTAGTAAGCCCTGAGTGTGTATCAGAAGAAGTCTGGTGAATATGGAGGTAAGCGAGAGCAATTGAAGAAAATTACTTAGCTCCCTAAAAGTCCTGGCTGCCCACTTGAGGAGAGATGAATTACGTTCTTCTGTTTCTACATTAGGTTAAAATAAATATATCTCAGTTGAAATAAATAGAACAACATTTTGCAACAAATGACTCTTCTGACCCAGATGTTTAACATTTGGTAAACATACCTAGTGGAGCTCTGAAGGTTTATCTTTATCTCACATAATTCCATTTGAAAGGATAAAAATGTTCAAAAATCATGAGAAACCTGATCAGTAAGGGTAAACATGTAATTACTCTGGCCAAAATATTTTTCAAATTTTTGAAATATGGTAAAATGTTTTGACATGTTTAGTTGTGGGCCTCGATTTGGAGTAGCATATATAGCCCAACTCATTGCCATTCTGCCATTCTATCATTCTCATGATTATTCAAAATTCTTCCAAACTTGTATTTTATTAGTTGTTTAGACTTCTGCCTGTTACTACTGATTAAAAGTTAGTTTCTCCAAATCAAAAGGCAGTTTATGAGACATTGTTATTGCAAACTTTATCAACCTTTCTCTATCCCACTGAGGCTAGTTTTGTACAAAGAGTGACTTCAACATGATCAGTCTAAAAAATCCCAACAACACTCTGTGGCATTTTAGTCAATTTCTCCATTAGGGAAATCAGTTATTTTTCAGTCCCTAATGATGGGATGACATTCAGTTATGGTGTGACTACATGTACTAGAAGAATTATTAAAGAACATTTCATAGCAATTGCTTGATGTAATTTCATGGTGTTTAATTAGTCCAAAGTTAAATGATAAAATGAAGTTTGGATATTTAAGACTCTTTCTGAATTTTTAAAAGTTCTATGTAATCTATAATGTTAATTAAAATATTTTTCTTATGCGTGTGTTTTTATGTCTGACAGTTTAAGCCTGACAAAGTCTAGAATGGTTTTGGCATCTAAATCTTTCTTTTCTCCTAGAAAATCTTCCTTGGTGATGCTCATGCTATGTATTGTTTACAGATTACCACTGAATAACACTTTCATCTGGTGTTCAATACTTCTGCAGCATAATGGCTGCATGTTAATAGTGGGCTGTGGTTGCCAATGGCAACAACACTGCTTCAGCATAGAAAAACTGGAAGCAGTGAAGTACCATACTGCGAGAGCAGCCAGACGGATCCCAGTATGCTGTGTCTCCACCATAAATATCCTAGCTGCAGCAGCTGAAAAAACAACACTTTTTCTGTCAGATGCCATAAGTAGACAGGAGTCAAGCATATCACATGGAAAACTGAAGTGTCAGGGGCTGAGCACCTTGGACCCAAGCAGAGTGATGAGGAGGGACTGTCAAAACAACCCATCTCAGAGTTAGCTACCACAGCACACTGAGCATGGCACCTGAAATCCTTTGGGTGGTATAATAAAAAAGAGGATCATTCAGTTAATATTCATAAACATAGAAAGAAATTAATAAAAAAACCTCTTGTCAAATCACCATTTCTCTGAAGCCCATATAATCTCAATCATTTCTCCTTTGCTAGGGAACCACAGAAGCTTTGAGCTCTGGTTTTGTTCTGCAGTGCAAATCCACAACTGGATTTAAACTGTTGAGGTTAAATATTGTTAAATGAAGACATACAAGAATATTTCAGTCCAGAGTATATTGTATGAAATATTTAGCTTTTATTGTGTGACACACAGAGCAAATTTATTTATTTATTTTTCTAGCTATGTTTGCAAGGAAATGAACTCAACTTCGGATGCACCCGTAAAAATTGAGGGAGCTGACTCGTCATTGCAAAGCCACTCTCAATTATCTTTGAAAGGTCATAGTGATTGGATGAGGTTCCTAAGAACCGGAAGAAAGCAAAAGTCATTCTATTTTCATGAAGAGCAAGAAGGAGGAACTGGTGAACTACAAGCCAGTCAGACTCACCAAAGTCCTTGGGTAGGTGACAGAGCAAATAATACCAGAAAACATTTCTAGACACACAAAGGATACTACGGTGCCTTGAAAGAGCCAACACAGATTTACAAAGGAGGGAAGGAGTATAGGCTTGGGGTGGACCTGCTGCAGAGCGGCTCTGCGGAGAGCAACCTGGGTGTGCTGGTGGATGACAAGTTGACCATGAGCCAGCAGTGTGCCCTGGTTGCCAAGAAGGCCAAGGGTGCACTAAGAAGAGTGTGGCCAGCAGGTCAAGGGAGGTTCTCCTCCCCCTCTGCTCCACTCTAGAGAGGCCCCATCTGGCGTACTGTGTCCAGTTTTGGGCTCCCCAGTTCAAGAAAGATGGAGAACAACTGGAGAGCGTCCAGTGGAGGGCTTTGAAGATGATTAGGAGACTGGAGCATCTCTCCTACAAGGAAAGGCTGAGGTAGCTGGGCTTGTTTAGCCTGAAGAAGAGAAGGCTGAGAGGGGACCTTATAAATGCTTATAAATGTCTTAAGGATGGGTGTCAGGAGGATGGGGCCAGACTCTTTTCAGTGGTGCCCAGTGACAGGACAAGGGGCAATGGGCACAAACTGAAGCACAGGAAATTCCATCTGAACATGAGGAAGAACTTCTTCCCTCTGAGGGTGACGGAGCACTGGAACAGGCTGCCCAGGCAGGTGGTGGAGTCTCCTTCTCTGGAGATATTCAAGACCCGCCTGGACAAGATCCTCTACAGCCTGCTGTAGGTGACCCTGCTTTGGCAGGAGGGTTGGACTAGATGACCCACACAGGTCCCTTCCAACCCCAACCATTCTTGTTACTCTGTGATTCTGTGAATCATGCCTGAGCAGCCTGACAGCCTTCCATGGCGAAATTACTAGCTTGGTGAATGTTAGGAGAGCAGGTGATTATTATTATTTTTTTTTTTATCTTGACTTTAGCAAGGCTTTTGACACTGTCTCACCATGGATGGACTGATGAAGTAAAAGCTAGGTAAGGGGACAAGAAGGTGGACTGAAACTGGCTGAACTGACAGGCTTAAAGGGTGATAATCAGTGGTGCAAAGCCCACCTGGAGGCCAGATACCAGTGGAACACCCCAAGAGTCAATATTGCATTCAATGTTGTTTGACCTTTTCATTAATGACCTGGATTCTAGGACAGAATGCACATCCTCATCAAATTTTCAGATTATACAAAACTAGGAGGAGTGGTTGATGCACCAGATGGGTGTGTTGCATTCAATGGGATGCAAATGAGCTGTAGAAATGGGCTAACAGGTATCTCGTAGAGTTCAACAAAGGGAAATCCAAAGTCTGGCAACTGGGGAGAAATCACTCAGGCACCACTGCAGGCTGGGAACTTACTGGCTAGAAAGCAGCTTTGCAGAAAAGAAGTTAGGGGTCCTGGTCTACAACAAGATGACCATATGCCAGCAATTTACCCTTGTAGCTAAGAAGTCTGATTTTACACTCCAAGGTTTTATTAGGAGGATAGTTGCCAGCAGGTGAAGGGAGACAGTACTTACTCTTTATTCACATTCACTTCTGGAGTGCTGTGTCCAGTCCAGGGAACCCCCATATAAGAGAAACAAGGACATGCTGGAGCAACTCCAACAAAAGGCCTGGAAGATAAAAAAGGGATTGGAACTGGATGAGATTTTTCACTATTGGGCTGGATTTAACAACTGCTTTTCAAGGTTGGACTTTTTACTTACAAATACCGAGGCTAGTGAACGAGATTCTTTTTTTGAGATCTGGCAACATTTCAGTATGGAAAGTGTACTTTGGTAGAGAACACTGTAATTTGCAGGTCAGCCTCACCTCCATCCCGCGAAAGGTGATGGAGCAGCTTATCCTGGAGGCCATCATCAAGCAAGTGGAGGAAAAGAAGCTTATCAGGAGTAGTCAGCATGGATTCACCAAGGGGAAATAATGCCTGACCAATCTGATAGCTTTCTACAATGACATGACTGGCTGGGTAGACGAAGGGAGAGCCGTGGATGTTGTCTACCTGGACTTCAGCAAGGCTTTCGACACAGTCTCCCATAATATCCTCCTAGGGAAGCTCAGGAAGTGTGGGCTGGATGAGTGGTCGGTGAAGTGGATTGAGAACTGGCTGAATGGCAGAACTCAGAGGGTTGTC
>Ga0065711_1045192_pt1 | contig 13630 bp, 10 predicted proteins | sample Hoacrofraction12_FD_59098 | JGI IMG/M metagenome (GOLD analysis project Ga0065711, IMG submission 59098) | Hoatzin crop microbial communities from Cojedes, Venezuela - Epithelial fraction 12 v2 (version 2) | ecosystem: Host-associated > Birds > Digestive system > Esophagus > Crop | place... | reverse complement strand
CCTCCTGACACCCACCCTGCAGATATTTAGAGGCATTTCTAAGGTCCCCTCTCAGCCTTCTCTTCTCCAGGCTGAACAAGCCCAGCTCCCTCAGCCTCTCCTCGTAGGAGAGATGCTCCAATCCCCTCACCATCCTCGTAGCCCTCCGCTGGACTCTCTCCAGTAGCTCCTCATCTTTCTTGAACTGGGGAGCCCAGAACTGGACACAGCACTGCAGATGGGCCTCACCAGGGCTCAGCAGAGAGGGAGGAGAACCTCGATGTTTCACATGAATGTTTCCTTTCTCGATGCCTGTAGGAGACAGATCCTGTTTAGATTCAAGCTATTCGAGGAACAAGAGATGAAGAGGCTGGGCTCTGCTCTGTCTCATCACCCATCTGGACGGTAGCTTGGTGTCTGCTTTAAACCAAGAAGACGAGGCGACTGCGCTGGCAGTTTGTTCCCGATTTGTTGCAAGAGGCTCCTGGGCTCTCATCTCCGCCATTTATCAGCTTCTCTGTGCATCTGTTCGCGCTCCCGCACAACAAAAGCCACAAGAGTCCTGGTACACGCCAACAGGGAGCCAAGCAGCGAAAAGGGAAGGTAAGGGAGGAGGAAGAAGGTAGAGAGGAGGAAGAAGGTAGAGAAAGTGCTAAGTGAGGGATGGAAGCTGGAGAAGAACAGGGTGGAAAATCAGGGGTTGGAGGAAAGACGGTAGAAGCTGAAAAGCTGAAGGAGGAGAGAGAAACATCTGCAGATAAGCAGCGGCAAAGGCTCAGATGGAAAAACGTGAGAAAGGAGATAAAACAATTCTGAATGCCACAGTGTACAAGCAAGAAAGGATATGAGGTTCTAAATCGATTCATCGCTTCTCTCCTCTGAAAAAGACAGAGGAAAAACTTAAGGACTGGAGCTGGTCGAGGGCAACGCTGTGGGGAGAAGCTGGATTGCTCCTACCTGTCCTCCTTGGATCACCCACAGGTCCTCCTGCCAAAAGGGCAATCTGGCCATTAACGTGGGGAGCTGAGCAGCCAGTGAGGAGGTTTCCCTTCTCCCCACTGCCAAAACCTTTCTGAGACCTTTCTGTTGACAACAGGCCATTTTCTGTGTGGCTCTGTCTTAAAATGTTGGTGCTCTGGCCCTGCCATTCTGCACATTCAGGCCATGGTATTGCTGGCAATCTGAGCCAGTCCCAAGAGGCAGAATTGTCATCAGAATGATCAGTAATAACCCTTTTCGCAAGAAAAGGATGACTTAGAATCACAGAATGCTTTGGGTGGGAAGGGAGCTTTGAAGGCCATCTAGTCCAACCTCCCTGCCATGAGCAGGGACAGCTTCACCCAGATCAGGTTGCTCAGAGTCCCATCCAGCCTGGTCTGGAATGTTCTCAGGGATGGGACATCTCCCACCCCTACGGGCAACCTCTGCCAGTGCCTCACCACCCTCAGCGTAAAGAATTTCTTCCTCATATCCAGTCTAAATCTTCCTTCTTTTAGTTTAAAGCCATCACCCCTTGTCCTGTCGCAACAGGCCCTGTACAGCAAATTTTCCAAGCAGAAGTCTCTCAGAGTAGCTTTGGGACTCTGATATTCCACAGACCATTCGACAGCTATTGGAATACATCCAAAGCAAGTGCAGCTCTTTACTGTCCGGCCCATAGTAAAATAGATTCATAGTTTTATATTTAATAAGGAAAATAAAGATGAGTCACCAAGTACTTTTTGTCTAAATAGAAAAAAAAAAGGGGGTTGCGAATATTTACAGTTTGAAAGGCACTTTAATAAAAGTTTGCTGAAAGTCTTCTACAGATTTCCTTTATGCAGATTTTAAAGAATGCCTACATACCACTCATGTCATAATAATATTATTATACTGCAGAGAACATAGAGTATTCTTGTATTAAAATGTCAATCGTTTTGATTTGGATCGGTCATTTTGTCAAAGAACATCCAATAGGGAAAAAATAGCCTTTAAAAATACCACGTGTCTCGTATTTGCCAGTTAATTCTTTTGTCCCTCACAGCGGAGAGGAGCCCACCAGCTCAAGTCAGTTATAAACACCCTTAGAAAATGTGTTTTAAGGCAACCAAGTGAGCTAAAAAGTCATCGTAAATTATCTTCTTGAGAGTTAGACATTAGTTTCCTTCTCAAAGGGTGGGTTTTTGCTACTTCCTCACGAGGCCTTGACAGAATGTCTCGTACCCTTTCTTGGTATGCTCTCTCTGCTGCTAGAGCCGATTCATATTCTCGCTGCTTCTCTTCTTCCTCAGCATCACGGGCCTGTTGTTGATAGGCCATTTGAGCCCTGAGTTGCTCTTGATATTCTTTCGCTTCCTTTACTTTTCTGGAAATGACATATGAATAGTTTATTTATGAAGTGTGGGTGAAAAAATAGACAATTTTAATATTATTATTATTTAATCTATTAGCATTCAACCTTAGACTAAAGAACCATTAAAAACTCCTTTTAGGTGTTCAGAATAACTATCACTAGTGACCGAATGCTACATGCTAACCGTATGTTCTTCAGAGAATTAATTGCATTCTGTTGTATCTTCTAAAGCAGATTGCAAAAATCAACGTTTAACAAAAGGAAGAGCAAGACCAACTCCTTGTCATCAGCGTGCCTCCCCTGCCCCTCACAGCGGCGGGGAGAGGCCAGAGAATGAGCGTGCCAGGTCTCAGCCCTCTCCTAGCCCAGGCTCGTTGCTGCAGCCGCCGTACAGCCCATCTCCGCTCGCTCATTCTGAAGGTAACGAGTTGCTGCACACGGGGAGGGCAGGGCACGGGCTCCTGCTGCAGCGTTGTGCTGATATTCTAGGAAATGTCTGTCGGGAGAGATGGTTCTCGAGACGCACTGTTACTTCCACTACCCTCTGGAGAGGCAGCAGTGGAAGTCCACCTACGCGTGCAGGCACTTCGGGAGCAGGAGTCACGCAGGCTCACACAGACACTTAAAATGCCAACAGTCTCGTCACCACTTGGGCGCTGCCGCAACACAGCTGAACCACAAACGCTTGCTGGCACCACTGAATGCCACCTTTTTTGCTAAATGAAGCGCACCCAAAATGAAGCCCGGCATGCTTCCATCAGAAGGGTGAGATTCCTGCCACAGCCAGGAGATTGCCACTGATGAAGCTACGGGAGAACGCAACAGGAACGGGCTCTGGAAGGAGCTACTTGCTCACCTCCCATGGACAAGTGTGGAGAAAAGGCAGGAGTACAAAAGGGAAACTGAGTAAGTGAAATAAGGCCCTTTGCCCTAGGCTTTGCATGACACCCAGAGGAACATCTCAGCTACTGCGTAGATGTTCTGTGTTCTCACCCTGAGGAACCGTAGGGCACGGAGCACCCCGGTTACGTGCAGTAGTCTGGTGTCGTGGTGGCTGACTATACGGTTGTTTAAGGGATGTGTGGGGGTGGAGTTCAGCAGTCAGCCTGACCACACTGGTTCTCCGAGGTAAGTAACGAACTAACCTTTCATTAACCCTCCTCCCCAAAGCTCTGCCACTCGTAATAACAGCTCAGAGTAGGAGGGGATGTCTTTAGTAAACATGATCGATGTAAGTCACATGATGGTCCAAAAAGACCAAACCTAGGATACGTAACAGAACACCATTATTTGTTTGATGAGATCAGAGTTAGCGATTTAATAGCAATTGCAATGTAACAGGGCTGCTATTGAGCGGAGCCTCTCTGAACAGAAGAAAGCCCACCCAGTGCTCTGAGAGTTGTCTGAAAATGAGAAGCAGCCTACTCACACGTTTAAAATATTGATCTGCAATGAAATGAACTGATGGCACGAAAGAAAAATACCTTGCATGTTTTTCTTCTTCGATATGTTGGAGTTCTGTGATTGCTTCAGCTAATGACTTCCTCTCTTGAGCAAGTTCTTCCTGCTCCTTTGCATTTCTCTGCGCTGCAAAAAACAAAACAACACAACTTTGAGAAGATAATAGCGATGCTAAGCTTGAAGGCACAGTGAGACTGTATTCAAGCCAAGTAGTCTAAATAGCAAGCCTGAGTTTTGTTGCTTCTGAAGAGGCACACAACCAATGGCAAGTGTATTCTCGGCTTATTATTTTTTTCATCCACTCAGAAAAGATACCGCATTCAGAACTTAATAATAACAATAATATAATTAATAATAATGATTGCTTGCTCACACAACGCTTACTTTACTAGGCTTTGTTCTAACAATAGCAATGGGCAATGAGTGCACGGAAAGCCTGCAGGAGTGGAGTTTCAGCAGCAGATTCAGAGACAGTGGTGGTGTTGTCCCCTCCACCATACAGCCTGGGCGCGCTGGGCCAGACGGTCTTCCCAGGAGTGCTGCGCTCCCTCCGCCTTTGCCAAGGCTCGCATTCGTGCGGTAGGTTCGGCACACGGGCAGCGAGCTGTTGATACTTACACTTCTCCTCTAGCTGCAGTTGTCTTGTCTCCAGGACGTCTTTCAGTAGCTGCTTTCTCGCCTCCTTTTCTAATCGCATCTGCTCAGCCTTCTTGGCCCAAACCTTCGCTATTTCGTCATCGAGGAGCTTGTCCATGTGTTTTTCTCGCTGTTTCTCCTCCTCCAGCTGCTGAGCCAGGTGTGCCAGGTAAGCCTGTTGCTCCTTGAGCAGCTCTTGCTGCAAACACATGGATATTTGCAGAGCTGAGTAAACAACTTCAAAAAAGCCTTTCAAAACACGAAGTGGTGGTTTGCTGACAGTGTGAGAACCGGGAGCCTAGAGCTCCATCCCAGACCCTGTCACGGGAAAGAGCTGTACAGAATCTTCTCCCCGGCCAGTCGACAGTGCGTAAGAGCAGAACAAATGTAGAGTGATCCCTTCCCCTCTGGCAGCTCAGCTGCCTACAACACCAACATTTTACAAAGACTTTCCACAGCTGACCAAGCTACTTCACCCTCACCTGCATTAGAAGCCTTGAGATCTATAAATATAATAATAAATAATACTAAATATCACCTCCTCTGATTTTGTGCCAAGGTCTAACAGTGAGTTTTTACAACTTTCCTAACCTACGTAAGCATCTAAATACCTCGAGCAGAGTAATGAATGCAGCTCCCTGCTCTGTTTTAAAGTTACCTTGAGACATATTTTCACCCTGAAGTTGGACAATCTACTTGTTTTAAGTTTAGGAAGTGACAGACACATTTCATGGCACCTCCAAGATATTCAACGTGAGGTTTTGCATCTATAGATCCATCTATCAAAGATTTAAAACCCTTTTGTAGTATTAATGAATTAAAATAAGTTAAATATTTACTTTCCTCTGCAGTTACAAATGTTTAATAAATGAGGGCCATGAAACACAATATATTTTTCTAACCTCCATTACGCCCACACAGTATAAGGATGAAAAAACTCAGGTGATTTATACGCAACGAAATCAACAGGGAGGGACAAGATTCCAGGATTTCCTGAGAGCCCCCTTCTTTTGTCTCGCCTGGTAGCCTCACTGATTGCAAAGCACGCTTTACAGTGCTCGCTGTGGTTTTTAGCAACTAATGGGCTTGTTCAGAGAAGTAGAGCACTGGCAGGAGGAGAAGCAACAGACTAGGCAACAAAAGAATCCACTTGTTCAGAGAAAAGGGTTTGCGTCTGAGCTCATTCATACTGCGCGGTTCACTAAGGGCCACAAAATCAGTCTAGATGAGGTATTGCCCCGCATCTTCACAAGGAACACTTCTAGCCCTTACTTTTCTTTCTGCTTTCTCCTCGGTGTGCTCCCAGGGTTCCTGAAGAGATTTTTCTAAGATCTTCATGTCTAGGGCAAGTTCATCCTGTTTTTCTTCATTAAGACGATTCTTCTTGTCCTGAGCTGCGCTGAGCAACATATCCCTGCATTCCTTCTGTTTCTGTAGTTTCTTCATCTGCAGTTGTTCGTTTTCTAGCTTAAGCAGTTGCTGCTGTTCTTCCTACAAGGGTAAAAACAGCCAGCTTGCAAAATCATTGCTTTCAACATAAGTTGTCCTGGGCTCACAACAAAGTGATGGCTAGAATTAGTTTAATTGGAATATTGAAGAGCAAAGACAAGTATTTAAAGCCTTTCTTGCTGACATTAGAGAATTGGCATCATCCATTAGACCTGTTAAAACATTAACATTTTTGCGTATCATTCATTACAATTCAGAATTTTTCTCCTTAATTATCATACGCGCTTCAATACCAAAACGCTGAAATGCCTGGTGTTCTCCAAATAGTTGAAGTGGACGGACAGAGTCATCTCTTCAGAGCAATCGGTATCATTGCAGCACGTGTGAGCTACACCCAAACCTTCACCCACAGCCATACCCACTAACCGATAACAGAGCCACGTGTTCCTCCTGTTTCTGCACATATTAACTGTCCTGTGTCTGGGCTGGATGTTCAGAGTGCTGCATCTCTACTGGACATAACGCTGCACAAAGTAAGTAATTGGATCTTTATATTCTGATGGGCAGTTACTGAATTTTCACGGCTTCAAACCATTCCACTTTGTATTGGGAAGAACAGAAAACTGGACAGAAAAGCTGAGTTCTTAAGAAACAATGAAAAATAGCAAATGTGTATCTTCAAGATCAAACAGGTATATGCATATTCAAGATTATCTAGAAAAAAAATAAATCCTAAATAAAGTAACTTCGTGTAATTCGTGAACATCCTGCATTTGAATAAGTTTACAAGAACAATTGCACTCCAGCATAGTCATAAAACAGTATGTGACCACCGTTAACTTATCTACAGGTCTCAGAAAAAATGCTTCAGCTGCCTTGAAGGTACACAGTTTTTTGTTAACCTGTTTTTAAATTAAACGTCTCTTTTGTAATGTGAGTAACTCTTCTCAAATGCATCAGCAGGTTTGTCATAAACAGCATGTCTAATCTTCCCCGTACGGAAGTACAAGCTGCACTTCCTAAGGAACATAACTTCTTACTCCAGACAAAGCACCCACCGATTCTTGCAGTGTTTCAAAGCCAAAGCTGACTGTGCTAGCTGCCCAAATGGTCAAATTCACTTTCAGCAGCTGGTAAACCAGCTTTGAAATGCAGTATATATATTATTTGAGCCAAAGAATAAGTACTCCAAAAACCTTTGTAAAGACAGAAAGAAAGTGGAAATAGTTAGCAGCCTACAGGGCAAGCTGGCACATGCCTTAGGCTGAGTTGTGACGACAGTGAAGTTGTAGGAGAGTATCCAAGGGTGGGATCCATGGCGCTTATTCTAGGGCAGTTTATATGACACGGTAACACGACATTGTAAAGGCACAAAGAAATGGTTATCAACCATCCATCCACAAGCCAGGACCAAAGGGCTACGGCAGAAACTCGTTTAGCGCTTGTGAGACTACAGCCGTGATTTCAATCACCTTCTCAAGAAATCACACTTCTCTAACGGAGAGAAAAGACAGAGAGGGAGGAAGGCAGCTAGGGTAGGTAATGTAGGCAATGCAAAAATTGCTGTCTGTTTTGTCACCCAGCCTGAGATGTCTTGATGCACACGTATGGTCTATCATGGCACAGGTGCAAGTTTTGCTTCACCAAATAACATACCTCCGTTGCAACAACCAGAAGAAACCATTATACAGAGATGCTTAGCTGTCCGTAGTGTGTCCTTCACCCAGATGAAACCCCTGACTGTTAGAGACTACCAACTCTGCACTAAGAAACTTGTAATGAAGCCATCTGTCACACCGCTCTTCTGCTGAAAAAGGATTACATCCCATTTTCAGTACAGAAACTCTCCTTTATGGACCCTTCGAAGAAAGGTCTTTACTTTCCAGAGACTAAACCACTTTACCAGAAGTTTATCTATCTCCTTGAGAAAGTCCAAGGCAGCTGTCTTCAGGGGAAGCTACAAAGTCTTCTATTCTAATCACATTTTTCTGAAAAGGCCAGTTAAGTAGAAGTGTTCTTTGCCTGAGAGGTTTGGCAGTGCCTTAAAAGTTATTACAAGAAAACAATTTTATGCTGCGTGTTTTTAAATAAGTGAAACATTACGGTCTAGCTAGGAATAAGGACTCCACTGTTTTACAGCTAGGATTTTCAGAGTTTTAGATTTATTATTGCCATTATTTTTAAAAAGCAGTGGAGTATATATCTTGCCAACATCAGCTTCCAGTGCCTAAGAGAGTACCCCAAGTGATCATTCAGTTGCTACACGTAAATAGCTGCAAAACGAAGACCGAGTCTTCCAAATAATATGAACTAAACAGTCTCCCATAACTCACAAAGTCAACACAGAATGCTGTGAACTAGCAAGCCCCCCTAAAGCCAGCACAACTACAGCAAGCCTGCACTGGTGAGAAATGATAAAAAAAAAAGGGTAGTGGCCAAACAGTTGGGTCAAGGTAGCCAAATGCCTCCTGTGATGTGATGCCCAACAGCAGCCAGCACTAATAAGTGAGAGACTTTAGGCTCTGCTTGCTAATTTGTTAAAAAAATTAAAAAAAGGACATTGATTCTGAAATTCAGTCAGCTGGGGCATAAGCAGTTGGGATTTTTCAGAGGGATGTGTCTCCTCATCTATGCGTCAGAGTCCCGAGTGCACCAACGGGCTCTGCAAGCTCCCTGCAGGGGCCTGGCTGCCTGTGCTCGCAGCCAGCCCCGACACGAGCTTTGGATCAGAGCTGGGAAGGAGCGGTGCGAGAAAGGGCCGAGAGGACTCGCCTGGGAGCTGCGGTTAGGCTCAGCCTCTCGCCCTCGGTGCCTACGTGAACTACGCTGCATGTACGCCTGTGCCTGAGGACGATCCTGATCCAGACCTGCTGACTTGACTTGCTGGCCTCACCTTGGACTTCATCACTGCAGACCTGCCGAGCGTTTGGACTGTGAGATAACCTCGGTCACCGTCAGCAGACCTGCTCTGCTCCGTTCCTTCGGGTGCTGTGGGACTCTGGTCGGGGGGGACAGCGTACTTGCCTGCCCTGCTGTCACCTTCGGCTCCTGGCTCGCCTTCCCTTCTGGGACCAGCGCACTGTAGCTGCTTCCTCCCAGTGCACTTACCGTGATGGTGAAACACGTATCGTGGGCTGAGATCTGGTGCTGTGCATTACAGCTGGGGCACAGGACTCACTAGCTATCCCACAGGAAACTGGAAGTCAGAAAATTGCAAAGCTGTCCAGCAAAAGCTTAAAAACATTTCCATTTCCCACAAAGGCTCTGAGAGACTTTGAATGCCAAAACCCTTTACATGCTAAGTTTCAAAAGATGTATTTCCCTCTGTAAACAGGAATGCATTTGCCACAGCTCTGGAAAAGAGGCTTAGCATAATAGGACAGTCTCAGATACTAATGGAATCAGTGAAGATACAAATAAGGAGTGGATTAATCTAAATGTCTAGTAAGCCTATCATTAGGAAGGCCTTATAGAGCGCCCTGAACTGAGAATGATATGGAAATTACCAGCAGTCGAGCCTCTTCTTCTTTCAGCCGCTTCGCCTCCTCTTTGCGAGCGCTGAGCACCGCTACCTGGGCACTGAGCACATTCAGCATTTCCCGATTCTGTTCGGCCGATTTCTGCTTCTCCACCGCCTCTCGCTTTTCCTTAGCCAACCTGTCCTCTTTCCAAAGCTCTGCAAACATCTGCTCTTCCTTCTTCTGTTGCTTCTTCAGTTCCTCCTTGAGGGCTAGCTGGGCCAGCCGGTCTTCACACAATTCCTTCTGATGCTTCTTCATCTGCTGTATACGAAGCTCCTCACATTGTTCTCTGAAAGACAGCATGAAAGCTAAAAAAGTCTCAAAACAATAAGCAAGTCTGGAGGTGTGTGATGGATGGAGGCTCCTCACTCATAAGTACTCGAAGGGCTACAGCTCAGGATGCCAAGTTCTACACCTGGTCTGGCACTGATGCCTTGTGAGGCCTAAGCAATCACAGAGGGCCTGACTTGATGGAGATTTTGACACTGATGAGTCAAAGAACAGGTCCTGTATTTGCATTAGTAAAAAAAAAATCTATATACACACGCACAATATTTATATATACAGAAGGTGTATTTTATGTAAAATGTATATATGTAGTTGGAACATGCGTTGTGTGGACTTTGTATATATACACTTTTTTTAGCATACAAAACACATGCACCCTACGCTTGCTCAAACACGTAGGTTGCTCTATTCAAATGAAGACTTAGAATAGGTTTACTAGTTACTTGAAAGCTCATTCATATTCAGAAAATACTCTGAGAGCGGAAGTTTAGGTTACACAGTCAAACAGGAACCACTCGAAATTTATTAATTTTTTAAATAAAGTTTTGTGGGATAATTCAGAAAAGTTGCAATAAAGGTCTGGAGCAGCTAGACAGTCAAACAAGTAATACAGCTTTCACTTGCCATTTACTCACTGCAATTGAATTGCATGTAAGCAAATACTTACCTTCAGTTGAAGAACACGCAATTATTTAGAGACTCTGCTTTTATTTTTACAAAGCAAGCACTGAGATCAACATCTGCTATCAAATACAATTGAATATGAACAAGCACTTTAATTCTGTTCTCTAACCAGGGTATAGATTTTCATAAAACCAAAATGTGAAACTAGCAGGCAGTGCTGAAGATCTACAAGCGTTAAGGATCTGTAAGCTCTATGGACGTGTGATAGACATACATGAATGTGAAGTAAAAAGGTATCTCACAATTTCATGCTGAATGAAACCATGTTCTACAGGTTACTGCAATCCTATCTTGGAATTCAGAGCAGACATCATGAGATATCATTGACTGAATCTCGAGCCACTGCATGATGGCAGTAGTTACCTGTACAATGTGAAATACTACTCTTTTATACAATGTTTAGCTGACAATCCTGTGTAGCAGAACTATTAAACATTCATCAAGAAACAATCTCATAGAGCTATCATTCTCCACATCAGGATAGTTATTTAATGTTCATAACTACAGCAGTGAAACAAAATCTGAATTAATTCCAGTGCCTAAGTTTTTTTGGATTTTTTTTTGTTGGTATTTTTTTGTTTGGGGGTTTTTTTACTTATAAGCAAAATTAAGTTTGCCAGCACTAAAGACAGACATTTAGTGGTTTGCTTTCTCCTGCTCTGTGGTTCTGCTAAGCATCTGTCTTCGCAAGTCTTCACTTTTCTAAATGATTCCAAAGTCCAGTATAACTGCTCTCTCCATCTAACCCCACATCTACATCCCCTGACCTGGGTTTCGGGTACAGAATGAATAGGAGTGCTATTCTCTGTCTGGGGCCATGGGTTCACACCTCCATGGAAGCTACAGAAACAATGCAAATTTGGCCTCTCCCTGAGGTCCGTTGCTACATCCACTGGCAATGAGGCAAACAGGGAAAGAGTTTAGCAACACAGGATGCGACTGGTGTGCTGTAACTCATTTCTGTCCTAAAACGAGCAAGATTATGCTACAGAATACTGCTTCTTTACTTGATGCTGCTCCTTCATCACGTCCCGTTCATGTCCTGCTAACAAGCACAGAATGAGCACAGCTCCTGGTATCATTAAGATGTGGTTGAGGCAACTACCAGCGTGTAACAATTATGCGTTGGCGTACCAGATCTCCCAAAGCTTCACTAACAGAACTCCATGGTAACTCAGCCTAATAAAAGTTACTTAGGGCTTACAAACCACAAAGAGCACTTCCCCGAATAGCTCTCCTCTGGTTCAGAACTGGCTGAACAAGCTGCTGACCGACAGAAAGAGTGACAGTGCCGAAAGACAGCCTGACCCTGCTCTCAGTGCCACAGCCAGAGCCATCCAACCAGCCAAACCGCAGCGGAGCAGTGCGAAAACAGAGCTGTGACAGTGGAGGGGAAGGATTGCTCCACCTCGCTCTCCCTTGGTGCTGCAGCAGTGAGACACAGCCAAAGAACATCATGCTTGACCTGTAATTTCATGCAGAAGCAGAGGTGTCGCCACATTTTCTTCCTGTTGGCGTTCACTGTTTGCTGCCTCACATTTCAGCTGTAAGCTTCTGGCGCTGGGGGCATCTACTCTCTTCATCCTCTGTTTAAACACCTAATGCCATGGAGGCAGCATCAGAAGGTGCTAAGCACTATATACAAACAGTAAAAGGGAGAACACCATGAAAACAAAATTCTCATTCTGCTTGATATCCAGAAGGCATTTCTAACCTCTGAACTGTTCCTGACTGAGAAGAAACAACAGTAATCTGCCCTTTCCACCAATGTCAAGTCTCTGCAAGATAAAACTTCCCACACTTTGCACTTTTCTCCCCCAGTCCTAGGACATGCTACATCCTCTAGCCAAACGTTGTGCTTTTGCCTGAGAGCTGGGCTTGTATCTTCTAAAGGAGAAAATGTCCCCAGAGTGAGGAACCATCCTTAGCTCAGCTTCAGAAAGGAAGGGTGAGGAAATGCAGAAACAAAGGAGCAGATGGCAGCGCAGGCTAGTGAGAAGGGATGGCTGTTTTACCTTCCTGTATGAGAGCGGAACCTTCTGACCACTCGTTCTCTGGTTGTCCCGCCAAGGAAAGCGGAGAGCAGCGCAGCCACGTGCACGCTGCGAGCCACGGCACACTCCGAGAGGTGCCCCTGCCTTCAAGCAGGTCAACAAAGGCACTACGGCACTGCTGGTTTCCTCACATCCTAACGCTGGGCTCTATCTTCCAGTTCCTGGGTAGGAGCTAGTGGTGGTTACAGACTACAGCACTAATTGGTATTCATGAAAAAAATATTTCTCAAATGTGCTGAGGGAAACTTGCCATTATTACGACTTGAAATATTACACCATTATAAACAACAGTATCACCTTAACACAATGGGTTCAAAGTTCTCTCAGCAGTGAAGGAATAAAGAATTAGTTATTCTTTTTCATTATTATAAATTAATCTGCATGTAATTGAATTCTCAGAGGGGAAGAGACATTAAATAAATGTTCAGTTTGGTTAGAATTTTAATATAAAATAACCCTGTAATTGCTTGATTTCATCAAAATAATTCCTTCAAAGCAGCTTTTACAGCAACCTATAAACATCTGCTCCCCCAGATGGCTGTTTTTCTTCCTCACTTTGCTATCTTAAGCTTCTTAACTTTAAAATTGTGCCTGTATGTAGCCACTTCCCAAAGGCATAAACTGCTTTTGTTTCCCCCCCAACCCCCCAGTTATTTATTCTTTTTATGGCTGCAGTACAAAGTTGCTGTGATAACAACATTCTCTGTGCGGATGCTTCTGATGTTATCACAAGAAAGAGGACGCAATGTGTGTTTTATGCAAATTTTAAGACGCTGCAATTTTCTTTAAAGATACCAATGATGAACATGCCTTCAGGCTAAAACTGCCTGAATATGTTTTCATACAAGTTGTAGCCCTTCACAATACTGAAAATGAATTCCAGCAGGACATTGGTGGTCCAAGGACTGTGCCCTCTATCACAAGAGACAAAGGACCCTTCCTGGCTAGCATCACTGCCAAGAAGCTCAGACTTCAGCTCCAAACCCAGCCCACGTGGCTGATAAAATAGCTGCCTTTTACTACTCTGGAATAATGGACTGGAGTGCTGTATGATGGAGGTGCTCCTATACCAAATTACAGGATGTTCGGGGTTGGTAGGGACCTCTGTGGGTCACCCAGCCCAACCCCCTGCCCAAGCAGGGTCACCCACAGCAGGCTGCACAGCACCGCGTCCAGGCGGGGCTGGAATATCTCCAGAGAAGGAGACTCCACAGCCTCCCTGGGCA
>Ga0065711_1012892_pt1 | contig 13630 bp, 14 predicted proteins | sample Hoacrofraction12_FD_59098 | JGI IMG/M metagenome (GOLD analysis project Ga0065711, IMG submission 59098) | Hoatzin crop microbial communities from Cojedes, Venezuela - Epithelial fraction 12 v2 (version 2) | ecosystem: Host-associated > Birds > Digestive system > Esophagus > Crop | place... | reverse complement strand
GGCCCTCTGGGCTGCCAGCGCACACTGCCGGCTCATGTCCAGCCTTTCGTCTATCAGTACCCCCAAGTCCCTCTCAGCAGAGCTGCTCTCGATCCTTTCATCCCCCAGCCTGTTTTGGTACCGGGGAAGCATGGAAGGGAAAGCATGACTTTGTCTCTGGTCACCTTGCTGGGAGATGCGGCCTCAGCCTGCTGCAGACTGCCTGTGCGACGCAGGGGTGCGATTTTTGCCCTCCTTGGCCAGGCCACCAAGCTCTTGGAGATGTAGAGGAACCTGGCACAGGCTCCATCTGCACACTCCCATTTTTCTGGGCTCGCCATGCAGTGAAACAGAAATCAGGCTCCTGTAGCGGGCAATGCAGAGCAGCAGCACCAGGATTTTGGCTACTCCCCGTATTTATCTGTGTGTGTGTGTGGAGCACGCAGCGGTCTCAGTCCAAGTAACCTGGCAGTACCCCATCCACCAGCACAGCCCCCCAGCTCCATGCAGACTGAGCTCACTGGTGCGTGAGAGCCTGCTTGTCATCACTCCGCTGCTGTTCCAGCAAGCTTTCAGGGACCCAAACTCGCATGCAAGGCCATGGCAATGGCTTCTGGCCCATCTCGCTACTGAGCAGAGGAATGGGGCCGAGTCCTGGTGAGATGCTGGCAGCTCACGGCGTCCCGGTGGGGGGCTGAGAAGGTACAAAGTGGTTTGCCTCAGTTTGTCTGACATATTAAGAGACAGGATGAGCCCAGCTCTCAGAAGCATGATTCTGAGGCAAAGATGCTCATTTAGGAGCTCAGAGCGCAGCCAGATCCTGGGGTCTGCCTGTAGAGGTGCAGGGGTAGCCAGAGGAATCCCCTAGGGTAAATAACCCCCTTTCTGCCTTAAAGTGCTTTCCCAAATGCTCCCACCAAGCAGCCAGGGCTGTGGCCAACCTGTATTCACGCACAGCCCTCTCACTTTCTGCTGCACGTTGAGCCTGTGCGTTTTGGCTCACAGTTTCACCATCTCCCCTCTGTGCTGGTGAAACAGGCTGCTACAGGCTACAGCTTCACACCACCCCTTCTGCAGCAGAGGGTTGCGCAGAAAATTCCCCTCCTGAATCCAGGGCAAGGGGCTCTCTGGCTTATCAAGGCAATGGGGGGAGCTGGTGCAGGAGGGGGATGCTTTCACACTGTGCAACTTTTAATCATAGCTGCCATCTGTTCCCACGAGTGCCCCCGTATTAGTGCATCCTGTAGGCTCAGCAGACACTACGGCTGGACTCTGGCCGTTCTACTTCCGTGCGTGTCAAACCACAAACGATGGGCCTGGGTGAGTGTTTGCAGAAGGAGAGGGTTGCTCGCAGAGAGGTGTGTTGGGGCGCTGGGTCTCCTCACTCACGTCATTGCCCGAGGGATGACTTTGGATTTGGAGCCGTCCATGTGTTTTCACCCAAGGTGCTATCTGCTGATTAAGCCCTGACTATCTCGATAGCTTTCCTTGGGGACTGTTTGCTCTGCCTGGCTGCGGCAGCATTACCTGCTCTTGCATCCTCCGCCAGCTCTCCGCAGCAGGAAACACGTACGCGGGAGCGCAAACAAAGCCGGGGGCTGGCCCTTTGGACCCTGCGGTGGGGTGAGGTGGGGTGCCCCTGAGCTGGCCGGGACCGAACGGCACACCCTGGCATATTCAGTGGCTAATTTTTAAGAGCAGGCAGTCTGGCTTTTTGCTGCCATCGCAAGCCATGGAGGGGATGAGCTGAGTGCTTTTTGGTGGCTTACAAGCACAAAGTGGTTGCTGTTGGTGGAGAGAGGTGGCTTTCTGAGTGGCAAATGTGTGTTTTTACCATGCTTGCATGTGTGCAACATGCAGGGCTGCTGGCACTCGTTGGCTAGACAAAGCTTCCAGCCCTGCTGGTGAATCTGCCCTGGATACACAGCCTTGCCGAACATCAGGAGAAGGGAAAAAGAGCGGGAGGGAAGCTGTAAAGAGCCTGACTGCTGTGGGTGGCTGGGAACCAGGGGTTGCATCCCAGCAGGATGCTCTGGTCTCGTTGCGTGAGTGGGCTGCGCAGCACTGGTCCAGCGCAGGTCAGGGTTGCAGAGTGATGGGAGTTCTCTTTGGCACTACAGTTCCAATGCTCCCTGACAAATTCTGTTGTCCCAGCACAGAACAGCCAATGAAGTTCATATCGCTTACACCCCAGGGCCAGGAAAGCTCTGAGGGATCCTTCCAAACTGAGCTGGGTCATCCCAGTCCCTGGGGCATCTGATGGTGCTCCCATACCCCTCAAGGCATCCTTCTGGGGACAGGTTGTGGGGACAAGCGGAGGCTGTGACTTATCAGCAAATCTCCCTGCCTGCCTGATCTCTAACAGGGAGCCGGGCAGCACTTCAGGATGTGTGGTGTTATCTGGGATGTGTTTGTGTAGGTGTTGGTTTTGTTGTTGCCTTCTTTGGAAGAATTCAGAGCATCAATGCCGCTCCAGCAAAGTTGTTCATTGCTACAGGGCAAAGAACAGTAAAGCAGCCTCCATAAGTGCGGTTCTAGATACAAAGAGGACAGGCTTAACATACTGCAGACCACCCACAATAGGTGCAATTGGTCTCCCCTCTGGCACCACTTTGCTCATTCCCACCCATCTGGCTGCCCGAAGGACCTTGTGCTGCTTGCTCCTGTGTGCCTGCACCTTTGAAAGCACAGCCCTAGCTCCTTCCTCAGCCTTATCTCAGCGCACCAAGAATGCAAACACCAGAGCTGGTGGAGAGCAAGCCATGAGGCTGCTCCAAGCCCTGGCAGGGCAGAAGATAGTGGAGAAGGAGCGCAGCTCCTCTGGCACAGGCAAAGGGCTCTCCACCGGCTGTGGATACCTTCCAGAGTGGTTCAGCTTGGCTTTGCTTCCCAACAGACAGCACGCTTTGCCTGCTTTTTGCAGCCGAGAGGTGAGTTTTGCTTTATCTCTAAACGTGTCATGTTGTAGAATCAGAAAGCAGGTGAGAAGCGGTGCAGTAAGAAGCCCCTTCACTTGCATACGTTGCTGGAGGTTGGAAAAGCTGCATTAATTACAGCCTGTAATGAATATGATATATTCTTCTACAGGATTTCCATTTGAAAGAGGTTTCCAAATGTGCCTGGTGCTAAATGTGGAAAGAATTTGGCTTTGAAGTGCATGCACGTGTGCTAACTTGATTGTAGCTGTAATTTACTCGAGCAGATTCTGTAAAGACATGAAAGTAAACCGGTGTAGGTTCAAGTGATGCCGTGTGTGTTACAAAAGGGGACTGCCTTGGGGTTATTCCCTGCCAGGAGAAATAAGGACCGTCACTCCACTGGATGGTTGCAGAGCCCACTGGTTCTTGAAGAAAAGCCACAGCACTGGGGATAGATAAGAGGATGGGAGTCTCTCTTTTGAATCTCGAGAGATGCCCAGGAGCCGTGGGGATTAGTATTCAGTGACAGTGGAGTTTGGCATTGCTAGAGGACTGTGATATGTGCATTATCTACCTGTGGTGCATAAACTGTAATTCATAATGCAGGTGACTCGCTTCAGACGGTCTAAACCTCAAACCCACTCTGAACCAAAGGGCTGTACAAACTGAAACCTGCGGGTGCTATTATATTTTTATATTAAAAAATCCTCTTGGCAGACGAGGAGAAGACTTCGTCCCCATGCATGCTGAGCCCGTGTTCCGAGTCCCCGCGGGCTGCCCCAGGAGGGGATCCCTCCGGCCAGGCTGCCGCTGCATGGACCCCAGCGTTTGCAGGGTCCGGCTGTGACGGGCAGGGGCTGAGCGCGGCTGCCAGCACCCTCACCGGTTGATTTACTCCCTTCCATGGCGTTTACAGAAAAATCCCGCTGCACCTTCCCGCCGCACGTGTCTCGCGGACACCTCAGAGGAATTATCACACATTCGTAGTAATCTCTCTTGTAGTCTCCCACCCGTTTTCATCCTGCACTTGAAATACTGAAATTGCCCCCAGAAAAGAAATATCTTTACAAGATAGGCCATCAAGCCAGCATGCTGTCTGCTGCATCCCGAAAAGCAACCCACTCCGCAGGGTAATCTATTCAATGGCTGGGATTTATTTTTAACATTCAGTTCTGCAGTCCTTTTAACTTGAGCAGGGAAGTGAACATTTTGATAACAGCAGCCTCCAGGTCAAATGTGATGAGAATTCATAACTCGCCACATAGGGGTTTTGGAAAACCAACCAAGCAAAACAATTTCCCAGAATGAGACGATGAAGACTCACGTTTCTGTTCACAATGTCGTACACAGAGCCGGTATCTGTTGGAGTGTCTACTTATTCTCTCCACACAATCTGCAAATAAATGCCTCCTGGACTATTTTAAATTTGAACGGCTATTGCGAGTGTGGTTTTTCTCGGCTGCTCGTAAAGACCTGAGACGTCAGATCTTTAGGCCATCAAAGGAGAATTATTAGTCCAGTAATGGGAATGTCCTGATGGTCCCACTTCTAATCAAAGCAAAGCCTGGGTTTTCTGCTTCAAGCAAACATTGCCAAGAGAGTAGCATCAGGATTTAAAAATTGCAGAGAACAGAGGGAGGGATCCCCAGTCCCTGGACTGCCTGGGAGCAGCACAGAAACAGCGGCAGGCATGGTTTTAGGCTGGAGCTGGGACTGGGGCGGGGGGAAATAAGCCTGAAAAATCTGGCCAGGCTGAGAATGGTGAGGGAGCTGCTAGGAGGCAACGTTTTGGTCGTTTTATTTTCAAATGGCTGGAGTAAGTCAGAAGCATGTGTCTGAGAAAGGCAGGAGGTGAATATGGGAGGAAATTTTGAAGCTCAGGTAACGTAGTTTATTTTAATCTCACTTCTGCTGCTGTTTCCCAAGTCCTCTCATGCTGGGCTCAGCAGCGGGCGTTCATGGACGTCACTGGGGCTGCGGCAGTCTACAGCACAGGCTGCTTTATCTGCAGGCTTGGGAGTCCTGTCCAAACCACTTGTATTTGCTCTCCATTCCCTCTCTTCCATCCAAATTCCCTATCTGCAGGGAGCCCTGGGCGTGGGGTGCTGCCTCTCACGGCAGGGGCTCCTGTGCAGAGTGCTGGGGCAATGAGAGAAAGTGGGAAAACAAAGGGAAAAATAATAATAATAATAATAATAACAATCAGGCATTCTCTCCTCTGCAGGCTGCATTTCTGCTGGCTTTGTCCAGCAGATCATACCCACAGCCACAGTGGTACCTGGTGGCTATAGCATTGTCACCCACTTCACCCCTGGCATCTTCTCCCATGCTGTCGTGGGAACCCAGGGTGTAATGAGAAACTCTGTGCAGTGGCGATGGGAAACAACAGAATATGCTATGCAGCATGGAACGCTGTACTGATGGGAACAGTCATTGCTTTAATATTTAATTCGAAGCGATCCAGCTCTGAGAAATGGATCAGGAGCTGCCACAGCTTCAAGCACATGCTCAGCGCTTGCAGAGGGATTTCCACGGGGTTTGCTACGCTGCGGACTTATCGATATTCTGGCTGGGTGACATGGTAAAGCACCTCATTAATTAACCAACTCACAGAGTCATATTCCTTCCATTCCCTTTAATTAATCAAGCATTAAACACTTCTAGGGCTCGCTTGGACACTGGGTTGTCATTCAAAGAGTCTTCGCTCCATTGGACCCTGGCTTGTGGTCTCTGCAGAGCAAACGTGGGCTGCTCACGTTGAACTAGGTGGCATTTCAGGAGGGAATTTCCTTGCGTCATGAGCCTGTCAAACAGTGCAATGCAGATAAGATTCAATCCTGCCTCTTACCAGTAGGAACTCCCTGGTGCTGTACGGGCTCACGTTGTGGTGAGACCAGAAATGAAGAGCTGGGCTGATACAGGCAAGAGATGGGTCTCACTTAAAACCTGCCCGTTCTTTGCCCTTTTAGGTGGGTTCAATTGGTCCCAAACTGTTTCTGGGGCTGAGATTCAGCCCGCAGCAGAGCCAGGTTTCCTCCGTGCATTGGTCTCCTGTCTTCAGAAATCCCTTTGCATGCTCCAGACAGTTTGGGTATCATCACCAGGGAGCTGGGCTTCAAGGGAGCCTGATTGCCACCATGATGGCAAACAAACGACCTGGAGAAGTGGACTGGTCAGAACTATAATCCAGGTAGGTCCTAGTTCCTTGCTTGTACAAAACCATCTGCTTTTTATCGTTACATCTGCCTCTCTCTGGTCCTTCTGCAGCCCCCATCCCTGCAGGACCCAAATCCCTCATGGCCTTCAGAGTTCAAGTGTGAGCAGTGGGAGCAGATGGCGAAAAGACTTTGAAGCCTAAATGCTAATGTTTTAGCTTTGGCTGACACGTCCCAAACTGTAGTCCTGACCTGCCCCTCACTGGCACTCACATCTCCCTTGACCACCTAATTCCACCAGCCCATTTTGCTCCTCAGATCCCCTGGACATCTCCTACTTGTGGACCAGCACAAGTTGGCATGATGATGCAGTGCTGGGGAACAGTTTGCTACACCAGCTTGCCCTAGGGATGGGTTTGGGGGTCCTTGCNTTGGCNTGGGCCAAGGTGAACCTTCTCACCTTGCTGTCCCTGCTCTCTCCCTTGGTCCTTCCCGCTCTGCTAACCCAATGACTGTGTAGCTGTGCCATGAGACATAGCTGCATGTCCCTTCTCCAAGACCTCTCCTGGTCCTCTGTGCCTTGCTGCGGGTGAGGAGATGGAACCTCAGCACTTCACCCCCCAGGGCAAGGCCCTCTGCACCATGAGACACCTTGCCAGGTTTGTCGGGGGAAAGGCATGAGCTTCACCAAACTGCCTTCATGCTGTGCTACCCAAAGCCATGTCCTACCATTTCTCAGTCCTGCTGAGTAATAACACTGTCATGTATTTTTGCTGTTCCTTGTCTCTCCTTAGCGTCCATGTCTGAGGCATGGCCCCAAAGGCCCACGGAAAGCAAGAATGCTGAAGAAAATCCAGATATGCCTCTGCTTCTTCTTCGTCTCGGGCATTTTGTACGAGATCTCCCTGCTGTCCGGCTGCTTCTCCTCCTGTATGCCTACGTCCAAACACTTCCTGACACCTGAGCAGGTCTTGAACCTCGGCAAAAGCATCATCTTTCTGGAGACAACGGAGCGCCTGGAGCCGCCCCCGCTGGTGTCCTGCTCCGTGGAGTCTGCCGCCAGGACTTACCAGGACCGGCCGATCATCCTCTTCATGCAGGGACTTACGAATGAGACGGCGTTGGACTTGAACACCAGCTATGCAGCCTTCTCGCTTTTGTCTTCTATGAAGAATGTCTTCATTTTTCCTCTCCAGATGGAAACTGTCTTCCAGGAGACCCCTCTGCTCCAGTGGTACAACCAGGTGAGAGTTATAATAAGGGTAAAATAGGGAAATAGGAAAATAGTTAAAAGTGTGTGTGTGTGGGGGAAGTCTGAAGTAGGCTTAAAATGAAAGGAGGAACACAGGACTGTCTTTGTGAAATGAGTCGATTTTATTTTTTTGGTTCGGAATAGATTCCTTTTTGCCATGTATTGCAGTGTATTCGTCTATCTGTTTATTGAACACATTATCAGCATTTCCCCCCCTATCTGGAGAATCAGATTTTTTGGCAAATGAAACGCTGGTAAAAATAGATTGCATACGTGTTTTGATAAAACATCGCTGAGTAATCTTTCTCAACAGAAGCTGGTTGAACAAAATGTGCTACCCGAGTCATCTGAGCGCTTGTTAATGCTGCCACACACCGACAGAGCCCACAGTAGATAAGATGTGGGGAGTGATTTCAGTTTTTCTAAAAGCAATATGCAAAACCAAGGCTGGATCTTGCGAGCTCCACCCTGGAAAGAAGTTCCTGGCAAACTGCTTGCAAGTCGCTTCTGTCAAATCTGTTTGACTCCTTCTCTGTGCAGGGCAGGCATATTTTTTCCAAACTCTTCCTTCTAAGGAAAAATGACTCCAAATACCAACAGCACCAATGATAACCCTCCAGCCTGTTTCAAAGTGCTGGGAGTGATCAGGGAGTGTGTTAAGTGGGTTGTGTCCCACTGAAATAGCAGGCAATGATTCATGGCGTCGTTGATTTAATGTTGTAGTTCCATCAAAACACCCATGAAACGTTCCTGCATTCATTCATATTAACAAAGCATTGCTCTGCAGTGCCCTTTTACCTTCTTCCAATAAAATTCAATAGCTGGAGGAAGAACAGGCAGTCAGGGAAGTTTGCAGGTGTGCAGGTGTAGTTTTATGGTGCAATTTGCAGCCCAATGGATGGATGTGGTCAGTTCTCTGCCGGTGGCATCACTGTCTCTTCTTTCCAACTCCACAGGTAGTGCCGGAGCAGGAGAAGAACTGGGTCCACGTCAGCTCCGATGCCAGCAGACTGGCACTCATTTGGAAGTATGGGGGCATCTACATGGACACAGATGTCATCTCCATCAGGCCCATCCCCGAGGAAAGCTTCCTAGCAGCTCAGAAGTCGCAGTTCTCCAGCAACGGGATCTTTGGCTTCCCTGCCCACCACAAATTTGTTTGGGACTGCATGGAGAACTTTGTTCTCAAGTACAATGGGAGGATCTGGGGGAACCAGGGGCCATATTTAATGACAAGGATGCTCAAAACCATCTGCAATCTCACGGATTTCAAAGGCACTGAGGACCACAGCTGCCAGAACATCTCCTTCCTCAATCCCCAGCGTTTCTACCCCATACCATACCCAGCCTGGGGCCGATACTACGAGGTGTGGGACAGAAGCCCTAATTTCAACCACTCCTATGCGCTGCACTTGTGGAACTTCATGAACCGCAACCGGAAAGCCGTTGTTGCGGGCAGCAACACGCTGGCTGAAAAACTGTACAAAGCTTACTGCCCCACCACGTACGAGGACCTGATCCAAAATGCAGAGCTGAGGGATTTCACACACTCTGAGGACGTTGCATGACATGGCGTAAGGAGGAGGTGGGTGATCCTTCCAGCCCTCCCCATCATGGGGCCAAACACAGTCACCACTGGTGTCAGTAGCTGGCTTTGTAGGAGAAAGACATCTCAGTCCTAGTGAAGGAACGCCAGCATTTCCCTTGTGGGTGATGAAAACGGCCTCTGCCAGCAGCTCCATCGCACCAGCTGACGCATTATATTACAGCATGGAAGTCAAAACACTTCTACTGCTTTACACCAGCTGAAGACCTGTCCCAGGCAAATGAAAGCAAGAACTGAAGAGAAGAAATAAATCTTCAGAGCTACGTTCCCAGGTTGCCTAATGCAGTGATTTTACCCTACCCTTTTAATAACCACCATCCCTACTCCCTTGGGATGTTAAGAAGCATCTGTAGAATGGTGGTGGGTATCCATCAGATATAGCCTTCAGGGACACTAAGGTCACCTTTGCCTCAGTTTTGTTTCCTTATAAGTGCCCATGAATCAAACCCTCCTGAATCCAAGGGATTTACCGGCCTTACTATTCAGCTTTTCTACGGGAAAAATTCCTAGAGAGATGCATAGCCTCCTGGGAGGAATTTCATCTCTGCACCTCTTGGCATTATTGGCAGCTATCAATGTCAGAGAAGTTGCAGACACAACAGGCTTTGGACTGGGCTGAAGCCTCTGAGGCAAGTGTAATGCAAATGTATAGCAGAGAATGGATGACAGTAAGTGCTAATGAAGAGAAGCCCAAACCACGGTCTTTTCATTAATCTGTGTTTTTCTCACACAAACTTCACACCCTACGTTTTTGAGAGGGACCTTACCAGTGCAAGTGAAAATAAAATGGCTAATAAACCACCACTCCTTTGTGCTTGCTTTCCCCTGCACACCCCTAGAAAATGAGTCCTCTTGTTCAAATGTTTGTGCTCCTGTACTTTTTGGCTCCTTCCAGGAAGGGGCTGCACTGCCCCATCCTCCGAGGTCAGTTCTGGCTGGAGAGAGTCACATGTCCCCCCGGAAAGGAGAAGCTGAGGCACCAAGAAACAATGGGGATGCCCCTCCAGGGCTGCCACATCCCTTTGAATCAAATGCATTTCAACTGCTCTGCAAATGAGGTGCAGCAGCTCTCGAAAGGCCCCAGTCACCTTCATCCAGCTGTGCCATCTATTTCTGCAGATTTATCTCTGTTTCATGTTCTTTTTTGGTCTCCTTCCCTCTCGCTGGCATCCTGCTCACCCTGAAGGTGCTGGTTCCCGCAGGGTTTGCTGTTGCCAGCAGCCAGAAGCTGCCACTCCCGCGGGCCTACCAGCCTCTCTGAACCCCCCCCCTGTGCTGCTCCATTTCTGGGGCCATCCATGTATTGTCCAGAGCAGGACCAAGCAGGAGAAAAATCCCCGTTCAGCCCCAGCAGGGCACCCAAAGACTCTTTTTTTCTGCCGGAGAGCAATGCATCCCCTTGCATTTACTTTTTTCCCAGGATGATGCCAATCCACCCAACCCCCTGAAAAGAAGCCCAGCGTGCAGATCCCTTCTGAGTCTGCCTGAGCAGCTGTTTTTAACCTGGGAGCAGAAAGGCGGGGGTGGATCGGTGGCCCGTCATCAAATGTTTGCCATCTGCACAATGCTATCTTCTGTACACACAGCAGCTGACCGGCACGCTGCAACCGGCCGCCCGGGTTCTGCAGCGAGGAATCACAGCGGGGTTGATCGGGAGAAGAAAGCCCTCTGTGTGCAGGATTTATGCACGCTTCGTGCCGTGTTTAGACACCGGGCTCACGTCTCCTTCCAGCCCCACAACCACCCCAGTAAATTCAGTCGAGCTGCACCGGTGCGAGGGCAGACCGTGCCAAGCCGAGTGCTGAGGGTTGTCAGTGTGGCGGGGCTGGGGGGGGGAATATTTTGCTGTTCCCTTTGCCAGGGTGAAGTTCTCACAGCTCAGCCTGGGACCGTGAGTTTCACCCGTGAGTTTCACACCTTGGTGCCATCTTTGCTCCCTGCTCTGCTGCAGTGAGTTTTGCCTGCCCACAGCGTCGGGAGCTTCTTTTCCTGCACGGCTTTGACTTTCCTGGGCTGAGGGGCTGCAGGAGGGGAGGGCTGAGGTGAGAAACATTCCCGAGGTTCTGCTGGGTTACGTAGCAGCTCCTCTGCAGATGAGGGCCAACCCCTTCTCACTTGTCTCTCCTGCCTGTTGTTTACTGTTAGGACTTTCACCAAAGCAGGGCTGGTGGCAGCAAGCAGAGCTGATCTCAGCGCAGGTCCTGCATGGAGGCTTTCTCCTGCAGCCGTGTGGGTGAGCCGCTGCTGCTAGGCGGGAGTCCCAGGACATCCCATCTTGGTGAAAGNAGAAGCTGAGAAAGGGAGGGAGGCCATGACCGCTTTTTGGAAGGGTCCGGAGGAGGTGGGGAAGCTGTTCGAGCAGGTCATGAGCAGAGTCTGGGTCTCCTGACACCTCTCTGCTCATGGTAAGGCATCTCCCAACATTTGCAGGCTCCCAGATCGGCAGAGGAGCAGAGGGATGCTGGCACCTGGGGAGTGAAGAAGCCCTTGCAGAGTTCAGGGAGGTGAGGAGGGCCCCAGTGTGTCTGCGGGGAAGGGTGGAAGAAAGCAAAATGAGGAGAAATTTCCCTGCCAAAGGCTAGAGGGTTGCAGGGAAGAGGACCATGCAACAGCCTGCCCCAGCAGCAGTGAGCTAGGACAGCAAACACAGAGCCTGCCATCCTGAAAAATGAAAGCCCGTCACTTTTGGAGACCTGACTCTACCAGCACTTCGGTGGAGCTGGTTTTCACCCGGTGAAGTGGAAACAGTGCAGATGACCACCTTCAGCTCTAAGGTCTGCTGGGTGGTACTAGCTGCTACCTCTGCGATGGGCCTGCACCCCTTGATGGTGATGTCCTCATCACCCAGTGGGCAAAATCTCAGTCCTAGTGAAGGAACGCCAGCATTTCCCTCGTGGGTGCTGAAAACGACCTCTGCCAGCAGCTCCATCGCACCAGCTGACATTGCATTATATTACAGCATGGAAGTCAAAACACTTCTACTGCTTTACACCAGCTGAAGACCTGTCCCAGGCAAATGAAAGCAAGAACTGAAGAGAAGAAATAAATCTTCAGACCTGTGTTCCCAGATTGCCTAATGCAGTGATTTTACCCTACCAACATGCTGCTGAAGCCATGGTTGTGCTGTCTGAGGCCTTATATACAGCATTTTGTAAGAAGTGGAGGGGAAAACCCAGCAGGCTCCAGCAGCCACAGGCAAGACTGAAGTAGGTGATGGGGCAATCGCAGCCGTGCTGCTAAGCAGCAGGTCGGCATTAAAGGCCAGGTGAAACACGGCTGGCTTTGGTGCGTGAAGACCTTGTTAATATTAACGAGGTTGTGCAACACAGCCTGCCTCCTGGAGTATGCAGTAGATCGTTAGGCGATTTTTAATTAGTGGTCCCTGCAAACCCTTCCTCTTTGGGATTTTCTTAATTCGTGCAGCAAATCCTCACCCGCAGGGACCACACAGGGTTGCCCAACATGCCTACGTAACATGCAGCTATGAGTCAGGGCTATATTTACATCTGTATATACACATATGTGTATATGTACATGTATACATTCATACCTGTGTACACTTCACTTTGCCTGGTGCAATGAATTGGGTTGTCTGACATTGCAGTGCTGCTAACGGCGTGTGTGTCACAGCAGTGACAACAGGAATGATCTTAGCTGGCTATACAAGCCTGGAAGCGAAGGGGCTTGCTGATCCGGTGTTTTTAGGTAGGCACCAAAAAAAAACCAAAAAAGCAAACTCTAGAGGGAAACTATGATTAACTACGATGTTCACAGTGATTCACAGCCGTTCCCAGAGGCTTTCATGCCTTGTCTGCAGCAGTGTGTGACCCCTTCCTCGGCCAGCTGCAGCCCTGAATCAAGGCTTTCCTGTCTCCTGCTGTCCTGAGGCAGGGGAATAAGAGAGAGAGGGGTGGTACAGAAGAGAAGGTCAGGTAAATCCGGTGTGAAGCTAACAGGTGCTTTAAAGAACCACCCAGGTCAATCCAGACGGGTTTAATGCACTCGTTGACCCCTAGTATTTACATGCAACAGGGAGGGGCCCTGGTGGGAGGTGGGACTACAGGCAAAAAGATATTTAGGTGCCTGACGAGCTGACTAAGTAGCCTTAGATAAAGGCAGAGATATGATGGGCTTCATGTAGGGCAGGAGGGCACCCTCTGTCCCTGAGAGAGCTTTGCAGAGTTTGCAGTGGGCTTGAATGCTGCTGAGCTGCACTGAGAGCAAACCAGCCTCGTGAGGACACGGGAAGCACCATGCAGGTGAAGCAATCCTGGCAGTGAAGGTAGTGGGGACCCTGGTGTAGGGGTGGAAAAATAGTCCCATGGGATGGAAAGTGCTCACGGCCTTGCAGACCTCACTGGCTGCAGTATCAGCATTGACCAGCTCCATCCTGTGCAACCCCAGATAACTCCTGGGAAACCCTGTGGTTGTTTCAGCATTTAAAAAAAAAAACCAAAAAACAGATGAGAACAGGATCAGTTTCTCCTGGGACACGTGCAGGCACCATGAAAACTGTCTCTGCTAGGCTCTCAGTTGTAAAACCCTGCATGCAGGGCTGCCTCAGGCTGGCAGCCCCTTGCTCTGCTCTGCCCGTACCACCATCACCCTGTGTGCCTGGTAGGGCCAAGCCTTGGTGAAATGCAAGCTTTGGAGCCTCCCACTTGCAAACAACATTTGGAAGACTGAATTTAGGGCGAAAAAGCTGCTTTGGGCATCCTTT
>Ga0065711_1010668_pt1 | contig 13630 bp, 9 predicted proteins | sample Hoacrofraction12_FD_59098 | JGI IMG/M metagenome (GOLD analysis project Ga0065711, IMG submission 59098) | Hoatzin crop microbial communities from Cojedes, Venezuela - Epithelial fraction 12 v2 (version 2) | ecosystem: Host-associated > Birds > Digestive system > Esophagus > Crop | place... | reverse complement strand
TGTTCTGGAGCTTCACCCTTTTCCAGTGCAGTCTGGATTAGTCCATGGCAAATGGTGGGACTGTGTTTCCACCCCTGGGGCAGTCGATTCCAGGTGTACTGGATGCCCCTCCAGGTGAAAGCGAACAGTGGCCTGCACTCTGCTGCCAAAGGGATGGAGAAGAATGCATTAGTTATGTCAGTTGTAGCATACCACTTGGCTGCCTTTGACTCCAGCTGATATTGAAGTTCTAGCATGTCTGGCACAGCGGCACTCAGCGGTGGTGTAACTTCATTCAGGCCATAGCAGTCTATTGTCAGTCTCCACTCTCCAGCAGATTTTCTCACTGGCCATATGGGACTATTAAAGGGTGAGCGAGTTTTGCTGATCAATCCTTGACTCTCCAGCTGACGGATCAGTTGATGAATGGGGATAAGGGATTCTCGGTTAGTACGATATTGTCGCCAGCGTACCGTTGTGGTCGCAATTGGCACCTGTTGTTCTTCCACCCTCAGCAACCCCACAACAGAAGGATCCTCCGAGAGACCAGGCAAAATGGACAGCTGTTTAAATTCTTCCGTCTCCACAGCAGCTATGCCAAAAGCCCACCTATATCCCCTTCGGTCCTTGAAATACCCTCTCATAAGATAGTCTATACCAAGGATGCACGGAGCCTCAGGGCCAGTCACAATGGGGTGTTTCTGCCACTCCTGCCCAGTGAGGCTCACTTCAGCCTCCAGTACACTCAGCTCTTGGGAACCCCCTGTCACTCCAGAAAAGCAAATGGACTCTGACTCTTTGAAATCTGATGGCATTATAGTACACTGTGCACCAGTGTCCACTAGAGCTTTATACTCTTGTGGATCTGACGTGCCAGGCCATTGAATCCACACCGTCCAATAAACACGGTTGTCCCTTTCCTCCACCTGGCTGGAGGCAGGGCCCCTCTAATCCTCGTCAGAGAATTTGCTGCACACTTGCTGTAAGAATGACTTGGAGGTCCCCTCCAAAGGATCGGAATCAAGATCAAACTGTCTACCTTGTCTGGAGAGCTGACTGCTGGAAACTGGAGCGGCATTGTTCCTAACAGAATCCCCTTTGGTGATTGTTTTACCTCGCAACTCACGCACTCGTGCCTCTAGACTTGAGGTGGGTTTTCCATCCCACTTCCTCATGTCCTCTCCGCGGTAGAACCACAGGGTGCCCTGGGGTATATAGCCTCTGTATTCTCTCTCCTGAGCAGAGGAACGCCTGCCCCTAATAGCTGAGATGATGGCCCGTACGGGTGGGGAGTAGGATATATTCTCTTTGATTTGTCGCACCTCCCGGGACAGTCTCTTCACAGCTGAGACAAGGGAGGAAGAGAGACTTTCCTCATATTGCTGGAGTCAGACAGCCACCTCATCCACTGTTGGTGCCTCCTTACCTTTCCAGTTTACAACTGCCAGTGAATTGGCATATGAGGATGGTGCGCTCCGCACAAACTTCCTCCACATGGATTGTGAGCACTGGACTTCATCTGGGTCTGTGGGTAACTGCTCATCGGCTGGGTCATAGTAAACCAGCTCCCGCACAGCTAATTCCCTCAAGTACTGAATACCCCTTTCCATATTGGTCCACTTGCCACGACAGCATACAAAATCGTCACTGAAGGGGTACCTCTCCCTCATGCCTGACAGAAGTCTCCTCCAGAGGCTGAGGACTTGTTCCTTTTTCCCAATGGCCTTGTCAATGTCCCCGTCCCTGACCAGGGATCCCAGCTGCTTGGCTTCCTTGCCCTCTAATTCCAAGCTGCTGGCCCCGTTATCCCAGCACTGAGTAGCCAGGTGACAATGTGCTCGCCAGGGTGGCGGCTGAAATCTTTCCGCATGTCTCTCAGCTTACTCAGGGACAGGGACCGGGTGATGATCTCTGTCCCTATCTCCCACGATTACCCTGGCTCATTGTCATCCCTCCCGGAGTGATCTGCTTTCTTTGCGTCTTTTTTTAGTTTTGCAGGGGCGACTGCTACCAGCACAGGTTGGTCAATGGGCTCAGCCGCGATGCCTGCTGCTGGAGCTGGGGCTGGAGCTGGAGCTGCAGCAACTGCTGTGCCCACCGGGGAAGCCAAGACAACACCAGTGGCAGCAGCAGCGGTGGTGCCGGTCGGGGGCGGGGGCTGTGACTGCCTCCTGGGCTGGAGAGGCTACAGGGCCGGCTGGGGGGGCAGCACCAGTTGCAGTGCCTGCCACTTCGTTTCCCCCCCCTTCCCCTCTAAGGCAATGAACAGTGTTGAACATGGCTTGGTAGGCGTGGGCCAGACCCCAGCACATAGCAGTTATTTGTGTCTCTCTGGAGTTCCCAGGGTGGCAGCACACTTTTTGCAGATATTTTACTAGTTTGTCCGGATCCTGCACTTGTTCAGGGGTGAGTTTAAAAAACATGGGTGTGCCCACTGCCCTAGGTACTTTCCCATGCTATCACACACACCCAGCCACTCACAGCTGTCCAGCCCCGGGGCAGGTCTCTGCAGGATTTTCTTAATTACTTGTTTAACCCTAAACAAAACCTGAAACACATTCAGGAGGCAGAACAATAGAAACCCTCCTCTGGCCTGAGCATCCCAGGGGTACTCAAAATTCTCAAAAGCTGTTAGGACCAGCCTGAAGAAGAGAGGAGGGATGAAAGAGTGGGGCAAAGCATCCCCCTCCATTTTTCCCCACAGATTGGGTTCGATTACTAACAAATTCTAAGAGATAGGATCCGAGGTATGGAAATGACCACAGTGCCGCATGCAAATACAAGCCTAATTTCATGCACAGTGATGTTAGCATGTCATAAGTCGCTATCATACAGTACAGCAAAATCGTCATCCTGATCCTTTTCCCTGAGGTAATGAACAGCACGGCAATGAACACATACAGCAAGTATGGATTTACATACCAGAGTTTAGCTGCGGCCAGCAACTAAAGGGCCACGTGGCTGCCCTTCCCCCCGCCAGGGTGTCGAGGAAAATGGAAAGAAACAGGCAGAAACTGATGGGTCAGGATAAGGGCAGTTTAACAGAACAGCAAACTAAGGGAACAGGAACAACAACGATATAGATAAGGAGAATACACAACACAAAACAGTAGAGCACAGAGAGCCACTCTCACTGCCTGCCTCCGCTTCGCGCTCCCGAGCCGCGACTGAATTCCCGCTGTCCTGCTCCCCCCCAGTCAGAACCCAGCATGACAGCACATGTTATAGAATACCCTGCTCTGTTTGGCCAGGTTGGGTCAGCCCACCTAGCTGTGTCCCTTCCTGGATTCTGGTGAAAATTAACCCTGTCCTGGCCAAACACAGGACGGGGGGGAAGGATGATTTTATACAGAATCAGAGAAACTAGTTTAAAAAAGAATAGCCTAATTAACCCTTAGTATTTGGAAAAGCCTGCACTGAATTTCTTGCTGACTTCCTAAGCACGCAGCTAGAAGTCTTAATGGAATTAGTAAAGCTACTTCTATTTAATAAGGAACATAATACATTTCACTTTTTTTTTCCCCTCCCAATATAACACTAGAAATTGTTTCCTTACAACATAAGAAATTCAATGCATTTTTTCCTAACGAATGAGCGGGTATAACATGAAGTTCAAAAATATCGAGGCTGGCATATACATTTGTTTGTTAAGAGAAATCTTTCTTACGTATTAAAAATGCCTTGTATTCTCTGCTCTAGTCTTTATTCTATCCATTACTACAGTTTTTTTTCTTGTGTATTTTTTTCAACTCTTTTAAACCTATTTAAACAGCACTCTGTTACCGGTCTCAGATTTACAATTAATATATTTCAACAGATAAAAACAATGCTAAAATAGTGTGAACCTTCTATAACTTCACTATTCCTAGATGTCTCTTTCTCTCTGTTAATCTATAAGGTGTTTTCAACAAATCGGAATGAAATGGTTCTAAAATGTTAAGCTTGCAACCAAAGCAGACAATACCTCTGATTTTATTTTCATCTAAACACACACTTTAAAATAAGAGGAATACGTACATGAGGTAAAAACTATAAAATTTCATTCAGTACTCACCATTCAGGCTTCAGGTTTTCACTTGGAATATGCCGCAATATAGTATGATTCAGCTGAATTTTACTTCATTGACAGGAAAGTACAATTGTTTTTATATCGCAGCTTGAAAGTTGTCATGGTACTACAGAAATGTGATTTGGTAGGGAAAAGGACATGAGTATATTTGCCAGATTTTTTTATCTTGAAGTACTGTATGAATTTTGCACATGTTCACTTGCATATGCATTTTATATAAAAAACAGTATAAAATTTATGCTCTTCGAAAAAAAATTTATCTTCTTTTGATGTTGGTCAAGGGGCTTGCTGGACTTGTTTATGCCAGAGGGGGACTTGCTCCAACTTATGTGTCAAATGCCAAAGAGCTAACAAAAAGGTATGGCTGGACTTGAGCAATGAGCTTTGAGCTTCGCTTATCTTATCAGACAGAAGTAGTGGGTGATGGTCCAACACTCAAGTCAACTGTGTGACACCTGGAGTGAGGCAAAAGCTTCACAGCTAGATGCTGCTTCAGTTAAAGAACAGAAGGCTCTCCCCCTCCCCCCAAGCATGTACTAAGCTCCCCGCCCCGAGGGCATGCCAAAGAGCTGAGTCCTTCTTTTGACAACACAACATGCTATGCCAAGAGCCAATCCACACATAACAATTGACTTTGTCCAGCCTAGCCAAGATCTGCCAAAGATTTTTCAAAGGTATAAAATTGGCACTGGAAAACCCTCTTTTGGAGGAGGAGTCAAACGAAAACCTTACCTGACGGACGGGTCAAAGGGCCTGGACCTTTCTTTCCCCCCCAAAATGGACGCCTTTTTGGCAACAATTGCACCTCTCACTTTGTCAGACGTATCCGTGGGAAAATATGATTAACTAAAGCGCTGAACTATTAACTTGACCTCAGTTTTTGTAGACAGCGCATTTATCAACAGCAATCTCCCCTTTGCCACTTGCAAGACTCCTTGAAACCCCTTAACACCACATTTGGTAAGGACCCCAAGCCTAACGGTAACTTTTTTTTTACAGAAATGTTGCTGTTATTGTAGGGAGGGGAAAGTGTCACGAACTTTCTGTAGTGGAGCGGGACACAGAAGCAATGCATTGCCTTGCTACAAGCTAGAGTACTACTTGATCAGCACTGGTCAGTGAGAGGCACTGTCACTTCTGGTTTCTGGAGTACTAGATTCCAAATTGGCTTATAAATCATCTCCCGGCGACACTCTTAGGACAGAATGCTCAAACAAGGTACTGAGGTGTGAGGCAGTCATTAAAATGAATCGGTTTCCCTAAGAACTGGTATGTAGAGAACTAGATGTTGTTCAGTGTTTTCCATTACCATGAAATCACTCAACCTAGATTAAAGTAAAAGCTCAAGGTTTTGTTTACAGTATCCAAAATAAAAAACCTGACACGTTTATCTACATTTTAGCTGAAAAAGCAAACAGCCTAAGCATAACAGATATACTGTACATTCGAGGTGATTTCTCTAAGCCTGCGCTTACTTGGCTTGCTGTAGTAGGCTTCCCTGACACACTGTTGACATCAACTGTTCTGTCAGAATACCCTATATATCTCAAGTCTCGTTCACCATCAACAGTATTTACTTTGCGGATGCAGAAGCTTTTACAGTTAATTTCCTTTTAGTATTCTGTATAGGGTTTGGAGTCGTTTAATATTTCCTTTGTTCAAAACAAACAAACAAATAAAACCAAAACAAGCTCATTGAGGAAATAGCGTCATCTTTCTCTAACATACACATAAACAAGTTCCCTTGTGATGCAAATGTTTATCAGATCACTTTTCATCTCCCTCCACCTAACTGTACCCAAACAACAGCTTCCTAAAACAATACAGTCACAACTCTCAAATTAACTGTACAACATGAAGCAAATCTCCAGTGGGCTTTGTATTTCACATTAGTCTGTGTATTAACAAACATACTTAGCAAAAACTTTTCAGAAGATAAAAGGTATCTAGTTCAGGTTTCTGAGATGAAATATTAACCACTTCAAAGTGACAGTGGTATTGGGGATAATTGCTCACATCCCGTATTGAGAGGTACTTCAACAGATATTTTGAAGTCAATCACTTAAAAATATTGAAGATTTCAAAAGGAAAGTCATTCAGGTAACTAAGACAGGAACATTTCTTCTATAAAGGTCAATAATGCTCATAGTTTGCCCCCTGCAACTCAAGAAATTCCATAAAATAACATTTTTTCACTTTCCCTGGTTTATCACTGACTGCAGAGATTCTGGCAGAAATTTGCACTACATTCTGACTTGCACTGATGTCAGCATTCCTCCTGGAAATGCAAAAACTCTTTGTCCTTGCAGATATGAGATGTATAAACAAACAACATCTATAGTCATGAAAAAGTAGTTACATTCATGTACATATGAATTCATACACATTCCTATCACGCAGAAGGGGAAAACATAGTTACAAAGTGGAGAAAATTCTAAGTTGCCCTGGTTATATACAGTTCCTGTTCATCTGTGCTGGACAAATTTCATTACATCTAGGATGCTAGATCGGAGAAAAGAAACCACTATTACATGAGTGGCTGTGTCTATCCTAACCACGATCAAGATCGTTGAAGATAGAGAGCAGAAACTAAGCATAAATATCACTACTCAAATATTATAACTCGATCAAATGGAGAGAGGGAAAAAAACCCTCCTGGAATTTATATACTCACACTACACTGCTTATGTCCAATATGACATTTCAATGTCAATCTGCAAGCACATAAAAGTACACCTAAAACCTCCACACTTCTCTAAATGTAATAAATATGTCCCCCAAACTTCCAAATTTACAGTATTTGATACTCCTACAGATATTGATACTCCTATAAATGCATGAGAGAGGATGATACAGGATTAGATGTGTTGTAGCAGGAATCATGAAAAAGTTGCATAAATGGAAAAGGCAGGAGAGACACAGCTAACCGGCAGAACAAAAGAAGCAGCAGTCAGGATGAACAGACAATATTATGTATTCTCTGTAAGACAAGACATTAGTCTTTCCAAAGATGCTGTGTCTGACAGATGACGGTACATTACCCAAAGCAAACTTTGCATTGCTTTGTGTTATACCGATGCCTTATGAACAAAAAAATTGGTGGGTCATTTCTGCTAACTGAAAAATGCTTAATTGCTGTTACTGCAAACTTTCAGTGCTGATCTACACTTGCATTGAATCACAAACATGTTAACCCAAGGAAAAAAAAAAAAGCATGAGAAAGTAGAACCACAGAATCATTAAGGTTGGAAAAAACCTCTAAGATCATCAAATCCAACCATCAACCCAACACCACCATGCCTACTAAACCGTATCCCAAAGTGCCACATCTACACGTTTTTTAAACACCTCCAGGGATGGGGACTCAACCACCTCCCTGGGCAGCCTGTTCTAGTGCCTCACCACTCTTTCAGTAAATAAATTTTTTCTAATATCCAATCTAAACCTCCCCTGACACAACTTGAGGCCATTGACTCTCGGCCTGTCACTAGTTACCTGGAAGAAGAGACCAACACCTGCCTTACTACAACCTCCTTTCAGGTAGTTATAGAGAGCAATAAAGTCCCCCCTCAGCCTCCTCTTCTCCAGACTAAACAGCCACAGTTCCCTCAGTCGCTCCTCGTAAGACTTGTTCTCCAGACCCCTCACCAGCCTAGCTGCCCTTCTCTGGACAGGCTCCGGCACCTCAATGTCTTTCTTGTAGTGAGGGGCCCAAAACTGAACATATTATTCAAGGTGTGGCCTCATCAATGCTGAGTACAGGGGCACAATCAGCTCCCGATTCCTGCTGTTCATGCTATTCCTGATACAAGCCAGGATGCTCTTGGCCTTCTTGGCCACCTAGGCACACTGCTGGCTCATGTTCAGCCAGCTGGCAACCAGCACCCCAAGGTCCTTCTCCACTGGGCAGCTTTCCAGCCACTCTTCCCCAAGACTGTAGCACTGCATGGGGTTGTTGTGACTGCAGTGCAGGGCCCGGCATTTGGCCTTGTTGAAACTCATACTGTTAGCCTCAGCCCATCAATCTAGTCTGTTCAGATCCCTCTGCAAAGCCTTCCTACCCTCAAGCAGATTGACACTTCTGCCCAATTTGGTGTCATCTGCAAACTTACTGAGGGAGCACTCAATCCCCTCATCCAGATCATTGATAAAGATACTAAACAAGACCAGACCCAAAACTGAGCCCTGGGGAACACCACTCATGACCGGCTGCCAACTGGATTAAACTGCATTCACCATCACTCTCTGCACTCAGCCATTCAGTCAGTTCTTTACTGAGAAAAGAGTACACCCTTCCAAACCATGGGTCAGCTACCTTCTCCAGGAGGATGCTGTGGGAAAGTGTCAAAGCCCTTACTAAAGTGCAGGTAACTAACATCCACAGCCTTTCCTTCATCAACTAGGTGGGTCACCTGGTCATAGATGGAGGTCAGGTTGGTCAAGCAGGACCTGCTTTAATGAACCCATGCTGGCTGGGCCTGATCCCCGGTTGTCCTTCACATGCCTGGTCAGCGCACTCAGGATGAATTGCTCCATGATCTTCCCTGGCACCCAGGTCAGGCTGACAGGCCTGTAGTTCCTCAGATCCTCCTTCCGGTCTTTCAAGTAGATGGGTGTTACAATGGTGATCGTCCAGTCATGTGGGACCTCCCCTGTTAGCCAGGACTTCTGGCAGATGATGGAGAGTGACTTGGCCAGCTATATTGCCAGTTCCCAGAGTACTCTCCAATTGATCCCATCTGGCTCAATAGACTTGTAAGTGTCCAGGTGGCACAGCAAGTTGTTAACTGCTTCTTTCTGCATTATGGAAGGTTTATTCTGCTCTCCATCCCTGTCTTCCAACTCAGGGGGATGAATACCCTGGGAATAATTGGTCTGACTATTAAAGCCTGAGGCAAAGGAGGCATTAAGTACCTCAGCCCTTTCCCCATCCTTGGTGGCAGTATTCCCCCCCACATCCAATAAAGTATGGAGATTCTCCATGGCCCTCTTTTTGCTGTTGATGTTTTTGTAAAAACAGTGTTTGTTGTCCCTAACAACAGTGGCCAGCCTGAGTTCTAGCTGGGCTTTTGCCTTTCTAATTTCCTCTCTGCAAGACCTAACGAGACCCCTGTACTCCTCTTGAGTTGCCTGCCCTTTCTTCCATGAGTTGTAGACCCTCTTTTTTTTCCTGAGTCGCAGCCAAAGCTCCCTGTTCAGCTAGGCTGGTCGTCTTCCCTGCTGGTTCGTCTTGAGGCACATGGGGACAGCTTGGTCCTGCGCCTTTATGACTTCCTCCTTGAGGAATGGCCAGCCTTCCTAGACCCTTTTGCCTTTCATGACTGTCTCCCAGGGGACTCTCTTAACCAGCATCTTTAACAGGCCAAAGTCTTCCCTCCGAAAGTCCATGGTGGTGGTTTTACTGCCCCCCCTCTTAACTTCACCTGAAATCAGAACTCCGTCATTTCATGGTCACTAAGCCCAAGATGGCCTCTGACCACCACGTCTCCCAGCAGTTCTTCTCTTACAGCAGGTCAAGCAAGGCACCTCCCCTGGTAAGCTCACTTACCAGATGCATCAGGAAGTTATCTTCCACACACTCCAGTAACCTCCTAGACTGTTCCCTTTCTGCTGTGTTTTATTTCCAGCAAAGTTCTGGTAAGTTTAAGTCCCCCACGAGAACAAGGGCTAGTGATTGTGAAACTTCTGCCAGACTCTTGTAGAAAACTTCATCTGCCTCTTCATCCTGGTTGGGTGGTCTATAACAGACCCCCAGCAGGATGTCTGCCTTGGTGGCTTTCCCCCTCATCTTTGCCCATAAGCACTCGACCTTATCATCACAATCATTGAGCTCTATACAATCGAAGAAGTCCCTAACGTATATGGCTACCCCACCACCTCTCTTTCCTCATCTATCCCTTCTGAAGAGCTTTTAGCCATCCATTGCAGCACTCCAGTCATGAGAGTCGTCCCACCATATTTCTGTGATGGCGACCAAGTCATAGCTGTCCTGCTGTACAATGGCTTCCAGCTCCTCTTGTTTGTTGCCCATGCTGCTTGCAGTGGTGCTGATGCACTTGAGCTGGGCTGTTGATTTCACCCCCAACATAGGCATGCCACTTCTGGGCTCATCTCCAGTGAGCCTGGTTATATTCCCCTCCCCCTTCGAAACTCATTTAAACCCCTCTCGATGAGCCCTGCCAACTCATGAGTGAGAATCCTTTTCCCTCTTTGAGACAGCTGGACTCCATCTGTTGCCAGCAGACCTGGTGCTATGTAAACCTCCTCATGATCAAAGAAAATTCCACCAATGGCACCAGCTTCTGGACCACCTGTTAATCATGTGAGTTTTTCTGTTCCTTTCAGTGTTCTTGCCTGCCACTGACGGGATTGAGGAAAATACTACCTGTGTCTCTGATCCTTCAACCAAGCACTCCAGTGCCCTGACATCCCTATTGATGGTCTTGGGACTTCTCTCTGCGATCTCATCACTGCCAAGTGGTGTACTTGAAGTCAAATAAGTAAAAGTACTATATAAAACCTGTTCTTTTCTGCCAAAATGAAGTATTCCTTCACCTATATCAAAGAAATGTTACAACAGTGGTACAAAAAGCAACAAATAACCCATTTTATTCTGAAACTTAAAACTATTTTCAATTTAGCAAATATTGCAGTATCGTGTGTGTGCTGCTTAGCGGCCTTTGTCGTCTTGTGATTACCATTGCTAACAAGGATGGATTTTTGTAAGTTTCAAAATAATGTGAGCACTTTAGGGGCATATTTACTACATTTTAAAACACTGAATTATTTCAGCTCACATTTATGTACTTATTCACTGAACAGAAATTATATTTATATAAAAAAAGTTAATTCTAAGTTCATAGGAGAATAAAGCTTTTCAAGAAACCTGGGTATATGTGGATTCACTGAGAGAACAGACTATGTTCATTATATATACAGCAAAAACTGGGAATATTATTAAATAGTTTTTCACATAACAGTATATTCAACACTAAATTAATATAATTCTGATGTATTTTTATACTAGAGCTCACAGTTAAATTTTGCAGTGGAGTTTTAGTTAACTCTTGTGAAAATGTGTATGAATTACATCCTACCATAAGACTTTAGGAAGTTTTATTCTAGAAAATAATATTTAACAGTGAATTTTAATACAATTGTGAAGGCTTTACTGATGTTATTGATATATTAGGTAGAAATGAAATATCAGAAAAAAGCCATCCTTTTTGAAGTAATTATGGTAGTACAGGATACTATGTATTTACAGGATCCAAAGCAGACTGTGCCTGGGATAGCTACCTGACATTCTGCCTGCAAAAGACCCATCCTGTGTAAGATATAAAACGAAGAACTTAAATTAAAGGGACTCCTTCAATAAAGCCATCCCGTTCTGAATTTGTGACATTTATGTGCTTAAAGTCTATAGCACTCCCAGTGAATGAAGATACCTAAAGAAGAAAAGAACAGCATTATCATCAAAACTTATGATGCTCATTAAGTCTTTTGATGAAAATAGGTGAATTTAATTGCTCTTCAGAGCTTGGAAAATAAATCATAAACCTTGCATACAAAATTAACAAGGTCACCTCAACAAACTGGTGGCTCCTTATTGACATCTGTGAAAATAAAATGGTCTTCACATATCAGCTGGGGATTCATCACTCTTGAGTAATGTATTTACCATCTGTGCTCATCCCAAACTACTACTGATAGAGTGCCTGAACTTCATAAATATTCTTGAGTAAACAACTCTCATGCTTCCCCAGATAAGTGAACAGATAATTATTCACAGCCCTATTTGTCTAATACAGAAATAGTAAAAGTAGTCAGCTAGGCTAAAAAGCATATTTCAGATCAGGAGACATTGCTTGAATTCACGTAAAAGATCTCCGTTTTGCTGCGTGAAAGCAACCGGGAAGCTGCATGCCTCAAAACCTGCTAGGTTGGAGTAGTAACCAGATCTTACCTCCAGTTTTCCTCCATTTCTGAGGCAAATGCTCCTTGTCTGGCATTCCTCCTTAGGACCTACCGCTCCAATCATCTGAATAGCTGAATGATTAAGCGTTTCTAGGGAGAAAGCAATAGTCACTGCAAAGAATACAAGAGTTCAACAATGAACTTATTAAAAACTTTTGATATAAAAATTCAGGGAGGGTAGAGAAAAACAAAAAGTTACCATGCTTCCCACGGTTTCCTTAACCTTCCAAGAAGCCTTCTGGAACTTTTATAGCATCTATCAGAAGGTCAGAGCCCCTCCTTACTGTTCTCCAGTTCAGATAATGGCATCTCACCCGAGAAACTTCATCTCTTATATCAGCTGGTGGCCACGTATATCCTGCTCTTAATAGTAGGATTTTCCATCATAAGAACCTCTAATGAAACTGCTGACAAAAACCATAATTGTCCTTCTTGTAACCCTCGCTGTCTCCAGGTGTGAGATTACTTAACTCTGATAAATTTTGATGGCTTTCTCAAGGGTTCATCCATGAATAAAACACACCACCTGGACTTCAGTTTAGACCAAATATTTGCTAAAAAAAGTGATTTTTTTAAAAAATATGTCTGAATAGGAGATATTAAGATGAAGTTTTAATGATATATAAAAAAATGGCACAAGTTCTTTCAGTTTCAAACAACGTGACTTGGAAGGCAATGCACTGTTGTCTGCCAAATGCAAGGTCCACAGTTTCAACATAGGCAAAAAAAGCTACTACACGGGGGAGCATATTACAAAAAAAAGATGGTCTTAGATCTTTTCAGATAACAAAGGGAGTTGGCCAAGCTTTTACACATCACAAGAGAGTACCTTAGAGAATCAAAAGACACAACTACGAACTAAATTTTAAAACAACAAAGGAGTGCATTATCACTGTTGAATTCCTCTTTTAGAGAGTACAAATACCATTCATGCTTCCGCTTAGATGGAAGGAATTATATCCATTTAGAATGAAGGAAGTTATTTTGTACAAATAAGCCTACAGAAAAATAAATGGCATTACATTGCACTGTCAATACAGAATTACATTACCATATCAACTGTTAACAAATCTATATTAGAATCAATGTTTAACCAAAGCACAATATAAATAGTAAACACAGTCAAGTAAGCCTCAAGTGCTTTTCGATTTTGAAGAGAGATATGTTCTTTCTTTAAGCTAGTTATATCTGTGAACTGAGTACAGAATTTATTTTATGCCAGCAAATTACTGGTTTTAACGGGTTATACAAGGCACAGAACCATATAACTGCCCTATATGTAAAATATGTTCTCATTCAAAGAGAGAAAATGAAGTTAGCTGAAGGTGCAGTACATGCGAGGGGGGAAAAATCACATCTCATCTGTACAATGACTTGTTCTTTACAGGTGGTTGGCTGGAAAAATAGCAGATATTATTTTCTGCAGTAGTAAATTCTAATATTTGAAGAAAGCAAGAACAGATGGACTGACAGTTCATTGCCACTTGCCACAGCACAATCACAGAATCACAGAATCACAGAATAGTAGGGGTTGGAAGGGACCTCTGTGGGTCATCTAGTCCAACCCCCCTGCCGAAGCAGGGTCACCTACAGTAGGCTGCACAG
>Ga0065711_1010555_pt1 | contig 13630 bp, 12 predicted proteins | sample Hoacrofraction12_FD_59098 | JGI IMG/M metagenome (GOLD analysis project Ga0065711, IMG submission 59098) | Hoatzin crop microbial communities from Cojedes, Venezuela - Epithelial fraction 12 v2 (version 2) | ecosystem: Host-associated > Birds > Digestive system > Esophagus > Crop | place... | reverse complement strand
CGCCATGGCCGGGCCCGCCGGCGGCGCGGAGCCGCCGCAGCCCATCACCGGCCGCCGGGAAAGTTAGTGCGAGCGGGGCCGGGAGGAGGAGGAGGAAGAAGCAGCAGCAGTCTCCGGCCACGGCTGCTCCCCGTCCCCCCCGCCGGCTCCCGGCAACTTGGGGGATTTCGAGCCGCTCCGTCCCCTTGCCATTTTTGGATGCGTTTTATAGCCATTTTTTTTTTCCTCCTGGGGAGAAAGAGAAAAAAAAAAAGCGAGGAGCCAGCAGCCTTCCTCCTCCACCGCTGCAGGACTGCGTGGCTCCCGGCTGGATTTTGGGGGTCCGGTGGCCCTGGGTGGCTCCGAGCGTCGCGGCGGGGTGACGGGACCGACAATGCCATCATGTTTTCGAGACAGGAAACCTCCCGAGCTTGCCCTGAATGAAGAACTTCCTGTGTTTAAACTCGCCCGAGTATCCGCTGACAAGCTCCGTTCAAACGAAAACACGAGAGTCGGGGGGAGAGGCTAATTCAGACCAGCTGGACTTCCACGGGACGCGGAGCTGGGCAGAAAATGCGAGGAGCCGCTCGCCGCTCGGGCCGCGATATGTGAGCAGCCGGGACAAGCAGTGCCTTTGTTACTAAAGAAGGACGGACGGGATAATTTAAGAGCTTCAAACTCTTCCGCCGTTTCCGTCGCAAACGGATATTGGGAATATTTTATCGAAGCCGTCGGATTTGGATGGTTTTTTTGCTGATGGATGGGGGTTTTTTAGCGGGGTCGGGGGGATGAGATGGGTTTTTTCGCTGCTCGGGACCGCCGGTCGGGCTGCTGAGCCGGCGCGGCGCTGCCGGCGCGCCCTCCCGTCCCCGTAGCGTCGGTGCTTTGGGGTTGGGGTCTGCCACGGCGGGTTTGGGACCTGCTGGCCGTGTGATGCTTCCTGCGGTGGCGGGCGAAAGGTTGCCGGGACGGTTTCGTCATCCGTAAGGACGAGAGCATGGGCAAACCACTGAGCCGGCCAGACTGTTTACGGCAGAACCGCACTTGCCTGGGGAAGGGCGAGGAGGAGGATGGCTATATAGAGGATTGCTACGTGCCCCAGAGGTCGATATACGACACGATGAGAATTAACGAGCAAATCGATCAGGGATCGAAGCTCAACCAGCTTTCCAAGAGCACCCTCGGCAAGGGGGACGGCAGCACCATATCCAGCAATGGGACTCTGGGAGCTGCCAATGCCTTCGAGTCCCGGGCGCCGGAAACCAAGAAGTTGGACGAGCGAGTCATCTTCGACGCGCTGAAGCTCAGCAGTGACGTCTCCAAGCCAGCGCCAGCTCCACCAAGGAGACGACCGAACCCCGAGAGGAAGGAGAACGTCAACCGGCGGTCGTGGAAATCCTTCATGCCGCCAAACTTCACCGAATTCGCGGAAAGGATGGGGGCTTCGCTCAGCGAGGTGTCGGAAGCGGGAGCCTCCAACCCTTCCTTGCGGGATAGGCGGGAGTCGAGCGCCATGCTGACCGAGCACCCGGACCAGCCCGACCACGGTGAGCCCATGTCGGAGTCTCTCACCTTGGAGCACGTCTCCAAGTCATCTGGCACGGCGGAAACTCTGACGGCCAAGCAGTTCAGCGTGGACGGCTACGGCGGACCCCGGGATGAACGCCAGCCGCTGCTGAACGCTGGTGATGGCCGTGGTCGCGTTGGGGACCTGGCCAGGGCTCGGCGGCTCCCCAGTGCCACCTGGCCGCGAGCCAGGAAGAATTTCATCAAGGGAAGCCTCAGCGATGGGCACCAGGAGACCCTGGAGGCCTCCGAGTCGGACTGTACGGTGGAGAACGTCAACCTCTCTCCGTGCCTTAGTGAAGAGCTGCTGGATGCGGGACTGGATATTCTCATTACCTCCAATCTCAGGGAGAAAACGGAGTCTGAGCTGAGATTTGAGGAGGACGAGCGCTGGGTGATGATGGAGGAGTGGGAGGAGGCGACGCTGTCGGAGAGAGGAAAGGCTGTTCTGGTGGCAGAGGAGAAGAGCTGTTGCTTGGCAGATATTTCTGAAGAAAGGGAACAATTTGCTGCTCCGGCGGACGGCTCGGCCCCCAGCCCGGGGACCTCCAGGTGCTGCGTGTCTCCGGGGGGTGCCGGCAGCCCCCTCGCCGGCAGCGTGTGCCGTACCGAGGACGCGGCCGTGCAGTGCGAGGCTGAGGACTGTGCTCCAGCTTCGGAGCACTCGGCCAGCGCTGCGGGACCCGAGTTGTCCGATACAGACTCTGTGCAGATGTTCCTGGAGCTGGAAGAGCAGTGCCTGAACGAGGATGAGGGTGATGGGGCCATCCCCGGCTGCCTGGAGGTTCGAGTCTCCCTGACGGACTCAGAGGGGCTGGACCCGGATTTGGCCAAACTGGCCGGGGCGGCAGTCGAAGCGTGTCGGCACAGGGCCCCGCTGGACATCAGCGCTTCGGACTCTGCCGTCGTGTCGGACCTGGAGGACTTTGATGTCACCTGCAGCTCGCAGGTGCTGAGTACGCTGGAGCCGGCGACAGAGCCCTTCTCGGAAAGGGACACCTTGGCCGTCACCCCGACGGACTCGGATGGAGGGGCCTCACCCAGCCCCGTGGCCACGGCGGGGCCGGGCTCCCTCCGGCAGTGCTCTCTGGCGCTGGGAGCGGAGGGTGAACCTGACCCGTCGGTGGGCCTGGAGCTCGTGGACAGTTACATGGTGGCAGTGCTGGTGGCTGGTGGGATGTCCTCTCCCGAGACAGGCACGTGGCCAGCTTCTGGCTTGGAGGGAGCTGGTTACCCCAGCGCGCCGGTGGGGTGGGCTGAAGATAACCGAGACTTGCTGGTCCCTGACGGTGAAACACCGCAGCTTCCCGAGGAGACCTGTCCTGGCCAAGTGTCCCCGGCTGGGCTGTCCCCCTGCCAGCCCCCAGCTCCCAACACTGTGACGGAGGAGCTGGGGTCTCCCCTGCAGCATGACAAGGCTGACATGGAGGGGACGGATCCATTCAGGACCCATCACCTTCTGCCTGGAAGGACTGAGCTCATCAACTGGGATGTCCCAGAACCGGTTTCTGAGGGTGAAGCCACAGATGTGGGATCAGAGAGTGATGGAGCTGAGGGCCAGACTCGTCTGGCAGAAAGTGGGGATGATCACCGTGGTTCTCTGACACCTTTCCACACTGGCTCTGCATCAGAGCCGGGCTCCGAGGCTCCAACAACGTCCTCAGCGCCTGTTGAGGACCTCCCATGGGAAACAGTTCCTCTGGGCCAGGGCCTGGCTCTGGAAGGCGCTGCCCATGCTGAGGAGTCCACTGTGGAGGTGGCTGTCACAGGCGGGGAGGTACTGGCAGCCATCCTGCAACCGGGAGACCTGGACTTGCTGTTTGCCTGCGGCTGGGAGGACCGGCCAGCGGCACAGTGCCGTACCGTGGGGCTGGGTGAGGGGGTCCCGCGTGCTTCCAGCCCGGCTGCCCCAGAAGAGCTTCCCAGCATGTCGCCTGTTGTGGGGCAGCCTGCTCCTGATGCCATCCCATGGGATGTCGGGGGGCTTTCTGCTCCAGCTGACCCACCAGCACCAGGGGATGTGGCTGTCCCAGAGCCCCAGGCTCAGGAGATACCACCAGCAGCTGGGGATCCTCCCGTGGATGCTGAGGAACCATGTATTGAGCACCCACCTCCAGATGCCACCACTACTGCCATGCCCTTGGTGGTGGAAGAGCTTCTGGATGCCCCACCTCCATTTGCTGATGTGCCTGTTGCCACTGTGCCATCACGAGCAGCCAACCCGCTCGTCTCCAGTGTCAGGGACCTCGGGGGTGGCCCTGTGCCACTGGTAGTGGCCTTGGAGACTACAGATGACTTTGCCAGCATGGTTGTGCCGCCCGTCCTGGAACACCTATCCACCGAAGCGCCGGCTTTGGAGGATGACGCCATTGCCAGAGTGCCTGTGGCAGAGGTGGCAGCTTGGGACAGTGCCTCCACGCTGCCGGGCACGGAGGAGGGTCCCCCCTCTGCCTTCTCACCCCCCCCGGAGGGACCCACCACCCCAGAGCTGCCGGGTGCACCCTCCACCACGGCACCCACCGCACAGACCCTCCCCGGGGCCGTGCCGGGGGGGACCCTCCGTCCCCCCAGCCGCGGGGGTGCCCCTTCCCCAGCACCCGGCGAGGGAGAGGTGCCCGCGGGCACGGAGGGACCTCCCGGCACCGCGCTCCTCGCAGAAGGGCCTCCCGCTCTACCAGATGGATTCGTTCCAGATAACGAGGTATTTGTCGCTCAGGCGCTCGCAGACGGGGTTTCGGGCGCAGAAATCGCTTTATTTTGCGCTGGAGGGGTGGGTGGGAGACGGGAGCCCACGCGGCAACGCACGGCCACGATCTGCGGGGCTCGGGGTTCAGAGCAAGCCTTTGCCCTCCGGAGTTTGGCTTGAATTTGGCAGGGAAAAAGCTGGGGGGAGGGAATTGTGTGGTTTTCTAAGTAGGAGAGGCAAAAAACTATCACTGCTCGGTGACCTAAACTATTGTCTTAAAGTTTTTTGGCTTGTTCAAGTGCGTTGTGGTCACTCAGATGTAAATCACAGACTACAGAAAAACCTCGCTCGATCCTGGCGGGGTGGTTTCCGTCTGTGAAGCAGAAAATACATCAGAAGAGAGAATCCTGTAAAACAAATTAAGTGCAGATAATCCCTGTCCTGCGCAGCCGCTGCTCTCTGTGGCTTGTGAAGTGAGCAATAAGGTGCTGAGGCTCTGAACGCGCGTGGGAAGGGGCTCGGATTCTCGCTGGCGTGTGGGGATTTGCTTTGCCATGCCCTGCCCGTGGCTTTCGCCTGGAGAGACCTCGGTGGTGGAGTTCCCACAGCCGAGTGCTGTCCGGATTAGGAGAAATATCACTAAGGAGCCGTCAGAAATCAGTCAGCGCCGAAAATCCCTTTTCGGTAGCGGTTCCTCGTCCACTGGGCCGTGCCGCCCGTTTGAGAAACGCGCGTGGAGGGGCTTGGGAAGATGCTTTCGTGCGGGGGGGGTCGGTGTGAGCACGGGCTGGGGTGCCCGCCGTGGACCTTGGCGAGGAAGAAGAGCCAGCGGGTTCTGGCCGTTGTACGTCGGTTGCCTGAAGCTCACTGCTTTGGGGTCGGTGTGTCCTTGCTGGTGGGACCCTTATTTTACCTGCAGCATCTCTCTGGTCGTTAACCCCAGAAACCCTCGCCGGGCTCCGGCGTTGCTCGAGCCTTGGCAGCTCCGGGTGCACAGCGGGGTGATGCCTGGGTGCTGCCGGTTCTGCCCAGCGCGGGGCCGGGCTCGGCGTCCGGCAGCGGCGGGGTTAAGGAACGCCGATGAGAGAAGCAGAAAGCCAGGGGATGCTTTGGGAAGCGCTTCTGGGAGCGAGGAGGAGGAGGTGTGGCGGAGCAGATGTCCTTCTGCTCGCCAAGATGTCTGTCCAGCCGCTGCGCCTGGGCAGGACACCTCGCTCTGCCCCGCAAAGGGTGCACGTTAAATATTTTGTCTCGAAGCTGAGTCACAGGGAGGTTAATGAACTAAATCGCTGGAATCTTGCATGAGCGGAGAAAAACAAGTGTGTTGGACGCGCTCGCTCCTCAGGCCGTCAGCGTGGTTGGCTTTGTAACGAGCCCTGCGCAGCGTCGTGCTCTCGGGTCCCTGCGTTGCAGGAATCCTGCTCTGCTGGCCGGGTTTGCTGCTGGGCTCCCCCCACCCTCGAAGCCCTGGAGTTTGTGCCGCGTGCGGAGGGCTCGGACCCAGCCCGGCGTGCTGGACTTATCAGCCTGGTCCGTTTGTGGGTCTGGCTGCTGGACCAGCCCCTCCATATATAACCAGTGACGGGAGGAGCGGCCGGGGAATCGGTGATTTCATGTCACCATTTATTTCTTATAATCGTGGCAGAATTCCCCCCCCTGAGCAAACGGCTCTGGACAGTGTCTGCCAGCACACCCTTCGCGTCGTGTCCCGGAGTGATACCTCCCTGCCCTCGAGCAGTGGAGCTGCGACGGGAAGGAGTCGCTTGGCCTTTGGAAATGGGGCAGAGAAAGTCAAGGCAGATCCTTTAGCTCGGGCTGGGAACTTTGCTGGTGCGTTTGGGGGGGGATTTTGTGTGTTTGGGGGTTTTTTGCCTGGTGTTCCACAGAATCACAGAATGTTCGGGGTTGGCAGGGCCCTCTGTGGGTCCCCCAGCACAACCCCCTGCCCAAGCAGGGTCACCCAGAGCAGGGGGCACAGCACCGCGTCCAGGGGGGTTGGAATATCTCCAGAGAGGGAGGCTCCTTCCTTTGGAGGCAAAGCGGTTGCCGGGTCCGGAGAGCTGTGCCGTCCACGAGCCGCTGCTCTGCTAGGAGGGAGCTTGCGTCCGAGTGGGGGTTTTTCGATGTCGCCGATGTCCGTGTGCTCTCGGGCACGCGAGGAGGAGGTGCACGGGGGAAAGCGGGCGTCTGGCTGCCGTCCCCTCCGCTTTCCAAAGGGAAAACGCTGTGACAGGGCCGAGGGCTCTGGTCCCATCCAGCGCTGGGTGCGGGGTGGCCTGTGCTCCGGGTGGGCTCGTGCTCCCAGGGACCACAGTAAGCAAAGAAGGACTCCCTGCTCTTTCTGGGGGGCTTGTGCTGTTTCCCATGGGGAAGGCTCAGGCTTGTCCCTCGGGACCGGGCTGTGCGGCCGCCCTGGCAGTGCCGGAGAGGGACGGTGCCTGGGCGACCATGTCAGCGGGTGCTTACGGCAGATCCGCAGCTCGGATAAAGAGCGCTTATCTCCCGTGCGGAAACAGGATTCTCCCTGCTGCCTCTCTTTACAATGGGGAGCTTCATTCGCTCTCCTCCCCCTTCCCTATCGCATCTTTTTTGGTTTAAAAAAGCTTTTCCCCACAGGATTCCCGGGCAGGACCGTGCCAAAGAGGCGGTGCGGTAAACGACTAGCGCGTTAATTGCCTATTGCCTTTGTCTTTCGAAATCCGGCTAGCTCCTCGGTGTCTGTAATTTCGTGGTTAACAGAACTGGTGTGATGTCAGGTCTCCGTTCTCAATAACGTCGCTGTGAGAATTGCTTTGGGTTTTTCCCCGGGAGCGTGATTTCCCAATCTGGTGGCTGACCAGAGCCGATGCTCTCATTTCTTCCCCGATTTGCTCTCTCCACCCCCTCCAGTGCTTGGAAAAGGGGGATTTGCTCGTTTAAAAGCAGAGGTGGATGAGTGGAGATCCCGAGCTGTGCTCCACGCTAGCGAATGCCTGCGACATCTGTGTTACTGGGTCAAGGCGAGGGAGGAGTTGAGACAAACTTGCACAACTCTCATGAAATCAGTGCAAGGAGCTGCGGCATCTTCTCGGGAGACGAAAGCCTGTTGTAGCTGTTGAGTGGTGGAGGGGCTGTGAGAGCAGCTCACGGGTTATAAATACCTTTTCTCTCCCACCCTTCCCATCCCCAGCTGTTCCAGAAGGAGCAAGTGGATCCTCTCCAGCTAAAGCTACAGCAAGTCAATGGAGTTGGTCAAGGACTCATCCAAAGCGCCGGGAAAAACTGTGACGTCCAAGGGCTGGAGCATGACATGGAAGAAATCAACACCCGCTGGAACACCCTCAACAAGAAGGTGAGAGTGTGGGGAGGGGCTGTAACTGGTTTCTCTCGGCCCCGTTGGGGTCTGGTAGAAGAAGGGGGTCATCAGGAAGGAGCTGAGGCTTTGGCGTCGATGCATCACCAGCCTGACCACGCGACGGGGTTGTGTTTTGGGTGCAGGTGGCCCAGAGAGTTGCTCAGCTGCAAGAGGCCCTGTTGCACTGCGGGAAGTTTCAGGATGCCCTGGAGCCGCTGCTGAGCTGGCTGGCAGACACCGAGGAGCTCATCTCCAACCAGAAACCTCCCTCGGCGGAGTACAAGGTAGGTGAAAGCCCAGATCCAGGAGCAGAAGGTGAGCGAGCACGGGGCAACAGTTGGCTCGATGGGTGGGGAAGCTCTGGACAGACAGACAGACAATATTTTGGGGGTCCAGCTGTAACAGATAAGGCATANCTGAGATGTCCACCAGCCTGCTGCTTTCCCGGTGGATCTGCTGGTTCTCCACATCGTAACGTAATAACCAGGCAGCTCGTTTGCCCGCGCTCGCTATCTCCATCGTCTAAACCACCAGCGTCACTTTCTTGTCCCACTGTCTCTTCAAGTCTGCTGCTGGTTTTGCTGGTCGGCCGTGTTTTTCCAGCCCGGAGTTTTGTTTGTGCGGGTTAATTCTGCTGCGTCGGGAGCAAGCTGGCGTTGTGGGTACCGGTTGGGGTATTTGGACAAGAGGAATGCAAGAGCCGACCCGAGGCGTGCCGGTGTTTGCAGAGATAACAGCCTGGGTCGGCGCCTGCCCTTGCGAGCAGGCGGGTGAAGGTTCAAGTGTGGTCATGGTAAAACATTTCTGAAATGAATTCTTACCGAGGTCCAACATATTGAGACTTCCAAGACGAAATTTATTTGAAGTGAAAGGTAAAAATTTGATCTTGATAAGTTTGCAGGGGTGATGGGGAAGCCTCTGACAACTTCTCTGGCAAGAAGAATCTCTTTTAGAATAGAAGAGAATATTTCAGTTGGAAGGGACCTGCAGTGATCATCTAGTCCAGCTGCCTGACCACTTCAGGGCTCGCCAAAAGTTAAAGCATATTATTATATTATTATTATTACTTTTTGAACTGGTTTTGATGGCAGAGGCTGTCCCGCCGAGCTGGCTGCAGTCTCAGCCCCGTGCTTACGGTGGTTTTCAGCCACAATTAGAGATTTGCTATCTCTGAGGGCCTGAAGAGGTTCTGCTGGTCCGATCTGGTGACTTCCATCCTCCTTTGTCTCACTGCTGCTGCTAAAGCTGCTCCAGCGACTCCTGGACGATCGCAAAGCCACCGTTGAGATGATCCAGGCGGAGGGCGGGAGGATCGCGCAGGCGGCCGAGCCCGGGGACCGGGAGAAGATCGTGAGCCAGCTGGAGAGCCTGGAGCGGCGCTGGGCAGGGCTGCTGGGCAGGGCGGCCGGCAGGTGAGAGGCTCCGTCCCGCCGGCCAAAGCCACGGGGCGAGCTCGTCCGGCGATTCGTGGTGCCCCGGAGCTTGGGGTTACGACGGGCGGGGATCGCTGCACAGATACATCCTGGAAACATGGAAACAGCTGGAAAACAGGAGAAATCAAAGCCTGTTTGGGAGCTGAGGTTGATAGCGGTGGTTGACAATGGCAGGGAAGAGCTCGGATTAAATAAATTCCCTGCAGGGGATGGATGTTATTTTTATTCCTTTAAGCGTTAGCGTTCAGCTTGAGCAGCAACATCCTGTTGACACCTTTCTGCTGCCTGCATCTCGTTTATGAGCCGCTCGTTGCTACAGAAGCTAATATCTGAGGTTAGAGTGTCACTTCTGAGGGCCAGATGTGACCTCCCAGTGTTTTAAATCACTGCCAACTAGGCGGACGGTCCGTCTAGGGCTTGTGCCGGTGCCGGGCTGTCTTTGAACAGAAGCTCAGCGGCTCTGAGACACCGAGAGCCTGGCCACAAGCTGAGCGGGTCGGAGGATCTCCGAGCTAGTGGTAGGAATGGAAGAAAAGCAGCACAACGAGGGAGCCTTGCTGCTGCCTTCCCGGGGGATAAACTGGACCCTAAAGGGACAGCTGCAGGAAAAAGCTGATTTTGCAGTTTCTCCGTGTTGATTTTTGTCTTTGCTTTTGCAGCTTGCCTGACACGGTGTCTCACCTGACTCTGAACAGGGCAGCTTTGATTCCCTCTCCCTAATACTTGAAGCTGCTCCTCAGTGTTTTATTCCTTACTCCAGGCAGAAGCAGCTGGAGGACATCTTGGTCCTGGCAAAGCAGTTCCACGAAACCACGGAGCCCGTGTCGGACTGGCTGTCGGTGACGGAGAAGAAACTGGCCAACTCTGAGCCCATCGGTACCCAGACTGCCAAAATCCAGCAGCAGATCAGTCGGCACAAGGTAGGACCCGGGCGCGAACGGGAGCTGCGGATGGAGGTGGTCGGTGTCGGGTCCCACTCGGGTGGTCTTGTCCGCCGTGGCGAGGGGGGTTTTGGCACGAACAAGTATCGGAGGAGTTATCCAGGCTGCTTGATGTACAGAGAAGGCTGCAAACCCTAACCCACCACGGTGGGTAAATGCTCAGCTGGTGTCTTTGCACCTCACGGCGAGTGTGTCTGGCTCTGGATAGAAAAACCATCCCTGTTCCCATGATTCTTTTAAACCTTTTTTATTTTGATGCAATTTGCCCGTTCACGGGTGGGTTTCACGCCTCCTTCATTCCTTCAGTTGCACCCATTGTTTCTGTTTCCCCTTTTACGTTTGCTTTTCGTATCCATTTTTTTCACTCATTTTTCCTTTCTGTTGTCCATTTTATCCTCCCGCCATTCAGGCTCTAGAGGAAGAGATAGAGAGCCACGCGGCTGACGTGTCTCGGGCGGTCGGTGTCGGGCAGTCCCTCTCCTCCCTGAGCTGTGCCGCCGAGCGCAGGCTGCTGGCGGAGAAGCTAGACTCTCTGCAGACCCGCTACGGCGAGGTCCGCGACCGGGGCTGCCGGAAGGCAGCGCTGCTGGCTCAGGCGCTGGCGAACGCCAGGCTCTTTGGGGAGGAGGAGGTGGAAGTGCTCAACTGGCTGGCTGAGGTCGAGGACAAGCTCGGCTCGGTATCCGTAAAGGATTACAAACGGGACGTCCTGCAGAAGCAGCATGCTGACCAGCTGGTATTTTCCATTTTTCTTCCATGTTTATGTTGTTTATTTGCTTGCATTTATCTGTTTTTATTTTGGTTTCTGGTCTGACTTGAATTTTGCAAAGCTTGTTCCGCTGCTGGTTCTCTTCTAGGCTTGGAGAAGCATAAAGAGATTTCGTGTTTTAAAAACAATAATCGTGGCCCCAAAAATGGGTTTCCCAAGGGGGAAACTTCAAATGATTCATTTGCTTTGTGAACAATGTCTGAGCAAGCTTGGCCACCCCGTGTCTGTAGAAAGCTGGATGCTGTTTCCAAGAATGAGAGCTTGAAAAGCCCGGTTGGTTTTCCAAGCCAGGCTGGCCACCGAGGAAGCCGTCTGCTTCCGCTCCCCGGGAGCCATGCGGGCTCTTTTGTAGAGTGAGGTTATGTCTAATTCATGGGCAAGTTCTTCGGTGATGCATATCCAACGGGTTGGGGTGGGTGTGCTCTCAGATTTGAGCCTTTGGGGCCCAGAAGTCCCAGTAAGTCCCATAGCAGGAGGAGGTGGACTGGCCAAGTATCGGATCTGAAGGGTAACCCCGATTTGCTTTGGTCTCCAGGCTTTGAACGAGGAGATTGTGAACAGGAAGAAGAACGTGGACCAAGCCATTAGAAACGGGCAAGCTCTGCTGAAGCAAACCACAGGTAACACGAGGAGCTGGGCGCGCTCTGGCCGCCGCGGGGGTCTGGGACGTCCGCGCTCTGCAGCGATGCGTGGTTCCGAGGAGGCTGTTCTCCCTCAGGTCTCGTTTCCTTTCGGATACCCCAAAAGTAGCTGTTGTGCATCCAGACCTGGGTGCCAAGCCGCAGGCGCTCCAGCTCAGTAAATCCCGAGTCCCAGCCTCGCAGCGCCGTGAGCGGGTGATTCCCCGTGCCGGGGTGGTGACGCTCAGCGCGGAGCAGCCCTGCGACGCGAGGGAGGGTCTGCTCGTTGCAGCCAGCTGCTAAATCACATGAAAAGAGGTTAAAAATACACGCGGCCCTGCCTAATACTGCTTTCCCATACCGAGCAGTTGTTGCTGTTGCCACGTGGGCGTGAGTTTGTGTTTATGAGTGGGAAGAGAGGTCGGGGCGATGCATTTCCTTCAGATGTGGTGGGCTCGGAGCAGATGTGCAGACCTCTGTCCTTGGGGGAGCCGCGTAGCAGGAAGAGCGATGACAAAGAATTTGGCTCGCGGTTTCTTGTCCTCTCAGAAAGAGGAGGAAAGAGCGAACTGGGCCTTTTTTGCTGGAGCTGTGAGACGTTAGTTGAGAACTGAGTGGTGGTGGCTTTGGGGCTTGTGGCAAAGCCGGGCTCTGCTGCACGCTTCCATCGCGTTCCGGGGAGGAGGTGGACGTTACGCTGGGTGGTAGAAAACGTCAGCTCTGAGTGGCTTCCTGCCTCTGAGAATAGGCTGCAAAGTTGCATTGGTAGAGAGAAAAATGAGACTGAAATGAGCTGTTTAAAATGGAGGGGGGACACAGGACAGGTGGCTGCTTAAACCTTCCCTCAGCCCCCCCATCATTGCCCCCTGCTGCTGTCTCGCAGGGGAGGAGGTGTTGCTGATCCAGGAGAAGCTGGATGGGATTAAGACCCGCTATTCGGACATCACTGCCGCCAGCTCCAAGGCGCTGCGCACGCTGGAGCAGGCTCGGCAGCTGGCCACCAAGTTCCAGTCCACGCACGAGGAGCTCACCGGCTGGATGAGCAAAGTGGAGGACGAGCTGGCTTCTAGCGGGGCCCAGTCCCCCGCCGGCGAGCAGATCCCCCAGTTCCAGCAGAGACAAAAGGTGGGGGCTGGCAGAGCAGAACCCAGGGATGGGGACACCGGGGTGGGAGCTGGCAGGGGGTTGCTTGCTTGTTTTGAGAGGGACATCACCCACAGAGCGCTGAGGAGGACACGTGTCCATGGGTGCCTTCCACAGGAGCTGAAGAAGGAGGTGATGGAGCACAGGCTGATCCTGGACACGGTGAACGAGGTGAGCCGAGCTCTCCTGGAGCTGGTTCCCTGGCGAGCCCGCGAAGGGCTGGACAAGCTCGTGTCGGACACCAACGAGCGCTACAAGCTGGTCAGCGACACCGTCAAGCAGAGGGTGGAGGAGATCGACGCTGCTATTCAAAGGTCTCAACAGGTAATTTAATAACCACGCCGGAGGCTGGTGGGGGTTCTCGGCGGAGCGGGAGCGAGCCGCTTGGCACCGCTCCAGCCCGCGCAGCACGACGGCGGCAGTCGGGATAGCGAGCATGTCCCAACGGGAGGGCCGAATCCCGTCGGGAATGCCAGGAAATGGACGGGCCCCACCAGCAGCGCGTGGTAGTGAGCCTGGTTTCTGACCCGTCCCGATGCGGGTGGTTTGGGTAAGATAACTCCGAGGCTCCCGGGGCAGTGCTGCCTTATCCTGCCCGCAGGCTTTTGCTTGCCTGGGTGAAGTCGATGGTGTAAAACTGATGACAGGTGACTTTCAAGCCTGGAAAAACGTCATCCCCTGTTATGATAGCGTGGGGATTTATTCCAGGCGAACAGTCCTCTCAAAAAAGGCTTGTTCTGCGCGAGCTGGAGGCTGTGAATAACTGCCCAGGCTGGCTTCGAGCGCTGATTCCACGAAGCTGAACGTGTGAGCAAAACAGAATCACAGAATCCCAGCCTGGCAGGGGTTGGCAGGGCCCTCTGTGGGTCCCCCAGCCCAACCCCTGCCCAAGCAGGGTCACCCAGAGCAGGCTGCACAGCGCTGCGTCCAGGGGGGGCTGGAATATCTCCAGAGAAGGAGACTCCACAGCTCCTCTGGGCAGCCTGGGCCAGGGCTCCGTCACCCTCAGAGGGAAGAAGTTCTTCCTCCGGTTCAGCTGGAGCTTCCTCTGCTTCAGTTTGTGCCCATTGCCCCTTGTCCTGTCGCTGGGCACCACTGGAAAGAGCCTGGCCCCGTCCTCCTGACACCCACCCTGCAGATATTTAGAGGCATTTCTGAG
>Ga0065711_1045193_pt1 | contig 13631 bp, 11 predicted proteins | sample Hoacrofraction12_FD_59098 | JGI IMG/M metagenome (GOLD analysis project Ga0065711, IMG submission 59098) | Hoatzin crop microbial communities from Cojedes, Venezuela - Epithelial fraction 12 v2 (version 2) | ecosystem: Host-associated > Birds > Digestive system > Esophagus > Crop | place... | reverse complement strand
TATGTTTTAATTTTTTTTTTTTTTTTTTCCTGTTTCTGTTTAATTCTGTTTTTCTTTTCAACTTGTAAACTGGCTTGATGTTCTTGGATGTATCCAGGGATGTTTGGATGTAAAAAGTTGAACCCTATTCTTTGTTTTGAAGTAAATGTTTGGAATGAAACAGGAATAAAAGACATCATACACTGATGGATTAGAAGTTGTCAAAGTACGCTGAAAGCATTATTAGGTGTGGCACTATATTGGTGTATGATTAATGTTTTCTGTATTTCATTCTCTGGATAGAAAATGAGAGTGAACCACTTTGTATTTGATAAGGATGTACCTAATTAAAAAGTGAAATGTTACAAGGTTTTACATGAAATCAGTCACTTTAATTGGAAAGAGGTATCCCCATTCCTGTTGGTAATTGGACTCTTGATAATTTAAAACCAGGATTCATGACAGTCTGTGATAAATTGGTCCCTTTTAGGCTACGGAAGCTAAGAAGTTCTAATTACCGATGGATTACTGAATGGTTGGAGGAGCGTGATCAAAGAAATGCAAGGAGATATATAGAAGAGCTGGTAGCTTGTGAAGATGTATTTTTTTTTTAAAGTAGCTAAGCAATAAATGCGTATTTGATGTGACAAAAACAAAAGCTGTGCAGTTTCTGAAATCCCAGAAAATTTTAATTAAATCTCCTACCTTTGCACTATGCATAAAAAGCAAAAATTGAGTATTTTAGCAAATTGTTTAATTACAAAAAATAGGAAGAAATCATGTGAGAATGATTGAAATTTGCTAAACTATTATAGGAGAAACTGCCATTAAATGGCTTAGACTTAAGAATATAATGAACAAATCTGAGTATGATTCTTTTAATTCCGTGACGCGAACGGAAGACACTACTAAAACTAGGAATGGTAGTAACAAATACTTCTTGCTGTATAACTGAATATTTTTCCATAGTGTGAGCAGTAATTTTTGGACTTGAAGCAAACTGTATGAAACTTTCAAATGCTGGTGCTAGGTTTTGTAACTGGACAAGCCAGAACTAAAGAACTATAAAAGCAGGAAAACTTCGTTCTGGGCTGGCACTGCCCTGCTGGTGTAGGGGCATGCTTTCTCATGGCTTTTCTTCCCTGCCAGGGCAGCCCCAATCACACTGCTTCTGGACACATTTTTTTTGTGAAAACAGACCCCCTTAGTGCTAGGCAGATGTTAATGCTTGTCTCAGTTGTGACTGTGCTTCACCTGATGTCCCAGTACTCTTGAGTTTTATGTCAGGTCTGGTCTTTCTATCAGGAATGAAATTAAAGTGTTTTGGCTGTGGAGATAATTCTGTCAGCCACTTAAACCATTACTCCTCCTTCTTGGTATGGCATGGAAGCTTGTCTTCAATTCCATAAACCTGGCTGGTGGTGTGAAGTAGCTTGAGGTAAGACAGGACGTTGGCCTGGTGGTGTGAGGCATCCTATGGTGTGGCAAGAGAGAGGGTGATGGTCATTGACAGCAGAGAAATCTGCCCTGTGATGAAGTATGGGCAAGGTAAACACTGGGGAACAGCTGGTGAGTAGGAGTATATGTTGCCAGACTTTGGAATTAAGTTGTGTAAAACTGAAGAAGGAGAATAGAAACAGAAGAGAAATATTAGGAGGGTAATACAAGATAAAACTGTTATTATGGAGTATTCATTTTACTGGCTCCATGACTACTGGTGTCACTGTAAGGGATGTAGCAAAAAGCATGGCAGAGCACACTTATGTGTGTCAGTTAAACGCGAGGGTAGAACTACACTCTCACTGTGCAGGCATAGCCTCACAATGTACCCCCAATGCGTAATTTACTTGATCCGTACTGTAGTGATAACTGCAGATGAACAAAATTCTCCATTCATTTACTTCTTTAAATCCCTGTTACAATCGGAGAAGTGGTCCCATTGTGTTCCAAATGCCCTTTAGCACTAGTTTTAATTGTACCATTACTTTGAAATGAAATTGCTTGTTTGACAGCACTAGCCAGAATCTTTAACTGGCAGTTGGGTGTATATTTCAGTAAGTGAAAAATGATGCACTGTGTTACCAACAAACCTTCAGCATTTGTATGCAAAACGCACAAATTCGTGTGTGTGAAGTAAGCCAGAATACTACTTCTGTCCCTGCCATCGTTGGCACAGAGAAGGCAACCACATAGCTGGGGTTCTGACACTAGCTCTCTGCCAAGTTTTGTTTGGTTTAATCTCTCACTACTGGTTGGCAGATGCTGTGAACCACACCTGAATGAAAAAATAACCTGTTTACTACATGTGAGGTAATACATCCCCAAAATCAGTCACAGATCCTTGAAGTTTTAGAAGATACTACGTATAGGTGAATATTGGGTACCCTTGTTTTTGTGAGGTGGTAGTTTGTGTTCTGATCATGTTGATCCCCGTGATTTTACACATACGCTGAAATGTGGCTTACTTATCCAATATGGAAACAGTTCTACAGTTCTTCCATGGGTATTGCTTTCAGATGTTAAACTCTAACCAAAAAAAAAAAAAAATCTCTGTATTTGTCATGTATGAAGTGCTCTGGTGAGACTCCACCTGGAGTCCTGCGTCCAGCTCCGGAGCCCTCAGCACAAGAAGGACTTGGACCTGCTGGAGCGGGTCCAGAGGAGGACCCCAAAATGATCAGAGGGCTGGAACACCTCTGCTGTGAGGAAAGACTGAGATAGTTGGGGCTGTTCAGCCTGGAGAAGGCTCTGGGGAGACCTTACAGCCTTTCAGTACTTAAAGGGGGCTTATAAGAAAGACAAAGACTTTTTATTTGGACTTGTAGTGACAGGACAAGGGGCAAGGGTTTGAAACTGAAAAGGGTAGGTTTAGATTGGACACAAGGAAGAATATTTCATGTTGAGGGTGATGAGACAGTGGAACAGGTTGCCCAGGGAAGTTGAGGGTGCCCCATCCCTGGAAGTGTTCAAGGCCAAGCTGGACAGGGCTTCAAGCAACCTGATCTAGTGGAAGGTGTCCCTGCTCAGGGCAGGGGCACTGGAAATGGATGATCCTTGAAGATCTCTTCCAACCCGAACCACTCTGATTCTATGGTGAAATAAACCTTTTTTTTTTTTGAGTAGGGCTAGTGTAAATTTTAGTTCAAGATTTGTACCACTAGTGAGTCTGTTCTGCACATTGGGAAATGGTAGAAGCTGAGCATGACTGACAATCCATGCTGAGAAGGGAATAAAGGAGTAACAGGCACAGTTCACAGATCAGAATAGCCTTAATTCAACAATACTGAAATAACACCTGCAAATACTGAGCCAAAATGCTACTGAGCATTGCTAAATACTTACTGAAGCGCAATGAACAGCATCAGAAGACCCAGAAGGGCCCAGTATATTTGCTTTCAGTTCTCACTTTCATAAAAATTATGTTTATTTAGACGATTTAATTTAAGATTCTCATTCCTGATTGTAGAAAGTGTGGAGCTTACTTTATTAAGAATACTCATGCAGAATGACAGGTGTTGAGGACTTTACTTAAAGGATCAGATGTCTAGGGATGTGGTACGAAGCAGCACACACTTTGTGTGTCTCTCCTGGTCTTTGTGAAAGAGAGGACATTGTGCACAATGGAAGAAGGCTGAGTCAGAAGTAGATGGGAAGAACAGAAGTCTTTGTAGAATAATAAAAATGTGTTCACAGAGGAAGATGCTCCTAAGGGAGGGTGAACAATCTGGAGCGCTGATACTCTTTATCCTCCGTGTTAACCCCCAGAGAATGTGAAAGGCTCCTTGTTACGTCTTTAACACGTGAAGAATAACCTTGTATTTCAGTCAGATGTCTTTTATTTCAGATTAAGCTAAACAAACAGGCTAGCCGTTTAGATAATGTGAAAGGCTGGGAAGTTCCCTGCATCTCGGCAGATATTGATGGGAAGACTTCCCCCCCAAGGGCAGAAGGGTGTCAGGGGTTCACAGTGTCGAGCCTCTCCTCTCTCTGTACTGAAGAGTCTCGCAGCACTTGCTAGCGCTCTGTGTGCCAGCGTGTGCAGAAGGCGTTGCGACAGGGCCCTGTTTGCTGCGAAAACAGAGGATCAGTGCTTAGGTGTGAGTAATCCTGGGGAGTTCAACTCCAGGCAAAGATCATAAAAGGTCAGTGAATTCATTAGCATGTTATAAGGCTTAACAAACTTGCACTTTGCAGGGCAAATTGTAGTTGAGATAACGAAGACATCTATTCTGTGGGCTATAGCATGATTCAGCTCCATGTAGGGATGAGATCCAACAAGGCGAAACAGAAACAGTTTGTAAGCTGCGCAAGAGCGAAAAGCCAGGTGAGCAGTATTTTACTTGAACTAGGGCATCACCAGAGATGGCTGCAGCTCTGATGTGACTTGCAAGCCCTAGATCTCCTGCCTCAGCTTCCCATTCTGGCTCACAAACAGGTGACTTTCCAGTCCCTACAGGCAATCGGGGACAAGTTGCAGTACATCTCTGAGAAATCACGAGTTCCTGATACTGCAGCATGGAACCGTGAAAGAGAAATTGATTTCATTTAAGGGTTTAAAGAGCGGTGAATAGGCTGTTACATGTCTGACTGACTGTGTTCAGAGTATCTTTAGGCTGTTTTACAGATTATATACATCATGAACCCCACCTGAAAAACCGGTGATCTAAAGGAGCTTATGGGATGAAATGTCCCAGGCTCCTGAGCGTGGGGGCTGCTTTGACTTTGTTCTTAAAGTGATGATTACCTTATGATTTTTTTATCTGTAAGGGATATTCAGTAGTCTAAAATGAAGTCTCAAAAATTCCAATCCCAGGATTACAATCTTGCTATAATATTAAAAGCTCAGTTCTAGAAACTGTTGATTATTCTCTGAAAAGTATATAACTACTCTTAAAAATGTAGGCTAAAAGGAGATTTTATGACCCTCATTCCAATCCTGCTGCTCATTTAAATGATTTGGATTACTTCTGTTTTACGCTGTTATTAAGGAGAACTGATGTCAGATTGTTAGTTACAGCAACAAGATGTAAAGTTATAGTTGTTAAGCCAGAGACTTCATCGGCAGTAGGTACTATTCCAGGCATGTTCTGAGTCAAGGCACTTCGTGAATCTCTTTCCCCATTCAAACCTTCAGTCAGCCAGGTTAGCTGATTGAAGGTGGCACACTGCAAGTTACAGCATGTTGCAGGATACTCTACAATTCATCACAGAGATGGCAGTGCTCTCAGAAACTGTGCAGCTGCTCTTGATGCTGCTGATGCCACTGTTTTGTCTATTGAGCGGGATATGTAGGGGTTAGCGAAGGGAGAGCATCTCCCTACTTGGCTGGTCACTTGATACGTGTCCCATGCTAGTGTAAAGGAGAAGGAAAAGTAATTTTCATGAGTTGAGGGACAATTAATATGAAACACACTACAAATTCCAGCTGTGCTGCTTATAACAAAATATGGTGCACTGGTTTATCATCCTGTTACAAAAATATAAGTGAAGACAGAGATAGTTTTGATTCACTCTGAGATGATCTTCTGGACAAGGGATGTTCAGAGAGTCAGAGATGGAGCTGGGAATAGTAGCAAAGCTAAAGGTAATGCAAGAATAAGAAGTAACTGTCTTTTCAACTGTTGCTTCTTAGTTGGACGAGGCTGAGAATGTTACAAGATGTGAACGCTCTGGCCCTGAGGAGAAGAGCACTGTGCATCATGTGGCAGATGTTGTGTCCCGCTTGCAGTGTTGTCAAAAGACCACACAAACTGCCCTTGCTGTGAAGAGCACAGGCAAACCGCTGATTCCAGTAGGGGGGGGTCTGCTTTTGTAACCCACTTGGAAGGTGATCCTTGTAGAGAAATGTCCCATGGACGGCATTGTATTACTCTCCATGTATCTGTCCACTGCTAAATAATGAAACCATTCACAAGGAAACACATTTTTAAAGCTCCTCTGAAGTCATTCCCACCACCCCACAGAACAGTGGTGATTTACAACTGAGATGATTACAGCAACACTACGAAGCTTGCCTGAAACTTCCTATTTTAAAAGCCCACATTCGCTAGCTTGTACTTATGCTAAAATCTGTAGGCAGACACTTTTCCTTCCTAAATAAGCTGATCTTCCAGGAAAAATATTGGGGGAAATAGTTCAGCCATTTCTGAATTCCAGAAAGAAGGTAGGTGTGTCAGCAACAAAGAAGATGGGATGACCGACCAGAGCTACTTAACTGGCGAGTTCCCATGTTCTGAAGCAGGAGTTTGAAGAGTCCTTGCAATGCAGAGCTCGAGCTCCCTGCCTGGACTTGCCCATGCTATAAATCTTTCAGAAATCACACCTGCACATGTTTAGTAGGCAACTGGTTCTGGTGGCTTAGGTCCCCAGAGAGTCTGCCCTTTGCAGGGAGATAGATCAAAACGGTGTGGGAGTTCTGTCTGGAAGAAGGCTAGGTGGCCGTGGTGTGGGAACGTGGAGGCTGACGAAGAAGACCAAAGGAGAAGGCATGAGTGGGGTGGCCTTGGGCACCAACGTCAACAAATGCTGCTACCTGCTGCCGCTGACCTGTGGGTCGGGTGCTCACAAGCTGAGTGCTGATGAGCAGGCAGAGGTGGCGAACCTCTGCGTTAAAAGATGAAAATTTAAGTATCTTTCTTCGCAGAGCTGCTTTAAGATGGTGGGTGCATCCTGTCAGTCAAGAGGTCGCTCTGAGAACAGGATGGGCTGCAGCTGGGGGGCTTTCCACCGCCTTCTCGGGGGTTCATGTAGCAACAGGCTGAGGGCCCTCCTGTGAGATGCCTGGTCTGCAGGAGTCTGTAGCCCCGCAGCCTTAGAGGTGGGACTTTCGGCAAGAGGCGCAGAGCAAATGACCTGATTATTATTCTGCTTTTGAAAGGGACCGAAGAATGTGTTGTTCCTTTTGCTTTCTTAATCTGTGACAATTAGGGATAAGCTACTCTGGGCCAAAGGACAGATAGCTCAGCTTGCCATCTGAAGGCCTTTTATGGCTGAGGCTGCTGTTGTTTTGTGAAGACATGAATGAGTCTCTGTGTCCTACATCTAAATGGTGATGCCCATCCTGTGCCCTTCCACCTGGGCAATAATTGGCAATATACCCTGGAATCACCCAAACTCTTGAGACTACGCATACAGGCATTGGCATAAGCGATATCGACCATCAGTGAAGCAAGTCTTTGAAAAAGGCAATGTCTTTTATTGCGGTCACCAAAGGTTATTTCAGTCCCTTCCTTAAGGCAGAGAGCTCCCCCCAGCCCGACAGCCTGCACCGTGGTGCGCTGTTACCCACAGCTGCACCACCTCTCTCGCTAGCTTTACGGGGAAAGTTTAATTCTCCAGATCTGGTTGTCCTGAGGTGGTGCTGAGTACTGCTGGAAGTGTAATGGAGTGAATGGCTGCAGACTTTACTATCTCATTATTACTACTGGCATAGATTTTTCTGCTGCACAGTATTCTCCAGCATGCTGCAAGATAACAACTTAGTTTTCTAAAATATGGTTTCAAAGCTTAACTCTGTCAGCAAACGAGCCAGTTCAGGGGATTCTTTAATTGGTCATTAATGCAGTGTTTAGTGACAGAAAGTAAAGGCTGTCTGCCCCACAGTTATACTACACCTCTGTTAATAGCCCATTAAAGCATACTTTTTCTACCTTATTTTTTAAACTATACACCTGCTTTTGGTTTGGGAATAAGCAGGTACAATTTAGCTGGCTCTTGAAACTCAAACCCAGTTATGTCCTCATCCAACACATGGTACTTACGAGGCTGTGGGATCAGATGAATCTGTTTTGAACTTGTTTCACTTCAAAAAACAAAAGTCTCATTAGCAAGTATGTGTAAAGTAACTGTACAAAGTAGGGCTTTCGGCATATAGTCTGCCTTTCTGAAACCTATATAGAGAGCTACAGGCTACTGAGTTTGCTAGAATGCCTGTCTGTTGGGTCCCAGACTGGAGCAGGGAGCTCAGGTGCCAGCACAGGCCACTGTGGGCTGCTCCAGGTGAGGCTCTGATTTCTAAGTCATCCTGTCATCTACCTGCAATTGAAATACAAGACCTTCATTGCTAATGATGTTGAATATGCATGCATTGCTCATAAAAGAACTAATAATTAACCGAAGAGCGGAATGAAGTCAGGAAATTTACTTGTTGGTGCTGGGCTTAGTGCTGAGATGACCTGCAAAAATGAACGGAGGTGGAGTTCAGGTTGACAGGGAGCATCTGGTGCAGGGCCAGAGTCACCTTCAAAGCCATGATGTGTGTCTATGATCAGCACAGGGAACGTAATCTTGCCATTTTACCTAGGTTCTCTATTCCATGAACAGACCCCTCGTTTTACTCCTCAGTTGTATCTCTCTTTCCATGTAAGCTTTGTAGGACACAGGGACTCATCTTTTATTTGCTTTTACAATGGCTGGTACTCCCTGGCTTCTGAATAAATGATGGCTGCTCCTAGCAGGGCTGTGGCTTTCACTGTCACTTGGAGAAGGCACTTGGGATTTAGTCAGGCTGAAATAAAGACTGAAGGTCTTAGGGTGACATTTTGGAGCAGGAATGCTGAAGCAGCTGCTCTGTTGCTGTTAAAAGGCTCTGGTTTGGGCTCAGAGTCCCTTTTTTCTTTCCCACTCCTGGAATGGTTGGAATAAGCAAGTACTGCAGACAACAACCCAGCCCTCAATTTTACTTTCACGTGCGACTCAAGGGATGTCTGTTTGATTTTCTTTGAAGAGGCTACTAATCCCTTTCTCTGCTGTCAGTGTGCAATGATAGCACTTGATTGCTGGAGACACAGAGCCACAAATTTCATGTCTGATGGCTTTTGTTAGAAGGAGAGCTCCCTTGAAAGCAGTGCTGCTCAGCAGGACTAATTTAAAGTGCTTTTTCTCTCGCAGATTCATGTACCTGTTGTAGGGTGTTTGGGGTGCAGCTGTTACTGGTGTTGTGGAAGAGTCTCCAATTCCCAGGCAGAAACTGGGGAGTGGGATGGCTCTTCTGGAGAATCTGTACATGTACTGTGGTCCCTAAAGAGCACAGTACCTGACTCGAGAAATCATCTGTTGTATATCACAGTAATAACATGAAATAAAAATGTTCAGGGATTTGTCATCATCAGCAGTCTTTTGCATTATTATTCTGTATCTAACCCTTTAAGAAATGAGTTTCTGAGCCAAAGAGAATACTGATGCAGTAAAGTAAGGATAGAGCAAGGCTGAAACTGGACTTCAATGAAATTCTGTACTTCAAAGCACTCTTTGCCTTTTAGAAATATTATATTTATTTTTAACAACTCTACTCATTATAATAATTAAAAATAAGCAACCATTGAAAGGCTCGTCTTTTATCCCGTGGTTACAGAGTCCTCTGTCACTTGCTACTGTCAATTTCTAATCCACTCCTGCAGCATGCTGTAACCAATGATATTGAAGTGCTCTATAAATATTAATTAAACATTCCAGTAAATCGTCCTGGTGGTTCACAAGGTTTTTACTGTGCCTGGTGCAAAACCTCTTGTAAAGACATGGATAGTTTTGTATACATGCACCCTTGTGTGAATCCTTAACCACAGACAAGCTGGAGGTTAGCTCTACAGCAAGTATTTTTTTTTCTCTCTGCAACATCCAAATGCTTTTTAGAAGCTTCATTACATTCAAGGAGCAATTAAAAGCCACAATATATCCCTACCTGTTTATATTTAGAGTAAAAAAATATGAACATGAAATGTAAAAATTGCAATGCAGCTACAGTAAATATTTTCAGAATTGTGATACTCGTGCTTATACAATACTCTTAAATCTAAAAGATCACCAGTCTGAATTATTGAATATGGCATCAGGGAAGTGGCCTCACAGCGCTGGAAGTATCCGGATGCTAGAGAGGCTTAGGGAGTGGGTGGTACATTTAAAAAGAATCGCTTTTTTTTTCCCAATTAAGAAGAATTTAAGATAATTTTCTGCATACCCTGGCTTTTTAAAATGATGTAAAATTTTGGAGACTTGTTGAACACAAAAGCAACAATGGCATTTGAAATTCATGGTGAGACTTGGTCACATTTCAAGCCTGGGATCTTGGTAGAGTTTTGTTACTGCTGACCATCTATGACATTTATAACATACTGATTGCGTTTATACCGTGTTTTTATTGATTTCTTAGTGCTGGTAAGAATTTCGCTTTTACATTTCTTACTGCTGTATTTCATTCTGATTTAGTGTCTGCTTCATATCTGTTTGGTAAGAAAATCTGGAACATAGCTATGAAGCATAATAGCAAAGAAGTTCTCAAGTATGTAGTCCTAAAATCTCCCTTCCTGAAATCTCCCCTTCAAATAAACACAATTTAAGATATTTGTTTTCTATAACACTTCTTTCTAAAGTGCTAAATAATTAGAGAAAATAAGTCTTAAAACTTCTTTAAGCCTCCTCATTCCCAGGTGTGTTCCAACCATAATACCAGCTACACCTGGTCATTATGTTAAACTGCTTTGCCAACACTATACAGCAGGCATTTTAGTGTTTTTACAGCAAGTCTCTGTGCATTTATGGTGTAATAGCAAGAATGATTATTACACATACAGAACTGTATTTTAATTTTTTTAACCTTAACTGTTAATTTTTTTAACCTTAAAAAATTTGCAACTATCTGCATATGCAATTCTTTTTCTTGTACATATGCCTCAATGATAACACTTAGATATTACAGCGAGAGGAACAACATGAGGGCAGAGCAGAAACTAGTTTATTCTGACTATGTGAATATATGTTTTGCTGCACACCGAGGAATCACCTTTGCTGAGAAGCACTTCGACTGGTGTCATGAAGTTAATAAATACACATATCACAATGCACTTAAGAATTTGCAGCAATATATTGTGAATACTATAAAAAAAGCACATTAAATTTTTAAATATCAGAGAACTGTCTTTGTGAACCAGAAAATAAGTCAGAAAATCACCAAAATGCCAGGAGGGCAATCTGAAAAGAGAAGGCTGGTTAGGAACTGGATTGTAATATGGGCAATAAACCCTGTTTATGATAGTCTCCCAGTCATTAACTGTCTCTGCTGCCAGAGGAAGCTGGGACTATTAACTTCCCCTGACTGAACCAGAGGGGAAGAGCAATAATTTCTTTTACAAGCAGAAGGAAAGGTTCTGCTCAATAAAGAGCAATTAAACATTTCCTATAAAAAAGAATGCTCAGGAGCTCATGCCACTTTCAACAGACATGTGGCCATCAAAACTTTTATTTTGGCTCTTAGAAGCATATTCCATGCTGTTTGTGTATTTATCACATCTCTGCAATCACAAACTTGACAGAAGTCAAATTTTGTTGGGATGAATGGTTCCACTGGACAGCTACTGATCTAATAAATTTCCTTCTCATCCCAAACAGATAATCTTTGATGTGTTTTCAGAGACGAAGGCTAAAGATGAGCTCTAGTATGCTAATCTTACTTCATATAACTAAGGATGACTTTTTAATTGTTCAGATAACTGTCTACCTCTTTAATTAATTTAGAATTGTTTTTCTCAGTAAGATATTTGTTGCACTACTATCTTGGATCAGTGACCTGTTCAGGAAATTGTACTGTATCATTACGCGCTATATAAATAACTATTTCCTTTTGATCTCCTTAGGTTACAAAAATATTTTGGTGCCATTATGTCTGTCAGAAGATTTAAATCTTGTGATCGTTGTCTGGATCATAGCATTCTGTGTGCCAGGAAAAGAAGAGAAAGAGTAGTCCAGTTTGCGTGGGGTTCAGAATTGGACAGCAGTGAAAGACGCAAAAATAGCAGACATGGCTTCTAGCTGTGAGAAGAATGGCCCGGGAAGAGAATGACTTCATTTTCATAATATACTTGTAGCATTTAGCCATATGAGTAATTTTCCTTCAAGGAAGAGGGTAATAAATTATTGCCAATTACCCCTTCAGTTTATCATTATCAGCATATAACAGTCATATCACTTTAGCAGTTTGTAAAAATATGGTATTTCACAGGGTTTTATTAGTATCTGGATTGTTGTACAAAACAGCTTTCAGAAGAGGGAGGCTGCATCATTCCACTGCTTCCCATCCATCACCAGCTGGCTATCAAAGAATGCAGGAGTAAAACAAACAATGAAAATTACTGCCCACATGCTGGTCCTCTTTCCACTATGGTGTCTGCAGTAATTGAAAGCTTGGCTTGTCTAACTGCATCTGAATTCATGCAGTGTCTGATGCCAAACAAAGCACCAATATTACTGCCATTTCAAAACTCATTTTCAGTAATGTTCCTGCTGGAGTCTATTGTGTTGTGGGCGAAGTACTTCAACACTTAAGCAAAATCCTCAGTGAAGGTCGAAAAGAATATGACTTGACTCTACATTTTGGCCCAAGATCATTCTATCACATTTCATTAGAAAGAGTATGTGGCAGAAGTGTGGGAGCTCTTCCTCTATGCACAGACAAATCACCCCATCAGTATCTGTCTTCTTGTGACCTGCCAATCATTCAAGCCCCTCAGGATGGGTTACAAATCTTCCTTACATCTCATTGTGGTTGCATTTGGTGTCTGAATAAAAGAAGATTCAGAAGGACGACAGCAGAGTTAGGGAGACAGAAAATATTAGAATGCAGTTATGCCAAAGAGGACAATTGCTGAAGAAGCTCTGTGAAGAAACTTCATTCTAGGTCTACTATACTGCCTTTCTGTTTAGCTAGGTAAGGAAAGGTTATTATAAGGAATACTCCAATGTTCTCTTTGTGCCCCTGTTGGAGGGATTTTCAAAGCTGTAAAACTAACAACAGTGTTTAATTTCTCCTTTAGACAGGAATGGTGAGAACATAACAGGGTGTTGGGTTACAGCTTCGGAGAACTGTGTGCCATTCTGCTGAAGTCAATGGAGGTAGAGGTTTACAGAAAATCAGATCACAGGCTGCTGAATAAGAGAGAATTCCTGTAACTGAAAGCATGGAAGGGTTTGAGAACTGCTAATATTTTCTATTAAAGCAACTGAGAGTTAGCAAAAGAAAAATTTTGACTCCTCCACTGGGGCAAAAAAATAAGCATCAGTTAGTATTTTAGGGTACAATCCTCAGAAGATTTGTAATGATTTAATGTCCTCCAAGTCACTCACATTAGTAGTAAGAGTGTGTAAATTTTTTTTAGATACTTATGGGCTATGTAATATCAAATTATTTGTAGACTGATGACTAAATTAAAAGATTCTTTGCTTAAAGATCTTGTTCAATTCCTACTTACTTTATCAAACCTGAGCAAGAATTAACTTCTTGTCAAGAATCTTGTGACCTTTTGATAGCAAGCTCTACGAAAGGGCTATGAAAGAGATTATTTTCATTAAAAAAATGGATTTATTTATGCTTTAAATACTGCTAGGATTGGATCATCTACCTCAGTTTATTGAAAGGACTCCACCAGGCCTGACTTTCAGGTTTATGTTGTTAAAGCATATATGAGAAAAAGGATCTGGCCTAAGGTCTTCACTCTCCTTTGGGAAAGGTACAGATAGCTAGCAGCAAAGACAAATGGAAGATCACAGGCTGCTGCTGATGGGATAGCCTTATAGCAAGTAAGAGACACGTAACCCAACAGCTGAAACATTGTGGGTTTATTCCAGACTTCCATTTGACTAAGATGATGGCCATTGCTCCCCCC
>Ga0065711_1045190_pt1 | contig 13632 bp, 4 predicted proteins | sample Hoacrofraction12_FD_59098 | JGI IMG/M metagenome (GOLD analysis project Ga0065711, IMG submission 59098) | Hoatzin crop microbial communities from Cojedes, Venezuela - Epithelial fraction 12 v2 (version 2) | ecosystem: Host-associated > Birds > Digestive system > Esophagus > Crop | place... | reverse complement strand
AAAAAAAAAGGAAGGCAAAAGACGGGAAAAGAAAAAAAGACGGGAAAAGAAAAAAAGACGGGAAAAGAAAAAAAGACAAGACATAAAAAAGAAAAAAAAGAAAAAAGAAGTGATTTGGTTAATAAAATCATCATTCACGAATACAGAGGGGTTATGGGGTTTTTGTAGCACATGATTCAGATGACTTAAAACAGAATGTCGTACCAAAAGAACGTGTCTTTTCCCTTGTTTGCTCATACGTTAAGTTACCTGTAGTAGGAAATGCAAGCACCATAGCAGCCAAATAAGACAAAAACCACATTGACACAAAAGTAAGAGTGTCTTAACTATGAAGTCTTTATGACAAAAATGCATATTTAGTGAATTATAAAACAGAAAACCTAGTAATTTAAAGCTGCACAGTTAAGAGTGTTCAGCAAATGTACAGGTCAACTACACAAGTTCAAATGCAGGGAAGTATTTTCAACTCACCATTATGAACTGCCCACATTATGCGGAAAGCTGGACCACCAATCTCATCAAAAGGTTTCCTACGGGTGATTACCTCCCAGAGAATAATACCCCAACTGAAAACATCACATTTTTCACTGTAATTGCTACCTGGAAGAAAGCCATCAATAGAATTTGTCTCTTTTCTATATAGCACATCAAAAAGAAGTAGTTTTCAGCTGATAAATAGCTCTGTATGCTTCCTTTCACTTCACATTTGTTTTGCTGAGAAAAAAACAGTTTTCTAAAGCTGGCTGATTCACGCTAACTTAAGTCTGAAATCATTTGACAGTAGGATCGTTAAGAATGCCTCTCTCTGGAAATGAATCCTTTTCACTTGGAGTCATCCTGAAATGATAAAATGCGTCAGTTTTCTTATATGAAACACAATTTATTAAGTTTCAAAGATCTCTTGCATCCAGGATTTAACTGACTGTGCTTGTTTCCTCTAAATATTCTTCTTCAACTCACTTCTTCCATTAGTCACAACATGCCAGCCAGTAACATCTGTCATATCCACTGCTCTTTATTAATTACAGGTCTTTAGCAGAACTACCAAGTTACCACCTGAACAAATCCGCAGATTCCTCAACTCCTCACAATCTTATTTCATCGCTGTTTATTATTTTTGTTCTTTTTATCATGTCATTACCTAAAGTTCTTTGACCATAAGTTCAATATTTCTAAGACTCATGTTAAAGATGCAGAAGACATGTAGGTGATATAGAATTATGAATAAAAATGTTGAGAGACTGCAAAGAAAGAATGTTAGCTCTGTAACCATAACTCATGCAAACACTAAAAAGAAATGTGAACGGCTAATGGCATGATAATAAATGCGTGAATATAAATTATGGAGATTTGCTCATATGTCCTCAAACAAGGATCAAAATTGGCATCGGGTGGCCAAGAGATGTTTTTGTTAATTATGCATAATCACAAAGCATCATTGAGACAAATCATTTCATAAGCAGTGGAATTCAAGAAGCCTAGCTTCATGTGGATACCCATCGTGTAACATCCAGTTGCAACCGGCTCCGCTACCTACGATCCATCTTCCTCTGCCCCACACCTCCGACAAACCGTGCAATGAAAGCAGCATGTTCACAGGCCAGCTCTTGCAGACCAGACAGACAGGCTGCAGCACAAACCACACGTCCTCTCTAAGCGAAGGCACTGATGTGGACTTCTCCCAGCTCCTGATTTTACAAAACTCTTTGAGAACTTAGCATCTCCAAAACTCTCTCCACTTGCATCAAAGTAGCTGAATGTGGCTAATGAGTTCAAAAGTTACTGAAGGGGCATAACAAAGTCAACTTTATCAGTCAGCTTATTTTCAAAGGTGCTGGGAAAAAAGGTATCTTAACAACGACAGATTGGTAAGGGAAGCAAAATGGTCTCATCCACGCAGCCACAGTACTTCTGTGACACACAGCCTATGACAGGGCAGCAGTGTTATTTCTACTCTTTGAGCAAGGAAATTCTATTTTGTAACTAAGAAGTCTTGGACTAATTCTGAAAACTCAGAGACCAAAAGAAGTGAAAGAGTATTCCGTATTGTTTCATATGTGACAGACCAAAGTAGGATAACAGACACAATCATTCCCTGATTTATCCAACTATCCCAAAGTAATTTAAAAAGTTTCTTCCAAAGGGAGTTCCGACATTGGAACACTTGCTCTCTTTCACTTTATCTTGACCTAAATGATATTCATTTAGATTGTTTGTTCTGTACAAGGCTTTAGGTGCTCTCATGTTTAAAATGGGGGGGGGCGAATCTTAATATTAAGGCAATTACTACAACGAGCACTCAGCAATCTACAACAGGTACTTCTCGTGCTTTTATTGTTCTAATCTAAAAACGTTAGTCAGTATTAGCATTTATTCCATTGTTGAATTCTGATGCAGTAACATAAGCAAACAAAGTTTTAACAATTTTGACATTTGACATGGTAATTTTAGTAGTCTAATGACTGTTTCAAGAGTAATTTGATATGTTACATCATAGAAGTTACTAGATTCCTCTCTTTCCTTGATACTTTGTATAAAGATTTGTGTCATTATCAGTAAATGCTTTCAGACAAAAGTACATAAAACCAACTGTAAACTGAAGACTTTTGCTGTTGTCCAACAATAAATTTGGCATAATAGATTTCTTTGTTCTGCCTTGCTGAATTCATACACCAGAGGAATTAGGATACGCACTGTAAATCCCTACTACAATATACTTATTTCAAAATCTGGTTTTGATTAAGATTTTTCACTCAAAAAACTCTAGCTTTAACATTGATTGTCTGACTGATTATTTCCAAAAGAAAAAATTATCTCTAATTTATACAGTTTAATATAATAGTAAACAAATGTTAAGGAAAAAAAGCAGTCCTAGCTAGAGTTAAAGAAATAGAGTAGGTGTCTCAATATAAAGTGACATAATGGAAAATTTTTAGGCACCAGAATGAAGTTGGGCGGGTCCTCTAAGCTATATGCGCAGAAAAAAGAGGCACCTTCAAAACAAAAGCTCCAAAAGTGGTGTTCAGACGAAAAAACCTCCTGAAAACATATATGGATATACATAATTTGCTGCTCCTCTCTGGAATAAGGACAGTAAAAAAGAAGAGGCCACTTGGATCCAGAATCTTGGAAACCACTGCACTTGCCAAATATATCAAAACCATGACACCTACTTGCTAAAACAGGAAGAGGATTTCTCCAGACCACTCTGCTAATCGCAATGATAATTTAAGGTACTGACTGGCTAAAACGTGTTTAATTTGTCCTAATATTGACTGGATTATTTCTCTGATAATCATGCAGCAATTATACCTATCTGATTATCAAGCGTCATCAGTCTTCCCCAGCTACGTTTCAAGAAATAGCTTGTTTTCCTACTTCACTATAATAACTGTTAATAACAAATTCCTTGGTATGTAGGAAAGAGGACGTACATAAAATCTCTAGATTACACAAAAAGCAGACAAACATGGAGTTACAACAAAGTGGGGGACTGAAAATGAGGGCAATTATGCTCAATTCAGAGACACTAACAGGGAAATTCTAAAGATAAAAGCTGATCAGAACAGGGAATGAGAGTAATGACAGTGTATTTAAAAGTCAGAAGAGTTTGAAATCACTTGAGAATCTCGGAAACAGCACAGTCCTGATGAAACAGTGCTCTGGCTGTTTTTTACTTATAAAATAAGAAACAGGAGCTGTCTAAAGCTACTTCTCATGTGAATCTCAGCAATGACACAAATACAGGTTCCACATGGTCATGTAATTAACTGTCTAATACTAACATGACAGAGTCAGTTCAGTGCTGCTCTTTGAAACTCTGCATAACTATTTGGCATTATACAATCATACAGATTTTTAAATAAATGTTAGAATTCTGCCAATCCTCTTTCAGCTGTTACCTCAAACTTTAATGCACTGATTGAAACAAAGTAAGATTACATGATGCTCTTCTTTCCTACACCAAAATCACAGTTGCAACCCTAGGAAGAACATATAATATTGACACTGTAAATTATTGTTACCTTCAAAAACTTCAGGTGCCATCCAAGCAGCACTTCCCTTATTGTTGGTCATGTGTGTTTGAATATCACAGGCTGTACCAAAATCGCAGATTTTTAGAACTGTCCCCCCAGCTACCAAGAGCAAACTGTGAAAGGAAAAAAAACCACAAAATAGTAGGATGAAATAGTCTGGTAATAAACCATCTATCATTCTAATATAGTTGAATATCTAAGGCTTTGCTTCTCAGTGCTTTAGTTTTAGAATTTGAGAAATAAGTAAGGTCACTTGTGCCTTATCTGAACATGTGAAGTATTTTAAAATAATCAAATATATATTGTGATTTATTAATCTACATGCTAGATTTTCAATAAATATCTTTAGCCATAGTAAACCACTAAGCATATATCGACAAAATTTGTACTTGAGATGCCAGAGGCTGGAAAACAACAAGTGCTGTAGCAATTTTACCAAAAGAAGAAAGATCAAGACTCCCATTAATGTCAGTCAATGCAGCTATTTATTTAAATGAAAGCACTTGAAGTTACTTGTTAACAGCTCTCAATCAAAACTGGGGATATAAGAAAGAATTCAAGACTTAAAGTATGGCTTCAGGTTGCAATTTTATCTGGTAATAACTGCAGGCTACCACCAAAAGAGGGAGTGATCCTACTGATCCCCAAATCTGTTTCCACCTAATCTGTGGAGCCAGATCTGAAGCTGTAGAATGAGTCAGATCAACAAGCTGACCAAGGAGAACTATTCACTTTTGTTTCAGTGGAAAGTGATGGGAGATTCTGACAGGGGTAATGGAACAGGCAGAAGAGGGTAGAGGAGGGGGCAGAGAGCTCTAATATATCAGATTAAATATGACATTAAAACCATGCAACCAACAACCCCCCCCACCTAACGTTCTCTTCTTGAACACCACAATCCATTGTAAAACTGGGGCATTTAAATGCCTCTGATTAGAAGCCCAGTCCCTACCAAAATCCTCTTCCACGATGCAGAGCAGGAGCAGGACTTTTTTCCAGTTTAACAGAAAGTGAGTACAGTTTATCTCCTGTACCATGTACCATCATTCTGTGACTGAAGTTTCAAATGCGCAGCTTTCATTTAGAACACGGTACCTTCAATAAAGTTAGTATTTCTTCCAAACGCAATGAGATTATTATAAATGATCTCAAATTCCAGTTGTAAGAAAATATGAAACATGAGCCATAAACCTACTTTGGTGGTTTCAGGTCTCTGTGAATTAGAGCCTTTGGTTTCATACTGTGGAGATAGGCCACTCCTTGGGAACACTGTAAACACCAACTCATGGCATGTGCAGCAGTATAATGAGGCAGAGGTTCAGCACCATGCAGCACTGCAAAACAAAGGCACAAACTAAAAAGAACTTTATTGCATATTACAACAGATACAACGGAGTTAACAACATACCAGTCAGAAAACTCTGTGGAATCTAAGCAATTATTAATGCCTCATCACTGCAACTGAAAGTATCCTTCTGCAGACTGTCAAAATAATGGAAATGTCAAAATATTTTTCATTTTTTAGTATGCTTTTCGTAATTTTTAATGTTAAAATTCAATAAGGTGTCGCTTGTTCTCAGCTATCCCTGGTAAAGCCTTTGTTAAATACTCAGGGAATTCACAAGTTTAGGAAGAATCTTTTTAGATGTTCCACTGGAAAACCTTGAATGACTTCTATAAAACATAGCAAACTAATATGAAGAAACAAACCAGTGGATTGAAAGTGTTTTTTAAAAGCACACTCTTTTCTCCTTAAAATTCTTTTAAGAATTTAAAAGAACCACAGAATGGTTGGGGTTAGAAGGGACCTCTGGAGGTCCACCAAGCAGTGTCAAGCAGGCCATCAAGAGACGGTAGCTCAGAACTCTGTCCAGGTGGCTCCTGAGTATCTCCAAGGATGGAGACATATGTACGAAAAAACTTTGTATTTTAGATCATGTTTCCCTAACACTAGCACTTCAGCTCCAGGAAGACATTATGTTGAAGTGATACTCACCATTGTACAGAGAACCTCCTTCAGCATATTCCATAACAAGACACACCTTTGGGGGAGTGGGGAGGGGACAAAAAATAAGGATGTTTTAAACGTGGGTGGGGAAAACATCTTCTGTAAACTGAAATCAAAGTTCTTTGAGAGGAACTGCAAAGTCTCCATACCTAAGCTAATGGACAATAAAGGGTCAGTTTGAATGGTACATATTTACGTGAAACAGAAATCAGTTTTATACTTAGTTCTGATTGTAAGTTAGAAAAGAACGACTTCCCCCCACCCCCTGCCCTGAATCCTGAAAAGCACATGCTGTCTTCAAAATGCAATTCATTTGCCTTTACTTTTTTTTAGTGGCTTACGAAAAAAATGAAATACCACGTCAAAAGAATTTCACTAGTAAAAAGAATTTCACTAGAAAAAATAGGACGCAGCATTTTTTTAACCAATTAAATAGCCCATACTCGAATTAGCTAAGGATACATCTGTCCTCTCACAATACTTGCTTTTCTGCTTTGTGGGACTGTTTGCAGCTGTGGCAGAAAGAAAGCAAATCTTGAAAACGGCATATATGATAATAGGAACTGATTTACAATCTATGAATCATGTGTTGCTAATGTATTTTCTTTACGTACTGCTGACTTGCAATTAACAGAACTGTAGATATGAATGGCACTACATATCTAATACACCAGATGCCATTCTCACAAACTGAAGTATAACCGGTGTTTAGAAACAGCTTTGGGGTTTTCTTGAAAGAATTTATTTCTCGTAACAGGGGAAAGAAAAAGATAAAAATTTGAAAACCAACCTACATATCTGAATATTTCCTTATTATGGCTAAAACATACAAAATGTATATAAAATACACATTTTGTAAATTGATGCTTGCATATGTTAAGCTAGTCACCTTCTGACATACTGACAAAGCTATAACTTACTGGGTTTAGACAGGCTCCATATAACTTGACAATATTGGGATGGTTTACTCGTGACAGTTGTCGAAGCTGCAAAACAAACCACACCTTAACTCAAACCATGGGGAAAAAAAGGCTAATGCTTTGTTTTCATATCTGTAATTCATACACCACAACAGCAATTACAGTTTTACATGCTTGCATAACCATAGATGGTGATTTTCGAAATTACAAGACTGATGTTCCTGTTTGCATTTTAATTTATGTGATTAGATTTGTGTCTAACTGGAACTGTACTTAAAAGAAATTTTAAAGAAATTAAAGAAAGTATTTTTTTCACAGTGTAGTAAAATCACAATAAGCACTGTGCAACTAGGACCTCTACAGGTTCGGTGCCCTTCCTGGAGCCTCCAATTTTGGAATACCCGTTGTCTGACTACATAAACAATCTGAATCAGATTGGCTTTGTTCACAATATAGAAAATCATGGTTCTAAAAAAATCCCAACCAAACAAACAACCCACAACCCTACAAAATAAGCCAGCCAGTTTGATATTAATATGACATAGTTCCAAGAACCTATTGCTGCTTGTATTAACTGATGATCAGACTATTTTACACCAACTTTTTCTTCACCAGTAGGTAGTAGAAGAGAAGGAAAAAGGCATTTTTTTTTCCCTTTACACAGACTTCTGGGGAAGCTTATGCTGTTTGTCTACAGAGTTAACGTTACTTTTTCCGTCCACTTCAGAAGTTTTAAAAAAACAGAACAGAGTATTACAATTGATGCTTGCACTGTGTAGGGTTTCCTGAATCCCAATAATTACTGAAGTATTTCTGGAATTATCTTCTCGGATCTCTTTTGAACACAAAAATGCTAAGAGACTGATCAGATCTACTCAGTATTAAATTAGACTCAGATTAATAACATCAAAAACTTTCCATGGTAATAAACAACATATAAATACTTACACAGAGAGACCTATTACAAATATGCTACCTTTAACCCCCTTCCATGTGTTACGTTTAGTTCCAAAATTGAGAGATTTATTTTTAACATATTTTTGTATATCTTGAACTTCCTAGATGATTACTGACTAAATACTAAGCAGCATGTCACAATACCTCTAATTTAAATTACATGGTTAACTTTTGATTCTAGAAAGCATTATGTATCTTGGGAAGTTTATCAGTATATCTGAACTACTCAAGATTTTTCTGAAGAAGTAGACATTGAATGCAAAGAGCTATTGCCCTTAAATGTGTTGCATGTATTAATAAACTTATACCTAAGAAAAAACTAACAAAATAATTAGAACTGCTGAAAAAAATATGAAACAGTTACAAGTATGGAACTGATTGTTTGAAGCACTTGCACTGTAGCCCCTGGAAACGCTAATCAGCTCTGGGATTCTGCGGGGTATTTCAGCTGCACCCTGACTCCACCCTCGGAGCTGGTGCTTCTGTGACCTGTGTGACCTCCTCTCTCCCCCCTTGCCTTCCAGTTTTATGGAAGTGAACTGAAGGAGCTGCAATGTACTCTGACTGATGTCCTGTTCTGCATGACAGGGGGTCCAGGCCTGTACTGGGTACCACAGGCTGCATTTACCATGTAATACAGACATAGCTTTTAGTACACTAAATGCACCCATGAATTTAAGAAAACAAGCTTGACCAAACTCAAGTTTTCCTGCAAACTTACTGTACCTCTACAATGAAGGCTTTTCGTTCAGATTCACTTTCTATTTGTTTAATGGCTACATCTTTAGCTCGCCATTTTGCCTTGCAGACCACACCAAAGGCTCCTCTTCCAACAACCTAGAAAAAGATAACATGAAACACTTGAGTTAAAACTTGAAATGGTTTCATTTGCTGTGCAGGACTTCACAAACAGAAAAGAAATTTAACTTCGAAAACTGAAGACATGATCGAGTTTTGCAGCAGCAATTTAATATTATGCCGTCAAGGCATAACTAGTGCTCAGCTAAGCTCCCTACAGAGATCATTTACAGAAGAACTGGAAAATACATACAAATAATTTTATTACTAACATGCAGTAACAGTATTTCATAAAAATATGATCTTAATTATCTCAAATGAGAAAACCACACTTCCCAAAACTACAAAGCTCTTCACTAGAAAGTCATAGTTATTTATGACTTTATCCAATAAAAAAAGGAACAGATTCTTGGGGCGGGTGGGGTAGGAAGGAATATTCAAAATTAAAATATAGAGATGCAACATAATTAAAGGACCCACAAAATGTTAAAACATAATATTCTATCAGTACACTGATTCATATAGGTTCATTAGTGAATTCACTCCTTAACAGGACAGTTTCTTAAAAGAAAAGTATGCTTTGTAGGAAATCAGTGAATAATCACACATTCCCAATGCTGAAACCATGCAAACTGCCTGCTGCCTGAATGTTCATCCTTTGAGGAAATAACATTTAATAATTTAACCTTTTTTGAGGTGCCCCCCGATATAGTAATAATCTGGAGTATAAGTTAAGAGTACTGATCCAGAGAAAGCAACTTGGTAGCCAGGAATGTACAAGCACCAGACTACTTGTCACGGCTCCACGTCAAAACAAACTGACTATCATGTATGTAAACCATGCTTGGCTTAGGTTAGGATTTGCCTTGAGAACGGGGTAGATAAGGCTTCAAGTGCACAGCTCAAGACCTGCTAAACTTTCATGCTGAATATAGGGAAGTTTGCAATCAAGGGCCCAATTTGAAGAGTTGAAAAATATAAATCAAAAAAGATCAAGTTTTTGCATTAAGAAAGATGAGAAAAAGGGAAGTACGCTCAATATTTTGTAAGGTTACATATGGATATGAGAGATGGCTACCCAGGAACAGCCATCAATGGCATTTACCTCTTCTGGTTTCCTTAACACACACAAAAAAAGTATTTTTCTCTTTCACATTACAGCATGCACTTAGTCTTCCAGGGTCTCCTGGCTTCTCACCATCCACAGCAGTGGTTCATAAACCGAGTTTACCACAAGATATCCACAACAGACGCACAGAACATGACCCATTCCACCCCATGCAAAAAGGGACTTCTTGATTGCAACCTCCTCCCCCAGCTACAGTATAGGGCCTTGACTCTTGTCTTGATACCACACACGCCAACTATTTTCTTGCAGTGCACAACGGAAATTGGAGACACCAGCCCATGTGAATGATAGTCAAGCAGCCTAGGAGAATAGTACATAAACTAATTGGAAAGGGTGAGTCACCTGAAGACCTAAAAGTCCAAAACAGACTCTCTTGGTATTTCCTCTTCTCTCTCAGATCATGCTTTGAATAAAACTGCCCAATTTCTTGGGGTTGGCAGGCCCCCCACCTTCTTTTACTGGCATAAAAGAGTTGTCCATTACAACCCCTGTACCCACCGCGCACAGCACATGACCGGACCTACAATTTAAGAAAAATCTCATCAGTCTGTGTGTCTCCCGTAAGTGTGCATTTCACAGGGGAGCTGATTTACTGAGCACATGGAAATCATCTACTGTGCAAGCACATGCAACTCAGATAGCAGCCGCCTGCTCACGCCTCAGAACTGCGAAGGACAGAAAGTCAACAAGAGAACGATGCCACAGAGCCACTCGGGCAGGATGAACTGCACTGGCAGCAGCAATTCAAGGTCTGCTGTTCCCCTACGATGCGGAGGAACCCTAACTGGTCAAGTAACTGGGAAGAACTCTTCCCCCGCTTACAGAAGAGGAGGTGTGTATATAATAATTTCTCCTAGGTGAATATAATTGGCTTTATGGAGGAAGGCTGAGTGAGACTCCTTTTAGAAGGCTCCTTTTCCCACTGTACCTTTTCTCACACTCTTTCATGGTTTTTGACTACGGCTCTGTTACATTTAATCCAGTCACACAGAAAAAAAAATTGTTATTTAAAAACAATGCATATACACCAGTTAAAAGATTGGTCTCAGATACACCTGAAAAAAATTTAATGAAGCAATTTGACTTTTTTTTTTTTTAACTTAGCCTGAATCATTTACAACAATTTGTGATCATCAGGCTTACTTTTTTTGGCTAGTCATATCTTTCCTTGCTGAAAATACTTGTGTATGTCCACACATACAAACATATTATATGTATTACAGATACAATTTTATTATTATGACTAATATATACTACATATATTTTTATATATTAAATGTATTTTTAGACTTGTATAAAAATAAAATTACATGTACAACAAAAAAAGAAAGCCCAATCATCTCTTCCATTTGACTTCATACAGTCAAATTCAGCCCACAAGCCAATACCATTGCATACTGTTCCCCTGAAGATAAATACATGACTATGTGCAAGTTTAACACCAAGAACTGGTACATGTATTTCCAGTTCACATACTACAGAAACCATTATTTTCCAGTTTTTTCTGTATTTTTAAATAACATTTCTATTCAATGAAGAAACTAAGATAAACTAGTGTACCACTCAATGTGATGCTTTACATTGTGCCATGAATGTCATAATACTTGGGTTCTAGTTGAAAAGTGGAATAAAGTCCAAAAAATCAGATGTACTTTATGAAGTCCTGCTGATGACTGGGAAGGGAGGGGGAAGAAAAAAAAAAAAATAAAAAAAAAAAATCAGTGTCTGACACCAACAGGCAGAGCTTACCAGGTAATCTAAATCTTACTTACGCAACAGAAAGCTGTAAGAGACCATCAGATACATAAATTTTATGGTTGGTGAAAAGAGTTTGATAAATGATTATGCAGTCAAGGTTTCATAACAATTTATCAGTGACTTGGTGCCTGCTTAGGCAGAGGGTTGAACTTGAGAAGAGGACACGAATGCACTGAATATTTACCTAGGATACAGGGAAAACAGAGAAGAGTCAATCCTCCATTAAAGCAGCTCAGCCTCTTGGACAGCATACGAAAGCAGCAACCGTCAGAAGCAATGACGGATCTGATATAAATTTGAAGTTTACCGTATGTGAAAGCCCAGTATGTCTTTCCTACTTAATCTGGAAAAAGTATCTTACTCATCATAGAAACATCCTTTATACAACACAATGGAGCTTGTGGTGGATTCGACTTACGTTTTGTTTTCTTCCTTTTAAGTTTTCACTGACCTTATTCTTTAAACGAGCAAGTCTTAGAACTTGTCAGAACAGTTTAAACACCACGTAGTTTCCCTCACCACCGTGTGCTGGAACTAAGTAACTTAATAGCACAGGAGGGAGGTGCTGCCTGAACTTTAGTTTCTTCATGCTCATTCCTTCTTGTCCCCTGCTACTGGTGCCACACCATGTGTTTGGGCAGTAGTGCATATTCTGAATTATATGAAGCACAGTTAATGGAATTATTGACACAACAAATCAATAAACAGAAGTTGATCTGTAGCACTGTGTATGTCTGGAAAACGATCTAAAAATAAACACATTCTTTTGGTAAAAGATTTTATCCCTCTAAATATCTTCTAGGAGAAAAAAGGAAAATATAGGGCATATGACACATTTAGAAACAGAACATCAGTGCTTCTGCTTTTCCACAGAATAGAATTAAGTTTGTCAAGAACCACTCCATTAGTACATGGCACAGACACATTTTATAAACTAGCAGAAATGCTTGAAGAGCTTTAAAGATTGAAAGCATATGCAAATTTATTCCTCTCCCTATAAAATTCATACAAGTAAAAAGTTAATGTTTTACTGTGGGACAAAGTGACACGGGGAAAGAGAGTGCTGTTTGCATGTTTTCCAGATAATGGATTTGGAGTTTTATTTAAAGAATATGAACCATACGAGATCCCTGGAACAAACATTATCTCTGCCTCTGTGTACAAATAGTATCAAATGCTGTACATAAACAAAGATACATGATACTGACTTTTAAGTATGTAGACTATACTGACTGTAAGTATGTAGACCAGAGATCATGCAGGTAACAGATATTGCAGATATGCTGAGCCCTCGGGGATGTATTTTGTCCAAAGTGATGTGACCAATAATTCCGGTCCCCTCCCCCCCCAATAAAACAACAAAAATTTATCTCTGTGAATTCAGAATTTCAACTTTGCATTAACTGCACAGGTCTTCTACTCACTCAAAAGTATAAAGATACAAAGTTTTCATCTCTATCCACTAAGTTTCCATTTTAGTTAGCTCCACATGCTGGATATCTAGTGCTTTTCTTTGTTAAAAACCCTTGCTGGATATACAAGACTGCAATAAAATAAAATAGCTGCCTGGTTAACAGATGTAGTATTCTCTGGAGAACTGTCTTCATAATTTGCAGTACCTACATGACACGTTTGTTTACGATTTTGGGAAGCAAGACAAGGAGTCAAAAGAACCCAACACAAACCCAACAAAACCCGTGCTTCCAAACAGACAGCAGTCTCTAATTATCTTTAATATCTATGTCCCTTTGGTTACCATTGTATTTGCAAATGAAAGGTTCATGCAAACTGAACTTTGGGATCTCTCAAGCTTCAGACACAATGCAAGACAGGGTGGTGGTAGGGAAATGTTGTACAATGCTTTGTAAAAACAGAAACACATTTTTAAATTTAGTTGCTTCCATTCTTTCTACCTACCAGAATTCCAGCAGTACCAACAAAGCACACTAGTATTTTCAGTTTTTCACGCATCTGCCAGCATGACACATAGAAAGCATACAGATGAAAAAAAAAAAAAAAAAAAAA
>Ga0065711_1045191_pt1 | contig 13633 bp, 5 predicted proteins | sample Hoacrofraction12_FD_59098 | JGI IMG/M metagenome (GOLD analysis project Ga0065711, IMG submission 59098) | Hoatzin crop microbial communities from Cojedes, Venezuela - Epithelial fraction 12 v2 (version 2) | ecosystem: Host-associated > Birds > Digestive system > Esophagus > Crop | place... | reverse complement strand
AAAAAAAAAAAAAAAAAAAAAAAAAAAAAATCAAGCACTTCCACAGAAAGAATATTTGGCAATTTCATACTCCACTGACTGGTGGATTTTCACAATAGCTCACTTTAGATTGAAAGTCATTAGTGGTCTTTCCTCTCGTTTCTGCCAAGGACTCTTCTTATCCTCACCTTGGTCATCTTCCTCATCCTCCTCATCCTCATCCTCATCTTGAACTGATGTTCTGTGTTCAGGACTAGTTAATGGCTCTGGTTTGGTATCCATAGTTCTTGTTTCCTCCTGCAGGCTGGGCAGCTGCACACCACTTCTCTTACCAGTGCCTTCTAGCAGGCATCGTAGAGCATTGTCCTCAGGGCTACAAACGGCTGTTCCACACTCGCTGCCACTTTGGTCCATATCATCCAGGTACACAAGCTGTGTGTAAGCTGTGCTGTCTGAAACCTTGCGCTCTCTCTGCTGGTGCTCCTGCACTGGTGGGTGACTCTGTGGCGCAGACAGAAGATCTCCTCTTCCCTTTCGGGCAGATTTTGGTTCATTCATGTCAACACCAGAGTCCAAACTGGCATCGTTACTTCCATTCCTACCAGCTCTTTGGAGATCAATGTATGAATGTCTAACGTGAGCATTTGAGCGTCCATCTAGAGAAACAAACCACGCTCGAGGATGAGGCAACGGCTTTCCACCTCCTAATTCCATCAAAGCCTTTTCTGTAAGAAGCTGCACTTCGCTGTTCATTTGAGCCAGGGATGCATCATTCAGTGAGGCAGGAATGGAAATAGATTCAGACATGGAAGCATTTTGTTGACTCCACTCAGCTGCACCTGCATCTTGCAAATGTTGCTGAGATATTGCTTGGGATGCTAACTGTTGGGGCTGCAGCTGTTGGGGAGGGTGTGGGAAAAGCCGTGCATGAGGGTTAGGAAGCTCAGCCTGAAGTCTTTCTATATCAATCTGCTGGTCAGCTGGGACAACCAGTGGCTGGCTAACAAAAGGGTGTTCTCCTGGCAACTTCATGTAATGACCTGGGATGACCAAGGCAGGCAAAACTTTTCTGTAAACACTGTCATTGACTTGGTCAACAGAATTGCAGCAGATTAACTGACCTGGTCGAGGGAAAGATGTAGGTCTTTCAAGGTGATCAACTGAACGAGACATCATACAATCAGTAGGTCTGCAGTCCAGCAGCTCTTTTTCAGGGGCTGAAGGTGTGGGGTATATTTGTTCCTGAATATTGTATTTACTTCCAGTAGCAATATGGTTCATAGATACTTGAATTTCTCTCTCTTGCTTTTCAAATAAAGGCTGAGAGAGCATAGCATTGTAACTTCTCCTATACTCATCTTTGATAGGGGACTCATAGCCTTCAGCTGTTTCTGTAGATTTTCTTGTCTTTAAAGGAAAACTATCTGCTGATTTGTGGTAGTCTTTTCTCAAAGACCCGCCGGGAGTCAGGTCATCCAAGGAAATCCTGCTCTTGTCTTTCTCCTTGTCAGAGAGCAGTTCCTCTCGGGAGCTAAACTCCTGGGAAGTACTGAATGAGTGTTTGAGCATAGGTGTATGCATATCTGCTTCTCCACTCGGTGATACCATCTCCATGTGGACAGCGCTGATTAATTCCTTTGCACCTGAGTTTTCTGTGTGTCCATTGCTAGCAACAGACAACCCGCCAGGAAATTCTGACTCGCGACGGGAAAATATTAAATTAATATGGGACATTGAGGTTGCTTGATCCTTCTTAGAAGTGTCCAGTGCTGTCGGAAGTTGCAGTTTCTTATGATGCTGACGTGGTCTTAAACATTTTCTTCTATAAAAGCCGGTAACAAAAGAAGTTATACATTTATGACTGTTGTACACAGAAACACGAGCAGCAAGTGTGTCTTAATGGGAGATTTTTAAGCAGTGATTAGTACTAGGGGAATTGAGCTTTTATTACATAACTTCACAATTAAAAGCTTATCCCAGCAGCAAAGATAAAATGAAAGAATAACTAATGTCAATTGGGAAACATCTCAAGCACCGATTACAAATTGGAGCAAATGTCTGGAGGAGGCAAATACAAAATCACTCATTAATATACACTTGCTGATAGAAGTTTAACATTCATTTTAATATAAGACTAGTAGAAAGACCACTTGCAAATGCGTAACAGGTACAGTGACAGAGATCTTGGACCTATGCCCATGTTTGATAGGAGGTTTTAGAACACCTCACAAGGAAAACACAGGTACAGGGTGTGTGTGATCCATTCAACTCCCATCCTACCAAAGGCAGGGATTGTATATGCTGCATGTAACCAGGAACACACGGAATTTGATCTATTTCTTTCTTCAAGTGCTTGCTTGCTTTTTATTCCCCAAAGTAAAAATATTTCAATACAAAAGCTTTTAATTTCATAAGCACAAAAAAGCTTATATTTCCAACATGAACAAAGTAACCAGGATGGTGAATCTTACCTGCAATAATACAAAAGCAGACACAGCAAGACTAGAAGTATGAGAGCCATCCCTCCTAAAATTGCCAAAAGAAACATTGTGTGATAGCTGGTAATGTCGTGCGTTACAACGGGACCTGGAAGGCCAGAAAAGAGAATTTAGACCTATAACAATCTGCAAACAGGAAGAGGAACAACACTTAAACAGAGAGGGACATCTCCCCTTGTTATCAGAGTGCTAAGTGACCAACACTGCTGCTCCTAGCCCTGGTGCCTACTGAGCAGACCATCTCTGGAGAAGGGAGCAAGTTGTGGGGAAAGCATGTGCTGGTTTTCACGACTGCAAGTCCAAGCAGATCGCTCTGTGGAAAAGTAGTTAGTTCCACTGGGAGCATGCATCAGTGAATGCTGCCTTCCAGGTCCTGATGCTGACACGGTGTGCCAAAGCTCTCATCTCTAGAGACAAGCCATCGCAGCATCTTCCAGCACTGCGATGCATGTGGCAGCACTGTGGCCAGTAACTCCTCTTTAACAATGTTTGTGGTGCTTTGCACTAAAAAGTATGTACAGTACAGCACAGGAGTCACTGGAAGATGCGTTGGTGCTCTGAAGTCTAGATCAAGCCAAGCCAAGCAGATCTTCAGTAGCTTTAAAAAACAGGCCACTAGTGAAAACAAGTGTTGTAACTCCAGGTTTCAACAACACTCAGTAAAATGTTCTAACATACAAAGGGATGCACACATGTGGACAGCATCTGTTCACAATTATGCATGTGTAACCCTGTTGGTTTGTAAAATCCTTAGCAGGATTTTAAAATAAAGGCCCAAATTTTCATCTGCAGGCAAGGAGGTACAGCACCAGCTGGCAGCGTAACATGCATGTACTGTGAAGGACAGCAAACTTGGTCACCATTAAGGTTCTAGATCGTGAGGCTTTACAAATCCACCTCATCTGTGGATCCTGAGGGGTCTGTAGAACGACTGCTAGGAATACAAAGCTCATTTTTGTCTATTTTTTGAGATAAGAAATAATAGATTCAATGAGGAGATAAAATAAGCAAAAAAAGACATGAACATCATTAAAAATATCAAGTATATTGAATTTGGGAAATATATATATTTATACATTCTGTCCTTCCACTACCTTTAAGTAAGTGATTGATACTGTTGCTTCAGGGCATTGAGCAAATAGAAGAAGAGATAAATCACTTGAACTTTTCACGAAAATGTTGCTCCCCTTGCCACAAAGTTTTAGGAACGCAGATCTAGCTCTCAGAAAGATGGGAAAGTAAAATACAAGTAGAAATTCTACCATACAAGTTAAACCACAAGGACAAATAAGCCCTCTCCTGTTAGTTACAGGCCTTCTAACCTTAGAGATGCAGGCACAACTGCAGGACTAGTGCAACCTCCTTGCACTCTGGGGCAGAGCTGTACTGGGAAATGTTTGGCTCACAGCAGTTGCTTTTTCTTAAAGCATAACCAGTTTGTAAAATTCCACCAAATTCAATATGATAGCTTGTTCAGATCTGCACCTGCCTCTCAGCTCTGTTCAGCAATGAGTCAGCTGAATATTCCAGTAGTTTCATTTAATATAACCTCAAATAAAAAGCTTGCATATCATGAAACAGTTTCATGGCATATACATGCAGACTTTAAAAACAATGCAGACTTTAAAAACAGTCCTCATGTTAGAGTTTGTTTTGTTGGTTAGATATAGTTTATTTAGCTTGCACAGCAAAGGCAAGAGTGTTTTCATTTCTACTGTACTTGGTTTTCATCCAGAAAGCCTAATAAAGAAAATCTGTAAGAGGAGGATTTTTTTGTTTGATTGATTGGCTCTTTTATACACAGAGGTATCTCTGATTATTGGTGGCTGAAGAACTAATACTAAGAAATCTGAGGCAGCCAAAGACAGAAAAAAACGTAAGAGCAAGCCGCCACATTAATAATCCCCCCCAGGCACAGAAGTAGATATAAGGGCTAGTTCAAAGTGATTTTCTACAGTTACATCAAGAGGCTTGCAGATGGCAACCAGTCAGCTCATCTACTAATGCTACTCTGCTAATACACCTCCTAGAACTGCTGTGCTAAGTTATTAGCAGTGCAAATTAATCAGTCACCAAGATGACGCAAAGCGTAACTCAGGGCAAAATGGGCATCTTCAGCATAAAAGAAAAAAAAAGTTACAACCAATCAATCCATTAGCAAACATCTAACCCAGGACAATGTTGGCCTTAGGTGAATCCATTTCTTTGGGAGCTTCTGTACAGAAACTTCACAGCATGTATTTTTCTACCTGCTGGAACACGAATGCATTGATGTTGTAACTCCCCCCTCATTTTCTAGCAATGGCTCTACCAGGCAGTGGTGACATAAATGCATCAAAGCAGGAACACTTTAAAAGTTTCCCATTGAAATGACTCAGAGATTTTGAGCACAAGGGTTGCCCCCCACAATCCTCAAAATATTTTAGCCCTTTATTTTCAGATTTCTGTTTTCTAATAATCCATTATTGATCAAGCTGTGGCATCTCAGATGAGGTCATTCTGAAAAATATAAATGTTATATATGAATAAATAATTACTCAATGCTGTGAATATCAATAAAATTCAATTCCATCTTACCTGGGATAGTAGGAGACATAGCTGCAACCCAGTAGCCCAGCTGAGGTGCAATGTAAGTCCAAGTCAACTGATTTCCTTCTTGTTGTACAAGGCCCAAACTACTCTTCAGCCATGTCCCTGTAAATGTAAAGGTTGTAGGAAGGCATTACAGATATACTCACACCTTCCTCTGCAAACAAGTGGGAAAGTAAGCAGTGATGAAACCTATCCATGTGCCGTACAGGTTGCGTGCATTGCTGTATAGTGTGAGATGGTGCCTTTTTCTCACTGGCATCTGAGAGCTCCTGCAATCTGTCATCCCCGTAGCCTTCTCAGAAGCTCTGTACACAAAACCCCATTTAAGATTAAAAAAACCCTAATAAATCTTCAAAAAAGGTTAAAAGAAAATAATGATTGTCATTTTAGATCCCCCTTTTTGGAAGAAGGATATTCCTGAAGCTGATTATATGTAGACAGCCCTCTTAAAAACTGTATTTCAAGAGACATCACAACTTGCAGACCACACATGAGTTCTGAACAGCACCCTTCTATCAGCTCTGGCTGTCAACTTCTGGAAGGCTGAAAAATATACATCCTCAAAATGTTGGTTTTCTTATACAGAAAACAAGCTTATGAATGTTACTGCCAATCAATGTAGAATTAATTGGCACCATCACTTTGATTCATCAACGTTAGTCATTCAGAATGTGTGTACATCCAGGAATGCTGTTTGGTAATGGATGACAAAGTTTTAAAAAAACATCCTTCTCAAAGGAAATGTAATAGATTTTTCAGAATTATCAAATGATCATTTCAAAATAAGTAAGATTGACTATTTTAATGCAATGTGTTTAAGTTCACATAACTCTTCAGTAGTCCAGATTGACAATTTGCGCTAGTTGAGAGCTGTTTTATTTTCAGAAGACAAATTTTGTTGCAAGAATTGGGCCACAAAATACCTTTATTACTGAATCAGCTGTAAGCCTTTTTGCGATTCATTAAGACCCCTGAGTCTGGGGCTGTAGGAAAAAAAAAATCACCTTAGTTGCTGATATATCAAATGTCCACCATGGCTGGTAGACTGCTCCCCTATTTACTGTCTTTGCAAGAAACATAGGACTGCTGGCCTGGACACTGAGAGCAGTTGCTGGGAAGCCAGCCCCAGCGCCAAGCAGCATGTCCCGAAGCTGCAGTCCTGGCTTGGCATCTCCAGTGGGTGCCAGAACAGACGTCATGAACTCACTCCGGAGGTTCTTCACACACTTTGGTGGCCACTACCAGTACGGCTGATCTGCATACAGAGAAGGGATAAAACCTGCTGCACCTCCGTAGCTCAGCTCTGGATTTCTGTGCGAAGTGGGGACAGAATGCTGCATTTCCCTTACTCAGCGTCAAATGTTCCCTTTAAAAGCAAGCTGCATCTTGTACTTGTGATTCCCTTTCCTTTAAATAGTCTCCTGCATGTAATTCCCAAAATGGTGCTTTTCACCAGACGTCACTCGGGACCAAGCACGAGCGTTTGTGGCTTACAGTCGTCTGAACACTTAGCAGGGAGTGCAGAACACGGAGAAGAGATGCTGCTGTTGTTTCGTTTTTTTTAATGCCACTGAGATCCCAATGATTTCCTCTGTGTTCCTTAGATTATCCATCTGTGCACACCCTGCACATATGAGAATGGCTTTTCTAAGTGTTTACTTCTTCTCTACTAGTTTTTTTTTCCATGAAAGTACACCTTTAAAGTCTACCATCTTTGGCTAACAATAAACCCATCTGAACACAGTCAAAGTTTTAAAAAAATAATATCTGAGAGGATTTCTAGATCTAGGTGACTATTATTGCCAGATAGCGACTCTGTATTTCCCACCAAACTGAATTTGTGGGCAACAGGGGAAAGGAATTACTGACGTAATTTTCAGTTTTCCAAGTATCATTTCCAGCCTGTATAGGGTAGCAGTAATCTGTTATTTCATAAAGAAAGTCACACGAGGCAAGTGATTTTGATCCACAGTGCCAAAAGGACCAAAATCTGTGTACACAGATTTGCACATACGGCATCCACAACTGTCGTATCGGAACACCTTGATGCAGCCATCAGTTTATCTCTTTTAGGGAAACATTATCAGGAAGAATAGAATTGAATTGTCCACAGTTATGTGTGAAGTTTCTGGAAAAACTAAGAGAAGTAGATTAATTTTCTACATTAAGACAGCCATTATCCCTTCAGATTTTCTACTGCAGATGTCATACTAATAGCCCTGAACCAGAAGGTGAAAAATAGCCCATAGGGTCAACAACCGCTTCTATCTCGTGCCTGAAATGCCATTTGGTGAGAAAACTCCTGTAAGCTTTAACTTTGTAATTTTTTTTCTGCAAGGTTTGGACAATGAGAATCACACCAACCATTCAAACACAACTATGAGAAACAAAACTTTAAGACTAAAACAGATATAAAAGTGCTGATTAAAAAAAAAGAATGGAAGGACCTGGGTGATGAATTCATCATGCTTCCCATACTTCTCGCACTGTCTCTAAGCCCTTTAAACTCACAAACAAGCAGAACACATACGTATCTAATTTAGCAAGGTTCATTATCTTTGTAGTGTATTTTTATAGCTACCTCCTCGAGGAGAAGTTAATATTGATTCCCTCACTAGGGGGAACCTGTGTCCAGCTTGCCTTATTCACATTACACCGCATTCTAATGAACGCAATCCTCCTAATGCCTCTTTAAAAGCCTTTTGCTCAGTAACACTCAGCTTGCATAATGCAGCGATCGAGAAGCTAACAGAGGCTGCACTCTTCTCGCTGTGAGCTGAGCTCAGCTGCCATCCTGCCACACCAGCAGCAGCACAGATTGCTCATATTTCAGCAACGAAAGGAATCCCTGTATTTGCAATGGAAGCAAACAATAGAGTCTTCTGCACAAGGTCAGTCAGGTTTCATGCTTGTCTTCTGCTCATTTAGGTCACCCGGTTTTGCTAACCACTGGACATACGCGAGGAAACGTACTGGTCTGTCTAACATTAGAGAAAAATGTAATTCCCTTTCTCTGTTATGGACAGTTAAGAATTTCAAAACTGTAACAGAAATATCTGATATTGGTCATCTTCAAACATGAGTGACGAAGCTTTTGTTGACCATACATTGGTATGTGATGACAGCTAGAAAAGAATGACTTTTTAAATGGCACTGCTCCAAGTTCCTTCATCAGGACAACACCCAAGTGTTGGTTCCTGGAAACCACAGGTACACAATCTCATCAGCTGCCTTTTTAATACCTTCCTGGTCCAACACTTTGGTGATAAAGTCATCTCTTGCACTTCCACCACCTCTTACCAATAGTCCACTAACAAAACAAGGCATCCTTCTGCATGGTGGGACGAAGGGAATAAAGAACTCCATCCTTCACAACAGCAGTGGTAAAACAGGTTTGAGTGGAAACAGTTGAAACACAAAGTCCTGTATTGTTTCTTCTATGATCAAACAGCCAAAAGCCAATGCAGTATTACTGGAGGGAATTGATGTGACTTCAGCATTCCGCAAATCCATTGGGGCATTTCCAGGTCTCAATTTCTCTCTCAAATTTCACCCTTTACAGGTTCTAACATTCTGGTCGTTTTTCAACTACGCTTAAACATAAAGCAGTGTTCTTGTAGCTCCCTACATGCAATGCCTTGCTGTAATGACTAATGTTGGACCTTCTATCGAGCAAAACCCAACTGCGCTGTACTCAATGGCTAAGCTCCTAGCATTTCAAGCTGCCTTGAGTAAGGAAGAGTTCACTGCTGTGCAGCCTCAAGAGTGAATTCCCTATCCCATTCCAGATTCTTCCCTGCAGCAGGAAACAAGATGTTTTCATGTTCTATAAGTGAAGCTAATTACCCTCTGTGTCTTCACATACTTGCTCTTATAAGCAAGGGAGGAGACTGAAGTGTTGTGAGTAAGATCTTCTTCCATTTTTCTGTCCTTTCCTATCCACTAGCCTGCAAACGGAGTCAGGGCAAGCAGCATTTTTTTTTTTCTGTGCAGGCAGGATTGCAACTGCAGGAGAACTAAGCAGAAGGATTCAGGAGGGAAGAGAGTTCTTACCTCCCTGCATACGTAAGTGTTATGAAAACTTGTTATTCTCCAAATATCCTATAACATCTACTTCCTCCCTCTCCCCAAGTCAGCACAATCAACTAGCTTCACTGCTCATTAAGTTTTATACACGATGTGCAAAAAATGTTAAGTAACAAGCAATACAGGATTATAACTGAAAAGCAGTGCAAATAACTGGATGTAGTGGAACTGATCATTTTTGTTCAAGATTGGTTGTGTAGTTCCAAATGAAACACGCCAATGCACCTTTGGAGCAGAAACAGCAAGTTCAGTGCAGTTTGTAAGAACAAAGAGTTTGTAAGAACCGCGTGACTTGGGCCAATTTGCCATTAATTCTTAAAGAGTGTCTGGTGCTTCACGGAAAACTTCTATATATAGAGACATTCTTGCTTATAGATCATTTTTACATTTCTCTTCCTCTTTTTCCTCTATTACTGCTCCATGGAGCCAACATGCTGATCCAGGATTCAAGTCAGGAGAGCTGTCTCCTGGCTCAAACAAACGGCAGGGGAGAACCAAGAAGTTTCTTAACTCTTTCCTCACTGAAATTATATTTACTGTTACTGACCTTTTGGAATAAATGGTGTCATTTAACAAATTTCTTCTTAAAAAGCTTATAAAACAGCTACACAGCACTCCTTTGTATACGTAACTTAAAAGCCAGGTAAGAGAACTACCATCATTAACACTACAAAGAATACAACAATGAGGGTACTTTAAAAGAAATATAAATTAAAAAAAAAAAATCGGATAAAGAAAGCTGAGCTCCAGCTGGCTGCAAAAATACCCAAATATCAGAGACAAGTTGAAGATTTCAGCAGAGCAGGAGAAATGAATTCTGCTAGAGAGCAGCACCTTAATACTTTCCAGTAACTTTGGTTCTGATGAACACGCTTGTCTATCTCAGGCAGCTTTTAGGACTTGCCAATGGGGGCAACAGGTGGTTATCATGTGTCAAGTTAACAGCAAGAGGTTTGCACATTAAAGTCTCCGTTTCAACACACATTCTGCACTAAAAATGCCTTTTTGTAATTTAATTTAGTTTACTTCTAAATCAAATTGAAAACCAGCACTTTCAGCAAGGAGAGCATCCAGATGGGCAGCAATTGCACAAAAGCCACTACACAACAGCTACTCTCGGCTATTTCCCCGCACAATCAGGTCACTGCACGCACGGCCAGTCTGCCCAGAAAAGAGATGTCTTCTTGTCTTCAAAGACACTGACTATTCAATGTGACAGCTTGCTGGATTCCAGGCAGCACGAACGGGTCTGCTTTTGTCATCTAGATGCACGATGCTCCTGAATGAGATGTTACTTCCATATTTTAAAGCTACCTTTGTTGTTTTAAATTGATCTGTAGTGAAATCCAGGGAACTGTGGCTTCCATGTGTGTGACCGTGCATGCTGACCATCCCGTGCTGCTCCAGCTCCAGCAAAGGGCAAACTTCTTGCTGGTCTATGCAATGCAGGACTGGGCTTCGTTGAGGCAGGACTGCCACACCAGGCCACCTGCTCGCGAGAGACACATGTGACTCCTACTAAAGTCAAGAAGAAAGGAGACAAATTTCCCTCCTGTGTGCTGGCTGCAAGGGGAGTTTGCACGCTGGCACCCCAGCACAGAATGTGGCTCTCTGCGAGGAGGTGGAACACTGCTTGCTTCAGGCTTAACTTCCCAAACCGACCATTCCAGAGCCTCCAAGATCATTCCTGCCGCAGTGACTTCTGCTGACTTTGATTGCGTATTCTTCCTATCACTGATCAAAATAGTTCTGGTAAATGACTGTCAGAGGAGTGTGCTGTAGCCAGCAGCTTCCCCTAAGGACAGTCATAAAGTCTAAATATTGCTCATGTTTAAATATATGGTAGCTATGGTGTGGTTTTTTTCCATAAATTGCTTTTACATGTGAGCTTTTGGTAGGAAACTCGTCCGTTGATCAAATACTGTTTCCTTTTTGTTTCTTTAAACTGGCAATAGGACCATCCAAACCCAGTCAAGCAGGGAACCAAAACTGTGCTATGTACAGCATCAATTATTTCCATCCAATAGGTCTGACAAATAATGGGATTTAATTAGCCAGAGAGCAAATTAAGTATAATCCCATTATATGAATTTATTTTTATTCACAAGATTATCTTCCCTGGATAAAAGAGTTTTGGAAAGAAAAGAAAGATACTTTTAACTGTACTACTTAATAGCATAGATGTTTTACATAAATATTCCTTAATGAGAAGTGCTTTTCTTTCAGCACAGATCTCTTCTGTGATGTCTATGATGTCTAGCAAGATTGCCCTGCTTAGGTAGAGATTCACAGTTAAATGGAGATACAAATGTCAGAAGGAATGAGGCAGGTTGTTACTAGACAGAGCGTGGGACAGCAGCTATTCAAAACATACTAACAGTGTTTCTAGAAGTAATTGATTTGGACACTTCAAATGGCAATGTTATTATGGAGAGTTAATCAAGGGCAAGTTTGTGAAAATAACTTCCTAAAGCACGTTCTGACATACATAAATTGTAGCTTTTCATTCTACCAGTGGTAAGCTGCTTATCAGATTTCTTCTTCCAACCAAAAATCACTTCTAATCTGCATCAGCATGGGAAGTTTTATGACAAAAGGATGGTTATTTTGGTTTTACTTTTGTTCATTTTCTAAAAAGGTAACAGCCACTGAAATTGGAAGTGGAAAAATTCCTTCCTGAATATTGGTAGAGATTATTCTCCTCCTCCCCCTCCCCCCAACACACATGGGTTTAAAAATCCATAGTATTTAAGTTAATATTACAATTTTGTTTTTGGAGTTGCTAAGCAACATCAAAAAAATAAACGTTCCTGCTCTGAGCTCATACCTTCATTATTCTTCCACTCTTACAGAATTTGTTACACAAGCCTTACAGGGCTAAATCCTACTACTGTTCGAGCAGCACCACCATCACTTGTGTACTCTAAGGGAAACGCTTTTAACATCACGCCTTGAGGACTTTTGCAAGGAAGACTTAACGGTTCAATTTATCACTACTGTCTGAAAAGCTTCGGGTTTTTTGCCATCTGTACTCATTCTTCGCCTTAAATCACCTGTCAAGTGTTTAACAAAAGAACACACCGGTTTTCATTATTAAATAATTTTAATTATATCTGGGCAGAAGGCAGGGCACATTGTGCAGAGAACTGCTTGCATTGCCTGGGTCCCCTCAGCATTTCCTTCCAGAATGCCAGAACAGAAGAGACTTATTAAAGAAAATGACTTCCATACGTAATTACTGGTTAATAATTGTATTTCAAAAGGGAAAGCTTCGTTATGCTTGCTGAACCACCAGCCCTAGTTACCAGTGCACATGAAAGATACTGCCTTTAGTATTCACTTTATCACACTATTAATCACATTCAGTCAGTTATCAACAAAATTATTAGAACAAGTAATAAATAAAAGCACAAGGTAGTTCAAAACACTTCATGCCTTTTCCCTCATTCAGCCTCACATCACGCTCACGTTCAGTTTCGATTTTTCAAGCTGGAAGCGGAAGCAGCTGCACACTGGGATTTGATCTACCATCCCAATGCCGCAGAGGAAGGTTGTCCCAGGTCCTCGTCAGCCTCTTCCAGCTCCACCCAGATACTTCACACTCCTGTTCTACGCACCCCTGTCTGTATTTCCACCAACCTCCAAGTCCTCTCCAACTCTAGCAGCTGCACAAGCACAACAGTCTTTTCTTCACTTCTCAAATTCTGATGTCCACCTCTTCCCACCTACTGCATACCTTCTGTAGGTAGAGCTACAGGGCCATCTACACAATACAACATATAGTCCGTTATTAAAATGTGTTCCTAGAAGCCATACTATTTGTTTCCAGTTTTATTTCCTTGACTAAATAATAGTAGATTATTTGCATACATCACTACACTTTGTCACCGACCTGATTCTTTCAACATCCTCTTAAGCTCCACCATCATGCCATACATACCATGTCTGCTTTGCCACAAATGCAGCTCAGATGGTATGTGAGGTGAGGAGAGGATCAAATAATCCATTCACATCACTTCCACATGTGTAAGCTGCAACATCCATTTTAAAACCAACACACATATTGGTAAACAAGCTCCTCCTGTGATCCACTACACCTCTCCAGAGGAATCATGATAGTGAGAACATACCTCAGTGAGCTACACTGCGAAGCATCAGAGGAAGAGCTTCTTTTCCGTTCGATGCTGAGGTCTGTCTACTACTCTGCAATTATATCTGTGCCTATTATCTAGACACAGTACATGGTAAAAAGCTGGGTCTGGTAGCTGCCATTTCTATGGCAACACACAAAATATGGAATTCTTTGAGAGCAGTTAGTTAAAAATCTGTATTCCTGTCCTGGGTTTGGCCAGGACAGGGTTAATTTTCACCAGACTCCAGGAAGGGGCACAGCTGGGGGGTGGGGGCTGACCCCACCTGGCCAAACAGAGCCCGGTATTCCATGCCATGTGACGTCACGCTGGGTTCCGGTGGGGGGG
>Ga0065711_1045189_pt1 | contig 13634 bp, 13 predicted proteins | sample Hoacrofraction12_FD_59098 | JGI IMG/M metagenome (GOLD analysis project Ga0065711, IMG submission 59098) | Hoatzin crop microbial communities from Cojedes, Venezuela - Epithelial fraction 12 v2 (version 2) | ecosystem: Host-associated > Birds > Digestive system > Esophagus > Crop | place... | reverse complement strand
GGAGTCTCCTTCTCTGGAGATATTCCAGCCCCGCCTGGCCGCGGTGCTGTGCAGCCTGCTCTGGGTGACCCTGCTTGGGCAGGGGGCTGGGCTGGGTGACCCCCAGAGGTCCCTTCCAACCCTGCTGTTCTGTGAGTCTGTGAAAGGTTCGAATGCCAGCTAGGGTTAACTGTGACAAACTCTGGTTCCTTCGTACCGTTATTGTCCCTGGTATTTGTCCAGCCATCTCAGCTGAAAGCGAGCCGGTGTCAGCCCCGTCGGGATGCCCAGCCTTGCCAGCTGCGGCTCCTGGTCACCGGCAGCGGGCAGTACCGGCTGTGGGGGGCACGGGGCTCCGGCCATCGGCTGCAGAGCTGCAGGGCAGCTCCGGCCCCTGCGTTTTTGGGACTCGCTAGGCCAGGGGCTGAGGCTGGCGGAGCTGGCAAGCAGCCCTGCCCGGGGGCTCTGCGACGTTCTCAGCCTGCGGGCTTCAGTCCTCGCTTCGCTCCCTGTGGCTGGAAAGTCAGGCACTGACACCGCTGTCCGAAGAAAGCGTGATGTTGCTGTCCTTGCCGAATGGCAGCCTGAGCAGTGCAGGGGATGCTGAGCAGGTGAGAGGACGAACAAGCTGAGTTCAGGCAGGCGTCTGGAGCAAGCAGTGCTTTGAGGACAAATCATTGTGGAGAGAAGCAGCTGTTTGATGAGAGTTGTTTTGTGCGGGAATGGAAAAATTAAGCAGATTTCTTCAACTGCCAAGCCTAATTCTTAACTCTCCCATGAGCACAACAGGCACCGAGCGCCCTGGTGATCTGCTGGGAGAGATTTATGTAAGTGCACCTAAACCACAGGTCACGTGCCTGGCTTTCCGGCCCCGTGCTCCGTGAGCGCTCGCAGGGGCGAGCCCGTTTGAGTTTCCCCGGCCGTGCCGCGGCGTCTGGCAGTGCCGCTGTAAGTGCCCTCCCGCTGGCATGGCTCTGCGGAGGCTCATTCAGCAGGACCACAACGCCAACTTCGCCGGCTTCGGTGCCGTCGGGGAGCGCGCCGTGCCGACGGACAGCCGGAGGGTCCAGCACCTGGCCAACACGGTGGGGACGCTGCCCCGCGGGCGCCGGCAGGTACGGGTCGCGCCGTGCCCCGGGAGAGCCGCGTGATGCCCGCGCGACCGCAGAGGTCTGCGGCCGCTCCCGAGGCCGGGGTGCCGAAGGGTCGCCGCCGGGCTCCTCCAGCCCCACCGGTCTGGGGACCGCAGCGATGCAGCGAGCCGGAGGAGGCTCTTGCTGCCCGGTTTCTTCAGACCTGCGCTTGCTTCAGCGCGGCAGCATGGCGGGGCTGGGCTGCGTTCGGCAGCGCTGGCAGGGAGAGCCCACCGTGGGTTGTTGCCACCCGGCTCTTGGAGCGTTCTGGGGCTGGCTGGGCTGCCTCTCTCCTCTGGGCTTCCCCCCGGCACGTTTGTGCACGTTGCTGCTGTTTGCAGCTGGATGCCCACAACGCTCGCTGTTGCTGTAGATTGCTAACTGAGCCACTCCAGCTCCGGTCCATGTGTCTGGCGTGGAGAAGCCTCAACAGAAAATGTTTGAGACACGTTGCAATCTGAAAGCGTTATCAGAAGACTGGCGCGTTGTACCCGCGCGCTTACGGCTCGGCTCTGTTCGGTGGCAGGAACGCGCTTCGTGCCGCTCTTGGTGCTCACGGCTGCGAGCGATGAATTACAGCGCGGGCGCCAGGAGCGAGGGCCGCTGGCACAGACCGCACCGCGCGGCGCCCAGCAGCCCGCGCGTGCGCCTGCCTGCGGCTCCTTCCCCGGGCGCTCGCTTTGCTGCTGTGTGTGCGGTCTCTCCCTCCTCGCCTTCCCTCCCCGTAAACCCGCGGCTGCGGAGTGTTGCCGTCGGTGTCACGCTGTGGCACCGCGCTGCACTGCCGAAGCCCCAGACGCTCGGTTCTGTCGACTGAACTCTGCACACGCTTCAGTGATAATGCCAGTCCTTATCCGTGGGTCACTTTTCTGGGAAGAATCAATGTTTAACACCGATCCTGGCTTTTTCCAGAGAGCTCTTGAGGCCCAGGTCTCAGAGCCTGCCGCAGTGCTCGTGGGTGCTCATGGCCGTGACCAGGCACCCATCAGCTCACAAAGGCCAGGCAGCCGCCGCAAGGAACCGCAGAGACAACTGACTGCGGTTACCTTAATTTACAGGTGCTTTCTGCCTTTTCTGACCGGTGTGAAGTTTTCCACTTGCTCTCGTGCTGTTTCACAGCAGTCTCTGCACCCCCAGACAGCACCTTCCTGCTGCAGGGTCTGCCGGGGGGGCTGCTGCAGGGACCTCCAGCCCGGCTGCTGCTGGGTCCAGACCTCTCCCCCCCCACCCCCCAGAGCAGGCGTTTGCGAGGTTCTGAGAGCAAATTGTGAAGGTGCCAAATTATCACCCCTGTGCAAAAAAAGAGCCTTTTGTTGCTTGGTTTTGTACTGGCTGGGTGTAGCTCTGCTCTCAATTTTGACTCATCGCAGGTAAGATTGGGTAGCTAGCAGCTGGCTGATTTTTTCAGATGAAGCTGGAGCAGGTACGGCGTTGCTGTCTCCCAGTGAGGATGCCTGGTGTGTTTCTAGAGGTGAACGACTGTGACAATATTACAAAGTGCTAAGAGTACCTGTGGTTTTTTGCTCTGTAGTGTTACTAACTTGGAAATACTCAATTTTGTATTTAAAGGGTTTGGAAAAATGAAAGAACTGACATATGGCCAGCTTTACAGGTCTTAATTTCCAGCCGGGGGTCGTTGCTGTTGGCTGCGGGCTCTCTGCGATGCCACCAGCTGCGTTAGCTGTTCTCTAAAAAACTGATTTTAGCCATACGCCTCAGAGAACCACGAACCTACTGATCCTTTTCACTCCCGTTTCTGGTTGCAGCTTGCCTTAACCAGATCCAGCTCCTTGGGTGACTCCTCCAGGCCACAGAGGTATGGTGATATTCTTCTGCAGTCGCTGTTACTTAATTGCTCGGCGTGAGACGCGTGTCCTGGGAAGCTTCCCGTCCAGCAGCCCCAGCGGGACAGCGGAGCGAGGCAGAGTGGTCCCCAGCACCGGGGGGTGCGGGTGAGGCTGTGGCACTGGGCTCGAGCAGGGGGAGAAGGCATCACCCCTGCAGGGTCCGAGGGAGCGCACAGGGAGGGGCAGCGGTGGGGACCGGTCGTTTCGGTCCGGCACACGGAGTGCACGCAGCCCGGCACCCCGGCGTTCGTACGGAGCTCTGTGTGTTCCCCTTACAGGCACCTCGTTGCTATACTGAAAGAAGATAAAGAGACGTTCGGGTTTGAAATCCAGGTAAGACTGAAAGGACAAGTTGATTCATTTGAAAATAAAATACGGTGCAAACTCGTAAGCGTCGCATCCTGCAAATTAGGTGAAGACAGCGCAGGGCGGAGAAAGATACCTGTCAGTTCCTCGTGAAATTTGAAGAGCTTACAGTTATGACACAGAAATAGGATACGTTGCCAAGGATTTTTTCGTAGCGAAGGTCACAGATGAGAATTTCCGGCCTTCCCACAAGTCAGAGCATTGAATGTAGGAGAAATCTCATCCTAATCCAGATAAGAAGCGATCGCAATGCCTTCTTACCTCCATAAGTGAGTATTTTTTTTTTGAGAATTTCATATGAAAATATTTTAATATAAAAAGAGAGAGATCAGAAAACTCTCCAAAAAATCCCTTATACTAGCATTTTACAATATAGAGACATACGTATTTTTGAAGTAGATGTACAGCACTGGTATGTTTTCTAGTAAATAACTGGGCTAAATGACTTTGGGATAAACCATACGGGGAAAAAAACCCACGTTAGATGTAGAAGTCAGCAAATCATCAAACAGGAAACCCAGAATCCTATCAGGAGCACTGCTAATGTTAGATTTTAGTTCTGTGGACTTTTCTCAGGTAACTCTTGGCTCGGCAGGCCTGCTAAAGTCCCAGTTATAAATAAAAGCGAATCCCAGAACCGAGGGATGCCGCTCTGGGGCCGGGGCAGTGCGGCAGAGCTCTGCTTGCCGGCGGGACCTGCAGGCAGCAGCCGCTGCCGTGAGCCTGCGCGGCCCCTCCGTCGCGGCTGCTGCGGCGCAGGGCGTCTGCGACGCGCTCGCCTGGGGCTCCGCACAAAGGGAAAGCAGCATTCTCAGTGAAAGCGGAGTATTAGGGAAAGCTAAACTTTTTCAGATGTGGTTCTGTGACTGATAAGTGGGTAAGTGTTCAGCTCGTGAACGGTGGAGAGCTTTCAGAAGAGAGGATAATTGAGTCAATTATTGGGCTTTTATATAAATTGTCAGGGCAGATTTTCATTATATGTGACATTCTGATTAAAAATAATTGTTCCTGGCATATTTTCTTCCTGAACATACATTCAGCGCGAGCGCTTCACTAGAAGGCCCGGGCTACGGAAAGGCAGCATCTGTCTGGTACTAAGGATCAGCCATTACTTAGAAGCTGTAATTTCATTACTGCGAGTTAAATTAAGGCAAACCAGAATCAGACGATGTGAAACTCTAGGTCTACCATCTGCAGGGAGCTCGCGAGAACTGCAGGGATGGCCGAGCGCCAGAGCTTCTCGCGTGTTGCTGCTTCTTCTCCTGCTTCCCACCCATGGACTGGAGCTGGGAGGCGAGGTGGGCACCATGCGGCTCTCATCGTGCCTCGATGTTCGCAGAGCAGGCGCTGGTAGGACATCTCTGCCCTCGCTGCAGCAGCCTGAAAGCTAGGTGCCCCCTCCAAAGCCACGGGCCTGCTGTCTTCCCCAGTCTGTGAGGAGAAGAAGGTAGAGTCCACCCTCCTGGTTGGAGTGCTTCTCTTGGGGCCATCAGGCACACCCAGGAGATGTCCGCCTCTGCCGATGGCACTGGTGGGGATGTCAAGACACCTCTGTCCAGATGGCTCCAGTGAGGTGTGGTGAATCCCATCCTGCTCAGCCAGCTCGTACCACTCAAGCTGGCCCAACCTTTCAGGTTGGTAGGTGAGACTTACCACTCTGAAATAGGTCAGAAAGACCGAGGCAGGTGTGACCTGCAGTGGCATGTCCTCCCAGACCCTCACGTTTCACTTGGTGCTCTTAGTTTAGCCAAAAGTTTTACTGTTGGTCTACTGTTGGTGGGCATCACTGCGTTGGTGTGATTTGGCCAGACCTGAACTCGCCCGGTCTTCACCTCTATTTGTCCCATGCTGACTGAGGACCTTGGGAATCTAACATGACTTTTGTATCTGGGTTAGATGTGGCTGTCGTAGGTTTTCAGGAAGCTCAGCTTCAGTCTTAGATTTTGGTAGGAAGAGGTGGCTGAATACTCATATTTGCATGTAACCAAGAAGAGATTTCCTGTCATTGCAAGATCTGGCCGGGTTCCATCGCCTACCTTTGCATTTTTCTAAATATATGTCAGCACTGATAATCACATGACGGATTTGTACTTAGAACTACTTGACGTACATTTAATGTGTAAGTCAGTAAGAACAAGCACTTTTTAGGGGCTGCGGGGACGTGTGTGGCTAATGAGTTTCAGAGGCCAGAAGAACAAAAGTAGGCTCAGCTCTTCTTGCTTTTCAGTTCTCACTGCGAGCCGCTCTATCTGGCAGCGCCGGCTGAGTCCCCGCCGCAGTCGCAACGAGCGGGAGTCGGTCGCTGGAGCAGCCCCAGCCGCACCCTGCCATGCTGTGCCGGGAGCGCGAAATTCCCTTCCGGAAAGCAACCCGCGCCCATGCTGGCAGACACTGCTGACTGAAGTTACAGAGTCTTTCATAATGAATAACCAACTTGCTTTAAAACTATTTTTTTTTAAAAACAACGTCCAGGCGTCTGTCAGGTGTCTGCTGTTCTCCATCGGAGAATGCAACTTCTGATGGCTAGGTCGGAACACTGCGGTGTTCTCACTTGCATGGTAATGCACCCTGCTCGTCACAGCCTTCTCATTTTAAAAAACAGTGTAAAAAGACTATTAATTTTTAAATTGTTTTCATAGCTTTAATATGGGTAACCTGTCACTTTGGTATTAACAGACTATTAGATTTCCGCACCAAAATGATTACTCCCTGGAGGTGTGCACTTGCATCTGCAAAATTCAAGAAGAAAGTCCTGCCCATCTCTCTGGCCTTCAAGCTGGTAATTATGCATGGTTTTTTCCTGCTGTGTGTGGCCTTACCTTGCTTTTCTCCCAACTACTGTTACTGTAGAGCACATGGAAGGTGCGTGTGAGGCAGATGCTAATTGTCACCTCCGTGTACCTCTAACAGGCGATATCCTCGCCAGTATCAACGGCGTGAACACCGATGGCTTTAGTCACAAGCAAATAGTAGAGCTGATAAAGTCTGCAGGGAACTATCTGAGGTAGGCATCCCTCCTTCACATGGTTTTTAGCTCAGCAGTCTCTCCTGCTGGAAACCGAGAAAGCTTCTGGTGCTACCCTGCAGTCCCGTGCTGTCCCAGAGGCAGCCGTCCCCGAGGGTTTGGCTGTGCAGAGCCGCGCTCCTGCTGCGGGAGAGGGATCGGGAGGGCGAGAGGAGCTCCGGGAAGGGGCCCTGGGGTTCCCCCCAGCCCTTTCCCTCCTGCCCCTGCCAGGCCTTTGCTCGCCTCGCACCAGCACCGACGCTGCTGACGACAGCCGTGGCGGAGAGGGGCTGGCCGCGTGCTCCTCGCCCCCGTGTGCCACTGTGCGATGCGGTGCGGCGAGCTGCGGTGCGGTGCGATGTGGTGCGGTGTGATGCTGTGTGACGCGGTGCGGTGAGCTGCGATGCTGTGCGATGCTGTGTGACGCGGTGCAGTGCGGTGAGCTGCGGTGTGGTGCGATGTGGTGCGGCGAGCTGCGATGCTGTGTGACGTGATGCGGTGAGCTGCGGTGCGGTGCGATGCGGTGTGGTGAGCTGCGATGCTGTGTGACACGGTGCGGTGCGGTGAGCTGCGATGCTGTGTGACACGGTGCGGTGCGGTGAGCTGCGGTGCGGTGCTGTGTGACGCGGTGCGGTGAGCTGCGATGCTGTGCGATGCAGTGCAGCGAGCTGCGGTGCGGTGCGATGCGGTGTGGTGAGCTGCGGTGCTGTGTGACGCGGTGCGGTGTGGTGAGCTGTGGTGTGGTGCGATGCAGTGTGACACGGTGCGGTGAGCTGCAATGCTGTGTGACGCGGTGCGGTGCGGTGAGCTGCGGTGCTGTGTGATGCAGAGTGACACGGTGCGGTGAGCTGCGGTGCTGTGTGACGTGGTGCGGTGTGGTGAGCTGCGGTGTGGTGTGATGCGGTGCGGTGAGCTGCGGTGCGGTGCGGTGAGCTGCGGTGCTGTGTGACACGGTGCGGTGTGGTGAGCTGCGGTGTGGTGCGATGCAGTGTGACACGGTGCGGTGAGCTGCGGTGCTGTGTGACACGGTGCGGTGAGCTGCGATGCTGTGTGACGCGGTGCGGTGCGGTGAGCTGTGGTGCGGTGCGATGCGGTGCGGTGCGGTGAGCTGCGGTGCTGTGTGATGCGGTGCGGTGTGGTGAGCTGCGATGCGGTGAGCTGCGGTGCGGTGCGATGCGGTGCGGTGCGGTGAGCTGCGGTGCTGTGCGATGCAATGCGGTGCTGTGGGGTCCGGCAGCCCTGGCAGCGCTCGGTGCCCCTCCCCGCTGCGGTGCCAGCGTCGCCCGTTCTTCACAGGTTGGAGACTGTCAACGGGGCCATGTTTCTGCGGAAAATGGAGCTCGAGACCAAGCTGCAGCTGCTGCAGGTAACACGATTACTGAGGTCGCCTGCTGTCGGACGCGGAGGCGGCTGGGGGTTTGCTGCTAACGGGGACGGGGGGGTGGCCGCGGGGCTGGGTGTGCTGGGAGGGGGGGGACACCCGTGTGTCCCCTGCACCCCAGCCGCTGTCCCTAGAATATTTTCCTGTGTATTCTTTTTGTAATATTTTCCCCCACAATAATTTCTGTAACTCTCTAAATATTTCCATTTCTGCCTGTGTCTGAGCTGTGCCCAGCTGGTGGGCAACCCTCCCCTGTGATAACAGAGCAGCTTATTTTAATATACTCTGTATTTAGCAGAAAGGGAAGGCAGGCTTCTGCAAGCAGAGCTCAGGCTCGTTAGGGAGGGCACGCTGACGGACCCCCGACCTGTCGAACTCCTGTTCCCCCTGCCGAGTCCGAGGCAGCCGGGCTGGCAGCAGGTTTTCGGGTGCCAGCACCCCGGCGTGCGCCAGGGCTTTCCAAAGCCAGGACTCGGCCCGGGTGAGGGGCTTTTCCTCCGGGCAGCTCTACGCCAAAACCCTCCACGCAGGAGCACAGCACTTCAAAAAGTGCGTGAAAATTAATCTGGCTAGATTAAACCTCGTGCTGACGGGGTTAGGCTTGCCAGAGCTGAGCAGCAGCGACGGGGTTTGCCATACGTGCCGTTGCCTATGAAGAGTAAGTCCTGCCATGGGGGCAATGCCGTGCTTAGACTTCAGCGTGCTCAAAGCAATGTTTATTTAGTTTGGGTTGCGCTGCGTTTATGAGAGTGCAGCACAGGGGGCTGTAACTGGCTGCACGACCCCGATGTGTAGGTGCTGCTGGGGGGGCTGGAGGGCGAGGAAGGGAGGGTCCCTCCCAGGGTCCGCCGGTCTGCGGCGGGGTGCCGAGGGCCAGGCGTGGCTGTGCAGTGGCATCCTGGGCACTGTCACTTCAGCCTGGAAGGTGGGCAGGGGCGAGGAGACACGGGCGAGACCTCCATGAGCTTAGTTTCCCCCCCAGGGCTCGTTAAACTGACGGGGGCTGTGGAGGATGCTTTTGGAATGGTTTTAGGCATCGCTCGCCTGCAGCTGGCAGCTGTCGCTGGTGCTCGCTGTGGGGCTGGGACAAGCCCTGCACGCCCGGCGTGGTCTGGCAGGGTGGGACGCCTTGGGGGGCCATGCTGGCCTCGCATGGAGCTGCCTGTGGCCGTGACCCCGGTGCCCGAGGCTGGCGGGGTGGCTGGGGGTGCTGAGACCGTCTGTCCGTCCGGCTGGTCCGGAGAAACGCGCCAGACCCCAGAGCCAGAGAGTTCAGTGCTGTGTTAACGAGGACACCCCTCCCCCCCCGGAAATTATAAAGCCAGAATCTCAAAATCTGCTGCGAAAGATTCTGTTTCGAGACGGCAGTTTCTAGAGAACAGCTGTTTCCCAGAAGTGCCCAACCTCTGCCACGAGCGTCGTTACAGAGTGAGACGTGGGCGTGTGCCGGGCCCTGCGCTCTCGCACCGCTGTGGCTGCGGCGGAAGGAACCGAGCTCTGGTTGTAGCTGTGATGCCTCACGGCAGGGCGTGCTCGGGCGCTGCAGACCCCGTAACCGCAGCGGGACGGCGACGTGCCTGCGGAGCTAAGCATCGCCGGTTCGGCCGCGCGGCTGCGCACGCGTGTCCCGCCCTGTGCCGGTGGAGCGGGCATCCGGCCGCCGGCAGACACCCACCCCGTACACCCCTATTCCGATGGTCTGGGTGCTGTTACAGGTTAATTAGGTGGGAGAAACCAGGACTAGGAGGTGGTTGCTCTTTCAGTTGGGTCTGGATGGGGAAAATTTTTGGGCAACTCCCCAGCATCTCTTCCTTACAATTTCCTCGGTTTAGTTGAATTATAACTTCCTCAAAACTACTGCGCCAGACCGCGTCCAAAGCCGCTGGGGAGTCCTTCAGCGGGAAGAGCGGCTGGGAAAGGTCGGTTGCCCCGTGCCCCTGTAAATCGCTCTGCCCAGCAGCTGGAGGGAGCCCTGGGAGACCCCCCGTGTACCCCCCTTGCAGCCCAGCCTCTGCGGGGTGCTGGGCGCTCGCTGTGCATCCTGCAGCCTCACCGCCCCGCAGCCCTGCAGTCGTTCTGTGACTGATTTTCCCGAAGTGTGGAAAAGAGAAAAAAAAAAAAGTGAATGCAGTGGCAGGCTTGCCCATGGCCAGCTGGGTTGCAGGAACGCGTGCCTTGCCAGCCTGTCCGTCTGCGTGCCTGAGGTGCGCTGGGCTCATCGGATGGCTGGGGAAGTGCCCGTGGCGACTGTCGCCACGTGGAGATTCACCTCTCGGCTTGGGGTTTGTTTTGAATCGACTGCCGTGGTTTATTTTTACACCAAAAGCCGACCTGCAACAGAGGGAAAGGAAAACTTTGCTCGCCGTGGGCTGGCGTGTGGCGGGGAGAGGCTGTCGGCTGTTCACAGGGGGTCGGGGATGGTTGGCTGTGCCGTGCTGCGCTGCTGGATGTGGGCACGGGGAGGGGGTGCCCGTCCCTGGCTGCGGGGCTGGGGGCTGCCGCGGGGAGCGGGCGTCCCCCTTCGCAGCTGGAGCATCCCGGACACGAGCAGGGCTGTGCTTTCTGCAAGAGCTGTGCAAAACCCTGGGGAAATGGTCTGGGTAAGCAGCGGGACGCCCCGGTGCTGCCTGCGGGTGACCCGTATCTTCCGAACCCGCTGCCGTCTGCGCGCGGGGCGCGGCTGCCGCGGGGCGCGAGTGACGGAGCCCTCTTTGTCCCCCGCAGCGGGCCCTGCAGCAGAGGCGGCTGGAGCTGCGCGCGCTGCTGGCGCGGGAACGGCGCCTGCTGCACGGTACGTCCTCGCGCCGGGCGGGAACGCGCCGGGTGGGAACGCTGTCCCGTCAGCGAGAAGCACATCTTTACCCTCGTTTTCTTTTGCTTTCTTTTCCCCCTGCTCATGCAGGCGTGGGGCAGGCCCTGGGAAAGCTCTTTTCCCAGGAGCGATGAGTTTGGGCGCTGCTCGACTAACGCAGACCAAAGGCTCTTTTGCACGAGTGCTAGGAAAGGAGTTGATGTGGGCTGCAAAGTTTTTTTTCCATTCTTATTTTGGACTTGTAAGGGGGGGGAGAGTTTTTTTTGCTTGGTTTTTGTGTGGGTTGCCCAGGGATCAGCTCTGACTCTGGCGCAGGGAAGGCAGGGAGCACCCCGCAGCCGGGGAGCAGCCGGTGCCGGGCACGGCGTTTCCCCATGCCACCGCGGCACAGACGTCCTGCTGGCCGGCCTCGAGCAGGCGTTGGCAATAACGCTTCGCTGTGGCTTCTGCTTCCAGGGGAGGCGAATGACAACGCGCTGCTGGGCGCGCTGGAGCTGGAGGAGTCCGGCGTGCTGGGCGGCTGCGGCACGCCGGGACCCCCCTTCGCGACAAAACCCCGCTTCTCCAGCGAGAGCAGCTCCCGCAGCCGGCTGAGCTCGATGACGGTGGACAGCGAGGACAGCTTCTACCAGGGCGGTGCCTTCGAGGATTCGGCTGCGGAGAGCCTGAGCCGGCAGTCGAGCGTGGACGACGACTGCTTCCTCCCCAGGGATGGGGACGGCGGGGCCGGGAGGAACCGCAGCGTCAGCCTGGCCAGCAGCGGGTCCATGTCCCCGCTCTGGGAGGGCAGCGGCTGCGCCAGCAGCTTCGGGACCCTTCCGCGGAAAAGCAGGAGATCCAGCGTCCGAAAGCATCTTTCGAAATTCATTCCAGGCCTTCACCGGGCGGTGGAGGAGGAAGAAAGTCGGGTCTGACGTCGCACGTGTCCGGGGCTCTGCCGGCGGGACCGCGGTGAGGCCGGGCACGAGGGCAGCCGCTCGCCCGGGAGCGTGCGGTGCGTGAGACGCGGTGGCACTGTTTTTTTACTCTCCTCACACGAGCTCACAGCAGGACTGGTGATATTTAAAATGCTCTGGGTCTTTTAATTATTTTAATTTTTAATCAGCGCACACTGCGGACCTCTTCATTAACGTGAAAAAATGACGAACTCTGAAACGTGAAGAACCTTTGCAGAACTTCCTCAGCATACTTTAGAGTTAAAAACAGTTTTTAATTGAATGCAAAATTGATGGGTATTTATTTCCTGTTACCGAAGCCGTAGTCTTCCAAAGGTCTTGAATAAAGCGAGTGCTTCTGCTCAAAGCCCTGACAGAGTCCCCCTGGAAAGAGGACGGAGCCCAGGGCGTGCGACAGGGCCAGCCCCTGGGCAGCAGTGGTGGGAAACGAAGGCACGTCCCCAGCTTCCCGGTGCGGCTCTGCGGGAGCAGAGAGTTCAGGCACGAAGGTTGACTTGGTGGCTTGGATGAAGTGATTTAATAAATGCAGGCATAGATGCGAAAAAAAGAGAGAAATTTCATTTCCCTCTCAGGCCACACAGGAACTGTTCCCTCAGCCCAGGCCACCTAACTGTGTTTTTCAAATACAGCTGGAAGATTTTAAATGCAATTTAAACACCTTGTGTGACTCACTCGTCTTTCGGCCGAGCAGACCGTGCGGTTGTTTACCGTTCAGGTGCTGCTGCGGCAGGATTTCCTCGTATTTTCAGAAACCTCAGGCTAAGCCAAATCGCTTCGCTCCGAGATGAACCCCAAATAAAAACAACCTGTTCCCAACAGCCCTCTAATTAACGAGCGTTGCTAAGCCAGCAGTATCTGTACCGGTGTCTGTAATTTCTCTTAAAGGGATTACAGCAGACCGTAATGCGGTGAGCCCCCCGCGAGCGGGAGGCCATCAGGAGGGCAGCTGGTGATGTTCTGACCCATGGGAATGACGTTCTGTCCGCGCTGCCGAACCCAACGCCCGCCGGTCAGCCCGTGAGCCCCCCGCCGCCGGGTTGGGCTCTGGAGCTGTTGCTAGACAGCACGTTCTTTGCCCCTGATTTGCTGTCTCAGGGTAGAGTTTTGTTTTCTTTGCCAACAGCAGCAGCTGGAGCAGGAATGCCCCTCTCTGCCTGGCCACGGAGTCGTGGCGGGCGCACACATTTTGCCCCTGCAGCTCCTCGGAAACCAGCGCTGAGCTAAAGCCTCCTGTGCCTTCCCCGTGGCCGGTGCCTGGAGACCCCGGGGCTGGGGCTGGACAGGGCGCCCGGTCACAGCCCCCGTCCTCCGCCTTGCTTTGCAGAGGGAAAAAGCAGTGCTTAGCACACTGTATACGCTCCGCTCCCTGAGCCTGCGTCCCTGGTGGAAATCGGTGCAGCTTCATGGTCCAAAGAGGCGATTCCTTCTGGTACGGAAGGTTGATCTGACAAGCCCTGGGAGATGCGCGCGTGCTTTCGGTGTGGAAGGGCTGAGTGAGCCTGGACACCCGGCACGCCGAAGACAGGCCTTAAGAGCCACCAAATAAACGGTGCCTTTCCAGCAGGGGCAGAGAACGCTTTGGTCGCTACAAGACGACAGCCGACACGTTGACGGCCGCGACCGAAAACAGGATGTGGGCGGCAGGCGGGCTCCGCACCGCGCGGGGAGCAAAGCGAGCAGAAAGCTGCTCGAAAATGGGGCTTCTGCTTGGGGAGAGCCGTCTGCAATGGTCCCCGTTCCCCCCCAGGGTTGGGGCAGGAGCGCTGGTCACAGGGCATCGCAGCGATGCTCTCAGGGGCCGGGGAGTGCCTCTGCTGCTGCCCCAGACCAGTTCGCCTTGCTCACGCTGGCTGACAGCTCGCGAGCCATCCTCAACCTTTTTTCATGACCTTCACAATTTCTCAAGTGGTGTTTTTTTTTTTTTTTCTGGGCTCTCTCGGTCTGCTTTTTTCCACAAAACCGTGACAAGTTGTGGCTTCTGCTGGGAACATTTCAAATCCAGTGGAAAATCACAGAATCCCAGCATGGTCAGGGTTGGCAGGGCCCTCTGTGGGTCCCCCAGCCCAACCCCCTGCCCAAGCAGGGTCACCCACAGCAGGCTGCACAGCACCGCGTCCAGGCGGGGCTGGAATATCTCCAGAGAAGGAGACTCCACA
>Ga0065711_1045188_pt1 | contig 13634 bp, 5 predicted proteins | sample Hoacrofraction12_FD_59098 | JGI IMG/M metagenome (GOLD analysis project Ga0065711, IMG submission 59098) | Hoatzin crop microbial communities from Cojedes, Venezuela - Epithelial fraction 12 v2 (version 2) | ecosystem: Host-associated > Birds > Digestive system > Esophagus > Crop | place... | reverse complement strand
TTATCGCCCTGCTTCTTCCACCCAGGATCCTGAACTCGACCATTTCATGGTCACTGCAGCCGAGTCTGCCTCCGACCTTCACATCCTCCACCAGTCCCTCCTTGTTTGTTAATACAAGGTCCAGCAGCGTACCTTTCCTTGTTGGTTCCTCCACCACTTACATCAGAAAGTTATCATCGATGCTCTGTTTCATCTCCCGTCTCTCAGGAATAGGCACAATGATTCAACCACTGTGTAACAGTTGAAACCAAGTCTCTCAAAGAAACAATATAAAATGTCTTAGCTTATTCTCCACTAAACTTTAGGGGTAGAACAGTAGTGCTGCTTGTTATGCTGCTTTCCAGAGCCTCAAACAAAAGTATTAAAACCTGTGCCAAAGCCAGTGACAACATCTATGTGAAATCACACACCTCAGCCAGTCCGGAGTTAAATGGCAGAGATCTAGAAATTACTTTCCACCCAAAAATCTGGAAACACTTTAACACAGAGAGAACAAGAAGAAAATTAAAACAAAAAAAGCAGCAGCAGCAAGAGTTAAGAGTAGGTGGCTAGGCCAAAGCACAGCAAACAAATGAAGGCAGTGGAGAATAGTTTTTGATAACTTATTTGCTGGAAGAATTGTGTTAACATGAATAGTCTAGTAATAGTGTACATCTTTAGAGACAGACAAACTGATGCCACTGAGTTTAGCATATCCTCAGTCAAGAGTATTAGGAATGTCTCATTCACCAGAGTGAGATTTAATGTTTGTATTTGTATTACTCCAATTTATTTCCTTTGTATTATGGACTTTCAATATGCAGCTTACAAGTCATTTGTGGTACAGAGTCTCACAATTCATAAAATAAAAATATTATCTACCTATTCAAACAGAATTCAGATAGTGTCCCTAGACCCACTTACTTGCTCTGTACTGGAAAGGTGGCTGCTGACAAGGGGCAGCTGGCATCTTCACCAAACAGAGACTGATATCTCCATAACTGCGAAAATGTCACAGCTGATTAAAATATCCAGCTCAGAATGAGATGAAGAGGCAAGTAGGGGGAATGGACAGAAATCTTTGGCCAGTATAGTCTTTAGCCTGTTTAATTTTAAACAGTAAACCACATAATCATCTTAGAGGTGAATAAACATTATCTCTCCTCCTTGACTTTTCCACCCAGAGTCCAAACCACTTGCAACTTGAGCCAGACCAAGGATCTAGCTCACGGCGTTTGGCTGTCCTTCACAGCATTTTGGAGAATGAGGTCAAACGAGACAACCTGATAATGAAGTCTGACTTTCTACAGTACATATTCCAGTATAAAACCTTATATCAGGTCCGAAGACTGACGAGCAACTCTTAACACACAGCCAGAAAACAAGGTAAGATGAAGAAGGTAACAGTGCCAGAGACTCCAAGGAAGACAGAGTGAGAGAGGCAGAGGAAGCTAAACCCTTTGGAGGAAAAAGAAAATTACTAGATCTAATTGGTGCATGCATGTATTAATGTTTAACCGCTCTGCACTCTCATAGGATGTATTTTGCGATATTCAGAATTTTCTGTGAGAAAGACAACATTTTTTACAGGACTGATATGAGGCTTGGACATACATGCTGAGTTAAGTATTGTTCTCCCTTGAGGAATTATGGCTTAGATCTCCAGGAAAAGCAAACTAAAATAGTAATCGTGCTATTTTTTATTACAAGTTAGCAAAACTGCTCTGTGTTCTCTATGCTCCAGCCTGTGAAACAATGAATGCTCTCAATTGCATGTTCATCCCCTGACCCTCACAGGATAAAGACTGAAGGCAGACAGAATCCTACATTAGCTTTTTTCAGCTAAGCCAATCTCAAAAGCGTTGGGGAAAGTGCGGTATCAGATAGCAAGACGTGCTACATGGCAAGAACAACAAAAAAATCCTCTTATATTCCTGTCCCCTAACAAGTTATTCTGCTCAAATTAAAAAAAAACAAACAAACAAAAAAAAAAAACACCACAAAAACAAAGTCTTTTAGACAGTTGAGAATCTATAAACTAGCTGCTGGAGGATATATGTTGGAAATATTATCTGGTCTAACTGGTTTAACATGAGGATTTCAGGGTGTCTCACATGTCTACTTCAGATAACACACGCTGCTTTAGTAACAATACTCATCTAGTTAGAAAGATATTTCTGCAAGTGAGTTTCTAGCTTGATGCCTAAATGTTAGCAAGTCTTCTCCTAGCTCTTATCAGCTAAATAGCAACTCTGAGAACAATCATCCGTCTTCTACAGGATGGTATAACAACTACTGCTTGAGTTACACTGACCTAACTCTTGTACAAATTGTTTTCTGTTCCTCACACCAGTCTGCAGATCATGTCCTCATACACATAGAAAATGTTTTAAGAATAAGTATTTAGTTAAAAATAAAAAGTAAAAATAAAAATAAAAAACAAAAAACAAAAAATAAATTAACTGCCATAATGTTGCCATCAGTACCACACAACTGAAACTGTTTGTACAACAGACTCCCAATATTATGGTATCCATGAGAAGTTCCAAGAAATGGTGAGCCAGGTTCCCTGCTCATGCCAGCAGAAGGACTCTAACTGGTCCTTGGTAGCCAGGGCCTCCTCTCCTTGTGGGGAACCGCTATGGCAAGGGGGACCAGAATAAAGAAGGCTCCAGTGAAGCCTTCCTCAAAGACAGGTGCTATTACTGCAACTCACTGTTTGTTGACATACAGAATGATTATTAAACGATTACCTATAGGCATCTTTAGTGACTTAAACAATTTCTCTGAAAATGTTCAACTTGTGGTGTTGCAGTTCAGACTGAATAACTTAATTTGGAAACAGTGACTTTATTATTTAGATAGCTAAGTATGGAAATAGCTACATTTTCTGAGCAGAGCAGAAAGCATGAGTTCTAACTTTATTTATTATGCAGTAAAACACTGACATTAAGAAATGACTATCTTATTCGGAAGGGAATTCCCTTAAAGTACAAATGCAAAATAGGAAATGAGAATGCTAGTTTATAATTCTTGTGACAGACTTGAGCTGAAAAAGTGATTCGTGGAAAACTACTTAAAAGTATGTAGCACTGAAAATGAACTGCGATATCTGTAGAGATTTTACTGAGTTTTCAGGTAGTACAGAAAAGAGTCATTACATCATTTTACATGCCCTAGTAGCTTTTTGGTACGTATGTTCATATTTTCCATGTACCTCTACAAAATACCATCATTCTGATGTTCACATTCAAGCAATTGAAAAAGATTGACTTGGGCATAGTGCTAAGAGAGATGATTGGGGCTGCTGAGTCAGTCTTCTGCTACCTATATGCGTTCACATCCCATATCACTTCTTTATAATTTGATTAAAGCTTGACATACCTACCTTATCGCATGCCCTGTTAATGCAGAGAAGATATTTCAAACTATCTTGCATTTATTTCCAGGGAAGGAAAATGCATACAAGTAGGACCATTTACAGCTGTGCTGCTGCGGTCTACCTTACCTATTCCTATACCACCACCAGAGCCTAGGATAAGTGAACAAGATCCTTCCTACTCTGTCCTGTGCTTGAATAGTTAAGGCTGCCCAGACATAAAGATAAGCAGAAATTGCCCCATGCAATATCTGCACTGGTGAGAAATATGCAGAAAGCAGATGGATCTCAGAAGGACCTCAGTGTTCAGGTCGTGGTTGAGAAGCCAGCCATTAAGGCATGAAAATAAATTATCAGAAATTCAGCAAGTGCAATGGAACTAATAAATCACTGAATCCCAGTGTGTCATGTTCTTAGTGCCCTTTCAGAGGGTATCAGTGCTATGATAGCTACAAAGTGTTTCAATATACCCAGAAAAAATGCAGTATGTACAACTCCAGGTATCAGCAGAAGAACTAGTCTCTCAGGAAGTTCCTAGGGTGTGGGTGACTGATTCTTAGTTCTCACACTGAAACAGCGCCCAAAGGGTCCCATGAATTTAGGCTATGTCAGCTACTGCCTTGCATATCCTGTAGTCACTGGACAAGGTCCAGAGCACAGGTTCCCAGGGTCATATTTCCATTTAGGGCATGCAGAATCTGTCCTGCTTTTATTTGACAGCTCTGCCCTTCCCCATGCCTTCTATAACCCCCTCCTATGTGTAATTCCTCCCTGACCTTTTTCAAACCATAATTATTTTCCTAATTTTGAATGAATAATGAGCCAGTCATCTCCACAATCACAATATTTTTCCCTATCTTAACTTGGCTGTGGAGGCAAAAAACACACGCATGTACTTTCTTTGTTTTTTAGTGGTCTTTAAAGAAAACAATACAATACTGCCTCTTCTATTGAGGCCAGATCCATGCTACACATGTTTTGAGTCAGTCTGTGACAGTAGCAACTTTTCTTCACGTTGCCCTTTGGTGTTGTGCAAGTGGTGGGGATCAGAAGAAGATGAGACACTCTTTATAGAAATAGGATCTACACAGATTTTCCCATCACTCATTCACAGAAAACTGAGACAAAATCAGTTGTTCTAAACACATCAATGCAACGAATTTATACCACTCTTTCTGGAAGGAGGTGTGGGGGCAGGCATAGGAGAAAGGTGCTATTTTAAAGAATCAAACTGAATCAATTGACTGACTATAAGATCGTATGCTGTCCTTCCAGATGTGCCATCTTTGCCTACATGGTGACCTCTTCAATACATATAGAGGCATTTCAGAATTACTCATCTCAGCGACACCCAGGCATTAGCTTGAGAGCATTCATTCTCCACTGTCTCTTTGTCTGTATCATATAATTAAGGAGTAATGTTATCTTTACTATTGAATGCTTCCTTTCTTTGTCTGAAAAAAATAGCTAATTCCTCCTTCATTGTTAATGCTGTAGACTTCATTTCTTTTATAGTCTGAGCACAGAAACTGGAAGGATTTATTTATTCTATTACAGATTACTACTTCCATCAGATTTTTCCAGGGCTTTGCCTGTCAGGAATTATTTCACTACACAGGTGTGTTCATGCTGCCACTCCGTGGCAGTGAAGAGATAAGTAAATCTGTAGTGTCCATGCTTATGTTGTCCTCAAAAATCTCTTGGAGTGGTTCCTAGGTTAAATGAAATATCATGCACACCATTTCTGACCGCAGACCAGGGATTTTCTCATATAGCTCAGCTGCTGAAGTTCACACCAGATATGTACAAGCAGTGGCTCCAATGAAAGCCACGCTACACCTCCAGATTTTCCAAGTATTGCAGATCCACTCAAGTGCAGAATTTCATTCACCTTGTTTCTTCCAGGGCTTTTAAGATAACATTATTGCATACAATACACAGAATAACTCGATAGTCTTCTTCCGATGTCCACTGAAGGTATTTGAATCAGAGTTTCCTCTTTGGTTTGCCGGTATAAATCCTGAGTTTGTTTTTCTGACCCAGGCAGACGATCAAATGATATTTAGTTTTGTACTTTCTCTGAAGCCCTTATATATCTGTCAGGGCCAAAACATCTCCAGTCCTGACAGCTGCTTTACTGCAGTAGAATATACAAAATTCAAAGGACATAACAGAAAGTGTTGAACTCTAGCAGAGAGGCAGCTGGCAGGCCTCTGTAATTAAATTCCTGGCACTGTTTGCATGTTTTCATATTTTTTTCTCCGTCAGCAGATAAAACTAAGTGTGTCAACTCCCAGAACTCACTGCATATTCTTTTAAATGTCACCACATATCTGCAGGTCACTGCTCAGTTAGGGTCCCTCAGTTTTCCATTTGCAAATCTAATTCATTAGTTGTTTCTGAAGTATCAAACTACACATGCTTTCATGTCTTCAGCAATTTCAGGTCTCCCCAGCCCTTCCCAGCCATGGGCATACTAGCTGGTTTTGTCTACAGCCAGGGCCCTTCTGCTTGGATCATGACTTGACAGGACCGCGTACACCGCTGTACTTTAAAAATTATTCTTACTGACAAAGTTTTCAACTAAAAAGAACCAAGCAAACGGTACAGTGAAATGAAACAACTTTGTTTTCCTAACAGTTTAACCAAAGAGTTCATTCCTGCCCCACAACAGAGCTAATCTCCAATAAAATCTCTTTGTGACCTTGAAGGTCTACACGGTTACGTGAATCAAATGGCAATGTGATTCCTCTCCTGTTCTCCCCCCGTCCCTTGATTCCCTAATACTTCACGGAACTACTGAACACTTCTTTTATATTTTGTGTTCCTATACCGTGTTAAGTGACTCTCTGTGCTTGTTCCTAACATTTTTTCAATGCTTTTAGAACATACAATATTATTCTAAGATGATTTAAGGAAAAAAAATCAGTTGGTATTCAATCTCCCCTGTCCTGCTGATGGCAGATTTTTATAAATTCATTGAAAGAACAATTAAATAAAAAATAATATTCCACTAAGAGTCCTAGAAGAAAACAAAACTGAGACCTGATATAAGGATACCAAACTCTAAAGACAGAAGCCCTCAACACAAAACCACCTGCATAGAGGCGTGGAAAGCTGGTCCTGGGCAAACGAGCAACAGCAAAGTACCTCAAGTTCCCTCATTTTCTATTTCTGTTCATCTTTGTACATCCATTCTATTTCAGCACACCAGAGTTCCAGTGAGGCAGCTATTTGTTTGAGGTTGATGCTGATGAAGGATCTTCAAGCCACTGACACTCATTATGGTCACGTTAGCGTATCATGCAGTTTGTCGTCTCACATGATCACAGGGCTAAGCCTCTTCACCTCAGAGGAAAATCTGTCTCAACACTACAACCTATCCTCCATAACAAGGGTAATCAGGTAAGACTGAAAGATTAAAATGGCTGGTATCACAAAGCAAGTAGAGCTGCATTAAAGTGCTTTTACTTCCATAACATGGTTTGCAGAATGCCTTTGAGGTCTTCTCAATATCTTGCTCCTGCAGCACTGAGAGACGGCTTTTTACTCTACCATTCATTCATGCCTTTATAAAAGGTCAGCAGTTGGACTGGGGCCTAAATGAATCTAAATTCCTCAGTCATAAGTAAAAAGTAAAAATACGCTCCAGCATGGCTGCTTTCTAGTTCTTCCTCCAGTATGTACGCCTGGAAGGCAAATACAATTCCAAATAGCTCAGGTCCATAAACAAGGAACTGCAGTGCACCTGTGAAATTTATTGTAGAACTTTGCAATTGTAGTAGTAAAATTTTCCTGGAATTTTTACCTTAAAGTGATGGACTTTTATTCTGCTGTCAGGTGTTCTTTTGGTTTATACTATCTGTTTATAAAGCAGAGGAAAGTCATGAATAAATGCTGAAGTGCAGGAAATTTTAATGACCAACCATCTCTGAGGTAAACCATGAGAATATTTGTATAAGCAGCTCAAGCAGCCAGTTGATACCGCAGCAATTTGCAGGACTCCTTCTCTGACATCGATACCAGGAAGAGCACATTGTTCATACATAACAGAAATCCACAGTTTGTCACAGAAACAGATGTATGGTGACAAATGCACCCAGAATTAAGGAACACCGGCTGCCTTAATTTACACCTCACTTTATAACTCTATTCATACAAGCAATCTACCATCTTGCTCCCACAAGTACAAAAACAAGCTATTTTTACCGTTGGATAGTAGCAACCATCCCTTGCTGATTAAAAACGTCTGTTCTTGTGGGATAAGATACCACTCATATTGATGCCTTCATTTACTTTTTCTAGTCCTTCTTTCAAAGATACAGTTCTGGCAGAATAACCTACAGCGAGTACAAGAGGGAAAGCACTTTGCCACAGAGAAGAACTGAGAACCAAGCATTACTGGTGTCGACAGCTGTGTAGGATGCCCAGGGCAGACCATGCTCCATAAACACCAGCGAATCACCTGCCCAACCTGCTACAACAGTGACTCTGCGCTCACTTTTATGAAGTTCTCTGCAAATGTGTAAACTAATAAGGATTTGTTGCTCAAAATACAGTTTCTACAGCTTTTGTATACACTATATAATTGGGCTTCCTGTTCTTGTAGTACCAAATCTGTTTAGAGTAGATAGATTTAAAAGATTAGATATAGGTTGAAAAGCAAAGACTGTCACATTTGTAAGCACAAGTCATTTGAAGCAGTGTGCAGGTCTGCATTTTGTAACAGAATAAAGTGCAAATTATTATAAGCTAATTTTACTTACAGGAATTCCAATATTTTCCAGCAGCCCCTGTAACAGAGCAGTGAGTTATAGCTTTCCCTTTGTTTTGGAAGAGCTCTTGTGTGTGATAAAACTCAAAGCACCCTCCAACATGTACCATTTAACCCAAACCTGTTTCCTGGCTTGTACACAGATTGAGTTGATCCTTGTTTTAGATAATGTAAAGATTTATCAATGCTGTTATTTTCAAATCAAGAACAGACTCACTATTGACATGATGCTTTGTAACTTCAAAAACCTTCATCTTTTTTGAAAGATGTCACTAAAGGCACAAAAAGATAAAGAGAGTAAAAAATATTTTCACACTTTTTACTGCAGGTTTAATTTCAACCATGATATTATTCACGTTCTAATGAACACTGCAATGAATCCTCAAAGGGTAATGTGTGAATTTCAGGTGGCTTTTTCACCTGCAATGATGTGAACTGAAACAGATGATGTAGAGGCCCAAGTAATTGGAATTGCTATCTAGAAGTTCACAATTCAAGTCTAGGATATTTGTAATTCTAAGGACAGCATGTTATCGCTGTTCTTGGCATTTGACAGGAAAGGAAGGTTAAGAAGGCTTAAGAGTAGAAAGTCAAATATGAACAAGATAAAAGCACAGAAATGGGAGCTACAACCTGTAAATTCTTTTCACCATTATTTTGTTATGTGACTATTTTAATCTCTCAGTTTACGTAGTTCAAAATAGTAACATCTTTCAGATGTCTAATGAAGATTCACTTACTGATTTTCTTGTTATTAAAAATCATTTACAATTTCAGAATTTTTGGCAATCTCAAGGAAGTTCATAGGCAAGGGTCTTTTACATTTTTTTTTCTGATCCTCCTAATATCAAAAATCAAATAGGTATTCAGATATTATGAATACATGTTGCAGTGGGCTTAAGGACTCGTCGTACGATCAATATGATCAGACAAAACTAGTTTATTGCGCTACAAACCCATGTTTATATGTTCCTTGCCACGTGATAACTCTAACGTGACTGGATGCATGCACTGTCCACGCGCTGTTCACGCGTACTTCTCAGTCTCTGATTCGTGCGACGCTATCAGTCACGAGCATCAAACTGCTTCTCAAGATCTTGTTTTTTCTTGCTAATCGCGGTTAATGCAGGCCTCATTGTTCCTCATTTTGACCTTGACTCCTGCTCCATTACCGGCTATCAAGGGTCAGGCCCAGTGTATCTGGAGGGCTCACCACATGGCCGTGGTTCCCCAACAAATACCTAATTGGAAATCCCATGTTCAATAAAAAACTTCCGGTTTTCTTAGATGACAAACGCCTTTCCCATTGCTTATTGGTAAGTAACTGAACTAGCTTAGAAAACACAAGGACAACACAGGGTACCAGAGTGACTTCTTCAGTCATTTACTTGTCTTATTCTCCAAAACAACCAGGAAGATTGATAACTGTAAATGTAACAAATGTATCATGTAGGGGATGTTATCACTTCAGGTGGTCAGAATCATTGCACAACAAAAACAAGTCTTGGTTCTTTGTGAATAACACCAAACACACATGTGTGACGGACATTACCATATATTAATGAGGTCTCGGAAAAACCATTACTATGATAAACATTTCTTGGAAATGTAATTAATATGTATGTTAACATACCATAAATACCTAGTAACTGTGTCTCTTAGGGGCACATGTTTGGAGGAGAGATCCCGCATGTGCCCGGCGCCGCAATAAAGAATATCTGCTTAATAGTCTGCCAACTATTGAGTCTTCAATTCCAGCTTTTCACGGCATCAAGATTTAGTGATTCTAATCATCAGGTCAGGATACTGGCAGCAGCAACTTTTATGAAAGCTTCCTAGCAGAGGACTGGAGGCCAGAGGAATACTGCAGTGTATTTCTGCAAATGAGCAAACCCAGAGCTCATGCTTGATAGCTCCACTTTCACAAGGTAATTAATGAGGACAGCAGGAGTTTTCAATACAACCCCTAATTGTAGGCTAAACATAGCAGAGTGCTGTTATGAGGATTAATTGGTTAATGCCTGTGAAAGGTTTTAAGCATGGAGCCATATAAATGCTAAGCAGCATTATTATTTTAAGAGAAAAAGGATGAGTCACATATTTTCTTTTTTTTTGCCATGGACAGCTACAGAAGACCTGCTTTCTGTACCACAATATGAATAGATGTCAGTTATGAGCTCAAAACTGTAACACGGTGAACAGTTGGATCTGTAATTTTCTGTTTACAACACATAATTCATGTTTGAAACTCATTGCCACAAGACATGCCAGAGACAAAAATTAGATTTGAAAAAATGAGATTACATATTTGTTGCCTTTTTTTCAGAAATAACCAGTACGACATTCCTCAAAAACACATTCACCCAGTTAGACATTCTTTGAAAGAACTGGATTATCAGAGAAGAAATAATCAGCATTTCTGTACTTGAAAGGACCATGTCAAGTATTTCAAAATGGCCCCCGGCAACCAAGACTTTAAAAATTATTTCCTGATATGGAAAATTGTCTTCATAAAAATCAAGAACTGTTGCAGCTGTCTAAGATAACAAAAATATAGAAGGACTTTCACCACAGTGCTTTGTAATATAAGAACACCACAAGTTGCCCAGGATCAAATCAAACTTCTTTTTTGAGGGACCAACACTGCAAAACTGTGGAGGTTTTATTTCTTCCCCATAGCCTGGTGGGGAAGAAATAATAAAACGTATTGTCAGAGTGCTGGCCTGAACCACTACTGGAGTTAGGTACAATGTCTTTTGTGATGTAAAGCTTTTAGAATTAAGACACATCAGCAAAGGAAACACACTGCCCAACAACTTGACAGTTCAGCCTGGGAAGGAGTGGAGGGCTGCACCAGCTTTTCCCATCAGAGCAGCAGGGCAGAAAGCCGAACTGCTTTTATGCTCAGCCTTTGCAAACTTGTGGCAAGGCTATGTGATGTGATCCAGACTGTCTTCCTATTTTATCACCTCAGTGTTGGGGGAGGCATCATCTTTGTTGTCATAGCTGCTAGACAGGTGAAACCTTAGTGCAACACTGAAGCCCAGTCTAGTGAACCTAAACTAGGGTTTCTTACAGTGCTTCATTGATTTCTCTGTGTTACGTATGCCTAAATATGACAGAGGTCCTCAGAGCCTTCATGAAAGAACGTCATCCAGCAATCCACACACATGACAGAGAAGGCCATTTAGGGCAATCATTATTATAACCAGTAAAGAAGCACATACAGTTCTTTCTTCATCTGAAGTTAGTTAAAATAATTTTACTCTGTTATCATGTCAATTTTAGAATATAACTTTCCAGCAACAACAGGATTTTATTGAAATGATTTATGTCCTGGTATATTTAAAGCATCTCTCTCATTAAAGTGAACTAAATTGTTACCATCGTGCTGAAAACACAATACAAAGAATTTCTAACATGAGCAAGTACTTTAATATTCTCTATGCAGTAAGGGACTCGAAATCACACTTCCTTTGCCTCACGTAGGAGTTTGTTAATGTTCATAGTCATGCTTGCTCCGCAGGTTCCTTAATCCATAGGCACAGGCTTTTTGTGAATTGTCTGTAAAATTACCTGTCCCAATATCAAGGCAATAATGCTTTTAAGGGACAACACTGCTTCACAGCTGCTACTGCCAGCCTCTAATTCACTTGCCAACAATTATATGTCATTAATAAAAAGCTTAACAGAGTCACATAAAATTTCCTAATGTCTAGATGAAAAAAATGCAGACCCAAAGAGATTTGAATGAGGAAGATGGGAGAGAAGGGATGAAGAAACCATAACAAGATACTGTTCTATGATATGGTGGGAAATACTGCAAAGAGACTACTCTTTTTTTAATTTTATTCACTAAAGGCATCATGATGAGCTAATGCAGTGCACAGGCCCTCAACAGATGTCAGCTCCAGGCACAAGATATTAGCTGGAAGAACCCAAGCAAGACAATTTTTTCAGGACATTGTAGCTGGTGTTTGCCTACACCTGGTTTATTTCCACAGTCATAACTCCATCTTTTCTAACTGAGTAATCACAATATGAATAATGTTCCCGTGGTCCCAGTTCCACTACGTGGGAAATATATCACAAAGGGGAATACAAAATCTCTTTACAAAAGTGTAAAAAATATTCTCAGAACACACAAAATCACCCCTGGGGGCTGTGCTCTGTCCAAAGGAAAAAGGTTTGGACGTTTTGTTTTGACTTTACATCAAAATCAGAGAATAAATTAGAATAGATCCTAAAAAGAAAAAAAAAATATTTAAACCACCCTTGAATATGATTTTTAAATGTAAATTCATTCACTCTAAATTTAGAAGAATTTAAATGTTATTAATTAAAGAGAAGAGTAAAACAAGAAATAGGTCTTCTCCTTTTAGTCCAGTGGATGAATCATGCCTCCAGTTTAAAAATCTGAGACTGAGTCTTGTCTCTGTTTTATTCAAAGCCAGATTCTTCAAACTTCCAGCACCCAGGCAAATGTCCTATCTGCCAGCTTACAATGATGCTGGCACCACTTTCTCTCCTGTCTGGTTTTGTGAAAGGCTCCAAAATCCCCTCATGGCTTAAAGCCCAGCTTCATTAAAAACAAAGAAATTAGAACCTTAACCAGGAACTGGAAGTCAATTTTTTTTTTTTTTGATTGAAGGTCTCATTCTTGAGAAAGTGTCCATGAGCAGATTTTTTATCATTTTTAAAGAAAATTATTTTTCTTTTTTCTTTTTTGCATTAGCAGCTGATCTGAAAAGAGTCACTAGTGACATGAACTCTTTTTAAGAATTCCATCTGAAGTACAGATGAGGAATGCTGGTCTAGGACCTAAGCTGTATAAATAATTATTCTTCTGTTCAAATGATGTACCAACATTTTAAAAGCTTTCAAATTCTAATATAATTCAAGAAGAATGGTTTCAATGCTTTTTAACAACACATTTTCTTAAAATTACTTATTTCGTTGAGGTTTGCTTCTCTAATAAAATCAAAGAACTTTTTAAATGAAAAGTCAAATTTTAAATTTTACAAGTTTCTTTTTGGAAGGCACAGATCTTCTTGAATTTTGCACTCATTTTAGTTAACAGTTTCAGACAGTAGCAGTTAAATTTGCCTTTCTAGTGAAAAAAATTGAACTAGAAAATCTAATGGTATTTATCACTTCTCACCTCCTACCCATCCCAAGTGATTTTGAAGACCCACTCTGGAGGGTAGAAAGGGATATTTCTGTGTCAGATTGATATTTACCAAAATGGCAACCACTTTAAAGGCTTTTGAAAGTGGAATGAACACAAGAAATCCAAATTAGAAAGGAGAAATAGAGTAGAAGGCATGAAAGTTTTCAACACTTGTAACATCTCCATGCATCTTGGCAATTGCACCAACATACAGCTGGAAAAGTAATCCACCTATGTGATGCAAGTGGAAGAAAAGAAGGTTATCAGGAGTAGTCAGCATGGATTCACCAAGGGGAAATCATGCCTGACCAATCTGATAGCTTTCTACGATG
>Ga0065711_1008027_pt1 | contig 13634 bp, 7 predicted proteins | sample Hoacrofraction12_FD_59098 | JGI IMG/M metagenome (GOLD analysis project Ga0065711, IMG submission 59098) | Hoatzin crop microbial communities from Cojedes, Venezuela - Epithelial fraction 12 v2 (version 2) | ecosystem: Host-associated > Birds > Digestive system > Esophagus > Crop | place... | reverse complement strand
GCGCATTTGCCTAATCTGCAGGAAAGACAGAACCTTATTTGATTTTTCAGGCCTGGACTACGCTCTGTTAATTCTCTTCCTTCCTCTCCTACTCTTTAACCAGCGCTATCCATTTCAGTTTCACATTACCTCCATTTGCTTGTTTTGTTTATTATGACTGCACTTCTCTAGCAATACTAGTTATACAGGTATCAAAGGCAGAAACTACTTCAGTGAGCATGAGTGACTACAAGAAAAGTAACAAAATTACTCCAGTTTATACAGATGGGGCAAAGTTTTGACAAGGTACTCCCAGCATCCTTAAATCTTCTTTGCAATGGACACCGAAGCCGACGCTTCACATGGTACTTTTACCACAGCTGAACAAATGAACGAACCCCTTGTCACGTCAGTTCAAATAGAATTCACTGCTGTTTAAATAACTACTTTGTCACAAGTTTATTTCATGTATTTATTTATTATTCTCCCTTCTTTCCTGTTCATTTGAAATGCTTCTAATGCATTTGCAATGGTTCTAGTGGGATTATTCTTTGCACAGTCATAGAATGAGTGGGAGAGAGCAAAAATAGTATGCGTTATAATGTTTTTTTAAATTATTTGTTTCCGTGATTACATTAACACGAAACTTCCCTCAGAAGAAGCCTTCACAGAATGTTTCCAGGATTCTGCAATTGCAACAGAGTTGAAAAATATCTGAAGTGTTTTCTCCTGTATCACCCCACCTCTTGACGGGAGCTGTAAAGCCCATTTCTAGCTCCAGCTCCCAGCCCTGGCACTGCACACCAATCTGTGCCACAGGGCAGGCACTGCCATCGTGACCACACTGAAGAAAGGCAAAGAGATTCACCGTTTGCTCAGACTTTCGGCCAGCTTTGCAATCAGAGTGAGATCTGTCTGGATGATTTTACATAAAATGCTCCCCACGATGATGGGAAAGGTTGCGCACAGCCCAATTTGGTACTTGATATAACTATCCAATATGCAATTTACAGTTCTCTATTCTTTCTGTCTAAGGAAGCGGACTCTTGGATTTTTGGCACATGTCATGTCAGACTGCTAATATTTTTTCGCCTTTCTTTTCTTTTTAACGACAACGCCTGCAAAGACTGAGCTGGAAGCCAATGTTTATCTATGTATAATTATATACCAAAACGTAAAAGGGTAATTTTAAGACATATTAATCTAGTTACATTTTGCGAAGTATTTTGAAGATAAGAAGTTCTATGCAAAACATCCTTAAACCACCACAAAAAAAAAAATTACTTTTACTAACTTCAGGAAAGCACTGATGTTAACATTGTACCACAGCTATTACATCTTTAGAACTTTAAGTAGTGATTGAAACTTTTAGAAATTCAGAGAATTGTCCTAATTTACAATTTTAATTTTTGGAAGCAAAGTTGTCTTCTGAATGGTGGAAGAAAAGTACTATTTAAATAATATTAAGAATTAAAATATATGTAATATAAATTAAATGTAAAATTGTAAAAAGTTGGAACTCAGAAAAGAATTGTTACAAACTTTATGTGCCTGAGAAAGAAATATAACAACCTGATACTAAAAAAAATTAGGAAGTTATTATTTTTTTTGGCTCATGACATTTTTTAGATTGCACAATAGTACATTATACAAATAAACACTAAAATATGCAGTTTCTATCAGAAGGAATGTGCATTGATGAGAGTGAATTTTAAAATCAAATTATAATTATGTACCGAAATATCAGTAGAGGCTGCTAAAATATAATGAACACAAATCAGTAAATAATTGAGAGCAACCACTCAATATTCAGAAGCTCTTTAGTGTCTCATCATTTGAAGACATTCCATTCACTTCTCACTTTCAAAGTGTATTTGTATTAATATGTATTAATTTGGGCATGTAAATTTTCTTTGTTCATAAAACTGTTAGTAGTGGTCTTTTTGTTCCCAAACTATTTTATTTTACTGGAAGCTCCTCTGTAATACTGAATTCCTTCAAAATTATTTATAGAATAAAACACAACTTTACAAAGTTTAGAGTAAAAAATCAGTTTGGCACAAATTTGATATGACAGTGTCTGCTTATACTCCTTTAATACATATTTTTAACAGTACAGCTAAAAAAAAAATTAAGGGGGTTATGGTTAGGCTTTTTAACTGTGATGCAGTGATGCAGTACTCAAGTCAAGCTAAGGGAAAAGCCAGATGTATCATTTAGTAAAAGCCATGTTCATTCAGTGCCGAACACTTTCTGTTCCTTTAGCTATAGTTTAGTTGTACAGCTCAGAAGCGAATAAGCAGTTAAAATCTTCTTTACGGAAACAGGCATGAACGTATAGCAAAATTCTACACGTGGATGCATATCAGGTGTCAACCTAGTGAAACAGGTACCATAATTACAATAAATCAGCCATACTAAATAAGAACTGAAAGTGTCAGACATCTCACAGAGCGACAGCATAACATTTTTTCTCTTAATTCAAATGCCTTTAATTTATAAATCAAATTCATAGTATTTTCTTGCAGTATGTGTACTGATTTTCTAAATGCAGGATGCCTTGGTGAATAACTCAGGTTAGAAGGCCTTCCTTTGAGTCATAACATTAATAAGCTCATTAATTTTTTGATGGCAAATGTCTTCTAAATTCCTTCACTCTCACTTGACATGACATGCTCCGCCACCGGGGAAGTTTTGCTACTAGCATTTTCCGTTAGCACTGCAGGATACTGCAGGAAGAGTGAAGTTGGTTTCCTTCCCAAAAAAGGGAGCGGCAGCCAGCTGGATCAGAATAATGCTGCAGTGAAGGCAAGGGGAAGACCCACTTCGCCCCTAGCAGAAGTGCAGCATAACCTGTCATCACTGCCCTAAGTCATGGGATCCACAAAACTCCACAGGATCATTATGACCCTAGGTACAGATATTTTCTAAGGGGTTTTGCGTACCTGGAGCTAGTGAGTGAAGGAGGAACAATTCCTTTCTCACTGAATTCTACAGATAGTGATGACTTGATAGCCAAGGATGACGCTGTGACCATTTCCTGTCTCTGCGTATTTTGTCATTGAGAATGATGTATTTTTGACCACTCAACCTCTCACTTCTAAATCCTTCGCTAACTGTTTCTCCTACACACACACACATACACACCCAAAGAATTTTTTGCTCCCAACATGTTTCAGTGCCATATCCTGGAGCTTCTTCTTTATACTCATAGCTAAGATGCTGACCATGCTTGGTTGTCTCTCTGTCACGCTTTTTTATTGTACCTTGCTCCTGTCTGGACTCCATACTGCCTATCCTTTTATCCTCCTCTTCCTTCAGAGAGCATCACATGAATACTCCTGCAAAATTCCTTGGGACTTGGCCAAGTACCTGTTTTTCATTCTCTATTCTAACTCTCCTTTGCTTGATAAATTAAACCATATTTGCCTTTCCAGTTGCAAAAACTCAAATTCAGCATGTGATGAATTTATTTTGGATTACTCTGTCTTACTGTCATTGTTTCCATCTCCATTCCTGCCTTGTCTACATGTGGAGTGGCCTCTCTTCTTCACTTTGATACACATCTGTGCCTTTCACATTCCTTTTCAAAATGTGTTGCTGACCTTAGGCTCATACGCACTAAGCTGTCTTTGAGTTACATCAACAACCACTATCCTCTTTGTTCAATTTTAAAGTAAATAAGCAAAATAGAAATCTGATCAAAATAAAAGATGAACTGCCAAATAACTTGAAATAAAGCTATCTTCTAAGATTTCTTAGACTGTTTCTTAATCTACACCTTATCAATTGCAAGCACCTCAAGGGAACTGCTTTTCAGAAGAAAAGCATGAACAATGCAAGTGCCTGTCTTTATTTCCCTGTCCTAATTTCTATCACATCTTCTGTTCTTCTATAAAGTCTGACAGATCAGAAGCTGGCATTAGAATATTACCCTTCCATTCCCAACCTAATTAAAAAAATGCATCATGACTCATCTGTTCTGCAGATGCTTTCTACAACTAAGTACTTTTATATTATCTCCCTAGCACACTGGAGAACCTTGACAAGCTTTTAGACTAATTTTGGATAAAATTAGTAAGTTTCCTCATGCTTCTGCAATAAAAATCCACTGTCAGAAGAAATAAGCAACAACAAAACCAGCTAAATCAGTAATAAATTGGTACAGCAGCATCATTTAGTAAAAATTTTTCTAAGAATCACAGACACTGTTTTTCCTTACGACTCTTTCACTTTTCTGGATCATATAGAACAGGGCATAAAAGTGGGGTTTTTTTTTTCCTTTCAATGCTAACTTGTTTTAAATTTAAAGATACATTTAAATGTTGTGACTTGACAGTTTTTAATGCAAAATTAATTCAGTTTAGAAACTGAGATAGAGAAGGACTTCCAGTGGGAAAGAAAGAGAGGCTCTTGATTATAATTTGTCAAATTCATACACAAAATTAAGAGCCAAATTAATTTGGTATAACTGCAGAATAAAAGTATACTTTCCTGATGTCCATCTCAGATGCGCCAGATTTTGCCTGGCGTAACTCTAGTGACTTTTACAGACTATTTGTGACTGACAAAATTCCAAGTGACAGAGTCAAGTTAACTTTGCTAGTACTTACTTTACCTAAATGAACTAATACAACGTGGTAAAATTCAGTATAATGTTGTCAGTTTTCACCTTTCTTTTTCAAGTTTTCTGCGAATTTTTAGTTTAGCATCCTTCTTCATAGACTACCCCAGTAAAACATAAGCCTGCCACAGAACTCCACCAAAATCAATTTATCTTGCTCAGCCCAACCACAAAATTATATACCAGTACGATAACAATAAACTTTTATGTACATTTTTATCTTGAATTGCTGGGATATACAGAAAAGATGCACACTAAAATCGCTCGCTCTGAAAACAGCGTATTTCCTAATTTCAGCAGGGTGCGTGTACCTTCACGACTGCCTGCAGCGTATGCCTTCTCTAATTCCTGACTTCCACAAACAAAAGCTAAAGGAAGATTCCGGCAGAAGAGGAACCAACCAGGAACTGAGTGCTGAAACAGGCACAAGCAAACAGCCCAGAGTCACTCTCCATAACTCTTCTAAGTTCTTGCAGTAATGTACAGAAGACCGAGCATGCGCTTTCTTGCGAAATACACCATTAAGATCTTCATCCTACCTGAGCTAAATGCATTTGAAAAGGTTTGCTGAGAACCACATCGTAGGAAGAGTATAATATTTTATTTTGCATTAGATTTGTTAATTGCTTACCGTAAGGTGAGGACACTGGCAGCTGCAAATAGCATTAATTACCTCAACAAAACAACCTCCCTGATGACAAGCCAGTTCTGAGAGAACAATAGAATAATGTCAGGGATCATATTTTTAATCAAAGGTTTTCACGTGAGACTACTAATACATTAAAAACGCCATTATACTGTTTTGACTAACATTATATTATTACCTTTTTTGACATTTAATAAGTCACTTTAGTTATACTTAGTATGCTGACTGCATTATAGATAGACTGTTAAACTGCACACCCTGCTTACCTAAGCTGACAATCTTGCATGTTTCTACTTTGTAATAAGACTCCTTTCTATTACTTCTCATCTTTTATTATTTGATATAATTGTTCTTTAATATTCCTTAGCAAAGCATATCAAGAAGTAATAAGTTGCTGTAGCTGTTTACTCCACAGAACAGAAAATAATTGGTGACATGAAAATGCAAACACATCATACGATGCTGCAAAAAGAATACTAATCCCTCTTCCATGGTCACATTGAATTGAACAAATGGAAAGAGATCAAGTTAGTGAGAAGTATATCAGAAGCACAAAACTTCTTCAATTAAAACATATAGTTAGTTCTTTAGGGAGAATAGTGAATCTTAGACTTTTAAACCAGTGGTAAATACTTTTCGGCCTGGATATTAGGATCACTTAAAGTCCTTGCATTTGCGTATGTCAACAGAATGATCTACATGTGATATTTCCAAAATTTCCTCCTGCTGTAGGAGAGGGCCTACAAACCACTGATCTCTTAGATAAGTGTCTGCTTGAATAAATTTATGTGTAGCCACTCTTACCTTGCAGTAGAAGAGTGACTTCCTGAGATTCCTTATTGCTCTAATTTATGGGATTCTATTTTGCAGCTGCTGTCTTTTAAAATTACCCAAAGGTGCTTTTCACATTTGCTATCCACTTTCCTCAGACTCAAAGTTTTCAACAGTCCATTATCATCATTGGTTTCCAGTTCCAACTACTCCTCCATCTCAGTGCCTTTTATTATCCTTTTATTCTGTTGGTACTGTTGTCCAACTTTTAAGTCTCCCTCATCTGACCGACCCCTTTGAAAAACATGTACAATATTCAAAAATGAATGTCCTCTACCTACCTTACTTGACTCCAAATTAAGATTATTAATCACTTTTCTTTTGCACATGATCATAAAACTGAGCTCTGATTTTCTGCTTGATATGCATAACAGACTCCTCCAGACGATTCTGAATATTCTTTCCATATATTTCTTGCTTGCTTACATACTGTAACTGAAAAAAATTAATCTCGTCCCATGAAATTTCATCTAAATTCAACTACCCTAACTGAAAATGACAAAAGTACCAGATAAGTTGGAATGTTAAAATATTTCCCATTCATTCATCTGACTTTCTTTTCTAGAATTCTCTCCTGTGATACTTCAACAATAATATCTGGTTACTACCTAGTTTTTACTGAGCAGTAATAAACCTGAACCTAAGGTATATTATTTGACTTTCATGTCAGTGAATAAAGTAATTGAGCAACGAAAGCCAGAATTATGCAAAGTGGTAGAAACTTGACGTTATGTTACTAGATCAGCTTTTTTGGTCATGCTTTTTATTGCATGCACCCAAATCTATTATTATCCATAAAAAGCTATTCATATTGTGTTAATGGTAATTCTAAAGCAGTCCTAATACACAGTTACACCGGGTAGGATATATTGTTTCATGTTTCAAACAAAGGCGTAACTGTAACATGAATCATGTACATTCCTTCTAAAAAGGCTTCATAAAACTAGAAAATATATTAGTCCCAAATAAATTTTCAAAATTTCAGATTCTTTTTCTCATTCCTCATGAGGACCTTTCAGCCTTACCTATCCCATCAGCATAAGGGTCCTTTTAAGCACCTTAGTCATTTAATACCTAAGATATATTTAGAGTGCCACAGGCCACGCAACTCAACTACTCCCAGTCTAAACTACTACACATCTAATACCCTTCTAAATTATCACAGGCATGTCTGTATTTATATACTTGTTCCACTTTACTAGGAATAATGCCTTTATAGGAGGATTAATGACACTGTCTTTCCTTTTGAGTAGGCACTTTATCTCCATTAACAAATGGGATAAGGTATTGCAAACACCTGTAGCAGTTGCTCAAATCAATTATCACAAGCCTGATATAAAACTACTTCACACAAATGTAAAAAGAGGATTATAATGATGTTAAAGACTAATACACAGTAGCCTTTTTTTTCCTCACACTATCTCAGCATAGCTTGCAAACCTGCACTGTATCCATCCAAAAGCTTTTTATCCTAGCTGCTGTGCACAGGAAAATGTATGTGTAGTCAGGCTTACACACTGAGCTACTGGGAAGTCAAAAGGACTGGCGGAATAATCCATTTTGCACCCATTTCAGGAAGAAGAACTTCATGTTGCATATGTCTGAGCAGTTTTACAGTCCTAAAAGAATTTTCCTTCATTAGAAGAAGAAAAATACTGTCATTATGTGGAATACAGAAATAACATTAAAAAGAAAATCTTAAGTAATCCTAAATAATGAACATTGTCAGGGCAGCACAGTATCAGTATGTGGGTGGCATGACAACAGTTGTGGAAATTACTTCCCTTTTTTATTGTTTTGATTGTATTGCACGTTGTCTGTTATCTGCTTAAAAGCGCATACTAAAAGCATATTTCGACTTTTTATATATCTGTTCACAATTATTTTTCAAACATCATAACATTTTACATTATAGGCCCTCAAAGTTAAATGTGTGGGATAAACAACGTTTATTCACCAAGTTGATTATTAATTTAAAATCTGTAAATTAACTTTGACCCCCCCATAAAGCCCAAAATGTAACCTCTGAACACATACACCCAACATTTGCACGGATTAACAGCACTACAAAACTGTGTTCAGACACAATGTTTTAAGTCACTTTCCAAAGCACCATCTCATCACTTTACCAGGAAGCAACAGGATTAGCATTAAATTACATCATCTACTGTGCTGATAAAAGATTTATCTAAAAACCTTCAGAACATATGAATAACAGGTTTCTTAGGATGGTCACAGTGTCATTTTTAAAAGAACCTTTGAGCAGTATTACAATTCTTCACATGAAATTTCATTTTATTTGTGTTTTGTAAATCAATACACTTTATTCCGCAGGCTATTTAATATTATAAAAAACCCCTGCTGCACTTCAAAATTCTTCCCAAAATCTGACTATTAATAAATGATTATGTATAATCTTACCTCCTTCCACTGTCACCTGCTGCTAAAGTTGATAGCAGGGAAAACTTTATCTTTCTGAACACTACTGGCATCGCTCGGCAGTTGTCACAACAGAAGAGTTCGCGCACTCTTCCTTCCCCACATCTTGACCACCCTGCTATTGCCTATCTACTCAATAAGCTACCACAATATGCTGGAAATTTTAAATATCTAGACCTGATACATATTAAGTCTTATTCATTCTATAAAAGCTTAACTAAAGATATTGATAAGCATAATTGACATTTGGTCAAACTTTCTAATTGTATGGGTTCTTTTAATTCCAGTTCATGCACTTAATGCTTAGACTGCATTCAGTGTATACACCGTTATGGTAAGCACATGGCATGCACAGGCAATACAAGAATCGATTCTAATTAATTCCAACAACCAAAAAAAGGTGAAGTTGCATCATGCAATGAAACCACAGCTTGGCCTGGGCTGCCATGCAGAAAAAAACCTACATCAATGAGTCTGCTGTACGGCTCCTAGGTAAGAGTTGATATGAAAGAGGTGAGTTATTTCAGCAATGAAGTCACAGGCTGAAAATGTTTATATTACTGTAAACAAAATACTGTACACAGCACCAGTATTACTCGGGGGGAGGAAAGATGCTTCGAGAGGAGGACAAAAAAGATGAGAAAGAAGAGGGAGAAGGAATTATAAATTACAGTAACAAGTCTGAAATCCAAATGGTCCTTTTTAACAAGCATTTTGTTATTTCAGTCAAAATAATCTCATTTGAGCTTCCAAAGCAAATCTGAATTTTCAGTGTGTTTCGCAGAAAACCAATAGATGAAATAATGAGATACAGGATCATTTCAAAATGTCCATATCGTTCAATAACTGATGAAAAACTGAAGACAATTAACACAGAGATAAGTAGAGGTGAATTTTTCAATGCAGCACACAGGATCTAAACGGCACAACTTCAACTGATTTGAATGCATAACGTATTGGACTGAATGAATATGGGTAATCTACAGGATGCAATGATATGAGTGATTTACTCAGCCACCTTCTGCTCTTCTTTTAGTAAAAGACATCTTTCTGCTGAATAAACCAGGTGCTTTTTTTGCAGAAATAGTGGTAATTCTAAATTGCCTTTACCTTACTCACCTTCATAGTTTTTCTGAATGTAAAAATGTGACCCGAATAATAGGGTGACCACCGAGCCTGTTTTAAGGCATGTACATCAGGTCCAGTACTTCATAGCCTGATTCCAATAAGCTCAGAAACATATAGCTGACCCTGTCATTTATTTTAATGCAACACTCACATAAGAGGATCCTACCCTGTGATGAAAAAAACTATGATTCTGTAACACTATAATATATTATGTGTATATTCCATTAGAAAAAGATTTGTTCCATGTTTTTCAACAGGTATGCTGGTTTTGCAGATTTTTTCTTAATTGCCCTTAATTGTAGGCGGTCACTATTTTTATTACAGTTGGTACCAACGAATTATGCAGGGCAGCAACTCAGGGAATAATGAAAAAAGTTTTATCACAAAACTAAAATTGTACTCATTGAATAATTTTTTAACAGAATCTATTGTTGCTCCAGTTGGAGAACGATTGCTTTTGGTATCTCTGTTTTTACTCCCTGATAATTTTTCAAAATATTAATTTTTTTACTTTGCAAATTGCCACAGAAATTTAGATTTAAATAAAATCTGGTTAATTGACAGTAGAAATTATTTTCTGGCCTCTTGAAATTACTCAGATTTGCTGCAAAAACTGTTTGCATCTTTTGAATTTGACAGCTATAAAAAATATTACATATTCCCATTATAAAACTTCCAGTTGCACTACTCTTAAATAATGAAATACTCTTTTTCCAGCCAAATGCTTCCATCCTTTTCACAGGGACAGAACATCCAGTTATGACCCATACTACTTTCTGCCACTGTGTGCTATTTAACAAGACTAGTAGGACGTTTCATTAATTGTATATTAAAGATGTGAACATTTGCCTGGGTGTCCAGGTATGCACTTACAAATTGTTGCACTATGCATGCAGATGTCGTTGAATAGGAAAAAGTCAAGATAGACTTCAGTACTGCTGATGAAGCCAGCAACCTAGTAAATTAAGGCAAGCAGATGAGAAGCCCAAAAAATTAGAAACTGGACTTGGAGACTTCCCAAGAGTGCCATTCAAATAGGCCCTGTACGGTCATTAACAGGAATTATGGCATACATAGTATGTACCATAACATCTATGTATGTATCACAACGTAAATGATACATATTATGTATGTATACTTAACCATTATTGTGGAAATAAAATAAGCTATCTTTTCTCCCTTGACAAGCACTGATTTAGCAAAATATGAAAAACAGTCCATTTACTCTTAATACAAATAAGACACGGGTAATTTCTCATCTAGTCATGATAGAAAAGTCCTCAAGATGCAGACAGAACTCAGAGCTAGCCTTAGTTCTACAATCTCATCAGTCTGAACGTGAACATAACAACGTAAAAACAAAAGGAGAAGAATCATATCTCTCAGTATCTGCTACTAATGCAGTAGAGGATGACAGATGCTACAAATGTAAGGATCTCTGAAGATCAGGTTAAATTACAGTTTACCATATATCTTCACAACAGTCTATTGTCCTGTGAACAGTGTTTTTTCACTAGTCTTGAGAGATCAAATTATTAGGCTCAAGAAGAGATTCAGTCTTCTGTTTTCAGATTGTTGCTACGAACCAACCTCACATTAGAAGTTTCTCTGCTTCAGCTGGAGAGAAGCTATCAAACTTACTAATTTCCTAACAAGCTAAAATGGTCAAAGTTTCTCCCTTTTGGTATAGCCAAAAGCCATAACGAACTTTATATAGATCATAAATGTTTGTTGCAAATTATAAATTCTAATCACTATAAAGGATTCTGTGCTGTTGAAAATAAATTATCACAGCTATCAAATTTAACTGAACTGATGGGATATTTTGCTCTGGAGTTCAACTCTTTCCAATCCCTGAATATGAAATTCCTTTTAATAAATCATAGAATGCTTTGGGTTGGAAGGGACCTTCAGAGGTCATCTAGTCCAACCCCCCTGCAGTGAGCAGGGACAGCTTCAACTGGATCAGGTTGCTCAGAGCCCCGTCCAACCTGGCCCTGAATGTTTCCAGGGATGGGACATCAATCATCCCTCTGGGCAACCTTTGCCAGTGCCTCACCACCCTCACTCTAAAAAATTTCTTCCTTGTATCCAGTCTAAGTCTACCCTCTTTTACTTTAAAACTATTATCCCTCATCTTCTCGCAACAGGCCCTGCAAAAAAGCCTGTCCCCAGCTTTCTTACAATCCCCCCTTCAGGCACTGGCAGGCTGCTCTAAGGTCTCCCTGTAGCCTTCTCTTCTCCAGGCCAAAAAGCCCCAACTCTCTCAGTCTTTCCTCCTAGGAGAGGTGTTCCAGCCCTCGGATCATTTTTGTGGTCCTTCTCTAGACAACTACTGGCAAAGTTTAGGCTGGCTAGCTTTCAGTTTTCTCCTAGGCATACCACGACACACAGCGGTTAAATCAGATGGGTCAAACTGCAGTCTTAATGTTGTAAATGCTTCTGCCTATATACTGCATGGATTTCAGGTACATTATTCACATGCAGTGTTAAGCACATTGGATGGAGCCTTGCATAAATAGTGTCCAAAAATTCCATACAAATCTACAACTGGTAGTAGTATCACAAAAATAACTGATCCAACCTACTCTTTAAAGAAAGCTCATTGGTATTCAGAGCCTTTTTGTCTAACCCGTTCTGAATACTTGCATGAACAAAGATTTCAAACATCTAGATAGTTTTTTTCCCAATGCTTCGTAGCTCTTACAAATACAGAAAAACCTAACCATGATTAGTATCAGTAATTAATAACAAGCTTTAATTGTATTATTCTTATTGCTTTTGACTGTATTTAGGAAAATGTTTACAGCAACAAGAATTTTCCCCTCTGACTTCAAAGGAAACTTTCTAACATGTCAACATTCTGGCCTTCACTTAATTCCAAGTACATCTAAGCTTCCAGAATCTAGAGGGAGTACTGCATTAGCAAGCTGTTGTCATTTTTTTGCTTAAGTTTGCTAAAACTAAAAGTTGATGTTTTTAAGAAATCCAATGATTGAAGGTCCTGAGTGGTTTTGAAAAATTTAATTCATTACACGTTCCATACTATAAGAAATGTATAAGAATGTGTCAATATTTTTGTATACATTGCTTTTTTCTATGCACTTTGTATTGACATTTCAAAAATTCAGTTCCTTGTGCTTAGTCAGATATGATGTTAAAGTGAAATCAAGTTCAACGAGTCTACAATAAAGACACAATTAAACATTCATCCTTATTTTATAAACCTAAAGAAGAACAAGGACTAAATATTAAAGCTATGTAAGGTGGTACCATCTTGCTTCAAGAAGGAATTTGACAAAACACGCTGTCCTGTGTTCGGCCAGGACAGGGTTAATTTTCACTGGAATCCAGGAAGGGGCACAGCCAGGCGTGCTGACCCCACCTGGCCAAACAGAGCCGGGTATTCCATACCATGTGCCTCATGCTGGGTTCCGGTGGCAGGGAACAGGGCGGTGGGAACTCACTCGCGGCTCGGGAGCTCGCGGTGGCAGTCGTGGAGGGCGGCTCTCTGGGTTGTGCGGTTTGTGTTGTGTTTTCTCCTTATCTGTACCGTTGCTGTTATTGTTCCCTTTGCTTGCTGTTCTGTTAAACTGCCCTTATCCTGACCCACCAGGTTCTGCCTGTTTCTTTTCATTCTCCTCCGCACCGCAGCAGGGGGAGGGGCGGCCGCGTGGTGCTTTTGTTGCTGGTCACAGCCAAACTATAACACATGCCTATACTTTAAATAAAAAGTGTAAGTTGCTAGGAGAAATAGTCAAGAGATAATTTTATCGATATTGCATTAGCATTCACCAAAAATCAGATTACTCATAATATGATGTTGGAAAAAATAGCAGACTATGGATAATCTGGTTTTCTCTATAGTGGAATCACTTAAACCTGACAATTGAAATGAAGATTTGCCACAATGGTGCAATAAGCAAACTGTACTCTTAACACACACCAAAAAAAAAAAAAAAAAAAAAAAAAAAAAAAAAAAAAAAA
>Ga0065711_1045187_pt1 | contig 13635 bp, 12 predicted proteins | sample Hoacrofraction12_FD_59098 | JGI IMG/M metagenome (GOLD analysis project Ga0065711, IMG submission 59098) | Hoatzin crop microbial communities from Cojedes, Venezuela - Epithelial fraction 12 v2 (version 2) | ecosystem: Host-associated > Birds > Digestive system > Esophagus > Crop | place... | reverse complement strand
GGGAAGACACATGCAGGGACTCAAGCATATGCATTAAACACATATTTTTCCAGTAGTTCTGCAATGCGTTATTAGTGACGGCATATAATTATAATAGTTTCTGTGATGGTGTAGGTGATGGCACTGGTACCTGTAGTTGTGATGGTGCCAATAGTATCTGTTCCTCTAGTGGTATCTCTATCTGTATTTCAATTGTACCTGTAACGGTAGCTGTACAGGTAATCTATATCTGCATAGATACCTGCAATGGCTTCTGTAGGCGTATGTATATTCAGTTTCTGTCCAGGTATGAGTCATTCTCTCGCTAGCTGAAATAGTATCAGCAGGGTTCTCTCTAATGGTCTCTGTACCATCAGTGGTCTCGGTAGCAATGCGACTGGCTGTAATGGTATCGCGGTCTCTGTGCTGGTATCAGGATCTGTAATAGTAGTGGCGGTGGCATCTGCAACAATACCGGTATCTGCATTGGTATGTGTAATACTACTGATATCTGCAATGGCCTCTGCATCTGCAACAGTTTCCATATCTGCATGCACATCTGCAATGGTTTCTTCAACTGCAATGGTTCCCGCATCTGCAGTGTTGTTTGCTTTGCCAATGGCATCCACAGGGTTATCAGCAGTGGTATGCGCATCTGAAATGCTGCCTGCAATAGCATTTGAACCTGCAATGCCATCTGCAAATGTATCTGCATCTAGAATGCTATGTGTGCAACTGTACTATCGCCTGCAACTCTCCGATGCAGACACCATTGCAGACGAAGAAACCATTGCTGATAACATGGCCAATGCTCTAGCTGATACATTGTTGCAGATGCAGATGCCATTGCAGAGGCCCCTGCAGAAGCAAATACAACTGCAGATGCAATTGCTGACGGAGATGCTATTGAAGATGCAGGTGTCATTGCAGATGCCATTGCAGATGCCATTAGAGACACCACTGGCTATGCAGGTGCCATGTTAGACACCGTTGCAGACTCCTTTGAAGAGGCTGGGATCAATGGCACTGGAGATGCCATTGCAGATGCAGATACCACTGTAGATGGCCTTGCAGATGCCAGCACAATTTCAGATGCAATTGCCAATGGAGATGCTGTTGAAGACGCAGATGTCACTACTGATACCAATGCAGATGTAGATACCCCCTATATCTTCAATGGCATGTGTATCACTGCCTGTACATGTAACGGTGCCCCTATCAGGAATGAAATCAATGTATCTATAGGTGTAAATGAACATGTACTTCTGTCTGTGGCTCATCTTGCATCTGGAACAGTATGTGCAACTCTGTCAGTATCTGCCACTGTACCTGCAATTGTATCTGTAATTGAATCAGTGTCTTTCTAACAGTATTGGTAGCTGTAGATATATTTGAAATGGCATTGTCAGTGATATCTGCAGTGGCCTCTGTAATGGCATCTGCAATGTCTCTGCATCTGCCATGCTATCTGCAGCTACAAAGGCATCTGCAGCTGCAACAGCATTTGTAACGCTGCGAGTGTCTGCAGCAGCCTCAGCATCTTCAGCGATACCCTCATCTGCAACGGCATCTGCATCTCCTGTTGCACCTTCACCCGGCTTTGCACCAGCAATGGTCTCTGCAGTGGTTTCTGCAGCAGTATCTGCAGCAGTACCTGCACGTGAAATGGCGTCTGTGTCTCCCATGGTGTTAGCTTTGGTGTCTGCACCTGCCACAGGCAGGCACAGGTATGCCCACCTTTATTCCCTTTGCGTTTTTTTAAACTTATTTCTTGTCTTTCCTTAGTGCCGATACATTTGAATTTTCTTGCTGCACCTGTTTCAGTTTGCTGTCCCTATTTTTTAACCTTTATTTCTAGATGTAATTTATCTCATTTTCTGTCCCTTTTTGTTAATTCTTTCCTGTATCCTGTCACTTCTAAAATTGTTGTTCTATGTCTACTTTTTTCAAGATGTCTTTCCCTGTTTTTTAATTGCTTCCTGTCTGTCCTGTACCCTGTAGCTTTTAAATTTTCGTTCCTCATCTGTTTTTACCCAGGTCAACAACTTTATTTTTTAATTCATTATAGTCTGTCCTGTACCCAGTCACTTTAAAAATTTTCTCTCAATTTCTCGTCTATTTAGTTTTTTTCCCCTATTTTTTTCCCCTCTTAATGTCTTCACTATTGAATTTTTGTTCCTATGTTCACTTTCATGTATTTTTCTGTCTCTATTATTTACTTCTTTCCTACCTGTCCCCTATGTTGTCACTTTTAAAATTTTCTATGTCTACTTTTATCAAAATGCCTAACCCCATTTTTCTATTTCCTGTCTCTCCTGTGTCACATATTGCTTTTAAATTTTTTTTCTATATTGTCATAGTTTAACCAGGCAGCTGGCAACTAAGCGCTAGACAGCCGCTCGCTCAGCCCTCCCCTTCCCTCTAGTCAGATGGGGAGGAGAAATGGATGAAAGGCGAAACTCGTGGGTTGAGATAAAGACAGTTTAATATGAAAATAAAGTAAGTATTAATACTAACTGTGATAATAAAAATGACAACAAAGAAAGCATTGGAAGTTCCAGCTGAACATGAGGAAGAACTTCTTCACTCTGAGGGTGACGGAGCCCTGGCACAGGCTGCCCAGGGAGGTTGTGGAGTCTCCTTCTCTGGAGATATTCAAAACCTGCCTGGACGAGGTCCTGTGCAGCCTGCTGTAGGTGGCCCTGCCTCGGCAGGGGGGTTGGACTAGATGATCCACAGAGGTCCCTTCCAACCCCTACCATGCTGGGATTCAGTTTTTCTCACCACCCAACAAACGATTCACAGCCAGTCGCCAAGCAGTGATGCAGAGCGCCAAACTCATTAACTTTGCAGATTTCATAAAACTCCTGAAAAAGACCAAACTCCCAGACCAGAGAGAATTTGAACTGATGGAAACAAGAAAGCAGATAGCTTCCTGCCCCTTGGCCAACCCCCATTCCTAAACTGAGCAAGACACCTATGGTATGGAATATTTCCATTGCCCAGCTGGGCTGTCTGCATGGCTGTGCTCCTGCCCAGCTCCTGCACACCTGCTCATTAGCTGAATATGAGAAACTGGAAAAAGTCCTTGATTTCTTAGCAACAACTAAAAACATCATTGTTACCAACATTCTTCTCACACTAAATCCCAAACACAGCAGCTACTGGGAGGAAAATTAACTCTATCCCAGCCAAAACCAGGACATATATCTACTTTTATCCAGTTCACTGTCTTTATTTTTTATTTCATTCTTGTCTGTGTTGTATCCCGTCGCTTTTTAAATTTGTTTGTATGTCTTTGTTCATTTAGTTTGCCATTCCCATTCTTTTTATTTCCTTAGTCTTGTTGCTTTTTACATTTTTTTCCTATGTCTGCTTTCATCTAGTTCTTGTCCCTACTTTTCAACTCCTTGTCTGTTGTGCACTCTCTCCATTATCAATTCCCTTTCTATGTCTCCATTTATTTAGTTTGTTGTCCCTATTTTTAGGGGTTTTTTTCTCCTTTAATGCCTTCCTTTTTCATTTTTTTTTCTATATCTACTTTCATCTAATTTTCTGTCCCTATCTTTTAGGCTTTTTCTCCTCTGCCTTATATACACTTGCTTTAAAAATTTTCTTTCTATGTCTCCTTCTATCAAGCTGTCTATCCCTAATTTTTTATTCTGTCTTGTTTGTCAGATACCCTGTTGCTTTTTAAGTTTTCTTTGTCCTACTTCTGTTCTCTTGCTTCATCCCAAGGCTTTAGATGGTTTCCTTGGCACACTTCCGTCTCTGCAGCATAATCTGTACCACTCTCAGTTTCTCAGAACATCTCCTCTTCCTCAGAGCAGTCTTTTTATCCTCTCCTCCACCTCACTTGCCTCCAGTGGGTCAGCATCTCCCTCAGAACATCTGTAATCTGTTCAAATCCCCTCCCGAGTCCTTTGTGCTGTCGAGCCACCATCTGCCTCTCCAGCACCCCTCTATTTCCATCACAGCGCTTCCTGTGAGCGTCCTTGTGTTCCATGGCCATCCTTTAGTTCTCCGACAGGCTTTGTACCTTCCTTATTCAGAGACAACTCTTCCTCAGGGTTTCATCTTCCCTCAGAGCACTGTTACCTTCCCTTCTGCCATGTCGGATGCCTCCGTTCGGTCCCCAGTCCCCCAAGGACATCTGTCCTCTGTTCAGATCCCTTCCCGAGTACCTAATTGTGCCAGAAATCCTTTGTTTGTCTCTACATCCATGTTCCCCCCACCCCCGAAGCCTTCTTGAAGTGCTAGCATTGCTGGCCCTTGTCTCTATGATAACTTGTGGGCATGTGAAAGGGCTGCCAGAAGAAGAGAAGGGCCAGCAACAGCTTTCAGCGCTGGCACCTTCTGTGTGGGAGCAATTGCTGGACATCTGCAATTTTGGAGCTGGGCACGGGCGAGAGTGAGAGAAAGAGAGATGGTGTGTTTGAACATTTCAGTGGCACAGCAAGTGTGAAGCCCCAGTGTTGGTGGCCTTGTGAAAAGGCTGCCAGGGGAAGAGAAGGGCCAGCAACAGCTTTCAGTGCTGGCACCTTCTGTGTGGGAGCTAGTGCTGGACGTTTGCAATTTTGGAGCTGGGCTCTGGCAAGCGTGTCAGAGAGAGAGGGATAGTGTGTTTGACGTTTAGACAGCAAGGCAAGCATGGACCCCCAGTGTTTGTGCGCCTGTGAAAGGGCTGCCAGGGGAAGATGAGGGCCAGCAACAGCTTTCAATGCTGGTACCTTTTCTGTGGGAGCAATTGCTGGATAATCTACATTTTAAAAATTAGCTCATCAGTTGGGGCTCAGATTTGATGTCCCGGATTAGATCTCAGATAGGGGTAGCTGTTTGGCTTCCGTCCTCCCGGTCCTCAAGCAGCTGTGATTGTTGCAGCTAAGCACAGATGTCGTCTTTCCAGCTTCAGCGAAAGAAAGACCGAGAAGAACATTTAGGGAGAATGGTGTTATCAACAACCTTAACATCCAAGATAGCTGTAGGAGAACAGCAGCAAAGAGGAGATGACCAACCCTGCAGGGAAAAAAAGTCAGCAGTGACTTCTTGCCATCCTTTTGAGACAAGGGCAGTAAATAGTCCAGAACACATTACTCTTGTCAGAGAACGAGCAATTTTAGCTAGCAGAGAGAGAAAGTAAATGAGAGCTGAAGAGTATCTTGATCTGTTTGGATTTTGAGGGCTTTTCTGGGGAACCATAGGATACTATTAGAAAACACTCAATGAAGTGAAAGAGGATTTTATTGTAAATGGACAAGAGTATAAATCCTTATTGATAGCAGGAGTAGACAACATGAGGTTTCTGAGGTAAATATGATGGATTTTAACAGACCAGTTATATTTAGGATATACAGGACTGGTGAAGCTCATCTCTCCAACACCAAAGATTTAAGCAGCAGGAAAGGTTTGATTAATACATCCTAATCTGAATTACGACTCTTACAACTTACCTCCTTATCTGAACCAGAATTTTCATCTAGATATGTTGTTCTGCATTGCTCTTTCCTCTATAAATCACTATAACAGAATGCAGAAATTAAGACAATTTCAGTTACAGAAAAGCAACTGTCTTGAGAAATGCTTGTTTCAGTGGCTGCTTTTGAAGTTGTTTCTAGCAGTTTACATAAGCAAATAAAGCACAAGACTATCCTGTTGAAACCCCAGAAGAAATAAGGTAGAATGGGCTGAGGTAAGCCACACTTTTTTTTTTAAATAAAATCAGAAGTGCAACCTAGTTTAATTTGTAATGAGATATGGCGAGGCTATAGAAGATAAGCCTGCCTTTTATTATGTGCTATCAGATAAACAGTAAATGTTGTGACAGTGTAGAATGAATGATGGTATACAGGCAAGATTTTTTTTTAATTATACATTACAAGATGGAGGGGTGAGACAAACCTGCATAACACTAACACAAGCCTTGGCTATCGAATATATATATTATTTGCATCTTATTTGGAGTTACATGATACTAACATGTTTTTCAAACATCATGGATTTGGAATGAAAGTACTGTGTGCTCTTACCCATTCCAACAGAGCTTCCAGAACAGGTTACTGAAATGACATAAAACAGTAGTATGTTAGGTGTCAGGTTGCAAGCCAGAAAACATTTGTAGTGTGTAGAATGTAGTCCATGCTATACAACAGTGCAACCTCATCAGATAGTGGAAGTTTTATAATGGATTAAATTTATGCCCTGGGAAAGGAATTCCAAGAAAATTACTACCACTTTAAACAATTTGTACATAAAATGTGAGCTTAAGAGTGGCTTGTTTATTTGTTTCTTTATTAAAAAAATTGTACACAACAAAATAGAAAACAAACCAATTAAAAATCCTTATTTATTTGCTTTTGTAATCTAACCACTACTAACCTCTCAACTGAAAATTAACTTCTCTGTATTCACTAGGTTATGGGTGATCCAGTTAAGAGGCACCTGTATAGATAAGTATGCCCTGTTCCAAAATGCTCCTGTGCAGTTCCTGTCACAGATGTTGCAAGACAGCACCCATAAAGTTTACTCTGGAGTGAAAACTAGAATAGAAAAGTCCTATTCCATGCCACCTTTACTTGCATAACTTGGGATTATATTTTAACCATCTAGCATGCATGGACAAAAACATGTCATTCAAAGAAATTGAAGTTTTACCTGAATATATTTTTTTAGGACAAAACGTAAGCTTCGGCCCGTTATCAGTAACTGGAGATACTACCACTGTGTAGACATCCCCACAAGGTATCTCCGTGATATCACAGTGGCTTAGACCTGTGCTAGGGGTACAGGTGAAATTGCCTTTTGAGCCATGTAAATCAGTATTGTAGTTGATCGTTTCTTCAGCAGCTCGCCAGTAGACCCTGATACCGTTATTGCCGAGCCTATACAGCTTCACCCCAGAAGGGCAGCAAGCACCTAATAAAATAAGAAACATTAATAAGCAAATTTTGTGAACCCACAATACATTATGAATTCCTAGAGTGCATTTTAAAGCAGATGACATGGTTACCATCACACTAGATACCAGCATTTCAATGAGAAATTATTATTTCACAGAAAGGCAAAATAATTCTTGAACTGAACTAGGGAAGAAAATGTTCTATCCGTCATATCATGGAGCTGGAACTAAGCCACTGTTTTACACATTGGAATACTGTTGCTCTCTCCTGACTATGGAGGCACTAGGGCCACCCCAGAGCACCCAGAATACTTTTGTGGTCTCTCAAATTTAATTATGCAATAGCATAATTAAAACTAAATAATTGGTTCTGGAGCAATGTTATCAAAATTTCTTTATATGGCCACCTGATGGCAGTTACAAGAACAGGGTTTAAATGATATGTGAAAATAATCCAAAGTGCATTCCTTTAAAAGAGAGAACTGCAAGTGTATTAATTATATATCGAATTTCAGCTGCTCTATTTGTATGAGAGGAACACTACACAAAGTAAATTGTATAATGAGTCTTTTTCGTACTAATTGCATTTACAATTTACATACTGGAAGAATATCCTTGATACGTGCAACTGGATGTCAAACCCGTTTCACTGATTGCTTTCAGAGATACTGTATAGTTGGTGCTGCATGTGATGCATCCCAGGAGACAGTAGTTTCGAAGTGTGTGACATTTTGCATGTCCTCTTGGAGACTCCAGTGTTGTTACATATGTCTGTGCACCCATCCCAACAGACCAGCTGATATTTGTTACAGACTGTGTCACTTGAGTTAGTATCAGGTCATTAGGGCAACAAGGAGCTTAAAATGAAGAAAAAATAGAGAATTCAATTCTGTTTTTTACTTGGAAAATGGAAAGTATTTTGGGGACTTGCAACTAAAATAGTACATGATCAAGAACAAAGGAATGAAAATGTGCATAGTTTTCAGGCAAACTTTATTTTGCTCAAAAATACTTGACTATTCTGGCACCCTTCTAATAAACAGAACATCAGTTTAAGATCAATTTGTCTGTAAACATGAGTTATAACCCTGGAATTATGATGACTGTTCACCAAGATACTAAAAATTACTAAAATTTGTCATCAGAATATCAGGGTACATCTGTAGTTTAATTTAACGTAGTCCATCTCTACCCCTTAAGTCATATATCTCGGTCCAGATTTGTCTATGTTAAAAGGCTCTTCCTCTACAACATAAAATGACTGCAGCCAACCTGCTTGTTAAAAATAGATCCTGGTGTACGTTAATCTCTGAACTATGCCTGGGGATTGTCTGGGTAAGTGGTACAGGACAAAACTGCTAGCAAATTAATGGCAGGAATGGTGGGTAGGATGTGCTTTAATCTGGTCTTCACACTGTAACATCGACATCACCTCATTGCCTCTCCTAGTAATATTAAAAGTCAAAATACTGACAAGGAAGTTATGCATTACATTAGTGGATTTTGTTATATATTTTAGTTAGCTGTGCCAGGCGATAATTGGTTGCATTAAGGCTTCTCAGTATGAGGCAGGTACCAAGTGATCCTTCCTTCTCACACACACAAAGACACATGCATGTTTAAGAAGAGAACATCCAGCAATAGATAGTACAATATGCATGCATTTTAATTTAAAAAAAAAGCCCAAAACAGATAAAGAGACATAGAAATATTTTAATATTATGCTGCTAAATATTTTCCATTATATACAATTCCCACATACCTGTCTCCAAAGGGACACTGTAGCTTGGTAAGCTCTGTCCTGCTGGTGATCTTGCTATAGCACTGACAGAGAAAGCAGATCCACAGGGAAGATTAATTAGGGCACAGGAATTTCCAGAGCTTGTGCAGTGCCAAAGTCCAGCCTCTCCTCTGGCAGTGACAATATATGTAGCTTCTTCATTGTTAGATTGCCAGTGCACACTGATTACAGAAAGAGCCTCCTTTGAGATATTTTTAATTTCAGGACTGCAGGGAGCTGAAACATTTCATATTAACAGTATTTCAACAGATTATTTATGCATACTATATACATTACACATGAAAATTAAATTCCAGTTAGAATTGACAAACTACTTTGGAAAAGTATATGATTCTTCATTGTTCACTCCTGGTGATGATTTAGAACTTGTGGTAGAACTGAGGATTTTGTGTACAAAACCATCAATAAATTGTAAATCTGATTTTCAAACACTTGGAGCTATTGGAATATTTCAATCCAAATCTGTTTTCAGGTACCTGCTTACAGTATATTTTTAAAGAATTCCAGTTGGGTTCTTTTTTTAATCTATCAGTTACAATAACTTAGCACTGCAGTAATCCTTCCCATCCGTGAATCACTGCAGTGTCTAACTAATTATTTCTTCTGCTAAAGGAAAATGCAAATGACCGTAATACCTGTTGCCACATACTTCGATGCACACGATGTGTTGCTGCCCCTGGCCTCACTGAAAGAATAAACCGTGATACTATACTGGGTGCCGCACTGCAGAGCCGACAAGGTGCAGGCCGTGGCCGTGTCGTTGCAGAGCACCACGCCGTTCCAGCCCACAGCTCTTGTTCCATACAGTTCAGCGCCTCGGACGGACAGGAGTCCAGGTGACGTGCACAGTGTCGCTCGACACGAACACGGCCCTGAAGTCGCTAGGGCAACAAGGTGCTGCGAACAGACAAGGCAGAGGGGGAAACCTGAATGTGAACCGAACACCAGCATGAAACCGAAGAGCCTTGTTTTGCTTATCTATGTGCTTCATGTCTTAAATCTCCAAAGGTGACTGACATTGTGCAAACAGACTAATTAACCCCAGACTTACTTCTTGAATTAATTCAGTACGCCTCCTTCCAAATCAACAGAGCACATACTGATTTATAGGTAAGACATAAGAATTATGTATATCCTTGATTCAAAATTTCAAAGCATCTACAGGTTAAATAACTCCAGCAACACTCTTCAAAATTTCCCATTGAATTCATTATTTTTTCGTTTTCCAAATATGAAAACTCTCTATGAGGAAGTTTAAGATTTTGGTACACCCTTCCTAAGGCAATATAAAAAATACAGGACTAGAATTCAAATGTTATGCCAGGACTGTATGTTATTCACATGTCCTTGTCTGATGATTGTGAATCATTAAACTATTTTCAAGTTTGTAAGTATGTTGTTGCACTTGACTATGCAAGCCATATTCAACTGTAATATGAAGTGATTCTTTATCTCTGCCAACTTGTGCATGTTTTGCCCAAAAACTGAATAAAAATAGAAGCTTAAGGCATTATCTTCCAATAAGAATGCCCAGTCAGTTCTACCACAAACACAGTTAAAGAATCCAAAATGAATTAGCAAGAATACATTGCTCCTTACCAGTAGTGTAGTTGAATACATCACCTAAAGGACTCTGCCCTGCCTTGTTATATGCAAAGACACTGATGAAATAAGTGAAGCCACAGTCCGACTGGAAATGGCATTGAGTATGTGATGTGTTGCAGTGTACTTCCAAGCCATCATCATTCTTCACAAAAACCACGTAATAATGACCAAAACTGACGCTGGACCATGATACCAACAAGTGGTCCAGTTCATCCTCTTCAATTGATACATTTACTGGTGCACAAGGAACTGAAAAATCATTTAAAAAAAGAAGAAAGAAAGAATTGTAATCAGAGTATTTTTATTGACATTATACTTTTGGGGAATAAAGGACAATCAGGAATATACAGAATTATTCTATTCAACTTGAACAGTTATTCTGTCTTGTTCAAGAAAAAGCAACTTATCTGCCTTTACAGAGGATGCTACTTACATTTAGATGAAAATTGACCATGGTTTTTACAGAACAAAATAGATGCTACCTTCATGTTTTACAGAAAAGAGACCTGCTTAAGGAGCCCCCGTGAACAAAAACAGTGGCACCAGGCAGTACTTCAAAAGGAACTGGTACCATCTGTGCTCACAAATAGTAGTTTGGGATGACAATTGGAATACCATTTGAATAGCAGTTGGCATGCAAAAGCCTTTATGTGAAAACCCTTTATATATTGGCCACTCACTCTCTAAATAGAGCTGTCCTTTGCTCAGGTTTTCTTTTTGGTGGCATCCCAAAATGTCACATTAAACTGCAGACTCCATGGCTTTTGCTTAAATAACATTTACTTTCTTTCTAGTTCAAAAAGTTTATCTTGCTGCTATTAGAATGAATATACATGATTGACCGAAAGCAATGTTGGCTGAGAAGATTACAGCCCACAGCTTAAAAGTTGTCGCTGGCTTAAGGCTCTCTCATACCATTAGATCCACCTCTGAGTTGCTCACATGGGTGATCTCTAACTCATATCAGTGAGAAGTCAAAATGAGGCAGGTTATGTCAAATAATTAAGTAAATAATGTTGTGGCTTTATGGTAGCACATAATAACAAAAAAGGTTTAGGTTTTACTTACATGGGCAGTTCATCTAACAGGTCAGGAAGCAATAACCTCTGACACAGCAGTGGTGCTACGTAGCTGAAACAAGCAACCTTTTGTCCTGACAAAGCTTCTACCTCAGAACGGTCTGTTATGGTATCTTCATTTAGTCCAGTGGTGCTACTTTAGCTGAATGTGATTTTGCTGGCCTCCTTTCTAACCAACAACTAGATTTAGCCTAGAACAGTTTTCAGCCTAGGGCCAGTCCTTAATGCTACCTCATCACAGATTTCTCCCAATCTATTTGTGACAGACCCGACAGTAGGCCAGATCTGTTATTCCTTACATCAGTTTTACACTCAGAAAATTACTTTAGAACAGGTACTTCTGGTAAGAGTAAAATGCAGGCTTATTGGTTCAGCCAACAATATATACACCATCGCAAGTTTTTCTCGCAGAAATATATAGAAAGTTTAGGCTATTACCCCCAAAATAGAAAGGTATATGGCACAGTCCATGCATAAAGTTCAGAAGCAGAAATAACTATTTGAGAACCACTTGTGAATTGTAATGGACTAATTTACATTTGAAATTAAAGCAATACATGTTAGAATGCCATAAGCTGTATTGGGATCAACGACACATACCAGTTTTTAAGCTTATTGCATCAGTAGGTTTACTGAATCCAGCATCATTGTATGCTGTGACAGAAACATAATATTCGGAGCCGCACTGGAGTGATGGCATCATGCAGGAGGCAGAAGACGTGTTACACTTCAGTTTCAAGAGTCCACTGGAGGCTGTCACGCTGTAAGTTAGAGCTCCTTCTGTTGGCATCCAAGAAACAATAGCTCTTAAAGCAGCACTGTTAAAAGCTACTTGAACATCCACTGGCGCATTAGGACCTACGGTATATCAGTTTGGAACATATAAATACAACTTAGCATATGGCCTATAGACATGATCTTTGTCATAACTTGCAAACTAAATACAGTTTTTGTGGTGCAGATCTTACCCTCCTTCATATTAAAGTGACAAGTTTTTAAAAAAATAGTTCTAGTTGCACACCATCACAAGGTTTTCTGTTGAAACACCTTGCCTTATTTGAATATTTGCTTCTCACAGCTAGAAAATCCTCAAATCAGTCTAAGCTTGTGTAATCCTTACCCACGCCTGTCCTAGGTACAACTTTAGTGATAGTTAATGGTATCTTTGCATCCGTAATATTCATTAAACACAGCCATGTCATCTGAACTTTCACGAACTTTGAGATGGGGTAAAAATTATATGCTCTGAAAATCTACACAATGTTTCTTTCAAGAACATAACACAATCACACATACACATAAATACCTCATGGTAAATCGTTTTTGTTTTTTAATGCTGACTTAATTTCAGTAAAGAAAATTTCTTACTTGTTCTTTGGTTATACGTGAAATCATCTCCAGGTATCCCATTGACATTCCAGGCATACGCCTTGATAGTATAGAGAGTTCCTGGATCCAGATTTGTAAATATCAAGGAGGTATTGGTGGTGTTCTCCTTGAGCATTCTGCCCAAACCATCTGATCTCACGAGCGACACAGAGAATCCAGCTGCCATATACACAGCTTTCCAGCTCACTGCAATGGAGTCACAACTTGGAGAACTAACAGACAGAACTGGAGCAGCCAGAACTGTTGAGAAAGAACACCAGTTAAGCTTTTGGTTTCTCAGTAATACTGCTTGAAAGGGCCAAATTTGAAATGAATACACAGAAACAACAATCACTAAACTCTGAGACACAAATTAAGTGACAACAAAAACAGAAAAATAAATTAATGCAAGACTGATAGAATAAACATGGAAACCAATTTCTTGCATCCATTATGATACTATAGGTTTTGTAAAATGGATGTAACTCACGCACAAAGTATGAAAGGTTGAGTGTGTAGAAGAATGAAAATCATCATGAAGATACTGCATTTCTTGTCCTCTAAATTGTCTTATTAATTTATACTTTTAGTTGTTTCCTAAGTTCTTCCATTCCTTCAAGTTATGTCTTTTGTTAAAACAATATTTTATTTTGTTAAAATAACATACATATATTCATATAAATTTTAGTAAAACTCCCTGTTAAACATTTAACTTACAGTACTGTCATTACTTCAGACTCTTGTCCTGGTCATTAAGTCAGATGGCCAAATTCTAGCCCTCAAAAACTGAACGGAGAATGTGATCAATACAATTTAAAAACCAAGATTATAGTAATTCAGTACTGGTACATGCCTGGGCAATACTGTTTGTTTTCTGTCCAGATTTAAAAAAAAAAAAAAAAAAAAAA
>Ga0065711_1045186_pt1 | contig 13635 bp, 11 predicted proteins | sample Hoacrofraction12_FD_59098 | JGI IMG/M metagenome (GOLD analysis project Ga0065711, IMG submission 59098) | Hoatzin crop microbial communities from Cojedes, Venezuela - Epithelial fraction 12 v2 (version 2) | ecosystem: Host-associated > Birds > Digestive system > Esophagus > Crop | place... | reverse complement strand
AGTTAAGCTTACAGTTAACCTTGTAGAGAGCCAGTCATTGTTACCGTTGTCTCATACCTTTAGGGCCAGGAGGAGGATTCCCTTTTACAGTCTCTCTCACAAAGGTTTTGTATGTTCAGAAATAGGATGATAGTATTGCTTTCGATGTACCAGCACGCGTGTGGAGTGGCTGACTGTCAGCAGCGGTCCTGCATATTGTTTGATGTGGGCAATAGTGTGGATGATGAAGCTGGGGACTGGAAGTAAGGAAAAAGACACCCCACCCCCCCAAAAAAAAATTGGTTGAATAACAATGAAATAACGAGAGAGTGGAAAATTAGATGATGTCTGTTCCAGCTGGAGTTTGTCTCCATATGTAAAAAGCCAGTTGGTGTGCGAACACCTTGAATGATGCTGATGCTGCAGCAATGTGCAAAGTCCTTGAGTTGAGAGGAGTCTGTTAAAAAAACCAACCAAAAAAGTCAAAAATAATAAAAAAAGGTAGCAAGAATTTCTACTTGCCCCAACGGTTCTGCTGTGTTCAGAGCACTTTTTGTCTCTGGAGTAGGACATATGATTTATTTTAGCATATCTTTGAAAAGTAAGAGTTTGCTACATGCTTTTCTTTTTTAAAGGAAGAAAGAAGCAAAAAGGATAAATAATGTAGGACAGAAAAATACTATCACCACTTTTTAAGAATACATTTGTCTCCCCACCTTTACCAGTGGTAAAAGGCTTGTAAGTTCAAAGACACCTTTATCTTCCTTTGTAGTGGGTTGTTTTGGGATTAGGCGGTTCTGTGGTTGAAGTGGAACACCAGCACCCCAACCCCTGGGTCTGCTGTAGCTCGTCGCTTTCATCCTTAACCCTGCAAGTCCATTTCACTTGTTTTCCGAATGACTACGTGAGTGTCTGCATCAAAGCCAGAACTGTGTATGAAAGCACTACGTGTCACCTCAACCAAACGAGGTAAGGTAGGAAGTCAAACTCCCTGTCTAGTCTGACAGATAATACCAGCTTCCAAGACTAAAACCTGTCATTCCTGTTTTCCCACTGAGAAGAATCATTGTCCAATTATCAGCTATATTGTTTTTCTCATCTTTTTAATTTAAAGCTCTACCAGGCATCATTAGTGGGGGCGGAAAATGACAAAATGGAGCCGGGTACATCACACTAATGCTGCAGAAATGACACCCTTGTTTATTCTCATCTTTTGTAGATCATTGGGTAGCATTATTCTGGAAAATCCTGCTCTCTAGGCACATAGCAGATATCGATGCCTGTCCTGCCTGCCTTTCTGGCTCCCTGACAGCTGAGCTCTGAAGGGACAGTGACACTTTACAGCTGGAGCACAGGCCAGCCAAATGCACAAGCTGTGTGTAATATACACAAAATATGGAAGTAATGAGTTCCTGAGACATTAATAAGAGGAATCAGCCATGTGCAGTTTTACAGTAGAAATAGGGTGAAATGATTTCTCAGGCTGGCTACTGAGATGTTTCAATACCCAGGTATATTGCTGGGCTCTTTATAGTATTTTGCTTTCAAAATAAGTTGCTGAGTGAAGGGGCGATGATGCACTAGAAACTACTGGGTGGTTCCGTACGCAGTTGTATTGTCCTAGAAATGCGATGGATACTTGGATGGGCTGTGATTCATCTGTTTTCAGAACATTTTGACTCCAGTTAGCTTTCTTCAGTGTTTTGAAGAATAAGAATTTCTTACCTAAGTATGGCAAGAGTTAACCCAAAATGTATTTGGCCCCAAAACTGGGAACAATGAAATGAAGAGTGGAATTGGATGGCAAAGTTTAACTTGTCAGACAAATGGTGCTGCATTCTTTCAGTAACATGGTGTAACTCTCTCTTTTGTTTCTAACGACTGTTTTAAGTAGGATTGTTTGATAGAACTAGACGCTTCTTTCTTTCATCTTTGTGATGTTCAGTATGATGAGGGGAAGGTGATTCTTGGGATTCAAATTTCACTTCTGTGGTATCAATTCTTAAGTTAATTGGAATTTCATTTTTATATTCTAAAGAAACCTCACATTGCAGCGGGTAGTTTGTCCCTTAACAGCAAATTAGTTTGTCTTACCTAGGTATTCAGTGCCCCTGAAAGAAATTAAATCTTTCTTAATGTGAATCAGCTTTCCTAACAAGTCATGCATATCACTAGGCAAAATAAGATGAATAAACCCACTTTATCCTGTGAAAATATTGGTCCTGTTAGAGTTGTGAAGTTTTTCAAGCAAAAGACATACTGTAGAAGACGCTTTGTTCGTAGTAGCTGAACAAGGCTTAAAGTTTCACAGGTCCTACAAGCACTGTCGCTCAAAACCTACCTGGCGAGTGCTCCGATGTCAGGATCTGGTAACCTCACATTCACTTGATCAGGTAGAAGTTGTGTGGAGGCAATGAGCAAGCCTAATAAATGAAATGGCTGTGGACCTCATCTACTGAGTTTCCACATCCTTCACAGCCAAAATTTGTGTCCTTTTACAGCCAGGACTCGCAAGTGTGTCTTAGGATCCCTAATTTGTAGCTGAGGACTCCTATTAATAATTTCTAGCCGGTTTCAGCTGTTTAAGTCGCCTGGAGAGTTTCTCATCTTGGTTATGCCTGGAGTGTGCTGGCAAGTTTGTAAATTGTCTCTTCTTTCCTTACTTGGGGATGTCATCTATGGTGGCAAGCGCTCTCCCTCTCTGCTGTGTTACCATCCAGGCAGGGCCTGGATCTAAAGTGCACAGCAGCAGAAAGATTTCAGAGTGAGGTGCCAGAACTGTACCCCACTGCCTGCTTTAGGTGACTCTGGCATTTGTTGTACCCAGTCTGGCCACAGGTCGAGTACCTACATATCAATTTAGAGTTTAGACAAATACAGTGCAGTTCATTTCACTCGCATCTCATTTTAACGAGAATTTGCCTCTAGTGTTTCATTAAAGAGGAAGGAAAACCTGCCTTTCATATGGTTTCCTAGCTAATTGCTGGTTATAGAAGAATTACATAATGTGATCACAAAACATGCCTCTAATAGTGGTCTTTTTCACAGTGATGGACTTTGATATGAAAAAGGGCTTTCAGTCTTTGGTAGATGATGTACAAATTTAGATGCTGTGCATTTAACACTGCATATATGGCTTAGCCTACTTCAAAAAAACCCAATTAAGTTCTGCATTCCTAACTTACAAATACTTTGCTTTCTGTCCTTCTGTTCAGGAACCCTGGGATGCACAACACATTCCAGCGCTGTTCTCTGCATTCTGTGGTCTGCTAGTTGCACTTTCTTATCACCTCAGCAGACAAAGCAGTGATCCATCTGTACTGATGTAAGTTGCCTGCAAGCATTATTTATTGATTATTCTGTACAGCACACAACCAGAGCGGTGCCTGGCGTTCAGAACCGCAGGGATTGTCTCTCGAAAGTACTGTGGTGAGGTGGAAATTCCTCGCCGTGTCTGCCTGGTTAGTCTCGGCTCTGTAAATAAATGAAGTGCTGCCGTCAGAGTGCTGGTAAGGCCGGTGCTCTTTAAACAGCACTACCCCAATTCTCTGAAGCAGATTTCGCCCTCCAGGAAATCGTGTGCTTGCCGTGTTGGAGCAAAACATTTTAGCTGAGGGGGGGGGTCTCGGGCTACTGCAGTTGCAGAGTGTGCATTGAGTAGCACTGTGGCAAGGAGAAAGGATATTTGCTGTGCTGGGAAGATGGCTCAATTCCAGCTCTTGCTGAGGGTTACTGTCAGTAGGCTACACCTCTCTGTTTGAGGTTAACGCCTTCCTTTTCTGCTCTGACACGGTCTGCTAGAGGTAGCTGAGGAAATGTATTAACAGCTGACATTGAGAACAGGGGAGATCCAGGGCAGAAGTCCCAACGTTGTGGTCTGCAGGTTGAGGTGACGTGAAAGAGGCTCATAGATCCTTAGCTCAGGGGTGACAAATATGTTTTCCTGTGGCTGTCATGGGGGCTGTGGTGGTCCACAAGCAGCTGGGCATCTGCATATATAGTTGTGGGATTGAGCAAGCAAGTGGGTTTTGTGCAGCTGCTATCACCATGCCATCTGGGATTCTGCTTGACAGTCTGATCCTAGAACAGTGCAGAGGGCCTGTGAGGAGACCCACAGGTTCTCTCCTTTGATTCATGACGTGTGTTGTGTGTGTCTTCAGGCAAGGCTCTTCAGCATGTGAAGGTTGTAGTAGGTGTATGGTAAGTCAGGGTGGTTGGACACACAATTCTGTAATGCAGGAGGGAGAAGGAGCAAGTGGAGGGCTCTGTAGGCCATTCAAGATTATAACTGAGGAGAGAAACTTGGGAAAAGGAGAATTCCAGTGAGGAAGGAAAGGGTATAGGGCACTAGTAGAAAATTGACATCCCAGTAAATCTTACTGAAGAGTTGAGAAATTCCTTCTTTACCATCCAGAAGATTCAGGGAATCCGATACTTAGACATTACTAGGTTCTTCTGTGGCAAAGCAACAAGAGCTGCTTGTATCTATTGCCATTAACTTTATCCAAAGCCTACTATGTCTGGCACTGATGTCAATTAGACCTGGATCAAGCTTTGTGTTAGGTGGCGTGTAGTTCATTGACTGTTGCAGTATGGAACTGGGCTATGGGAGGAAGTGAAGCTGTGTTCTGTATTAGGGAGATTTGTTTAGTCTTGGAGTAAAATATACACAGTAAATTGCGAATCAGCATGGAAGTGTGAGCTCTTTCAGTTTTGAAGCAATTTAAATGTATTCTTCTCTCCCACTCCCCAGGAAGGACACACTAGTTCGTTAACTTCTTTAATAAAACAGAAGCTTTTCTTTCCTTAAGAATTTTGTTAGAAGGAAGTAATCTTAAACCATTAAATTAATTTTAACTTTTAAATCTAGCTACTGATTTCGTAACATTCTTAATCAAATCTTCAGCAGCTGAAATGATTGTTAAATATCTTAATCTTAAGAATATGTGTACAATAACATCAAATGTTTATTGTGCCATCATGATAAATTTGTATAATCTTTAAAAAAAGAGGTTTAAGGTTTGTTTTAAACAGCTCTGAACTTAATTAAAAGAAGTTAAGGAGACTGGAAACAGTGTTGAAGGGATAGCCTATGGCATAAACTTCAAGATGGAGGAGGAGGTAGCAGACAAATCTTGAACTGAGAATTAGTATACAACTTATACAGAAGTAGCCTCTTTGGCCTTGTTAATGTGGGTCTAAACAGCTCCCATATTGATGTTAGCTTAGCTGAAACATTAATAAAGGGCCTGAATGAACAGTGCCCTCTCTGCTAGTCCCCTAAATGACTGAGTCGCATTGATCGGACTGCTGAGACTCCGTAACATTTTGACAAGTAAGTTCGACCCTGATCACAGGTAGAGCTGGTTTGTGTCAGTCTCCAGCTATACAGAGATAAGACAGCTACTGCATACGTGAAGAAGGAAATCTGAGGCTGTTCCTCCTCCCCTGCCTCCCAGGAATATTCATATCTGTTAGACATGTTCAGAAGCAGCCTAACAAGGTGTTTTGTGTTTTTTTTTTTAAACAGGTCCCTTGTTCAATGCAAATATGTCCCTCACTTTCTGCGTCAACAATTTGAAGATTCATCAGCAGATCCGCTCCCAGAAAAGATGAGAGAATCAGTGGTAAGACCTTTTCTTTCATTATTTTCTGTTCAAAGCTTTCTCCCATCCTTTTTCCCCCCTGAGGAACATTTTGAATATTCTTATTTAGTAACTTCAAATATTAAATTATGAAAAGCACAGAAAATGGGAGTATATATATCCTGTTCCTTTAAATCCGCAGATGGAAGCTGAGGGAATTTCTTCTAGAGCTTCTTTCCAGTGAGGCCAGAAGGGAGAAGGGGGATATTGCAATTCTCCTTTCTGCAGGATTCCTTTGAAGAACTCTGTAACATTGATTCCTTGATATAGTTGATGGGAAACGCGCTCTTAGAGCTTAGGGAATGGGGCATCTTATCCTGGTACTCGGCTAGTGTAGGTTCTGTGCATGGAGTTAAGTTACAGCCTGGCAACCTGGTGTGTACAGAGTAGGCTGGATTGTTCAGCGAGCGTTCAAAAAGGTGAGCAGTCCTGCCAAGCTCCCTGTCTACATTGGAGGGGGACAGGATTTGGCCTAGAGAACTAAGTGTGTTTAAAACAGCCCTTATTCATTCTGTTTCTAGGGCTAGAAGTTGACCTGGTTTTCAGAAATGCTTTTTTCTGTGCCAGGAAGTTCTCTTGACTGTATGTCCTCCACCCCAGCTGAGCCAGGTGGAGCACAGACCAGACTTGGCACCTAGAGACGGAAGAAGCGTGTGAAACTTGACAAGTATGAGAGAGGGAGGTACACGCCTGGTGCCAAGTGTTGCCATCTCATCCTCTCTTCTTTGCTTGGCAGGCTGTTTGTTTCCTACTGTCTGGCACGTAGCTCCAAGTTTGTGTCAGCTTATTTCCCACTTCAGCTTAAACATCCAAAGTGACCCATCTTCCTTTTTGTGCCTTCTGATATAAAAAAAGCTTGCTAACTGTTACCCAGGGGAGGCTGACTCTTACAGAGAGTTTATGTGGGAAAATAGTCATGTTGCCAGAAGTATTAAGGGGTGTTTGACATTTCTTGGGGTCATGGACTGTCCTGCTTCCCAGCTGTCAGACAGCCCTTCCTCCTCACCGCGCCCCTAACGCCTGCATCTAAGCATTTGCACTCTAGGCAATTATTCCGAAATTCCTGAACGCTTGCAGAAGCAAGGAGTGTTTAGAGTGCCTGGAAGACAGACTGCCTTTTTTAGACCTTTAGACATGACCTGAGAGTCCATAGTGCCTACTGGTACAGGCTGCTAGTGCGGTAGCTGGCCTGGCCTCCAGACGTCCCTTCAAAGGGACGCATCGCTCCTGGATGTCTTGAATCATTTGTTGGGCCTTTTCTAAGGTGCTACACAGCCTACATTTGGCACAGGAGTAGATCCCACGCTGCCAGTGTTTTCTACTTTTCTTTGCTAAGCTGCTGCTTAGATTGTTATTTTCTACCATGTATAATGTTATTTTAAACTGATTGCTCTAGTAAGGCCCACATATTATTGATATGTCTGTTTCTTGTTGCTTGTATTAAACTACAGTTTCTTGCAAACTAAACTGTTTGCGGCAGGGTCACACTGCAATATGAGTGTCCAGCTACTAACAGAGTAAAAAATAAAGTATTCATGTTAAAGTTTTGCTATATTCTGTGGTATCTCTGGTGTGTAGGCTGTTGCTGTAGTTCATTATCAGCCCGTTCTTGTACATGGGCACTGTATGACAGATGTAACGGAAAGCTGCTTGTTGCCCCCCGTACTTGTATCCCACTTGTATCTTTTGTGGATAGTGTCCTTGCTGGAGCAGTGCAGAGCCTGGTCTCATCCATTCTGCAGACGGAGCCTTGCCAGGGGACCGAAGCAGTTACTGCGGCTGTCCACTGAACTGCTTTCATTTCACAGTGCAGAGGGAAACCTTGAGCAAGTCTTCAGTATATTGAAAAGAAAAAAAAAACCAAAAGAATAAATTCGCATCTAAGATCGTGGCTGTGTTTTCAAAGTGGAGTCATGCTGCAGACTCTTGACCTATTTTTGTGTCAGTATTGTGGACAGGGATCTGATGCCTTATACTAACACGGTTACCATGGGGTTCGACAGAACTTGGGCCCTTGAGCGAGCTGGGCAGAGGGTGCAGAAGCGCAGGCAGGGCTGCGGTGGGACTGGCCCGACATAGGACTTCAGTTCTGCTCTTCACCCCGTCTCGTTCCTGTCATGTTTTGACAGTGGGTTTTTTTGCATTTAATGAAGTGGGATTCCTGGCACCTTTTGCTTTCCAGGATGTACCTGGTTTGGGGGTTTGGCACTTTTCTGCTGTGTACCTTTGATTCTCTGTGCTGCTGCTGCTTTTAGGCACAGGCTGTTTTCCTTCAGTGTTGCTGGAGCTTGCTCCTTCTTTGCCCTCATTTTTTTTCTCTGTCCGGGCTTACCTCAGGCTGGATAAAAACTGTGTGTATAAAAACAAATGTGTTTGCTTACAATGTCAATTAGCAGTGCTAATTCTACCACACTGGGAGATCCCTTGAAGAAGGAGAAGGCAATTTCTGATTAATGCAGGCGCTTTGTCTAACCCCTGTGTTGTCTGGTACCTCTGTCTCAATTAAACACTAACCAGTTTGCCAGGAGACTCCCACTGCTGTTTCACAGTGCAGTGCTAGTAGAGCGAGTAGGGAAGAATTGAGGCAGGAGAAAATGCATGCTCCATAAGTTTGAGGAGCCCAATCAAGCCGCAGTCTCTGCTGACGTGCTTCAGCAACAGCACTCGTCTTTGGGATGTGGGGCTCAGCTGACTCTTAAAAGCCAATTTTAAATAGCTTCCGGAACTTCTGCAAAGGGAGCTTCAAACAGTGCAGAAACCAGCTGAAACAATATGTCAGTATTTGAAGGAGATTTCATGGTGGTAGTTCATTTTTTTTCCTCTTTGAGTGCTCCTCTGCAATGAGATTATTCCAAACCACCCATCAGTGGCAAGAGATGGCAGGATGCAATGCAACAGCCAGCCTTGCCCTGGTCTACATGCAAACATACGGTCTACATAGCATGCCAGTTTTTAATCAGAAATCCAGAGGCATACAGAACCAACTCACTTCCTCAAGGAGCTGAGAGCAAACAAGGTTAATACTGAAAATTAATGTGTTGTGTTCTGTAGTGGCTTTGCATTGATGTTAGGAATAATAAATACAGCATCTCTAACGTTCAGTTACATGACCTTTACTGTTTTCCTTTGCTTGAATAACTGTGTAAGAATTGCCAGCTTTGGAAGCCTGAATTATAAAGCAGCTGTGATGAATAATTGACCATTCAACTTTGAGAATGGAGCTTCCTACCATTATAATTAATTTCTGTAGGCATCCACATGGCTGATTACTAGATTAACCAGTGGCCTGAGGGTGCTAATGTGTTACATTCAAACTCAGCCTCCTTCCTGGCCTTCAATACAAACATTTAGATAGCTAGTAAAAGGATTTGTACAAAGCTCCAAAAGAATAATTTAAAATAATAATAAAAAAGTGCCACTAGAGTATATTCTGCTTGTAAAATCTCCGAGGCATCAAATGTAGCAATGTTGGCTTGGGGTTTCTTTTTTTCCTTGGGTGTAAAATGGAGAAAAAAGAACGCCTGCTTTCAGCCCAAACCATAACAGTGATTATCTCTCACTGCAGAGATTTTAGCTGTGATCAGAACTTCACTTTTCCACATTGGACCAATTGCAGTGAAGGACTCGAGCATCACATCACAGGGCTATTCAATATTCAGTTCATAAGTGCCTGGCCTTGGGAATGGAATCCAAAATCCTGCTTTAGACAGCTGGGTCTAAAGGCAGGACGAGAGGACAGAGTTGGCCCAAGGTAGGCACGTGCTTTGCAGTAGCCAGCTGCCTTCAGCAGGAAGGGTGGAAGCCGCAGAGCCACTGGCAGCAGGCTGGGTGGATGCCCAGGGCTTCTCCTGGAAGGTAGCTCTGAATCCGCGCCAGCCAGAGAGAGAGCTGCCCGGGGTCAGCTCATTCCTGGGAGGCCCTGACTGCTGTGCCATGACATGAAACAAAAATGACTCCTGCCTCGCTTTGTTTTAGAAAGAAAAGGAACTCAAAATTTTGTGAGAAGTTTGAATGTGTCTGCCACATCAAGAAGGAGCTCCTGTGGGGACCGTTGTGCAAGTCAGCAGCTGAGGAGTACATTTACATCTTGAAGCTGTTCTGTGCAAGGGCAAAAGGGCAAGCCTGGGTGTCTGTGAAACCGTAGACACTTTACATGTTGCCGGAGTTGGAATGCAATTGTCAAATTCAGGTTCAAATACCTGGATAGTAAGCATTGCTTTGAAAGCACAAGCCTTGTCCTGTATGGGATTGTTAATATGTGTCACATGCACTGAGAGCACCCCAAAGGCCGCACCTCGAGTGCTGTGTTCAGTTCTGGGCCACTCGCTACAAGAAGAACATGGAGGGGCTGGAGCGTGTCCAGAGAAGGGCAGCGAGGCTGGGGAGGGGTCTGGAGAACAAGTCTGCTGAGGAGGGGCTGAGGGAGCTGGGGCTGTTCAGTCTGGAGAAGAGGAGGCTGAGGGGAGACCTTATCACTCTCTACAGCTCCCTGAAAGGAGGTTGTGGTGAGGTGGGGGGTTGGTCTCTTCTCCCAAGTAACTAGCAATAGGAAGAGAGGCAATGGTCTCAGGTTGCATCAGGGGAGGTTTAGGTTGGATATTAGGAAAAATGTCTTTACTGCAAGAGTGGCCAGGCATTGGACCAGGCTGCCCAGGGCAGTGGTGGAGTCCCCATCCCTGGAGGGGTTCAAAAAACGTGTGGATGTGGCACTTCGGGACATGGTTTAGCAGGCATGGTGGTGTTGGGTTGACAGTTGGACTTGATGATCTTAGAGGTCTTTTCCAACCTTAGTGATTCCATGATTCTGTGAAAACACACATTTACAAACTTGGATGGGAAAGGTAGGAAACACCAGTCCTGCACAAGGTGATCTGTGTAATACAGTTTGTCCACTTTGGAGACCTCACCTGTGTACAGGAAGGAAAGTTAGGATCCCTCTCCCCCCTGTCAAATGTCTGTTATTATCACCTCTTCTGATTTTACAGCTAAATTCTTTATATTTTATGTTTTTCTTAAAATGGCAGCTTCTTCAGTCACCTGATTATGAGAGAAATAACTCATTTCAATAGTGTTCCCTGCTGGTTGTGCAGAAGAACTTGCAAATATGATTGGAGTGTGTTTGTTGTGCTTATAAGCTTGTTTTAGATTATCGAGTAGTTGGATTCAGCTGCGCAGAAAATGATACTTGATTAAGACTTTTCATAATATATATTCACAGAAGGGCTGAAATCATGCCATATAAATCTGGCACTACTAAACTTTCTCGGATGCTGAATTTTACAAGCTAAATATTGCTGCTTTACATAGATTTTGTATGCAGTATCTTTAAAAAAATTTGGAAAATTTGAAAAAAAATTATTTCTGTGACGTACATTGGTAATAATTCTTTTATCCGTCTTTACCAGGGTTTTGACCATGAATTTTCAGTATGGTCCACTGGGTATTCAACTAAAACTACTTGAGTTAGAGATTGATACATGACTTGCTGGTGAGAGAAGGTCCGAACCGAGCGGAGGGGACCTGTGGGGACAGGCAGGGGTCAGAGGTTTGTTCAGGGAAGAGAAGGCCTTTTCTATATGGTCCTTCATGTTGTGGTCCTCCTGTTGTGTATGATGGCCAAGGAGCAAGGCCAGCAGGGCTATGTTTTGAAAAGATGGTCAGGAAGAATTAGGAAGACCTGACTCTGCCCTTACACCTTCCCAGCCGTAGTCCCTGTGGAGCCCAGGGCGATCTGGAGAGGGCCCATCTCTCGGAGGGGAGGGAGGGCTGTTCTTCTGGAGGTGCGTGCTCCTGAGCAGCCTGGGAAAGGGAAGGACGGTGGTGATCGCTGGAGAATTCAGCTAAACTGGGTTGGAGTTTCCCGGGACAAAGCAAAAGTACTTTATGAGCCTGGAGGCTTTTTAGTCCTGCTGAATTTCAAAGGCCTGCTGCGGTAAGGGGAAGTGCTGATGCTCGTGACCTTTTACTGAGAAGCATCTTTCATAACAGGGAGTGATAGGCAGCCTAAATATAGTGGTTGCTACCAGCTTCCCCTGTAATTCACAGCCCTTCTGTTCGCTTGTTCTGCTTGCTTTCTTTTTACCTCCCTTATTCGTAGGTTTGCTATCCCGTTGTTATTTTAGTTTTCTTCCTTTTTGTCTGATGAGATACGTGAAGGCTACCTAGATTGCAGCGCCAGGAAACTGGACGAGCTTCTGACAAAAGCCTTGCACTTCACATGAAGTTTCTGGATGTCTTTGAATAAAAGCAGAAGTCAGTTTCTAAACTGAGAGCTACAAATAGCTACTCATTTGATAATTTAGCGGTAGGATTGAGTGCTGAACTTAAATGCCCCTCTTATATATCTAGGGCAAGGTTTTCATTTACTCACAAAAATGTTTGGGTGACCTCTGAAGTACAATTCCGAAGATCTCTCAGCTTGCAAGCTATCTTGTTTATTTGTTTACTGAGGATGACATTTTAATCACAAGAAAAACGGGCTGGCAAGGCAGTGATATTTTCCAATCTTTAGAAGCAAAATTACTCCCGCCCTAGTTATAGATCTTTACATAGAGGCGGACATGTCCTTTCGTTATCATTCAGGGACACTAGAAAAAGGCCTAGTCTGAAATCCATAAAATCTTGTCAAAATTTGGCTTCTGATACAGACAATCAGAGAATGGGACGTGTCACTTGAGAACATTATAAATGTATTAACTTTGTGTCTCTGAAAACATTACAGAAAAGCGTGAGTCATTTCAGTAATGCAAGAGAAAGCGAATCTGAAGAAATCTTAATGCTCCCAAATAGGAAACGGAACCAGAATTTTGATTCCCCAAAATAAAATGTCATAATGTAAGAGTTATATTCCTTAAGCAGAATCAGACTCGTTATGAAAATGTATTGCTTTCATTTCTCCAACCTTAAAACTACGTTATTTAAAAATATAATTTAAAATTAGGCATGATGAATTTTAATGTGATTACTGTGACAAACCTAGAGTGTGAAGAAATAATTTCTCAAAGCAGAGTGCAGAAAATACTTTTGTATCAGGGAGTGCTGATTATCCTTATCACAATGCAGGCTGCGAGTAATTGAGAACACAGTTGTTTACTTTGGTTAAAAAAGTATTGGCTTGCTAATTTTGTATAAAATAATTATATTCACAGAAAGAAATCTTGAAATCGGATCTCATTGTCTGCACAGCGGCTGCTGTTCTGTCATTTGCTGTCAGTGCCAGTACGGTGTTTCTATCATTAAGGGTGTGTATCTATCCTTTTATTTGTTTTTTGGGTTTTTTTTTTTTCCCTAAGGTAAATTTTCTCCTAAGGTTATTATTTCTTTTATACAAAATCACAGGGTGCTTTAACTTTTGTGATTGTGCAAAGAGGAGTTATTGAAAATGTATTCACTGGTCATGGTAACATTTTTTTTAATTTGTAAGGTACTTAGTGTATGGATATTTTTATTAATTTCCGTGTTACTTGTTTGATGTCCCTTTCCTTAAACATCTGCATATCCACAACTCTCTTATGATGTGGAACCCGGGGGACAGTGAATAAGCCTGAGTACTTGCCTTTTTTCCTCCAGTTAGGGAGGAAAAATTTGGTTAGTTGTGTGTGGAAAGTACATATTTCAAAATCCATATCCACCCGTGGAGTCAGAGAGTTTGAACATAGGAATCAAAATTAATTGCACAAAAATGCAATTGTAGCAACTGTTTAAAAAAAAAAGTTTTATATAAAAATGTTGTTTGCAAATTATAACCACATTTTGTTTTTTCTCTTTTGGCCCAGCCATTTCTCAGCATTGTCCTGTTTGCTTTAGCATGGACTGTGGGATTTGTAACACATTACGTACTCCCTCAGCTTCGCAAGCATCACCCCTGGCTGTGGATCTCCCACCCCATACTTAAAAGCAAAGAGCACCAGCAACGGGAAGTGAGAGGTTTGTAGTAAAATTTACTTTTCTAAACTGTGGGTGCAGTGATTTGCAGCTTGTCTTGGTTTAAAAAAAAAAAAAAAAAAAGTCA
>Ga0065711_1045184_pt1 | contig 13636 bp, 13 predicted proteins | sample Hoacrofraction12_FD_59098 | JGI IMG/M metagenome (GOLD analysis project Ga0065711, IMG submission 59098) | Hoatzin crop microbial communities from Cojedes, Venezuela - Epithelial fraction 12 v2 (version 2) | ecosystem: Host-associated > Birds > Digestive system > Esophagus > Crop | place... | reverse complement strand
CTCCCTGTAGAATCGCCTGGAAAATGCTCTTTTAGTGCCCAAAAACGCGCCGGTTAGGAGGAAAACCGGAGCCCAGGGGACTGCCCTGCCAGAGGGACGGTCCCTCCCGTGCCAAGGGGTGGCCGCGATGCTCGACGGGCTTAGGTTTATGGGTTTAAGGTGAATAAATTTTATTTATAAGGATATATCTGGGATATGTTGCAATGGGAATGGTTTCTTTAGCAGCTTGTCTTGGACCGTTTTCCTTGAGGGATGTCGAAGGTAGCCAGGAGGAGCGCTTAGCCCGTGTCGCATTGTGGGTGATCGGGATAATTTTAGGACAAACAATCGTCTCATCTTCAGAAAATACCAGGTTTTGTGGTGTTAATGGTGGTGGTAGCAGCAGTTTTGAGTCTGTTTTGTGTCGGTAGTTGTGAGGCACTGGGGGTTGGCGGAGTCGGGGCTATTCCATCACCCCACACCGCGGAGCTGGGGATGCAGTTGGGTGCACAGACCTCGGTCCCGTGGCAACCACCACCTTTGGAAAGCATTTCAATCTCTTAGGCATCCCGCAGAGGTGAAAAAAAATGGCTTTTAAGACAGCGAAGCACGTTTCCCAAAACAGATCATTTTTAAAGTCAGACCTCGTTGCCTTAAAACCACAAACAAACAAATGCGGATCGTAAAGAGGAGCAAAAGGATGACGAGGCGCCCACTCTGAGCCCCTGTAATTGAGATGGCTTGGGCTAATTTGTTTGATTTCTCAGCTTTCTCTGCTGGGCTGTAACTCGGAGCTGCTTCTTGCTGCTTCCCTGGTGGCGGGGCTCGGCGCAGGGGTAGGGGTGGAGAGTCCAAAGCAGGGAATTATAAAACAGAAGGAAAAATAGGCAGCGTAAGGAAGAGCGGCAGCAGGCAGAGAGCAACATAACCTCTCCATCGTCAGCATTTCGGTCTCTCTCCCCCCCCAGTGTCTCTTTTCAGGTGGGTCCATGGAGTCTGTTCAATCGACCCCAGGCCCAGCATCCCGGGTTTGAAGCTTCCATCTCAGTTTGAACTTCCAGGTTGAATTTTCCCACTGCAGTGGGCCTTTGTTTTCGGATTAGCTCGGTCTATCTCCCGTGTCTATCCGGAGCTGCCGTACAACCGCCTGCAGCACTTGATGGTCCTTCAGATACTCCCTGGCAATTGAGCCTAATAGGTTCCAACGATGATGATCATTTTTAACCCAAGACTAAAGCCCCTAAAGATCCTTTAGAGGCAGGAAAGTTCCTTTCCTGTTTTTTCGCAGACGCCGTGAGTATTAGTAACAAATAACGTGATTGCTCGGTGTCGCCGTTAACGCTCCTCGGTGCAGATGGGGAAGAAAAAACCAACGATAATGGGATGAAATGGTTTAGAGTGGGGTTTTAGGCGGACGTTAATGCATTAGGGATCCAACTCCTAGGGGAGCTAATGGAAGCGCTGCTATGATTAGAAGCGTCTCTGCAGACAAATAAGACAGGGCTGGTAATGGAGCGAGGCGGCGCGGGCAGGCAGCGGGCAACAGGGGAGCTGATCTTGGCAGGAGATGCCTCTCCTGATATCTCTTGGGCGTCTCCTTTGCCATCTCCCTGTCTGCAGAGGCGCGGTTATCTCACCTCCACGTCTTCTCCTCCCGTCAGCCCGTTGGGGTGTCCCTGCCTGCCCTCCCAGGCAGAGTGTTGGGGCTGTAGGGTTACGGTGTGTTCGGAGACGCACACGGAGAGCATGCAGGGTAGGGAATGGGCTGATGGAGGATGGTTTTTTGGCCAAAGCACCTCAGGCGCTGTTGGTCTGCAGGTCTGGGTCTCCCACAGTCCGAGACTCAGCACAAGGAGCTCCAAATCATCTCGAGAGGTTGGAAACAGCTTCGTTATTTCCAGGTACACGCCTCAGTGGCATTCCCCAGCTCAGCCTGAGCTCAGCCTTTTTTTATTTTTCTTTAGCAAGCCGAGACATTTCTGTTCTTCACTGAGTCAGCCTTTCCCCCGGGACCGTCCGTGTCACCCGCAGACGCTCGGAGAGCCAGGCAGCAGGTCCCCCGGCGAGCAAGCCAGCCCTGGTGTGTCTGAACTCCCTGATTTGCAGAGGTCGAAGGGCAGAGTTAATTGTGGGAGTGATGGCTGCGACCTCTCTCCAGTGGCGAACTTTACACTGTAATTTCCAAGCTGGGGAGACTGGAAGTGATGCCCTGACCGAGCCATTATCGAGGCACTAATAAAACCTTTACAAAATGAAACTCGGTAAGGCAGGTGAGACCTTTGGAAACCCCAGAGGGCCCAGGGTTTGGCTGGAAAGAGATTACCTGTGGCTGCCAGGGCAGGGGGAGAGGAGGAGGTGCAAGCCTAGTCATGCTCTTCGCCATCCTCCCTGCTGCTCTGGACGCCGTTCCGGGCGGTTGGGCGCGTTGGCTGTAAACCAAGAAGAAACCAGCTCCTCTGGGAGGTGATAAGAGCAAATGAAACAGTAAATCATTAAGCTGGCGCGGCGCGCCGTGGTGTAATAAACAGGGGACAAAGGGCATTAATTACAAGCCAGCTGAGGTGTGGGTGTGTTATCAAAGGTGTAGGTGAGATGGCGAGGGAACGGGGCAAAGTCACGCTTTGCAGGGATGCCCCTTGTCGCTGCCGGCCCCAACATCAGCTAGACCTTCAGCTATTTCTTTTCACCAGTGCGGGCAAAGTCCTGCTGCTTTGGGAGCTGCGTGGGTAAACAAGACTTCCTTGCTCCAGGGCACTCACTGTGGAAAACATGTTTGGTTTTTGTTGGGTTTTTTCACCCTGTGCTCACCTTTTGCATGTTTTTGGAGGAGGAGGAGAAGCAGGAGAAATAGTTTTGCTGGTCATGTGGCCCAGATTAGCCACCCTGCTTCCTGCTAGCGAGCGATCGGGCAGGTACGCACGGCACCAACCCCGCACCAGTCCGGCGCACGTAAGCGCCGGTAGACGTGCTGGCTGGCCAGATTGTGCGTGCTCCGTTTAGGTGACCTTTAAGTTTCACTGCTTTGATTGATCAGGGTATCCTTTAGGTCACCCCATTTTGACCGCGTTGATCTCATGTGGGAAACCATCGGGTCCCATTAAATATCTGCCTTTCCAATATAACCGCCGGAGCTTGTTCATGGAGGTGTAGATTTGACATATATTGCTGTGGCAGCGTTGTAATTATGACATTAATATGGCATGATATGGTCACCGTACTTCTTGTGGTATGGGTTTAGTTCTGCTTTTAGTCGTTAGCCTCATATTATACCATGTGATGGAGTTTGCTGCTCACCTAGAAAAATCCAGATTTCTCAGCCATTTCCCCGGCTTGGCTATGCTGCTCCCTAAATCACAGGGATACAGGTGGATGCTCCCATTCCCTGGCTGTCCAAAGAGGCTATTGTATTAACCCACTGGACTGTGCTCGCATTGCTGGCGAACAGCGTCTTGCTTTGATTCTGTGTTTAATTACCCGGTGCGCCCGCTGTCCATAAACCTCTCCTTTTAAGTCATGAAATAAGGCAGCGCCTTGCAGCGCTACGGACAACCGCCTGCAAAGCTGCTAACCAATACGGCAGAAAATACTATTTCCACGCACAGCTTTCCCACCCACGGGTGAAATCTTCTCCTAAATTTGTTTCCACGAAACCCTCAGTGGTAGCTCATAGGTGTTTGGTGAGGGCAGGACTGCGGGACCAGCCTGGTGTAAGCTGCAAGGGCATCAGCCCCGTCTGCTGCTGCACACAGGGGTACGCACCGGGGTGCTGTTTGCATGAGAAGGCAACGTTTGTTTGCTCGAGGTGCTGGTTTGGTTAAACCGGTTGGAATCGGGCAGGTCGGTTACAGGGCTTTAGCAGGTCTGATCTAACCCGGCGGATTTTCCTGCCCCGGGACAGGCGCCTCTCGGAGATGGTATCTGCACCCAGCCGAGCTCTGGGGGTATGGACTTCCTGGGGCGAAACAAGTTGTCCCTGGGACAAACCAACCTGAAATCAGAAGTTAATAAAGCCAAAGCAACCGCTCTCCCCTCTCAAAGGTTGGCAGCAGCAAGCCATGTTCAACCTCACACCCAACTTATCCTTCGTGCAGAAGGCAGGCAGCAGCAGAATAAGAGCATTTTTCGGTTTATATTTCCAGCGACTGAGGACCGAAGCCCAAAATGCAGCTGGGGAAGGTGGTTTAAGCATAACCAGACCATGAGGGTCTGGGATGGGGAGGTCAGGTCCAGTGCCAACCTATGCAGCCCCTGTGCTATGGGGATGGATGGATGGCATCAGCACCGCGGGAGAGCTGGTTTCTGCCCGGCGTTCAGCTCGGCTCGGTGCAGAGAGGAGCATTACTAAGCGGAAAAGGAAGTCCCGGGGTACCAGCAATTTGCAATTTATTAAAAAAATCCTAATTGACCAGCCTGACACAGCCGACCCACGAGCGCGCCAAGGCAGGCCCCCAAACATATGCTCGAGCCCACATCAAAGAGCTAATCGTTTCTCCACCTAATTAAGCCAACTAGCAAATGGCAAGCAGGAGCCGGCTGGGTTTTAATTGCTGTAATTCTCCTCGGAAACGGGTGCCCTGGCTCTCCGACAAACCTTGCACTCCGGCACGGAGGGGTGCGGAGGCTCGAGCAGCTCGGCTGGGATCCCCGGGCTCTGTGCGGTGCAAATCCCGGTTTAGTGATGCTCCGGAGAGAGAAGAAGGGGTGGGAGGAGGCGGTGACGCAGGGAGCCAGTTTGTTTCTTTGCCCAGAACCAAAATGTTTTGTTTCCAGCAGCTTTTGGGGTATTGTTGAAGCTACGTTTGTAGCAAAATGCTTTGGCTTTGCGAAATAGTTGTGGGGTGGCTTTTTTTCCCCCTTCTACAGGCTGAAAAAATTCCAGGAATTTAAAAACTCTTCAGACATAGCACACCACTTCTGTGGCTGTTCAGAGAGTTGAACCCGCAGATGTTTACCCCCAGACCTCACTGTTTTCCCTGTGTATTTCCTCTCCTGCCTGGTCCCGAAAAGCCCGCGCTGCCCTGGTCTGCAGCAGATGCTCTCGCGGGGAGGAAAAGCAGGAGCTGCGGCCGTGCGAGATCCCAGGGGATGCGAGGTTTGGGCTGGGATGTGTCAGAGATTGCAGCAGATACGGGGCCTCTGCTAAACCAGTCTGGGCTCCAGCTTTTTATGACATTTCCTCGTCTCAGGGCAAGAACCTCAGAGATGTTCCCACCTCTCACCCTTGGAGGGCTTCCCAGCGCTCCATCCTATTCCCATCTGCCTTTTCCAGTCCTCCTTGGAAGGCAAAGGGAACAAACCCCCTTTTTTCCCGGCGTTATGTCAAATACTGGTGTACATTGTAGAATGACATTTTTTCTCTTTGCCTTGTAGTTGGAGGACGTTGTCAGGATGGCGAACTTCAAGGGCCACGCGCTCCCAGGCAGTTTCTTCCTGCTCTTTGGGCTCTGGTGGTCTGTGAAATACCCGCTGCAGCATCTTAGCCAGAAAGTAAAGAAGAAATCGCACAGGATTTATTGTTTCCAGCGTGTGGATGCCATCGAAGGGGGAATCAAAATCATCTTTGCTCTCATAGGTAAGGGTTATATTTTACTAGCTACGCTGGTAACTTCCCTGTAGTGTTGACTGTACTGGTGTCCTTATTCCAGAGAAACCGGTTCAGACATGGAAGGATGCCTCCTTGATGTTCATTTTGTCTTGATCTCTAGTAGCTTTTGACGTGAAAAGACCAGGTCTTGTACCCCTTCTCAAAGCTGAGCTACCACTAATGTACACAGGCCTGATTTTGATACCCAGCCCTTTCTCCCTAACGCCAAGCCATCAGCTCTTGCTTCAGAACCTCCCCGCAGCAATGAGTAGCGTCAACCATCACTGCGTGTAAACCATCAGCAATGACGTGATCTCGCGTGTCCGTGCAGGGATGCTGGCAGAGCAGTTCGTCCCGGACGGTCCACACTTGTACCTCTACAGCGGGGAGAACCGCGACTGGGTGAAGCTGATGAACTGGCAGCACACCACCATGTACCTCTTCTACGGCCTCTCCGGGGTGGTGGACGTCTTCACCTACGTCTCCCAGGTGGTGCCACGGGGTCTGGATCGCCTCATGCTGTCCGTGGCTGTGTTCGTTGAAGGTCGGTAGAAGATGGCGCTTGATTCAGGGAGGGATGTTGGAGGGTGAGTCAGAGAGGGACCAAAATTTGCCAGACAGGTATTGCTCTGAACGCCCCTGAAGATAGGACATGTTGTAGGTGATACATTATGGAGGGGGGGTCTGCAGCAAGATGGGAAACACAGGCATCAGTAGGTCCTGGCTTTGCCTGGTTTGGGATTTCTGGGGTGACAGCAGTACAAAGCAGCAGGCTGAGTCTCCTCGTTATGATAAATGGCTGGTGGATGCTGCCAGTTGTCTTACATCTACAGAGCTGTTTGCGTGCCCCGCGTTCCCCCCCGAGAGCCATTAATTGCACTGCAGGCATCGTCATCCTCATCTGCTTGCATTGCACGTGGCAAATTCAAGTGACTTATTCTGGCTTCAGCACATCGCGAATATTATTTTGTCTTCAGGCTGTCTTGCAAGTTGCAAGCCAAGCTTTCAGACCCCTCTTGGATCCCAGAGGTAAAAGACACTAGGAAATGAAGGTCTTGCTTGTGTAGAGAACCCCTGAATGAAGGCACACCTCCTGCTATTTTCCCTTCCCCAATCCCAACGGTTTATGAAGCAGCAGCAGGGGCAGCACATCGGGTAAAGTTTGGCATGTAAGAGATGAAAATATACAATTTCCAACCCTCAAGAAATGGTGAGGTTTAGCAATGAAAAAGCAGGACACAGCAGGAACCTGGCTGTGAGGGCAGGGTGATCTGAAGAGGTGATGGCACCAACATGGGAAGAAAACCATCCTTCTGTTGTCTTCTGCCTTTGGTCTCCGCCTCGCTCAGATCCTCCTGCCCCGAGGCTGGGCATCTCATCCCTCCAGGATGGTGGGATGCCAGGAGACCTGGAGGGGTGGTGCTACCCGGAGTCCCTTGTTTTCATGGTGACCTGTCTCAATTCACCAACAGGGTGGGTGATTTACTCTCCAAAGGCTCTGTGGTCATGGTTGGTGTTGCCGGTGCTGCTCTAAGCGTGGTACGTATTTTGGCAGGTTGTCTCTTTTATTACCACGTCCTTCACCGCCCAATGCTGGATCAGCATATCCACTCCCTGCTGCTCATCGCCATCTTTTCCGGGGCCTGCAGCACCATGCTGGAGGTCTTCCTCCGCGACAACATCGTCCTGGAGATGTTCAGAGCCGGTGTCACCATCATCCAGGGAACGTGGTTCTGGCAGGTCAGTTCTGCCTTCTCTTGCGGAGCAGAGCACCGAGGTAGGAGAGCGATGGGAACAGAGGAGAAGCAGCCGTACATCACGTATCCATCACACGTCTCTGAAGGATCATTTTGCCAGGCTCGCTTCATGAATAGATCATAAAGCAGAATGAAAATTTACTTATCACGGGTCATCTCTGATGACTGCTCCTGCTGAAATAGCTGTGTGGCTTGGCTTCTTGCTTCTCCGGGGGGAAGAGGAAAAGCGAGCGCTCGCAGCGTGTGAGCAACATTTGACAGTATCTAACAACCAAGTGCTAATTACTAACGTGTCTAATGCACCCTGCAGCACTCCCTCTGGTTTAGTGGCAAGACGCAAACCCCACCAAGCAATAAAATGGCTGAGTAAAAAATACGGCCAGCTGATTGCTTTGGTAGTAGGCGGAGAAGCAAAGAAATCAGTTGGAGATAACCTCTCCATGAGGAAGAACTTCTTCCCTCTGAGGGTGACGGAGCACTGGAACAGGCTGCCCAGGGAGGCTGTGGAGTCTCCTTCTCTGGAGATATTCCAGACCCGCCTGGACGTGGTCCTGTGCAGCCTGCTGTAGGTGACCCTGCTTCAGCAGGAGGGTTGGACTAGATGACCCACAGAGGTCCCTTCCAACCCCTACTATTCTGTGATTCTGTGATTCTCCTGAAACTAAGACTCCAAAAAAACCTGTGAGTTCCCCTCCTCTTTCTCAGCCCAAGGTCTGCTGCGCTCACTCAAACCAGCTTTTATTCAGAGATTAAAGACTGGGCTGAGCTTGTAAAATACCAAATTTGGGGGTTTTAAAGGATGGCTTGGAGCCTGCAATGCAGAGGGACGGTTGTGTCTGGATATTGGACAGCAAAAGAGGGACTGCAGGCGCAGACTGGCTTTGCGTGGCCTCTCCCTGCAAGGCTGGGCTTCATGAGGCCAGCACTGTCTCAGCAAAACCCACTTTCCTGGTCAGGGCTCAAGACCCTCGGTCACCACACGGATCATGGTGATAACCCAGGTGGACAGAGGGGTGCTGGAGGGCTTCAGTACATTGATTTTTATTTTTTTTTCCCCTCAATGTAATAAATTGCTTGTTCCACCCAGATCGGGGTCGTGCTGTTCCAGCCGTGGGGAGGTCCGATGTGGGATGAGCAGGACCACAGCAACATCATGTTCCTCACCATGTGCTTCTTCTGGCACTGGGCAGCCGCTGTCACCGTCCTGGCTCTAAACTACACTCTCGCTTACTGGTATGGCTGGGGCATGGATCTGGGCAGGAGCGGGGCGGGCGGATCGGGATGGGGATGGGGATGGCTGGAGTGAGATGCAGAGGTACTCCAGCCGATCCCGGTGTACAAAGTCACAGCTGAATAAGCAGCCCCTGACCGCTGCAAGTCTTAGGGCACGGTGACAAGCGGGCACATTATTTGCACAGAATGCAAAAGAGTGTCAGCAAGAGGCATGGGCGTTGAATATGCAGAAGTCAAATTACCCACCCCCTGAAGCAGCTCCTGGAAGTGACACCGCTTTTTTTTTGTTTTCCCCCTCTGCACCGAGTGCTGGAAGCCAACCTTTAATTCGATAGAGAAATCAGAGCATTGCCAGGGCCCCCTGACACTTTGTCCCCTCCCTTGCAAGGATTTCAACGCGGCTGACGGTCGCTGAATTACGACAGGTACGACAGCGCTGTCTGATGGCTAAAGCATCGCCAGCCCCCGGCATGGCTTGTCCAAGGGGACAGGAAGGGGACATTATCCTGCTTCCAGGGGTGCTCCTGTAGCCTACAAGCCTCTAAGGGATGCTGCATGGCTTGCTGAGACACGGGCTACAGAAGGGATAGTCCAGTCTACGCAAGCAAATAGACTTTATACAGAATAAAAAAACCCCCAATCCCTCCCCAAAATGGCATTTTAGGATCTTTATAGTAGTTTTTCCCCTTCTGCGTGGGCGTTACAAGTGCGTGTCGCTCCCCTGAGCAGCCTGGTGAGCGGCACTAATCTGGGGGTTTTGCTAACGAAGATTTATCGGTCCTGTGTTGCAGCTGCATCCAGAGGTGCAGGAGAGGCAGCGGGGAACCCTACATCAGCCTGGGAATCCGGCAGCAGAAGGGTGACACGAGCTCCCAAGCCGCCTTCTTAAATGGATCTGACGAAGAGTGAAGAGGGTGCCATCTCCTTCTCCAAACAGGCGAAGAATCTGTTTTCTAGAAGAAAATAATAATAATTAAAAAAAAAATCAAATGAAATATTTATGTTTTGGAAGAGCGAAGAGGATTGCCACCGTTCTGCTGCTGGGAAGCGCGTGGAGCACGCTGGGGGGTAGCTGCCCTCCATCCGTACCCGAATATCGCCGTCTCCGGAACGAACACCGTTCGCAGCGATTTTTAGCAACGAAATTCCGCGCCGAAATTCCCCTTGGCGAGATTGCGGGTTCCCGTGTGTGTTTCCATAGCGACGGGCAGCATCCTTCGGCCAGGTGACTTCTCCGAGTGCCTGGAGGCTTTGACCTGTTGTGGTTGAAGCCAGGGAAGCCCCCAGGCTTGAGAACCAAGGAGGAAGCGTAGATGAGTGTCGAACGTGGGATTATGTCAAATTTGCAACGTCACGGCTTGATTGTGCGCAATACAAATTTCATTACCGAAGCTTTGGACTGAAGAGGGGTTTTGTTAATAGTTCTCGTTTTCACTCACAGGCTGAAAGAGTGAATAAACGTGAAATAAAAATCCTCGCTGAGCTGATACCCTTAAGTCTGATGAATTACGAAGTGCATAATAACAGCTTAGACAAATCCATCCCTCAGACCCGTAAAGCCTGAAGGGCTGTAAGACACACGGCTAAGCGGCAGGGATTCACAAAACGTCCCAGTTTTCCACTGAAAACAAACCCCTCGGCTTGGGAAAGCGAGAGGAGGCAGGCACACGTTTTGTTTTCAGCCTGCCTTTGCCAGCTAGTCTCTTCCAAAAAGTGACTTGAGATGTCACCTCCTAGATAGCAGGAAAACGTGCCGGTAGCGAGTTACGGGGATTAAATATATATATATATACACATAAAAAATCAACACCAGCTCAAGCTGAATTGGAGCTGTTCATGTGTCAAGCCCCGGAGGGATGCTCTGCGCTGAAGTCTTCTCGCCGCTGCGTAACGGGGTGGAGGGGGGGGTGGATGGCAGCTGATTTTCGTGCTCATGACTGGACAGAAAAGCGGCTCCCGGCAGGTCCAAGCGGCTGCGGCTGCGCGCTCGCACCCAGGGAAGGCAAAGCTCGCCTTTCCACGCCTGTTCCCCTGGTGCAGAGAGCTTGGTGCAGGCTACGGGGGGCCACAGCCTGGATTTTATTGCTTATTGACAGTGCTGTAAGGATTAACGAGCTTTCCTCGAGTGCTGGCTTTCCTGTATTTCCCCCGCCGAGCCGGTTTATCTCGCAGGGCTGGAGAGTGGGAGGTGCGAAGAGAATTAAGCAGTGGGGCAACACATCTCCATAAACCCCTCTGATAAACCCCATGCAATTAAGTCTCCCGAGTTGTAGCCGCTGAATACGGCGAGTGTTTTGCAGACGCTTTTTTGTTTTTTTCCTCCAGGTGGAATAGTTTTTCGAAACTCTGCTCAGCCCTAGTGAGGCCCCATCTGCAGTACTGGGTCCAGTTCTGGGCTCCCCAGTTCAAGAAAGATGAGGAGCTGCTGGAGAGAGTCCAGCGGAGGGCGACAAGGATGAGGAGGGGACTGGAGCATCTCTCCTATGAGGAAAGGCTGAGGGAGCTGGGCTTGTTCAGCCTGGAGAAGAGAAGGCGGAGAGGGGACCTTAGAAATACCTCTAAATATCTGCAGGGTGGGGGTCAGGAGGACGCGGCCAGACTCTTTTCAGGGGTGCCCAGCGACAGGACAAGGGGCAATGGGCACAAACAGAAGCAGAGGAAGCTCCAGCTGAAGATGAGGAAGAACTTCTTCACTCTGAGGGTGACAGAGCCCTGGCCCAGGCTGCCCAGGGAGGCTGTGGAGTTTTCTTCTCTGGAGAGATTCCAGACGTGCCTGGATGCGGTGCTGTGCAGCCTGCTCTGGGTGACCCTGCTTGGGCAGGGGGTTGGACGGGGTGACCCACAGAGGTCCCTGCCAACCCCGACCATTCGGTGGTTCTATGCGATTCTTCATCTGCTTTCGCTCAGCTCTAAATTCTTCCCTGTTAATGGTGGTCATATATGTAAATGACCATCATATATATATATTTTTTTTTTAATCAATAATTTTTTGGTGTGAATTGCCTCAGCAAAGCTAACCTAAAATCGGCATTGAAGGAAGATGAAAGTTCACCACATCTTTCTGTACTGGAGAACGTGAAAACAAGAGGGTTTTCAAACTTCTCTGACGTTTTCCTTTTCTTCTGTTTGAAAGGTAGCAGGAAAACAATAAAATAAGGCTTCCAGCCCGGACTCCAGCTGCCAAGAGAATTATTAGGCTTTTTTTATTTACATCCCGAGCCAGGAAGGCGAGGTGGAACGCCGATGCTTGCTGGTGCCTAGGCAGGTCTGTCTTTTCCCGTGAGGAGGGGCAAGTCGTACGACGCCGTCTCCTCTCCCGGCCTCGCGTCAGGCGAAACAATGAATTTCCATAATTTTGCTCCGAGGCCGAAGAAGCGCCTTTGTTGCGGAGGTCGCGCTGCGCTCGCAGAGACGGCGAGTCTGCGCGGTGTAATTGCGACCCTGCGCTGGCAGAAATGCTGGTGTGGTTTAATGAAGAATCCTAAGCAGGGGGAGGGAAAAACCCAACGCTGATGCTGGCTCGCAAGCCCGCAGAGGGGAGCTTGATAGAAGAATGGGTAAAAATTGGCCCGTGTCGCTCTTATCCTACCTCAATTAATCGAGATAATGGTCTGTTAGCAACGAGCCACTTTTGCCTGGCTACCTCCTGTGACCTCTTTGAATCCCGTGACGTCGGTGGTGACGCGATCGCGTGAGTCCCGTGCCCAGAAAGCCCAGGTCTTTGCTGAAAAACAGGAGAGAGTGACCACGAGCGTGGCTTTGTGGTCCTCCTGGCCAGTTGACAGCGGCGGTGGGTGAGTGGAGGCTCTGAAGTGGAGCCACAGGTGATTTAGCCTGATGTTAGCAATCAGCAGCTTGTTCATCCCGGCTTGGAGTGTCACGCTCTAGTAACCAGGCAGTTCTCGTTGCTCATCTAGAAATCCCCATCCAATGACTTCATTAGCACACAGCAGTGTTCCCTTTGTGGAGAACGAGTCGTACCGCGAGCGTTAATGTGGCCTGCGCCGGATGCATTTGTGTTGTGGGATCGTTGTAAGCTCTGATTGAAGCTTCTCCTGCCATTCGGGTGTTTATTCAGGCGTGAGACAGAGGGAATCTCCGTTGTCTTGTCAGATCTGAGTTTGCAGTGCATCTCCAAGGGGGCTTTATGGAGGCGTCCCTTAAAAAGTCAAGTTAACGAGTTGCACGCGTGAGAGCTCCGTTTTCCTCTCCCATCTCGCGACCATCGCTGGCATCACCTTTGTCCCACTTGGGTTTCTGCGCCACTCACGTGGGAAGCCATCATCCCGTTGCCTGGGATTTTAGCAGCTACCTAAAGGGGGTTGTGGTTGGAGCATGGTCCCCTCTGCAGGGTGGAGTTGCCTTCCCGCAGAGGCGGGCATGCCGCCGCACAGCAGAAGGCGGAAAGGCACGAGCTCAGCTTCTCATCCGCCCGGTGACAGCGCTCTGGGGATGTGAGAAGTGGCCTTTCCTCGTTGCGTGGAGGAAACAGGACTTCAGGTGGGGCGAGGGCTTCTGGTCCAGCAAGGGCTCCTGGTCCAGCAACTGCAGGCGTCGAGAGGCAAAGTTGCCCCGTCCTGGCTGAAAACCATGATGCTTTCGTTCCTTGAGGAGATCAGTTGCGATTCCTTAATTGGGATGAATGTGTAATTGGGGGAGAGGCTGGCAGCACCATCTATCAATTCCACCAATGAAAAATGATAGGAAGTGGCATCCTCCCACTGTCTGGCAGGCTCCCGGCCTCCTCCGCTGCACACCTCATTATCCCCTCTGACTGCTTCATCTGGATCGCCTTCATTCTTAACGATGGCGGGGCGATAGGAAATTTCTGCTGTGTTATTTGATTACTACCTACCCACTCCCTGTTCCCTCTGGAATAGCAACGGGGTGTATTTCCAAGATGTCGTGGGTTGCTACACCTGGACTGGTGGTTTCAAGACGAGGGAGAACGATGTCCATGCTTAGGATCCTGCCCTGGTGAGGCCTCATCTGGAGTACTGTGTCCAGTTCTGGGCTCCCCAGTTCAAGAAAGATGAGGAGCTACTGGAGAGAGTCCAGCGGAGGGCTACAAGGATGGTGAGGG
>Ga0065711_1045183_pt1 | contig 13637 bp, 11 predicted proteins | sample Hoacrofraction12_FD_59098 | JGI IMG/M metagenome (GOLD analysis project Ga0065711, IMG submission 59098) | Hoatzin crop microbial communities from Cojedes, Venezuela - Epithelial fraction 12 v2 (version 2) | ecosystem: Host-associated > Birds > Digestive system > Esophagus > Crop | place... | reverse complement strand
CCAGGGGCACGATCACCTCCCTACTCCTGCTGGCCACACTATTCCTGATACAAGCCAGGATGCCATTGGCCTTCTTGGCCACCTGGGCACACTGCTGGCTCATATTCAGCCATCTGTCAACCAACACCCCCAGGTCCTTTTCCACTGGGCAGCCTTCCAGCCACTCCTCCCCAAGCCTGTAGAGTTGCATGGGGTTGTTGTGACCGAAGTGCAGGACCTGGCATTTGGCCTTGTTGAACCTCATCAATTTGGCCTTGGCCCATCGATCCAGTCTGTCCAGAGCCCTCTGCAGAGCCTTCCTACCCTTGAGCAGATTGACACTGCCACCCACCTTGGTATCATCTGCAAAATTACCGAGGGACCACTCAATCCCCTCATCCAGATCATTGATAAAGATGTTAAATCCAACCAGACCTAAAACTGGGCCCTGGGGGACACCACTCATGACTTTATTCTTGCTTGAAATATTACATAAGAATTTTAAATAGACTTTTTTTTAAACAGAGCTGGCCTATCCATGGAAAAGCCCTTGATGGTTTCTCAGAAGTCTTTTTGGAGAACTGCTTTTTTCCTTAGCTTGAAGAACTGTAAAACCACCCCTTTCTCAGAAAGTTAGGGATTTTAGACCCTCCGTTAACACCTTGTTTTAAGGTGGGTTTAAAATTTTTCCACATATTTCACAGTACTGCTTTTTAATTTGCAGAGCTGTTAAGATCTTCACACTATTCAATGTTTCTTAGGACAAAGCCTTTACTGCAACCATCTGAACATGGTACCCCCAAAATTAACCTTGCTAAAAAGTGTTTTATTTTACTTCTGCATGCCACAAACTATTAGTTTATAAATGCTTAGCTCAAGTTTGCAACATCAACAATTAGTCTATTTGCACATTTTCTTTCAACACTCAAGTGAAAGATAGTATGTATTTAAATATTTTTTAACTTGTGCTACGTTTTCTTCTCCTCCTCTGTGTCTCATATCAGCTTACTCCCAAAGGAAGGGAAAATAAATCAGTAAATTAAAACCCCTCAGTGGGGGAAAATACATCCATGCTAGGAATCAATCAGATTTTCACATCTGTCAGGAAAGTTGACTGGACTTTTAACACATTTGTTGTTATGACATGATGAATAGAAAACCAATTCTACTACTCAAAAAGAAGACAAGGTGGGGAGGGAACACTATAAGTTGTTTTCTGACAGTCAAGCTTTGAAAACTACAAAGCAATAAAAACTTTGACAAACAGTAAGATTATTTAGCAACAAAAATAAATAGATACATTTTGAGGAAATTTTACATAAAATGTGAAATTTGGAAAAAAAGAAAAGTTTCATTTATTGGTTGTACAGGAAAAACGAAAAAAAAAAAGCAGAATCAATCTAATATCTAATTCTCTCCATAAACCTTGAAAAAAATCACAGAAATAGTCACTAACACAAACCTATTTCAGTACTACAGATAAAACAGCTCTACCTCTATTTAGAAAGAAAAGATCATCTTCTTTTCCATAATGTTCATGCACCCGTAAGGCATAGTCATCCAAATTACTGATTACATAACAGTTCTGAACACCTACCAGTTTAAAATCAAGAAACATTCAAGTTCTTCACATTTCGAAGGCCTCTAATTTTTATGTTAATACATATCTAAAAGAACAGCTGCAGTTATCATCTCTGAGTTTGTTACAAATTGAAGCATCAGTGCTCTGGATTAACTTGAATGAATTGCACACAGGTGTGAAAATTAACCTCAGGACAAAGGCAACCTCATAATCATAAGATAAAGAACGTCATGTCTCAGCTTTCTCTCTACCCCAATGCCTTTTCTTTTTCTTTCCCCTCTTCTTATTGTCACCAAAGACTATCATGAACTGTTTTTTTCCTTACAGTTTATACATAGAATCATTAAAGTTGGAAAAGACCTCTAAAATTGTCAAGTCCAACCGTCAACCCATCACCACCATGCCTGCTAAACCATGTCCCTAAGTGCCATATCTACACGTTTTTTGAACAACCACTAGGGATGAGGACTCCACCATTTCCCTGGGCAGCCTGTTCCAATGCCTGACCACTCTGTCATTAAAGAAATTTTTCCTAATATCCAATCTAAACCTCCCCTGACACAACTTGGGGCCACATGTGTGTTGTTTACATGAAGTTAAAGTACATATTTATATATATTTATATATTTTCTGCATTCTATAGAAAGTATATAATCTATGATATGCACTTACATAGATTTATATTATACATGCGTAAACATCTGAAGTATATAATATATAAAATTCTGTTAAAACATGAACGCAATGAAACTCCATGTCTCAGAACCCAAAATTCACTACCCATACATCAAACGTAAGAATTTGTGGCAGCATTTAGCTATCCCAGTCAAAAACTACAGTCAAGAAAATATCTACATAGTAGTTATCTATGCTTTGAGACACGCAGATTCATCTAGGCACAACAACTTGAATTTTGAGTTCCTCTGAGACCTAAAGTTTTGTAGAGTCTTGACCAAACTAAACAACTAGGTCAATTCATAGCCTGGTACAGGTTTGTAATTAGAGAGAGAAATTTCTTCTGTTTGGGATGTATTTTATAGATACTCGGTAAAATTAATAATCAGGCCTTGGAGATACTAGGTAAAATGAATAATCAGGTCTTGGTAAAGAAACTGGAACAGATGTTTTCCACTCAGACAACTGTCTATATGACCAACATTCAGGGCCTCTCTTCTTTCGTACTTTGTATTCAGCTCTCTGAATCCTGGGATGTTTGTGTTTAAGTGAAAGATCTAAAAGGTAGGAACAATGGAAAGTATGTCCTCTACTGAGCTCCAAAACGCTTCATCATTTGGCTAGTGCTTTCTCTTCAGTAGAGAATGAACCATCTTTTCCTCCTCTTAAAGGAACAAATGAAGCTCTATTTGTAAACAAAATTATTTTGGTCCTCCCTTCTGGAACAGGACTTGGTACATAAGCCTGTAGAGGACGGAAGCTTGAAGAGGGAGAAATTTAAGTGACTTCTCTTTTTTTTTCAGTGTTTGCCATTGACTAGCATATTGACTGGATTTCTCTACTGTAAACATAATCTGTGAGTCACATTTTGGTGTCTAACTTTTGATGCAGTCTCCATAGAAGCCAAGCTACTCAATGTCCCTTGGTATTTCATTGTGGGACCAGGTAAAAAAATAAAATAAAATATCCTAAGTAGTTGTTTGGGTTTTTATTCCCAGGGCTGAAAAAATGTAAAAATTTACTACTTCCTTTCTTCCACTTCTTTTCTTTCCTTTTAATAATGCTCCAAATACAGAGTTCATTTTACTTTTTATTTCTTGGTCTGCCTGTACTGTACTTATAGAACTAACGTTATGACCTCAGCCAGTCTGACGATTGAAAGACTTTCACATAACCTAAGCTGACTGTTTTTAACCACACAGGAAGAAACTTTCAATATTATTCACTCTTTGAGATGATTTGTCAGTTCCCAATGGAATTACAACCACAGAAGTCTAGAAATGAAATAATTTCTTCACTGGCTGATGGTAAGTTCCTGCAAGGTGTTACTTCTGCTGCTGATGCTAATGGAGTGCAGAGAAAAGGAAATGAGAAATAGCTGCTGCTGTAGGCATTACAGTTGTAGGAACTACAACTTTCTCCTTCATACGTCATTTGCAGCTTATATTCCAACTGATCATTCTCAGAGCAGCTTCTGGTTTTATCCTGGGGTTTGATCTATTTAACAACAGCAAGTTGTCCAAGATTTCTGTCATTTTTACTATGTTCCTATTGCACCTAATTCCAGTTGGCCTACTTCTCCTTCCATTTAGAAGTCAGGCAGGCTTATTGTCTCCTTTGTAGTCTTTTGTCTGAGAAACTTAATGAATTTCAGTTCTTTCAAATCTTTTTGAATGTCTTTGGTAATTGCAACATTTGACCTTGAAGTAGTGAACACTTTTCACCTATACTGACAAAACCAGACTTTTGCATGTTGCAAAGATGGGTATAACAATCTGATGCTTGATTATTTGGTTTAATCCTTTTTTCTAATAAGCAACAAAAATGGGAAGATGGTCTTCTGACACAGCATAAACTGTCAAAGAAAAGCAACAATGTGTCAAAGCTACAGTGAAAAAGACCAGAGAAGGCAGGTGATATCTGAAAAACTAACCACAACACAGGTCTCCAGTAAATCCTTTCATCAGCAAAATGAAGTTGAGTGAATCACACATTTAAATGGCTACTCATAACGGTCTTAGTAAACATATATCAAGCTTTTTCTAGACAACATGAGAAAGGAGAGTTCTGTGAATTTTGCTGATGTTTATGAAGATCGTCTGCTGGACTTGAGGGGCACCATGAGAAAGAATTTTTTTGGAGGCTTATCAGGGAAGCAATGACAACTAAGATCATTTACCATTTGGGCCCCAAAAAGTAATTTCGCAGCACTGGAAATCAAGTTTATAGGAAGAGAAGAAGGAGTCTTAAAGAGTCTTGAAAGTAGAATCAAAACACAGTATCTGACATGTTAAAAAGGAGGAGCTAGTGGAGAGATATGAAGGTTCCTGCAACTAGTCCAATCAAAATGACAAGGCAGGAAGGTGATCCTTTCTGCGGAAGTCAGGATGAAGGTGAATGAGGCAAGAACACCCTTTGCAAGGTCAAAAAGAATACAATTACTAAATACTAAGATCATTTACGTTTGTTTGCTGCATACTTCTGTTACTGTATAAGCAGTAGCTGTTAGCTGAATTGAAAATTCACTTTTATAAGCATGCAGGTAAACTGGGAGTTTGAATCCATTGGTGAAAAAAGAGATCTCTAGCTTCTGGGCTTGGCTTCACTTGCATAACAGGCACTGCTCTCTGCCTGTCACTGCATACGCCTCCACACACTCATGCTTTATTAAAAAGTGCACTAAACTCTCAGAGCTGATGTACTGTAAAGTTATCTTTTGTTACGTATCTACCCACTCCTCATCTTTCTGCCTTCTTGGGTGGCATGGGCAAATAAGTCATTGTCTCAGCAATTAGGATCATGCAGTCTTCATTGGTTGCTGTTCTTTCACGCATGTACTAAAAAAGGTATCAGCCTTTTTTCCCCAAGGGTAGTTTTCGTTTATGTTTGTGCATGAGTTTGTACATACTCACATATGCTGAGCTAAAAATGTTAACTCGCTAGTTGTCATTTCGTAGCTGAGGTATAGCAAGTATCACTAGAATCATAACATCAGAAAACAGACCATATCTTTAATATGTGTATACAAAGAGAGAAAAAAAATAGATGCAGAGAGGCAGAAGGGCAATGGCTCTCCCATTCAATCAACTTACTCAAGACTTCTGATTTTTTTTCTTGAAACTTCTAACACCTTTTCTTAAATTTGAGGGGATGGAGAGGTCTATTGCCCAGTCTACAATCACCAAGACTTATGAAATATTTATTGGTAAGGTGGAATACCTGTCTTCAGTCCATCTCCTGACTCACTAACCTTCATAAAAACACTGTCATTGAAGCTACAAAAATAATAATTAAAAAAAAAAGATGAAAACAAAACTTCGACTTAAAGATTCTAACCTAAACTGGTGAATTAGGAGAGGGGGGAAAAAAGTTCTAAGCAACTTTATGCATGCTATGGAATCCACCTGAAATTGAGGTTCAGTTCCTGTTTTGATTCAGAACGAAGAGTTTGTCTTCTTTTTGCCAAATCTTATGGCAGTGCATGTTAGTTTGATTTCAGAATTAGTCCAGGTCAATTAATATTTACTTACAAAGTTGTACAGTCCATACAAAAAGAATTCAGGTAGTTCTGTTCCAGAAAACCTCTTAACCTGAGTGATATAAATGTCCACCTGAACTTTCAAGGACAAAGTCATTATTCCAAACACTTGCTCACTACTGCAACATATCTGTGTCTGCTTCTCTCCCATTCTAAGCAGAAGTTCCATCTTGAATGTGAGAAACTCTCACCACTCCTGTTTCATCAGTACCAATATTTTTCCACAAAAGAACATTTTCATCCTTTAAAGAGCATTTTCCTATATAAAGAAAAAATATTGTGAAAAAAGATCAACAAGTCTCTATGTAGAATACTTCTAAGGGGACTGAGAAAATAGTAAGTGTGATTGTAAGGCAGACCTGACTTTTGAAACAATGGTTTTGTGCTTTTTGCTTACTTAAAATTCACAATACTCATTCTTCAGTACTTCAGATGCATAGTAGCAAATGACATATTTCATATGTTAGGGGAATCACTAGAAACATAAGGTAATGTGTCCACTGTGAAACAAAATATAACTATTGTGTCATAGTACAATGTCTTTTTTTGGCACTTTTCTATAGTATGAAAAAAACCACTTTATACCAAAATCTTTGGTAAAAGTGTTTTAGTGAATCAAGTCTTGCAGGTTTATCCACATGGAAAACATTTAGGGCTTAGATTTAGGGATTAGTTTTCTAACAAATCTTAGGCGGATTAATACATATAATTGCAATTTTCAGCTGCTATCTCCATATCAGTTACCAAGATCACTGACTCACTCCTGTCTGTACCCAAAGACACATTACGTCCAACAATTCTTATGGTTTCAATGTTATAATTGCCCAAGCACTAAACAAAACATGCTTTTATCTTAATCTGGAGCACAGAGCAGAGCTCTAACAGGATGGTGCTTTCCAGCTTTCCTCACCTACGATACTTAAGAGCGTAGCTGTTCTCAGAGCCTGCCCAAAAAATCAGTCCCTGTTTCAGGAACAAGCCTTATCTCCCCACCTCCTTCCCAGTGCTCCTTATCCATTCTTTCTTTCTTTTTCTCTGTCATTTTATCTCTGAATCTTTAAATTATTTTCTGTAAAGTTAAGCAGTTTCAAGGAAAGTCTGTGAAAGCATATGCCCACATGCAAAGCTTGTCAGTAAACTGGTGATTAGCACAGCCTAGGGTAAGAGATTTAAGTGGGCAAACATTCAGGAAAAGAATGGAAAATCATCCAGGCATCCCACTGATATTAAGGATGAAGAGAAAGGGTTGGAAACAAGCATCACATACTCTTCTAGCCATGTTTTTCAACAAATATGACAGCTGCCACGTTGTTTTGTGAGAGCTGTGACCTTGTCGTAGTATGTTTTACATGCTCTGAGTACACCTACAGGATTCGATCCCTCGGGGAAATCTCATGCAGGAAGTGCAGTCTTGCTGATTCTCGTGATGCTTGTGTGTGAGACAGCAATCTGTTTCAGCTGGGCATTTGATTCCCTAGGCTCAGATGTTTCCAAGATGCTGTCTTTGCATCTTGTGCTAAAAAGAAAAGAGTAGGAGATTACGCTGCCTCACAGGTTAAAGCCCAAAGCACTTGACTTCCACTTCTGAGTATATCAACCCAGATATACAAAAGTGCCTTGATAAGTTAAATGCAGAATCTAAGAATATGGATTTAATACAACTAATGACTGCATGACAGAAGGTAAAAGACAGCTTGCTTGGAAGACAAAAAGAACTGTGGAGCTGTGTAGAGGATGTTTGTTTAAAGCACTGTTCTGTGCTGACTCCTCCAGGGCAACATGGCAGAGGTTGAGCATGGCAGAAGCAACACAGGGGACTAATTTTCTCTGGAAATGCAGAGGAAGGTGTGGCTGCACCTCCTGGGAGGTGGGGTAGGAATGAGAGAGAGTAGAAAGGAGGCTTATGTTTTTCTTGTCTTCATTTATTCCCTTTTCCCTCCTGTATCATGATAACATAGGTGTACGGTGTCACCCTTGTATCATGGCTGTCGCCATGGAATAATGTTTCCTAAAGGAGAAAGATACCTCCAAGTCTGTTTTGAAGCTCCAGGAATTTCAGTAGTCTGTGTTTAAATGATAAAACACACAGAAAATTATTTGCAGTCTCTTCTTCACCCAACATATATCTGCCCTGTAAATAGAAATCACAGAAACCACTTGTGTGTTTTGGAAATTTGGAACAAAAAATTCTTCCTCTGGACTCATTACTTGTTTTTTTCACCTTCTTTTTTAAAATATAAATCTTCCAGCAAAAATTTACTTTCTTATCAGATACTCAGCCATTTCTCAGAGCTTAACAATGGACATAAAGAGGTAGGAATGGAAGTTTGACTAATAGGCTAAAAAAACTGTAGATGCTAGGAGAGACCATTTTATGGGCAAAACTTTCTTTTTATTGTGAGGGTTTACTATGCCAAGAATTTATCTTTACATTACAGAACTTTAGAAATCACATTCTAGAGTCAAGCATTAAACCAAAAAAGCAAAAAAACCTGTCCCCTTGACAATGGCCAGCTCATTGTAGGACTTTCTAAACAGTAAAATCAAGACATGTTCCCCTGGCTTGGTCATTGTCATAGATATCAATATATTGCATCTATCATTGAAGAAGATGAATAGAAATCATTCCCTAGCTCTGTCATATTCTACTTCATTGTAGGTCAGCTGGAGAAGCAGGCAGGTGATTTAGCAGTTCCCAGATCATCAGCATGAATCTTTCCCCCATTTTGCTCATATAAATCATGGGGAGTTCACATCTCTCTGTTGGCAAAACAAAGCAGAACTGCTGCTGAACAAGGTAGTATTCCTAGAGAAGCTTAATCAGTTTTCTTATGTCTCACCACAAAACGTCAGAAGCATTTGTATGAAATGTTACTGCATAAGATAATGTAAAAGATGTGACACTAGAGAAAAGGGAAAATTGGGAGGGGGGGGGCATAGTGTACAGACCAGATGAGTTCCTTGAGAACAGATATTACAAACATGCATTGTAATCATAGTTTTAAGTCTTTCAGTTACTGTACATTTTTGGTTTATCACTTGAGTAGGAATATTTAAAACACAGGAAATAAAAACTTGACGTTCTCTGTTCACTGTCAACAAACAATATTTCACACAATAGGAGCAATGCTTACTGCTAAAGCTGACCTGAATGATGATAACTGAAATGCCTCATTTCTTGCTTAAACTTAAGGCACACAGGCCAAATAAATTAGAAATAACAAGTCATTATTTTTTCTATAAATCATGCATTTCTAACATACCGGTTCAACAACTTTCTTCTTTATGCATGAAGTGAAATATCTCTTCATACATTTTGGTATCATCATACTCTATTTTACCTCGGGCACATTTGTACTGTACCACAATAAAATCAATAAATGCAACAATAAAATCATGCATCACCATCTGTGTGTTCAAAACAATTTTATAGTAGATTTACTGCCTAGATCTTGCTTTGACGAGTTTCTCTGAAATATCTGACAATTGTATAGATGTATTACAATACATTATTACTATTATAGGTGTATATATTATACATTAATTACATACTACATATTATATACTATATTATACATTAATTATGCATTATATACAACAGACATATGCTTCTGTCTTTTTAATATATGTAAAGACAGAAACATTTTTTCTTTATGACTGCGATCCAAATTTTCAAGATTGAAGAGATTACTCTATTGATGATCTCAGTTTTGTCTGTCTGCTCAGCAGGTAGACCTTATTCATTAAGAAAGATATCTACCACTTAAGTGAATCATTACAAAAATGCCAGTGAACAACAGATTTTCATATGGTAATTAAAACTGCTTTAATGATTGTAGGAAGAGACGGCTAAAAAATACTTACATTAGTGGGGAAAAGCATGTATCTTCCATATTTTTGTGCATTAAATTTTATCTTAAAATGGTAAAAGGAAATAGCTTATCAGTTTCAGTTCAGTGTACCTCTTAGAATAAACTGGAATGGATTTTAAGTGGTACATAATTTCCTGTCAATGACAGATCTCGTAGAAAATAGAACTGTATAGACTAATTGATTCAGAAAAAGGCTTTAGGTTGGGATATTGTGAACTCAGCTACTTTTCCTTTCCAGATTCTGGAAGTGACCTTGCCATTCATATACACTCTTTCAATTCAGGGGCATTAATGTTTACTCTGTCTATGATCCAAAATGGAAATTTTGTGCCTTCTTTTCAAAATTGGTTTGATAAATGACTATTGTAGTTTTATCTTAAGTGTCCTGGGATATAAGAAGTATTTTTTTAGTAAAAAAATAGCCATATGTTATGCCCTTATTATATTTGATAAAATAGAAAAGGACACCTCAGCTGAGGCAGTGCTTGTACTGTATGTAAGGTGCTCTCTTTTCCATGGTGTTTGCTCTAGTGTCAAGTCAATCGAGATGTCTCCATATGGTGAAAGAGGATTCATGTACTGTCGCAAGGCTTTTTAGCTTGGCTTCTAAGTTTTTGTGCCTGGTATGCTACATCAGAAACAGCCACCATCTGAATGTAAGCAGTGCTGATATAATAACTAGAAAGGTGCATTTCAGTCTAAACTGGAGAAACCACATAACACATGTTTAGCTTATACCTAATTAAACAGAAATTCAAATGCTGAAGTGAGAAAATTATGTAAATTTACTGGATAGGACAAATAATACAAGGATTATAACCTCTTTAGTAGCATGATCTAGTACAGCAGATGCATTACCATTTCACGTTACATACATATGACCGAGCAGGTAAAACACTTAAAGAGAAATGTAATCCTAATTTCCTTAGATTTATGATCAATTCTCATTATCAAAAACATAATTTTCTCTTACTATATACTCCAAAGTTTAACCAGAATTTGTTTTAATAACTATCATGAATAAACCTTAATCAGCATTTTAACACCAAGTTATTACAAATTAGTTTGCATTCTTCTTGCCAAGTGTTAAGAAGTGATTGCAACCAATTTTGTATCTAAGATGACTATGAGGAAAAAATAGAGTCTCATCTATTTGAGGGGTGATTTCATTAACTGGAATCATTGAGATAATTACAGTAAATTTTGGGACATATCTGCTTTCAACCTGGGAGGTTTCCATCATCTTAGAAGGAAATCAACTCCCTTTGGGCATTAAACTATATTTACTTTGATATAAATGTGTTTGTAAAAGAAATAAAAGACACTTTCTAGCCTCTGTTGCACTACAATATCACATAACATTTTGCGTGACCTGCTTAGAAATGCACACAAAAGTACTGATCACATTACTTTTTGTGGATATTTGACAAGCAATCTTTAAAATAAAATGGGAAATTGTATAAATAGTAGCATGTAATCCTAAAAGACATTTATCAATAGGAAAGGAGACCACTGAGATTATATTTTGCAAAACTATACAAAATCTTAATTTTTTTCTTTTGTATTTATTCAGAATTTCTATTTCAAATAATAGTCCATGTGAAAATTTAGAGAAAAATTGGATGATTCAGAGAAAAATAATATTTGGGGAATATGTTACCAAAAGTCATAAACAATGTTGTAAAAACACGGGGGGTTCCCCTATGTTTGGAGTAAAAAATATTTTATTTTAAAACGTCCATAAGAATCATTACATTACAGAGAATATCTTGTTTTAAAGACATTATAGAGCATCCATGTATTAGCAATTAAAGGATTCTTTTATCTTTGGAAGATATTTTGGTTATTACAAATTCGTCTTTTCTCTTAATGGTGAAAAATTTACAAATATTTAAATATTCAGAGACAGTGTAAACCTCTCAAGTGGTGCACTTGGAAACATTTTGTATGTAAATTTTGATCACTAGTAATAACATCTTAATATCAATGTTATGCGAACAGGAAAACAATTTCTATTCCAATATATAAGACAAGGGCCACGTTACAACCTATTATGAACTTAAAGAAGCCATTTGAGTATAACATATTTATCTTAATTATGGAACTAATTAGGTATTTAGAAATGTAAGTAGTTTACTGTCAAAGCAAAAAGAATTGAAGAAAATGATCTAAAAATTGTTCAGAAAGATAAATGCCTTCCTGAATGACTATGTACAGTTTATAACTTCTTTTGTAAATCAAGTTCAAAAATATTATTTTCAGACTAGGTAAACATTTTAGATTTATAAAACTTTTCTTGAATTCTGAGAAAAAGTAAAAAGTTGCCTCAGTAAATGTACTTAACAATTCAGATTGTAGATATTAATGATGTTTCTACAGTTCCATCCCCAAAAGGAAAGTAAATACTCATGGTTTGCCTATTCATGAGCTAAGTATGCCCGTAATAACATACCACAGAAGTACCAAGCATTTCAGCTGCTCACACTTGAGCCTAAGATTATAGAATAAAAAAAAAAATGAAGAAAATCCTCTGCAGAACTGACAAATCAGGAGAAGACTCTACATTACAGCAAGTCCGCACCCTTCCTTCCCACTCAGACACTGCAGGCTCCCATGTATGTTGCAGCAGCAAGACACCAGCAAAGTTTCACTCCGCCTTGCTCTGCACTTGTCTTTTCTCCAAAGTCGTGAATGAGCAAGAGGGCTGGGGTAATCTCAGGTATTTGTTATTCTGGAGCACTGATTATTTACAGCATATTACAAACAAGCAAATATGTTTTGGGTATTAGAACAGCTTAAAACATTATCAATGCTGCTGAGGATGTGCAAAAAGGGTATTTAGGTACTTTCACCCCAGACAACAAATTCTTTAGATCATACCCCACACTTTCATATTTTAATTGTCTTTTCCATTTCCTATAATTTCTTTTTATAGTTTGCTCCTTTCAAGACTAATCTGAGACAATTTCTTCGTGGCCCTCAAGAAGTATGTATTAAACAATTGTTTATGATATAATTTTTTTTTTTGGTAGGTCTGCTTTGTTGAGTTAGGTGAGAAGAGAGGAACATCAGTGGTTTTCTGGACTAAAATAGTACCATTTTACGCAAAAACAATTTCATTCCCACCTAATAACCCTAACACCGTGTCGCGTTAATTTGGCAGAAAATAAACCCCCTTGCATTCTAACTCTCTTCACCGGAGTGAGAGGCTAGGTGCGATTAGGTTTAAATTCTGAGTGATATCTAATTTGCCACTACCAGTCCAGTCGCATTTAATATGTATATTAAACTACCACGATTCTGGATACACTAATAGCAGTCTGCACCTTCAGTCCAGTCGTGCTCATGAAGTAGCACGGCCGCATTCAGTCGTGTTCAGTGAGAAACTGTGACAACTGGCTACTTAAACAGTGCAGTTTTATTTGTGCAACAGGTATATAGGTTTTTTGAATTGCCAGTGATAGTGACTGTCTGCAAGAAAGCACGTGCAAATATAAAACGCATGAAAAGGTTATAAATATTACAGCCTGGTTATAAATATTAGGGAGTAACTATTCCCCAGAAAAGCGCTTAGTTTAAGTCTCACCCAAGGCGTTCCAAGGGGGGGAGAAGCAAGGCTCAGCCCGTCGGCCAATCCCGGTTGTCAGAGGCAGTCTGAGGTGGCGTTTTCCTTGACTTGCTCACGGTGTTATCTTCTTTGAAAATCTATGGTGTTATCTTCTTCTCCGAAAATCCCCTATTTCCCTGGCTATTTTTATATCCTTTCTAATTTTAAGGTGGAGTTTGAGTGACTGTAGTCATACATACCTTTTATCATGATTGGTGTAAAATTCTCTCGCTTCACGTTTAAAGGTATAGTTTACAAAAAGCGAGAGCGCAGAATCGAAGAGGGGTGGTCGCACCTCAGAGGCGGGTAGCCTTCGGGATGGAGGTGTGTTTTGGTATTAAAATGATATTAAAACGAGCAAAGTTCACGAGAGGATAGCACTTT
>Ga0065711_1045180_pt1 | contig 13637 bp, 11 predicted proteins | sample Hoacrofraction12_FD_59098 | JGI IMG/M metagenome (GOLD analysis project Ga0065711, IMG submission 59098) | Hoatzin crop microbial communities from Cojedes, Venezuela - Epithelial fraction 12 v2 (version 2) | ecosystem: Host-associated > Birds > Digestive system > Esophagus > Crop | place... | reverse complement strand
GGGGGGGGGGGGGGAGTGTAAAATGGAGACTGTCCATGGACTGAGAAAAAAGGACAAAGGACAAGGGGGGAAACTCAAATAACCTACCAATGTTCCAAGTTAGAGGCAGAACTAGGAATAGACTCCAGACCTTCTAGTCCACTGGCCCACTTTGTCAAATGAACAAAAGACACCATGCTTAGTAGCACACAGTATTTTCCCTTCCTATACAACCCAGCTGCAGGCGCAATCTGGTCACACACACTTCCCACTCCTGCTCTAGTGACATCTCTCTGCAGTTCCTCGTGCCCATCACAGGAACTGAGCAGTGCAACACCACTAAGGTCTGAACAGACAATCTCAGCTGACATGTTTCCATCCAGCACTCTTCAGTCAATGCCTTCTACGGTATTTTGACTCAGCCTTTCAGAAATGAAAATCTTTGCAACACATGAAGAATATTCTCAGTATAGATCAAATACATTTTGGGCTACTTTTAAAACACCAGACTATCAGAACACTTCATTCATCAAATACTGGTTTCTGTAAGGTACAATATAAAATAAATAGGACTGACAGAGACAGTATAAACGTTATACCTGTGTAATGTTACACTTTCTCTCTCTCATGCACTCTGAGTGAAACAGAATAATATGCCAAGATTAAACACATGTTCATCTTTATCCAGTATTGTTAACTGCTGCATTTGCATTATGGTTAATTTGATTAGGACTGTACTCACTGTTCACATATCCATCTTGTTTCAGCATTTTCTGTTTATGATTGTCCTTTGTCATAAAAAACAAGGTCCTATTAGCTCATTTCATTCTATGGAATAGCAGATGGCCATTCCATCACAATAATTCAAAACATTGCACTGTCCAAATACCTTTCCATTTCTTCAGAAGGTTCGAGATCTTCATTAATGGGTGCTCATTCGTCTCTCAAGGAAGAAAACGTATGAGTTAAATCCAGACTGCATGCAGACACCTCATCATAGAAATTACCTATGTATGACGCTAATAAACATGATGAATGTTGAATGATCATTGGCAACATTTTATGCTGATGGAATATAAGACAGAAAGCAAGAAACCAGACACCACCCAGCTCATACAGAAATACCCTGGCTTTCTCGTATCATTTCTTATCAAATAAAAGTGGGAGTGAAAGCAGCCCCTTGGCTTGCTCCTGATAAAGTAACCCTAGTCCTAGTGCATCCTTTTGATGGAACAAGAATGAGCCAAACCCCTGGATAAAAAATTGGCCATTGAGCTCAATTTCATTTTAAGATGTGGCTTCAGCACATTTATGTAAAAAGCAATCTGACTTAAAGCAAGAGGATGGGTCTTGTACAGGTATGAAGATTAGGCATACCACGAATATCTGAAAGAAGACGGCATCGCTTATGTTTCAGAAAGAGCTGGTTGGGCACACGATCCTTGAGATAAAACAGTCTCAAGCATCATCTGCTCTTTCTGTCAGAGGATTTGACAACTCTGCTGTGGCCTGTGCCAGACCACAAAAGCCAAAGGAGTCCAAAGATGAATGCAACCCAGTGTTTCCCAGGAAACAGACATCAACACAATTTCATTGTAAGGTGAACTGATGTTACAGATAAGCAAAAAGTGTGGCTGGCTTGCAAATAGGAAAAGAGGGAATTAGCATACTTTCTTGCAGCTGTCCAGCCGAACAGCTTTCAAAACAATGATTTAAATCCAACATTCATCCATAACTTTAAGCTCCCATAAATCAATCACCAAGCCTTATCAATAGCAGTGGGAATATGCCAGTTATTTATGCAAGCTGCACCACAAAGCAGTATTTTCTCAAAGCTGCATTTGAGTCCATAGACATAGCCAGACAAACTTCTCACCTAGCCAAATTTTTGCCTTAAAAATATTTTGAAGATGCAAATAGTCTTTCCACGTTTTAATGATTTCACAGGGAAAATGACCATGCAAATATAATGAAACAAAATGCATTTTGGAAAAAAAAGAGAGTAGGACATCAGAATTTTGAAACTTTGTTCCCATTTTTAATTGCGTTTGTTACTTGTCTCCACATACACATAGCAATTATGCACATATGCACATGATATAATATTTCAGTATGTGACTGTGTTTGTGTGTGTGTATATATACACGTCATACGTGCATACCTCCACTGAGTTATAATGTGGTGTTATAGGTAAAATATTGTACAGGTTTTATACTGATTTAAAAAATATTAAAGGCATTATTACTTAATTAACATATTATGTTTTTCCTTTGCCTTTTGAACATTTTAAGGTATGCAGTAGCACTGTCTTCTTCCCTTATGGGGCTTTTCTTCCTGATGTTAAGTGCTTTTCATTCTTGTTAAGTTTTCCTCATCAGCTGTATTTGTTAAAGTGACTTTTAACTTCCTTAATGGTCTCCCTGGGTTGTTTCTGATTGTTCCACACCTTCACTGAACTTCACTAACCAGGGCAAAGCATCATACACCTGCTGAACAAAGTGAGTAATATTTTCTGATTTTTTGTGGCTGAAAGTGTTTTTTTTAGTATATTCCTTTTTTTTTTCCCAATCCCCCGCCCCAGTCCAGCTGCCTCACTAGTTGTTAGTCTATGCTGTGTTTGCACACATGGTTGTGCCCAGGCCTACTTAAGCACAGGATTGCCTTTATTCATGCTGAATGATACTCAGTTTTTCCTGAACTCTACACTGCCAAAGGGAGCTGACTAGCAATATCTGGACTAACTGATTTCAGCTGATCTCCCAACTCTACACAATACTTGTTTTGGTGTAAAAATACCTTCCAGCATTTACCAAGATTCTCAAAGCAAGGTTATAATATAACCAGAAATAGACCAGGATTTTTCCAGGTCCTGGACTCAGGCTTTGGACTCTGGTTCATTCTTCTCTCTAGGCCAAATTCAAGTCCTTGTATTCTTGGAGAAAACTGCAACAGACACCGCTGGAGTTAGACTTGCTGCCAGAAGTGCTTTTGCATCTCCACGGAAAGCCTCTGAAACCTGTTATAAACCTGCTGAAGTGAAGAGATATGTGTCCTCTGTCTCTGTGGGCTGAGATGACACCTGCAAATCATTGCTTCACACACACAAGAAGGATTTGAGAAATATGCTCCAGTAGTGCCTACACCAGAAGAGACAAGGAACAGTTTTTGATCCCTAATGGAATGACCTTATGTTTAAAAGCTAAATTGGAGAAAATTGAGAGTACATCTGATCCGCTAAGAACAGCAAACATTGATGTTTTGTTCAGTTTGGTATGGGCTCTAGTGACACACTCTAGAAATTAGAGAAGCCAACCCAGTACTAAGAGTGGGACTCTGCAGAGGACTTCTTACTTGCCTTCCCCTCAGTGATGCTTCCTATGATTTTTATGCAAAATCAGGAGAAGGGAAGGGAAGGGAAGGGAAGGGAAGGGAAGGCAAGGCAAGGCAAGGCAAGGCAAGGCAAGGCAAGGCAAGGCGAGGCGAGGCGAGGCGAGGCGAGGCGAGGCAAGGCAAGGCAAGGCAAGGCAAGGGAACTGATCTCAGGGCATAGCAGTCTTAGTCCCCTTCAGGTGGTTGTCATTATGTGAAATGCAGGGTTTAACAGTTAGCTGAGAGCTGGAGAAGATGATTGCCCCATGTGAATTAGCACCAGCAGAAGGATCGTTCATGATTACACATCCTTGCCATAAAAATGCCTTTCTGATAGACCATATCACACCTGTGTGAATTACCAGAGTTCCAGATGAAAAGTCATTAAGAGCACAGAGCTCTTGTCTTTGTCAGTATCAGTCCCAAATTCCCTTGTACTTTGTCAAAACTCCTCAGCATCACCATTTGCTAAGGGAGTGACTCAAGGAGAGGCCTCCAGATCTGATGGCCTGCCTGCCAGGGGCAGCTTTCAAGATGAATGAGCACCTCAACTAGTTCCTGAGGTGAAAGAAGTGGAGTGGGCATGAAAAGTTGGAAATAATTTGGATATGGATCCTATGTGAGACCTATGCACATGCTCATCTTCAGGGACTGATTGTGTCAAAAGCTATTCATTGACAGGGTAAGCAAATGCAAATACAAATGTAAGAACTGCAAAGTCCAGTAACAGTCTTGTGAGGAATGTGTAGGCAATTAAATCTAACATTGCTTTTATTGTAGCTCCCATGACAGAGACAGGATTAAGCAGTTATCATTTATATACATCATTTGCAGCCAGTAAATGTTAGGAATATTTATTATTTCACATACCAATAGCTCTGTGTTGTCTCACAGCCAGCATGTCATCATTCCAATTTTACTACAGCTTTTCCTCAAAGTCCACAAACGGTTGAAATCCATTAACCCTAAAAACACACAGAGAGTGTTTAGTTTCAGCTAAAGGTAACAGCAAGGAAGGAAGTCATAGAGCTCAGATGATAGTATTTCCCTGATCCACCTAACTACCCAAACACCCACACACTGAACAAGAAATGGGAATACCTGCCTAATCATTAGAATGACTTCGCTTCAAGGGCTTCCCTTCAGATGAGGCACTGCTGGGTCAGACTTCAATGTATTTAAACAAGAGCTGAACAGGAGAAAAAGAAACACACAGATGAAAAAATTTATAAAAATAAACCTCACTCCATCCCATTACTGAAACCTCAGCTACTTCTAAATATGTCAAGCAATAGCTTGCACATAAACGGAATGTTTTTGAGCCTGAATTTAAACATAGGTAGAACTGCTTGGTGGGCTTAGGATGGTAAACCACAAACATCTAAGCACAAAACTATTTGTTTCTGTGTGGATTTAAATAAGGGGATGTACACTTATGTTTCATATCATCTTTTGTTTGGTCTCAGGTAACTGCTGATTACCTGCACATACATCAAACTACTGGACTTGGACACTTCAATTAGGGAATCCATTTTTGCCGGGGATTTTAATGAAAGCCATGTCTGTGGTACGTTTGTAAGGTATCCTCATTAGAATGTGCTCAGAAATTTGCTTTTAGATACAATGTTTTGCTCAAACTAAGAAAGGCAGTTCGCTTCACTTAGGCATAAGGTGATTATTTAGTCCACTTCAGGAATGTCATTTTTCAAACACATAAATAAACTGCTAAATGTAGAAAGACCTGGCTGGTCCAGTGGCATTTGTCATGTCCTTTACCTACAAAAGTCTCCATTCGTTATACCAGTGCCTGTAGTAAAGTGGATGAACTTAATCTTTCTGTGCTTGGTCACTAAGTCAACTCCGTCTCTTTTTTCTTTCTTTTCAGGTGGACCAGAAAAGTCTTTTACTACACCTCGAGTCAGGGGAAAATGACTGTTGCAGTGATGCTGTCATTTTGTTTTTGCAGTCTGGGACACAAACAATTAAATCTCAGCCCCCACACCCCCACACCCCCCCCCAAATAAATGCTTAAGCATGAATGTTTAACTCCATTATATTAACTATTCCTATTTCATTTCAGTAATATTTAATGAAAAAGAACCTGCATATTGAATAAATATAATTATGGAACAAAAATAACTAAGGTTGATCCATTGGAGTTTTCAATGAAGAGAGAGAGACAAAGATAAATATACTCTGGATTCTTTATTTTGTCTGTATTTTCTACTTTTCATATTTTTCTTTCAGAGGGTATTTATGTTCTTGATGGTTTGCATTTAGTATTTTTGTTTTATTGCAACACTATGCTATTAAATTTGTCAGCAGGGAACAGCGTAACATCAGTCCAGATGGAACATGATGGAAAGACAATCAAAAATATGGTGTTAGTTTGTAAGGATGGGTCATTAACGCAAGAAATGTTGAAAAGGACTGAATAGGCTATAAAAATGTTGGAACAAAAATGTGAAGAAAAAAGAAAAGTGTGAGAATGTTAACATTTTAAGGTACAAATATTATTGCACTGAACTAGTTCATAAAGTAAATGGAATTTCAGAACACTTGAAATCTGAGTTGCATAAAATCAATGCTCTATAGGGAAAGAAAAATCACAAACCACACTGGAAACATGTTTAGGCTGCATTTTTCTAGAAATAAAACTTGCATCTAGCTTCTCATACTATTTAGCATATATTGTGTGCTAAAAGAACATCCTGTTTATCCATCTACAAGTCACCTAATTTCTTACCTACCACAAATTTGCATTTACCACTAAAAAAAATCCTCTTGTTGCAAGGCAGTCCAACTAAATCTTCAAAAATTTTTCATATTTTTGTTTTAGTTTTGATGCAGAGAAAGCACCTGGAGGGAAGCTCTTCTAGTTTTGTTCCTACCCAAAGAAAAGGAACTGCTTGCAAATTTTAAAGGTCAGGGAGAGACTGAAGTGTTCATTTAATATCTTTATTGCATGACGCTTTATGAAAGATCAGATATGAGCATCTGCCTAACACCATGTCGGCACCAAGAGCGAAGATCTTCAGTATGGAAAGGCCTCAGACAGACTGGGCTAATAAATTTCATTCCAAGACAGAAGTCTACTTCTATACAAGAAAACTAGAAAGCGCAGCAGTTTATTTTCTGGATTATCTCGTGTCATTTGACCACGACTATAATATTGAAGTCTCATATCTTCCATAATAGGGCAGCCACTTGGAAGCTGCCGATTGGCTTGGGCTAGCACTGTAAGCATTTAAGGAAGTGTCTTGGGAGATGGTCCAGACTAAAAATATGGAGACAACTGCTCATACAGTTAAACTATACAGATAACATTGTTCCACCACCTAGGTACAACCTCTGGTACTGTTCAGCCTGATAGCATGAACGTTTGATTGAAGAAACCCCAGGCTCTTAAACTGCATATACCTGAAGTGCTTGGTCCATACTGCCTTCCTGGTTCTTTTGAAAATGTGATTTAGGGGATGAGAGCATCCTAGTCTGCATTCCTTGGTTTTTTCTTTGTGAAAACAAGGGAAAAGGACTGGAAGTTGAACACGAAAATCTCATCTCAAAATATTCTCAGAAGGCAGATGAGAACTTATTTGGATGCAGGGCCCAAAAGATTTAACTTCAATCCCCCCAGAAGATCTGGGACAAATAATGAAGTTATGTATAAATGCCTAGAACAAACCACAGAAATGAGTAAATAACAAACTTGGCTTTGTCAAGCAGAAATCACTGTAGATAATAAAATTTATTTTGATGGTAAAATAATGGCTTTGATGCATTGAGGAGATATAATAGTTATGGAGTATCTTGTACCCAAAGAAGGCTTTTGACACGGTTTCATGTGACATTTTTTACATTCCCCAGCACAGGAACATGAACTGTGAAATGAAGGCAACACAGTTTGGAAAAAGCACTTAGAAAGCTATCAGGCACAGTTCATTGCCAGAATGAGAGGAAGGATGAGAAAACATTCTTTAGGTGTCCATTTTGTTCTTGGTCTTGCCCAATGTCTTCAGAAACAGCTAGGTTGGAAGAATATGAAGTATGTTTACAAAATCTGTATGTGACAAAGGAGAGGAAGTGAAATAACCTTGAAAAAAACAGAAAAGGTTCTGAAAATGGTCTAGGTGAAGTAAAGTGTGATATTCTTTCCTTGGACAGGGATAGTCAAAGGTGCAAGATGGGGAGCAAATGGCACAGAAGCAGTTCTTCAGCTATGCACCAGGGACGGGTGGTTTCAAAAGCTGAACACAAACCAATAATGTCACAGCTTTGGGGAATAAAAGCACTGAGAGGTTTGAATGCAACTTGTCCCACAAGGCATGGAAAGTAACGTGCCCTCTGTTTTACCCAGTACATACCTAATAGTAATGTGTTTCAAGAAATATGTAGACTGATTGTTAAAAATGCAGAAGAGGGCAGTGGAAATGAAAGCCAACCAGAAACCTAAACCTACAGGGAAATCTGTGAAAAACCTTTCATTATATGTTCTTCATGTAGAAATAGTTCTTTGCATATTATAAAAAAATTAATCTTCCAGATGTAATATAGCTATGATTTACAGATGCAAAGGAAATTTTAGACAGCACCTACTAACAAGTAATAAAAGGAATATCAGACAACAGAAAGACACTGCCAGATATCAAAATATCCTTAGGAGAACCTTAGGAGTGGGCAAGTGCGGGGTGGCTGGCAAGATGCCCCGGGGCAGTAACCTCATCCTGGGCAGGCTGAAGTCACCATCCCTGGACGTGTTCAAAAAACATGTGGATATGGCACTTCAGGACGTGGTTTACTAGGCATGGTGGTGTTTGGGTTATGAGCTTTGAGGTCTTTTCCAACATTAGTGATTCTGCGATTCTTAGGAAGTTCCATCTGAACATGAGGTTTGAGGGTGACGGAGCACTGGAACAAGTTGCCCAGACATGTTGTGGAGTCTCCTTCTCTGGAGATATTCAAAACCTGCCTGGACAAGGTCCTGTGCAGCCTGGTGTAGGCGACTCTGCTTCGGCAGGGGGGTTGGACTAGATGACCCAGAGAGGTCCCTTCCAACCCTGAACATTCTGTGATTCTGCGATTTTAAACATTACTTTTCCTTCCAAAAGCCAGGTGCTGTTACAGTTGAAGTGTACATACAATTCTTAATTTCTTACACAGTTTCTTGAAAAAGTTCCATAAAATGAAGCATAATATCTTACAATGTTACTTTTGCTAGACACATTTATGGCTAACTTGAACTCGTTCCTATTCTTCATGACATATTGACAGAAGGAGACAAAGCAATAGCTCCTTCAGACAAATCTACTGTAATAATAGCATGAAAAGTATCATCTGAATAAGTAGTTTTACAGGAAATAATATTTCGAGTCAGAAGGTTGCAAAAGCATATAAAAATGTGTAAACTCTTTGCCACACTTTTTGTCATATGACATTCCCCCATCCCTTTATATGGAATAGAAGATAGACAGCCAGATGGGCAGACAGACAGATCACTGTTAGTTGTGAAAAGAATGGCCATTCCCACTATATCACATCATTGCTTCCTCATGTAAGAACATGAGGGTGTATACATGTGGACATCACTCCATTTAGGCTTGGAAAAATGTTGTCACACCAGGCATACGATAACATACAACATGACAGTGTTACCATGTCACAGGCAGGCACATGTAGCTGAGTTTTCTTTTAGCCACCACTACCAAACATGAACAGTGACAATCTGTTAACGACACGACAATCTCCCTGTGGGCTCTTGTTTGGGACTGGTTGTTGGTGAACACCTAGACTTATACTGGCAGTTGTTTTACTTGTGCCAGCTTGATTAAAACTAACAAAAACAGGAGTGTTTTTACACAGACATTACTCACATTCCATTTTGTTGTGCTAAAACACTTAAGGGAACAACATCATTTGATACATGGTCAGAGTACTCAAAGCGCCAGAGCTGTTCTTAGCAGAAGATACATGGTTCCTCATTTTGCACTCAGACTCTGAAATTAGCTGAATGCTTCACAGGAGTGGAGCAGCTCTCTGTTAGTTACATACTTGAGAAAAGTAACAAGTATAAATTATTCTATTCGGGATTGCTTGTAATTTATGATCCCTTAACTCACCCACCATTTCAAAAGGCAATGTGTGCCTAATTTATGGGTTCTTTCATTTTCTTTGTCCTTTTCCATAACAATATCTATTCTTCTCCCAACTGTATACCATTGGGAGACCTGCCATTGATAGCTAGGGGCAGTCAGATATGGTGATGTTCGTGGTGGTCTGGTGGTACATGCAGAGAAGTAAGCTAGTCAGAGTTCAAATCTCACTTCAGCTGAAGACGTGTTTTTGTCGTTTGCAAAGCACGCCTCCAAAATGTTTAAAAACATTTCAAAGGTTTTGTCTGAACTGCCAACAAAAGGCATGATTGGTGTGTGCATAAACACACCTAGGGCAAATTTTTACCAGACTAGGTCAGATAGGTAAGGCCAGAACACCATGAAGGCACAGATTTCAGAACTTGGGCTTTGGTAGACACTGCTCCAAACTTTTGCTGCTGTGTTTATCTGAAATAGCTTCATGTCTAGGCCTTAGCCCTATCTTCTTCAAACTGCAGAATGCATACCCTAACCTGTTTATTCCACAGTAAGCGCTCGCGACTAGAAAACTGTTTGATGCTTTGGGGTCACATTTCCAAATGTACCTTATATCCGAATAAAACAGATGCCCACCTAAGTGATTGTTAAAATCTTGTTCATGAAGTGCTACAAAATGGTATATGTGTCTGCTATCAGCATCAGAAATCCCTAAAGAGAGACAGAATATCATCCAGCTACTACAGAATTATGGAGTTAACTGCCAAATCTTTCAGAATTTTACATCAGTACATAATTAAGTGCATATACACAAATAAGGATGTCTATGAATGAATACGTATAGGACTGAGTAGATGAAAATGTGGGGTATGGGACAGCCTTGGAGGCAGGACTGGTCTGAACTGGCTCTTGTAGCTCTAATTGGAGCTATAAATCACAGCACAGCGGTGGATTTATTCTCCAGTTCACATACATGGAACAGAAGAGTATAGTAAAGCATGTGAAACTTGACTTTATACTTACACAGCACCTTCAACTCTAAAGCAGGCTGCGGAGTCTTGATTAAGCCTCCCTGCACCTGGCAGGCCAATCATGTCAAATAATGCAAGAGTTGACCCTTGTGGGGTTTCTGCTGATAGGAGAGGTGCCTCATGTCATGCAGTCGCCGTGAGGATTCAATGACAGGCAGTCCCAGCTCGCAACATCTTCCACCATGTTTCTCACCCTTCCCTGCCCCCTGATTTTCCAGGGGTGCCAGGAGCTGCTACCCCAGTGCAGCCAGCATCCATGCACCACAGCCACATGCGGCTGATCGGAGCATGGTGTCCTCCCCGCTTGCTCCAGCTGCCTCGGTGGAGGAGTCCAGTTAGCAAAGGGGAGACGTCATCCTGCGCACACCCATGGGGCATCACTCTACAACCGCTTTCCAAAGTGGAGGAGGTTGCTGCCTTACACCAGGTGAAAGCTCAGCAAACCAATAAGTGGCTGAAAGCGTTGCTTTAAACATGAACGAGAGCCTGGTCTCTAGTGTCCTCGATCTTCCCACAGACTGGGCCATACTATCCTTCCTTCTTCATTCAATGACTTTATTCCCAAAGCGAAATTTGCACCCTCTCATCTTCAGCAGAACCTTGGACTTGTGCTAGTACAAGGAGGAGTAGCATACACATCTCTCCTCCCTTCCTCCACCGAGACTCACCCTTCATTTGAAGTGGAAAACTAGACTTTCATTCAAATCTTCATCTACTGGTTGCTATTGACTAAGCAGAATGGAGTGCACTGTCTGGTCTTCCAAGCAGCTGTAAGCCTTAATTGGGGTCAGCAAACAATAATTTACATAGTTTTCTTGTTTAAACTACAAAAAATTGTCACTCCATCTAATAGCAAGGGGGGCAAGAGAGAGGGAAAGTCTACCAAACAAAACACAATATAGTGTGAGGAGATATTTTTGAAACCTGTTTGGAAAGAGTGCTAATAGCCACACATTCAAAAATGTGTTGACATCATTCACAGCGACTGGCAGTGGCCCATGTGTTGCCCCAGGGACAGCAGCTTGTTCCAATCAAGAGCAGAAGAGCAGTGCAAAAACAATGAAAAACATTCCCTGCAATGGGATACAGATCTAAGCTGGCTTATGAGCCATAACCACTGTGCAGGAATATTCACTGTGAGATGAACTGTCATGCAGTGACCTGCAGGGAAGGTATTTTGTGCAAAGAACAAAACAGAACAAAATGCCATCGTGAATAGGTCTAACAGGCTTTGTCTCACTCATCACTGTTTTACCAGCAGCACTGACTTCAGGCCTGCTGTACACGCTGTGTAAGTAGTCTGTAAAACATTTTTGCATAGGGATGGTCTTTCATTTCCCCTGTGTGTTACAATATGTGGTACAATGGAGAAGTAACAACTTGGAGACACCAGTATGTAAAATGACTCCTGCAGTGTAAGCACCCACTTCAGTCCTGGTGACTTGGAAAGGCACCTCAAGTTCATCTGCTGTGTCCATTTTCTCTGAATTTCAGCATATTATGAAAATTAAGAATGCAGTTTTAGCTGGAAAATAAATTATGTTTAAAATCTCAGGTATTAAAAATGGATGAGTGTAAATGTCAGTTGCAAGGTTACAATAATACAGCCTATCCCTAGGAAGCCAAATGTCAGGAGAAAAGGAAAGACTAAAAGGTTTACATATTTCATTGGTTTTGCTCAACTCTAAGAAACCTGCAATTAAAATAATTTGGTACTATTAACAAGGAAGGAAAAATCAAGACAAAGACAAGAGGCTTGGGGGATGCGTGAGGAGGAAGGGAGTCCCTGAGCCCCTTCCTACAAAGGCAAGCAAGCCAGCCCAGCAGAGGCTCTGGCTGGGAGGCACTGGCTACTGACATGGCCCATCCTAAGGCCAGCTCTGGCAAGGCACTGGCCATGCAGTGCAGCCTAGCCTCCAGCTGCCTCCTGCAGCGAATGCAAAGTGGAAGTGGAAGCTTGTGATCAGTGGCGACAACCATGGCTTTGACCAGGTGATGCTTGGCTTGGACAAGCTGCCGCTTCACGGTGCCTCTCTCTGAGCCTCACTGCCACCACTCCGTATCTGTCTCTCATTTTGCTCTCTGACATTGCTCCATCTCCTCCATAGCTCAATGGGCTCCTTCCCACTTCCGCTCACCACCTCTTCCACTGCCTCCCTCCTGATTAAACCAAGCAGGGAAGGAAATTTACACAGGCAAATAGACTACTGCCACACTTACAACACTTCCATTTCACCACTGGGTCCATTTTAACGGAGATCTAACCCAAACAAGTATCAAAGGTTTCATTTAGTCTAGTTGGGGAGAGGGACTGGATGCTCAGATAATAAGTAGCTCTGCTCTGCTTGCCTATCCTTCCCTTTTTCATCTATCTTCACTACCATGTTTCCTGATTGGGGTGTTGACAAGGGATATGTCACTTCACAATGAAGTGAAAACAGCTGATGTTTTCAGCTTTTTGTGTTCATTCCTTTCTTTCAGAAATTTTCCTTTGCGTGATCTCAAAACTGTTTAGATTCAGGAAAAGCTGCAGAAAGGAAAATGAAAAAGTGAATAAATCAGAATAAGTGAAAGTATGGGGAGAGGAGCCCTTTAGTTCCTTAGAAAGTATAGAAGAAGAAAGGAAAAACCCCACAATTATAGCACTTTGCATAAAACCTGAAAAAAAAAGACGTTCTGAGTTGTAGCGATGGGATGAGGAGGGGAAGATATTCCTACTGACTAGTCACAGCTGCCATTAACATGCCAGCTCACTGTATAAACAATGGGAGATGGAAGAAATCTTGTTAGAGGTAATTCAAAGTCGTCAGTTTAGTTTCTTGTTCTAAACACTGAAGAAAATTCCCTCTCCATTTTCATTTTTCTGCCTCTTCTACATAGTGGGACATAGAAAGCAAGAGTGAAAAGATAGATCCTTAATTTTTTTTGCAAAATGGCTTCCTGCAAAGTCCAACTAAATACCATTTCAAACCTGAGAAAGAAAAAGGCAAAAAAAAAAAAGCTTTTGGCAGAAACAAACTTCAGGTGATAAATGGCAAAGGGCTATGGCTGAAACTTACAAGAAGAATGAGAGCAAAAAAGAGAGGAAGACAGGAAGAGAGAAAAAAGAGAGGAAGGAAGGAAGGAAGGAAGGAAGGAAGGAAGGAAGGAAGGAAGGAAGGAAGGAAGGAAG
>Ga0065711_1008204_pt1 | contig 13637 bp, 9 predicted proteins | sample Hoacrofraction12_FD_59098 | JGI IMG/M metagenome (GOLD analysis project Ga0065711, IMG submission 59098) | Hoatzin crop microbial communities from Cojedes, Venezuela - Epithelial fraction 12 v2 (version 2) | ecosystem: Host-associated > Birds > Digestive system > Esophagus > Crop | place... | reverse complement strand
CCCGCCTGGACAAGGTCCTGTGCAGCCTGCTGTAGGTGACCCTGCTTTGGGAGGGGGGTTGGACTAGATGACCCACAGAGGTCCCTTCCAACCCCTACTATTCTGTGATTCTGTGATTCTGTGAAATAAAATTGTCTTCTTACTGCCCAATGACCAGTTGTGTAGCCAGTCCCTGAGCAGTGATTGTGGAACAAGGATCTCACAGTTTTCAGTAATTTCGCGAAATTTCACACAAAAAAAAGAACTCATGGAAAAGTTCAAGCTCCTGGGGGAAAAAAAAAATCCATCCCTTGGCCAACTGCTGTGCATAAACTGAGCACGGTATCTGTGACATGGAATATTTCACTAGGCCGGCTTGGACTAGTTGTCTGGCTATGCTCCCTCTTGATTTCTTAGCAACAACTAAAAACATCAGTGTTACCAGCATTCTTCTCGTACTAAATCCAAAATACAACAGCTACTGGGAGGAAAATTAGCTCTGCCCCAACTGCAACCAGAACAGTCACAATAATAATTTTGAAATAGCTGGAAAAGTTGCTGTGGTACCCTAAATGAGTATCTCACTTGTGCCTCTGATAATAATTCTAAAATACTACATGCTTGCTCCAAGTGTAACAGTCCAATGTCAGCCCTGTCTTTCTGGATGTGCATGTGGGTGGCAAGGCCTTACCTTTCCCTGGAGGATGGTGGAAGAGCCACTGAGGCCAGTCCTCCAGCAACTTGTTCTATACCACGCTGCAGCCTGGGAGGGCTCTGCATCCAGAGGGATATGGGAAGAGTACAGAAGGGCTTTAGTCCCTTTTCTGTTTTGGGGAAATAACCCAGAACTGTGAGGGATGAAGATTAGGGCACATTACTTACATTTACTGCTGAATATAAGTAATTTACTAGTGACTGATAAGAAGAGCCTGCCAGCATCTTCTATATTAATTCCAGCATTTAAACACTCATGTGGGTTAGACTTTTTATTTTGTTTGTCTTCTCTGACTTCTAGCAGGTGCCTCTTCTTTCACCTTTCTCCAAAGACACATGAGTGAGTCTGAAAGCTTCCTAGGTTGCTTGGGTTGACGGATGCACCTGGCTTCAAAAGGCGCCTTTAGGAAGGTACGGTGCTGGGCACAAAAGGTACCTGGGTAATCGAGATTCCCTTTGTGGCAAAGGTGGTGTTTGAAGGTTCTTGGGCTGCAATATATTTCCACTTGTTTCAGCACTAAGTGTCTTCTAAACCAGGGAACAAGTTTTGATGATGAATTTTTGATTACTTTGTTTTCGACCAACCTGTAAAAGAACACAGTAAATTGTTCTCCCTTAATGACTGCTGGGATTGCCTAATAAATCTAATGGCTAAATGAAGACTTCTCCCTGGATCGCACGTAAAACTCTTTCCTGAAACAAACCACAGACAGTTTTAATTGGAGAGATAGAGACAAGCAAGCAAGGTAAAAAGCACATGAGAAACTAGAGTAATAAAATTAGGGTGGATGGGGATGTATATTTATGCTGGAATACAAATATGTTTAAAAGTACATAAGGTTGTTCTATATTAAAGTGGATTATGTCATTAAAAAGACAGAAATATAGCAAAATCAAGGCACTTGGAGCACAGAAATCTTATTACTACGAATTCATATTACTAGAAATAGATGCTTCCTATACAGAGACATAAACATGGAGGAAACATTAATATTAAAATCAAACAAAGAGAGAAGTATAAATAAAGATTATTTGAAACAAGCAAAGAGGGCATTAGAAAGGTAACTGCACTTTAGCAAGACTTAGAGAAAAAAAGAAAACAGACTTAAAGAGTAAGACTCAAGACTTCATGTATTTTGGCCATTATTACTTCAGACAAAACTATGCAAAGAAAACTAGAAAAATTAGGTCTCCAAACACCACTGAATGGAAGAAAAAAGTTAAGTTCAGACCTCATATATCATACTATGGAGCAGTGTAAAAGGATACCTAAGATGAAGTCAAAAAAAATAGCTCTAAAACTTGAAAATTCAGCTAGAAGAAGTTCAAATTCAGGGTTTACTTTATAGTAAAACATTTATGACCATTATTAGGTATTAAAAACTGGAGTGGTTGAATTGATGTGGAAGGATTTAAAAATTTTCTATAGAAGGAAAAAGAGATCCGTCCTCAAACTTTGTCATGCCCTTGATTTTTTTAGACATATTTTACTCTCCCTGTCATGCTGTATGTGTATAAAAATGAAAAAGAGATCACTGCCTATCTAGGCCATCCATTCAAAATAGTCTCTGCTGTTAAATGGTACCAAAAGATTCCTGTCCAAAAAAATAAGATCACTGTTTTAAAAGGATAGATATTTCAGCCATCAAAGCTCATGGAAATCAGTGTCTCTAGTCTGTATCCCTTTATGAGACAGTGTACTGGATTGAGAATCAGTAATCTGCAATTTGTTGTTAATTGATTTTATTGTTAAAAAAGTATTTGACTTTTCTTACGAATATTTATGTCTTACTTTATAAACACATTTATATGTTGCTAACTCTACTTGTACTTCCCTTTCCTGTGTGCTCTTTGATAATGGAGTAGATGGTATTCTCTTCTGCCCTCAAATGTCCTCTGTGGTTCTTTACTGCATGCTCCATGACTCTTCAAAATCCAGTTTCAATTTCAGAACAGTGGCCTACATTCCACTGTCTGCTAGGGCACTTCAGATGGCAATAATTTCTCTCAGTTAGGGAGATTCATAAAAAGTTTTTGTTAAAACTGATTTGCAATCACCCATTGTTCAGCCTCCCTTTCCTTCTCTAACTTCCTTGAATCAAATCAAAGACATCCACCAAATCAGAGACAACCCATCAATTCAGAGACCAAATAAAAGATTTGGTGGCCTCCACCAACAGTTATATTGTATAAGCACCTGATTGCACAGAAAAAATTCTGATTAAAATCATGGGTGTTAAAGATAAACAGGCTTCTGTACAGTATCTCCCAGCCTGAGTAATCCCTACAGTTCACAAAATTTCAACAGACTAAATAATATATTTTCAGCTGAGTTCAATGAAAATGTAAATTTTTTTTCTCATGTTTGGTACATTTATATAATGCAATTCTATTGATCTATATTTGAAAAAAAGCCTGAAAACCTGACTGGTTTATAAGATACAGATCTGTAGATTTTTGAAAAACTTACTGTCACCAGATTTTCTAGTAAACATATGAGCCTGTGTGGGGAAAAAAATAATTAAATCATTACATTAAATAAATAGTAAAAAACCCACCCTAGCATCAGCATGTAATACTATTAGGAATGATATCTGCATTTACTTAGCTACACAAAGGCATATGGCAAAAGCATGAGATAGTGTTTCCTAAGTGGTAAATATTAAATGCATTTTTGAATTGGCTCTAATGCAACCAATAGTGACGCAGTTTCCTAAGTGGTATATATTAAATACATTATTTTAATTAACTCTAACGCAACCAATGGTTTTCGATATGATTAACACTGTAGAAATAGGTTTTGCTCAGAATCAGTTTTTTATATGTTCAGCAAGGACAGTCTACTTTTAATCTATGGTTGGAATCACAGAAAAATTTAGCATTTGATTTATAAAAGATACCGGTTCTAATGAAGTCCACCAGAGTTTATTTTGCAGGCAATATATGCATTTGCAAATATTTTCCTCCTAGCTGGTAAAGAGTAACAATTTAATATGATGTTTGCTTTTATATCACTTTTATTGTTTTCACCGCTGAGTTACTGAGCAGAAATACATCTACTTTCATCCTTCCCATAACTTACACTTATGTTTTGATGTCAGATTATCCTTCTGAAAAACTGCATACAGCACTAATAATGCCGTTGAGTAGCCTAATAAAAGGTGTAGTAAAGCTGAAAAGTGAAACGTAAGTTTGGACATGGTAAATGGTAAATGTTACCCATTTTTGAGAAATGAACATTTATGAGCAATTGATCTAATTCATTGTGATTTTACACACCTGAGATGAAAATAAGCATCCCATGTTCTTGGTTCTTTTTCCTCAGTCTGACATGATTCAAGTCTCTGCCTCTCACTTTTGGGAAGAAATGCAGAAACTGGGCTGGGGAGGAAGGGGAGAAAGAAAAGAAGTCTGTCACTCATTTTTAAAAAGCAGTAACGGATCAAGTTAGGAGGCACAGCATCAGCTCCCTGCTCCAAGGGTCCCATAACGTGTTTACCCATTAAGCTATCTATTAAGCAGCCATCTCACAAAATAACTCTCCTTACAGAAGCGTTAAGCTAGCCTAGTTACGTGGGTTAGGGCACAGCTGAGAAATAAAGGACAAGCTAAGAAGGTCCTTTAAGCTATTTTTTTCTGCTGTTATATGGGGTAGAAATTAATGAATTAATGAAAATGGCAATTTCTGTAGTGCTGAGCACACCTACAATGTTGTCCCCTAAATTCTGGGAAATAGGAGAACAGCTCATCTGAAGACTTTCAGAGATTTTTGTGGCTCCTCTTGCCAGGATGGTGGCAAGGTTGGAAAACTCTATTCCTGAAGTCTTCAGCATTTAGAGACCTATGTGGGACTTTAAGAATCACCGTCAAGCACTGGTGCCTGCATGCCAGGTGCATCTAAGTCAGCTGGATCTAACCATTTCCCCACCCAAATACTGATATTTCACTTTCTTGTTAGCTGTTCTACTAACACTGAATTTGACTGTGACACTGAAACATCTGTTATTTCCTAGCAGTGTTTTCAGTAACATACTCTACCTGCTCAACAGATGTTGGTGAACAACACTCATTTTAGACTTGGTTCTTTGGGTCACGATTTTGTCCTCCAGGAATGAGAATGCTCCAGGTTTCCTCTTCCATTACCTCAAGTAACTCAGCGAGAAAGAAAGCATAATTTCTTGATTATCCACAGATACATATGCTGACACAGAGCTTTCAGTAGCTCTTCAGTGTGTTTGTTTGGCAGAAAGGAGGGAATAAACACACAGTGCCCTTGACTTCTCTCTACCGATGTCTTCAGTTTCCCACTGCTGGGGCCAGCCCTCTGGCTGTCCTTGTCTGGGCACTGCAGAGGCAGAGGGCAAGTGTTTTGGCTGGGCTGCAGTCCATGCTTCCTCCATGTTTGCTTCACATGGGCAGGTGATAGTGACTGTTTAAGGTAAAGAGGATCAGACGCCTGTGGTGTCTCTGCAACAGTCAAAGGAATGAAGCAAGCGGCCCATCTGAGCTGGCACTGGAATTTCTCACCCTGAAACCATATTAGAAAGGCAGTGAGTGTAGGCCTGAAGGGAGCGGGTGCACTCTGCACATGATCTCATCCAAGCAGTAAGGTGAGATGACGAAATGTGATGCTAATTTGAAATCTTAGAGGCACTGATTATTTTGCTCTACGCTTAGCTCTGTTTGTTGTATTTCTCTCCATAATCACTGTTTTTCCTGTGTGACAAGGCCTATCAAATTGATTACTCTCCGACAGCGGAGTGACGGCTTGCCAGTCGGGCTGCCGCAAGCAGTGAGTTGGCCCTTTTGTCACTCCTGGCGTCTGACGGGAAGCTGCTCAGGCACTAGGTTTTGATGAGATTTCAGAAAGGTGCAGAGTCTAAGCCTGACATGTTCAATATGCCATCCCTCATCCAAAATAGACAGAGCAGGAGCTCTTCACTGAAGCACTGTTGCAAGGGAGTAATTTGTTTGCCAGCTGTAAAACTGCTTCTCAATGGAAGGGAAGTGGGTGCCAGGTTATTACTGAACACAGCTATTTTCCCTTCTGTTCACAAATCAGAGGTAAATGTTTGGAAGAACCAAAGGCGGCTTTTGTTTTGTTTTGTTTTAGATGGTTGTCTAATGACCAAGACTGTGAGGTTTGGGTTTTCAGTTCAAATTGTTATTAAATAAAAACTAAACTCTAGGGTCAGTCAGTATCCGTATGTCCTAACGTTTAACAAGAGACATATAATTATCCAAGTAGTCCATATGCACCTACTCGGAATGCGCAGTTGATTATTCCGTGCTTTTCAAAGCATTTTTTTACTGAATGACAGCCCCATAGATTCAGTTAATGAGGGGGACGTAAATTACCAGACATCAAGACTGGTTTACAGATTCCCTCTCTGCTCTTTCCCTGGTTGATGAACCTTTCTTACTGCTGACAAATCTGTCTCTTTTCACTTATTAATGTGAAATGAATTTATTATTTTTGAATAAACAGGGTAAATGACATCCTGGCAAGAACATTTGTTTTCTTCTTTCAGAAAGTGATTTGCTTAGTATGTTACAGAGTGCTGGAATCCACATCTAAAATATTTTTGCAGTGTGTCATCTGTGAAGAGCCATCTGAAAGGAAAAAAAAGTTTATTCTGTAAAGTTACTTTCCTTTTATAATTAATAAATATCTAAAAAACCCCAAATTAATAACTTTAATCTGAGTTACTATTAGACATTTTGAATACATGAGCTCTTTCTGTTCCACCAGAGGCAAGAGTTTCTTGTAGTATTTAAAAATTTTGAGGTGAGAAATTGAAGTCTTTAAAACGATGAGGTTCAGACAATTTTTCCAAACCTCAGATGATGTTCTGGAAGATCTTTGAGGATATATCGCTACCTTCAAGGTAATACAGAGAAACAGACATTCTCACAATACTTCTGCATCGATCAATATAAGTTGTAAGAGAAACTTCCAGTGAGTGGCTTTTTCAGCAACAAGTTAGAGGAAGAAGATCTGCTTTATGGTGTTGAAGCTAAATCTCAAGATTATAAAGAAAAGAATAGATTCATCCTACATTTAAAAAATATTTAGAAGATTCTAACAAGCTAGTTTGAAATATTTTTAAAATATGTCTAGGAAAACATATTAAGTCATACAAACACTTAACAACATGGTTAATTTTACTCACATAAGCAATATCATGAGGAGACACAAGTTCTCCATAGCTTAGGCCTCTTAGCATACTGGTATAGAAATTTCCATGTGGGATGCTGTACAGTCCTGTCACATGCTAGTCCAAATGAAAGATAGAACAATTTATCTGATATCTCGCCTGATCTCTGCCTTGGTTTCTTGAATGTCCTAACTGCATAATTTAAGAGGTGATGCTTCCCAGGTTAGTGGTTTTGAACCGTGCCTCTGTCACTGATTTCTTCTCTTCATTACTTATAATCCAGAGTCAGTCTGGATCCTTTCTAGTGGATATGAGTGATTTTTTTCAAACACACCTGAAGTCTTTACAATAAAAAAAAAATCTTGTCAACAACAGGTGAATGAAAAAGCTCGTATACAGTAACCAGAGCTGCTAGTGGGGCTGCAAACCACTGTGTTTAGCTAAGGGAATTGGTGATGGTTAATGTGATATGCAAATGTGATTGCGCTTGAGATGCATGTTTCAGCAGAGGCTGAGGAGAATCACTCTGCAGCCCCTCAGCTCGTAACCTGGCATTTCCTTCTCAGCTGTTTGTATTTCTCCTGGCTCCAGCCCCAGGTTTTGAGTTGTCAGGTTGGCTCCTGGCCTTCCAGAACTTAATTCCAATAGATAAGCTGGGATGGTTTTGGCCTGATTCATTAAAATATTCAATGATATACACCTGTGCAGATCACAGAATCATAGAATGGTTTGGGTTGGAAGGGACCTTTAAAGGCCATCTAGTCCAATCCCCCTGCAAGCAGCAGGGACATCTTCAACTAGGTCAGGTTGCTCAGAGCCCCATCCAACCGGACTTTGAATGTTTCCAGGGATGGGGCATATACCACCTCACTGGGCAACCTGTGCTAGTGCTTCACCACCCTCAGAATAAAGAATTTCTTCCTTATATCTAGTCTACATCTATCCTCCCTTAGTTTAAAACCATGACCCCTTGTCCTATTACTACAGGCCCTGCTAAAAAATTTGTCCCCATCTTTTCTATAGGCCCTCTTTAAGTGCTGAAAGGCCGGCATAAGGTCTCCCTGCAGCCTGTTCTTCTTGAGGCTGAACAGCCACAGCTCTCCCAGCTTTTCCTCCCAGCAGAAGGGTTCCAGCCCTCGGATCATGGCTGGGGCCTCCTCTGGCCCCGCTCCAACAGCTCCAGGTCTGTCCTGTGCTGAGGGCTCCAGCGCTGGACGCAGGACTCCTAGGGGGGTCTCACCAAATCAGAGCAGAGGGGCAGAATCCACTTCCTCACCTCCTGCCCACACTTCTGGGGATGCAGCCCAGGGTACGGTTGGCCTTCTGGGCTGCGAGAACACATTGCCGGGTCATGTCCAGCTTTTCATCCACCAGTACCCCCAAGTCCTTCTCGAAAGGGCTGTTCTCAATCCCTTCATCCCCCAGTCTATATTGATACTGGGGGTTGCCCTGGCCCATCTACAGAACCCTGAACCTGGCCTTGTTGAACCTCATGATGTTCACAGAGGCTGACTTTTTGAGCTTGTCCAGTTTGTCTTGATGCCACAGGTTAAATTCACTACAGTGGAATTAAGGTTGCATCCACAGAGTTTTACACACAGTTTTTTCCTTTTTGCAGCTAATGGCTCATAAACCATAAGTAACATAATATAGATAATGACTTCTAAACACAAGAGTACCAATATACATAGAATATGAATAATGTAGGCATAAAACTCCATGTTAAATTATCTCACAGTCAGAATCCAAGCAGTCTTTGAAATACTTAGAATCTCTCTCGGGTAAATGTCTAGTATGTGTATGGTCAAAAGTCTGTCACTGTTATGTCTTTTCTTTCTTTTGTCGGTCTCGTCAGCTCAGTAGATGGTTCTCTTGTCCCACATGCCTGTGCACAGTACCATATCCCACTTTACAAAACCGAATGGGCAGGGAGCACGCTTAGGCGATGCAGCTTCAAATGGGGTAAAACCTCACTGTCATGCAACAATCAGAAGCAGGAGTTAACTAAGCCTGATTTTCAAACCTGATATTTAAGAGCTAGTTTCAATACCAATGGCACACCAAGAGAACAGATTTAGAATAGAAGTGCAAGAATATGGGATAGGAGGGTCCCAAGAGGTTTTCTTTCTTTTGTAGAACAAGTCCAGAAATCCTAAAGATGAAATAATCTTGCTGGGAAAGCGAACAAACTTTCTTCTATCTAGTTTGGTCACATTTGACACATTTTCCTGGTGGAAACAGACAAGCTTAGTTCCATCATTTTAATAGTTAAGTAAAAAGCAGTTGTAAAAATGGTTTAATCGTAGAATCATAGAATTATTTAGGTTGGAAAAGACCCTTAAGATCATTGAGTCCAACCATAAACTTGACACTGCCAACTCCACCCCTAGACCATGTCCCTGAGCGCCACATCTACACATCTGTTAAATACCTCCAAGGATGCTGACTCAACCTGGGCAGCCTGTAAGGGCTAAGGGGTGGGCTAAAGGGTATACTAAGGGGTGGTCCCAGTGACTGTGTAGAAAAAAACCCAGTCCCTTGACTCTGTTTAAAACCCTGTTTTCCTATAAGGTTGAATAGGTAGTTACTGTCTCCTGAGGGAGATATTGATCTTTAGAATTTACCCATTTTTGACATTGATGATCATCCTATGGCATGTTTTGTTGGTGTAAGAGAATTAGGGGCCAAACTGGTGTACAGGAACTTTTGTTCCCATTTCAGGTCCTTTGATGTTGCCATTCATTTATTTATTTGTTTAATTCATAAGTGCATTCATTTACAATCCTTTATGTCTTGAAGTCTTTACTGATTTTGTGTGCTATTAAACACCTTCCATCTCAATAGTAGCTGCAATCAAATAACAAAAATTACTTAAATAAGATAGTTACTTAAGAAACCTAAAGAAGTTGGTTTTATCCAATTGAGGTGAAAAGGCACAGTTTGAGTTTGGGACTTATATTTTTGCAACAAATATATTTTCTTCTTTCACATAAAATGAATCTTTACATGGGGCTGCTTAATCCTTGAATATTTGTGACAATAAACTATCCATTTGCATTTGTCCGTAGGTATTTCACGGACATTAATACATGGCAGTACTTGACTATGCCTTGAATTCATTTTATGCTCAGAGCTTAGTAAATATTTTATTTAAGAGAGCATTTCCTTTAAAGTAAAGGTATATTTTCACTACCAGATGGATCCCTTGGACTTCTTTGAGCACAGTAAGCCAAAGATCTAAATAGGTGCATCTAATGTTTATCATCCCCCACTGCTCAACAGTATGTCTGGATTTTACAAAGAGTTGGAAAAAGGATTAAAAGGATTTATTTATTTGCTTTCTTTGATGAATCACAGCCAGTCAAGCCACTGAATGCAGCCACTCCTGAACTCTGGGAGAGATGTCTGGATTCTTCAGCTCAGTCCCTTATTTCTGGCAGCATTTATGACAGCATCTTCCAGGCAGCTTGTAGTAAAGGAGAGGACACCTGGACACTGGGTCCTGTAAGCTTTTCAGCTGCATAATTTAGCTTCAGGTTATGCTGGGCAATTGCTGGTAAGCTTGAATTGTTGTTACCTTTTAGGTCTGCACTACTTCTAAATACAGTTGGGCTAAATACAGTTTCACTTACTAGATTTTCGCAGGGTATCGCTAAGTTGCTTTTTGGATGACATGCATTTTGGTTGCTGTTTGAGAGGGTAACCCTTTTTCATCAAGTTTTCAGGTACTGATCGTGTACTGATCTTGTGTAGCATCAGTAAGTGTTCGCTGAATAGTTCGCAAAGGCGAAGAAGAGGTAACCATTATTCATTGCAAGTTGATGAAATCTTCAGGGTTCACAAATATTTTCTTGAACAACAGTTGCCTAAAGAAGTCTGAATAATGACATTTGAATAATATGTCATCCTAAGAACTTATTTCTTTTATTCATGAAAAAAGCACATACTATTTTTCTTCTCATAAACCAGCAGTTGCCCTGGTAGTATCCTGTGCTGTGAGAAAGTACATGAAAATTACACAAACCAGTAACTTCAAACTTCCCTGCAATCTCCCCTTCAAACACCATGCGCAGCAGCCAAAATAATTCTGTCAGTAGCAGGTGTCAAATCAACAAGGGCCAGGAGTGTGGCCATAAAATTATTGACAGAGGACTGAAATTATGTATATTACATCACTGTTCAGAACATATTCAGTGTAGAAACATCTGGGTCAGTAATAAGTTTTGAGCAAGCTGAAGACGTAGATTTTTTCAGATGAATTTCTAGAATATGCATTATAAAGCATCTTGGATTACCAGATGGTCTTTAAAGTCACTGACCTCAATAACAGGGAGGGATTTTAATACAGTAAGAGTACGTTTAATTTTCCATCTCATTTTACCACTGAAATACTACAGTAGGGATAAAGTAGGAGACTGGGATGTGGAGACAGCCCTCCCAGATCCCCAGGTAGCAGGTGGAAACTTTTGTCTCGGAAGCAGGAGCGTTCCCTGTGAAAGGCAGCCTTTTCTTGCTAACCTCCGCAGCAGCCCAACCTCGAACTTGAGTTCTGCTGATCTTGGCAAGTACTCATGCTCCTTCTCCCTGCTGTTGGCACTACACATTGATTACAGGATTCAGTTATACTTGTCAAATCCTTGTATAATTTCGGTCCATGGCCAATATTCTTTTCTAGCATGTCCATAGAAACATCAAAAAAAAGAGAGGCCTGGAAAAGAACAGCAGGCCATCCTTTTCTATCCCCTTTCTGCATGGCCTGACCAACTTTAAGTGATCTGTACTGGTGGCTGTCTGTCCTATTCTTAAAGACCTCCAATTATTTCTACAGCCTCTGGACCAATTTGTTCTAGCACATTACTACCTTTATTATTAAAAAGGTTTTCCTGACGTCTAAACTGAATCATTCTTGCTGCTTTTTAAGCACACTATTTCTTGTTCTGTACATGATAAAGAGCAAATTGTTCCCTTCTTCTTTGCACTGGTCTTTTACACTTTTAAGGTCTATTGTCACTCTCCTCCACAGCCTTGTCTCCCCTAGATTTTAAACAACCCTGTTTCAACTTTTTTCTTTTTTTTTTATATTTTCTAAACCTCGGATCATTCTTCTCTGGATTGTGTCCAACAGATCAATAAATTTCATGAATTACAGCACCCAAAACTGGACAATGAACTTAAGATACAGCTAGGCTACTGTTTATACATGTTGTTTATCCATTTATATGTCCTTTCCAAATGGACTTTTTCTGTAATACTGCTATCAAATCAGACATTTCATAGCTAGTCTTTATGCTACTGATTACTCACAACTAAGTAAAAAACTTTACATTCATCTTTAATGAATTGCACCTTTTTTTTCAGGACATTTCTCTAGTTTAGCAAGATCCATTTCAGTTCTACTCCAGTAAACCTGCGTCTTCCGGTTTCATTTCATTTAGCTACAGCAGGTAGTACTGGAGTCAGCAGACGCTTGTAGAAGTTCAGCCCGTATGTTCTTCCCTTTGACAGTGGGCTCAGTTACATGTGTCTTAGCCAATACCTGATAGCGTCACCTAGACATGATGACATGTCCCTAGCTAGCTTATGAGAAACTCCTATGAAACAGTATCAGATTAACATCTAGATAACATATCTGCTGCTTCTTCTCTACTTGTCAGTAGTATCTCTCTCTTAAAGCAAAAAATCAGATTTCTTTGGTAAGAATTGTTCTCAAATAATCCATGTTGGCTTTTGATCATCTTTGTTTCTTCTTGGTAGTCATTTATTCCCAGAATTTTTCTGAGAAATTAAAATGATTTTGTTTATTTATAATCCACTTTTTGCAGACCATGCTTTTCTTTTTGTTCAAGATAAGTTTTCTTTAGTTCCTTTTCAGTCATCTAGTATCTCACCACATTCCATGAGCTCGTTAGGGTATTCACTCAAGCATATTTCTTGGGTCACCTTTTTAAATGATCTAAGATAAGGTTTATTGTATCAAAAGATTTCAAAATCTCTGACTTCTGTAGGTGTTCACTGATCCACTAATGCCTCTGCTTTTCTTATTCTAGGCTAAAGTAATATCTTTTTGTCATTAACAGAACTTGCATCGATCACCTGACAGCAAAAGACATTCATTCTTTGAAAACAACGATGCAAGAAATGTTATATATCTGTTGACCTTCTTAACGCCATTTCCCAATAAATTTCCCTTTCTGTTTAACTGTAGCATGGTGTTTACCTACAGCGTATATTACAGCAGAAGTTTCCCACAGCACTTCCTTCTATTGATTATATTACCTCTCTCATTACCTTTTATGTCCTTTGCTGGCTTCATATTTTTTGTGCCTTGAAATCCCTGACTCTGGCCTTTTCTGTTCTTACTCCATAATCTTCCCCTCTAATGTGACCTAGTCTCTGCTTTTTTTTTAAACTTCCCTCTTATTTCTTCAGGTTCAAGAAGAACCCAGTTTTTAGCCAGGCTGATATCTCCTATTACAGTCCCATCCTTCCTTCCTTTACACTAATTGGTGTTTCTGATTCTGCTTCTTTATTTATTTGTATGTTATGTTTTAGACTTGCTTCCCATGGTTTCTTAGGTGCTGGTATCTTATATAAAAGAAACCTGCCTTTTTGGAAATGTCAAAGCTTATGCATGTAAAAAATTCTTTCTGAACAAATCTGTAATCACAGAATCACAGAATCACAGAATAGTAGGGGTTGGAAGGGACCTCTGTGGGTCATCTAGTCCAACCCTCCTGCCGAAGCAGGGTCACCTACAGCAGGCTGCACAGGACCGCATCCAGGCGG
>Ga0065711_1045182_pt1 | contig 13638 bp, 6 predicted proteins | sample Hoacrofraction12_FD_59098 | JGI IMG/M metagenome (GOLD analysis project Ga0065711, IMG submission 59098) | Hoatzin crop microbial communities from Cojedes, Venezuela - Epithelial fraction 12 v2 (version 2) | ecosystem: Host-associated > Birds > Digestive system > Esophagus > Crop | place... | reverse complement strand
GCTGACTACTGATAACCTTCTTTTCTTCCACTTGCTTGTTGATGACCTCCAGGATAAGCTGCTCCATCACCTTTCCCAGGATGGAGGTGAGGCTGACCGGCCTGTAGTTCCCTGGGTCCTCCTTCTTGACCTTTTTGAAGATTCAAGTACAGCAAGTGCAGGAAGTTTATTAGAGAACTAGTAGGTGGGCAGGACTGTTGAAAAGTAAAGGGAGCCATAACAAAAGAAAAGAGAAATATAAATAGGGGACAGAAAATGGGATCAAAACCCCTATTCTTATTAGAAGAGTGGAGTAAGTAAAAGTGGACTTGTGAGAAAAGCATGCTTTTGAACAAATATATGAAGTAGATAGGAATTAACACCAAATACTTCAGGATGAGCAGCAAAGCCTCTGGAGAAATTTGAGATTAAAGCTGTAGAAGTATAAAGAAAGTTGCCCATCAAACGGAAGCCAAGGTGACTGAAGAGTGGAAGAGAGCTACCCTACCTAAAAAAAAAAAAAGAAAAAAACTAGTAATGGTCATCATGGTTGTGTAATTTTCAATTTTCAACAATTTCAACAGTGAAGTTTCCTAGGAGTTTGTACTGTCTGTTGTTTAAGAAAGATTCACTATTAGTCTGGACTAGGTGACATGCAGAATGAAGCTGATGTACGTTCCCCTCAGTATCAGGAGAGGACCACAGCGAACACTACAGGCAGCCAGTAACGATAAGTGATTATATGAGTCTTTTAGTAAACCAAGAGTTAGATGTAATTCTAAAACAGTGATTGTTCAGCCTCTTTTTACATGTTGGGGAGGTCAGGATATCTGTATTTCCTACATATGCAGCTCAATGACAAAAAATGTCAAACACTAAGAATTTAAAATCAACTTTTAAAGGAGTTTCCAGATAAAAAATAGGGGAAAAAAGAATAGAAAATACCCAGTTCTCTCTGCCCCAGCATCTACAAGCAGTTCCTACACCACTAATGCTGCAATCTCTGCCCAGGGTCTTGCGTAGGCCATGTCGTGCGTTTCTACAGCACTGCTTCTTCTTTCTTGGTATGGCAGATGCAGCTGATTAGTTATGATCCACTAACTGGGTGCAACCAATTCGTGGAGATCTGGAGCAAGGGACGGGCCAGGGATGCATGCCTTGAAAGGGAAGGTGAAAGCAAAATGATCCCTTCTTGAAAAAGGATGTTCCATACTACATTTTACACAGTGTGGCTGTTTCCTAGTTGGGTAGACTGACAGAATAGGAATGGATTGGGACTTTCCAGAGTCTTTTTTACAGCATTTATGCCTAGCTATACTTGATCAATTTAGTTCACAAACTGGTATTTGATTATACTTTGAGCTATAATGCAGACAAGATAAACCAGATTTTTCCATGTGTGCTATTGGAATACATTTTAGATTTTTTTAAAGTAATAACATACTTTAGCAGAAGACACCACTGAAAAAAACTGCAGAAAGGGTAGAACTAAGCAGTTTTAAAATAGAATTCCCCCTCTATATATGTTAAGGAGAGCATTAACAGGTAGGTAAGACAAGAAACATAAATTTCATGCTGCTTGCTAGTCAGAGTACAACTGCTGGAAGATGTTTAGAGGAAAGATTTCTCTCTGGGCAGAATATTTTTTCATGGAATTTATTCATGCCCGCTCTTTAGTAACTTCTGTGTTGTTCCATTACAGGAACCTGATTGTATACTGCTTTGCATCTCTCTAATGTAAATGCAAAGAATCATGAAGAAAAGTTTGCAATATTTTGCTCTCACTTTAGTCAATGGTTCTCACCAGCTATGGAGAATCAAGTCTTGGATCTCAAACTAGAAGCACTCATGGCTTAGTTTAACATGATAACTTAATCTTTATAAGTGAAAATAAAAGGTCAAAACTGAAAAAAAGACTAATAGCATACTATCAGTGCATTTGTGACCCATCTGCAAAAATGCAGATGGTAGACCCCACACCTGTCATTAGCAGTGGTAGGGGGAGCTGAGAAATGTTTGCAAATTTGTATCTATGCCTTTGTGGGAACTATGGAAATAAGTCTGAAAAAAGAGGTGGAAAATCTTTTAATAATCTAAATTGTTCTGTGATTCCTTGGATTTTACCCAAAGATTCATGGAAAAGAAACTTCTGCAGAGAATTACTAGCATTATTATAAGTCATGTCTTGGTTTTTCTGGTTGAAATATTGTATACTGTGCACATGCACTAGGTTTTGTGATTGACTGGGACAGTGATATTATCTGCAGAAACTATTTCAGTGTTTTAATGGCCTTGATTTCACAGGAACAAAGTTAATGGAAATGTCATTTGTCACTTAAGATAGTGTTGAAATGACCATATAAATCCTGAAATTTAACAATATAGTAAATAGTTTCAGATTTTTATTTTTGTAGTGCTGTATTTTGAAAAGGTGGCAAATCTATCTTGAAATGTTCATTTCAGCTGGAAACAAAGCACAAAATTCTGAAACTAAGTCGCTGAAATGTTCTGCTTGATAAGCAAAAATCAGTGTTCACTAAAAACTGGTGGTTAGAGATAATTTGGAAAGGAATGTGGGAAAACCCTACTTCAGAAAACTTTTTTTTGTGTGTGTACAAACATTAAGTGATTTGACCATGAATTGTACATTATCTCTTCATTGTTATTCTTTTATTGTGTATTATTCTTGCTGTTTAACCAGTCTTTTCTGTCTTCATTTCATTTAATGAATGAGAGAAAGATTATTCTGTTGAATCACTTCTTGCAAAGCAGTCTCTGATGGTATTAGAAAGCAACATATAGTTCATTGAATGCTCTAAATGCCAGTGAAGGATTTAATCTAAGTTACTGTCTTTTTAAAAGGTGATAAAAAATAACTTATTTCTTACAGTATATTTCTGAGTCAAAAGAAACTGGTTCCAGCCATCGAAACATAGATTGCTAATTTGTTTTGTCTTTCTCATCAGATACGTTAAATGTAACAGTCCCTTTTCTTAGATCTCAAAGGAAGTGTCAGAAAAAATTGTCACAGGAAGTTTATACTATGTAATTGTTTCTTAACTTTGTAGAATGCTTCTAATTCAGAGATGCCCAGCTTGAATTTAAACAGTTTAGCCACTAGCCAGTCCAACCGTTTTCAAGCCAGGTTTAGCTTGTACTGGATTGAAGGCATATTTCTAACTTTTTCACTAATACAGTGTCTGGACTTATATAGATGAATTGTAAATGATAAATGTTAAAATTTATAGATTTTGTGCCATGGACTGGCTACAATTTTTCTTCCTTTGCACTTTCCCTCTCCTCATTAAAACATATTCACGTACTTTTCATTAACAGCAGTGAAAACAGGCTTAATTTCATCTCTGGGTCCCTCACAGAGTAATTTCTGAGCAGCACTGCATGATATCCTTCCAGATATTTGTAATTTCTTTCATAACAGAATAGAACTAAACTCTTTGTCCATTATTGCTGGATTGTAGTTTACTCCTCAGTAAGGTGAAATATCTAGTCATGCTAGACATTCAGGTATAATTAAAGATGCTAGACATTCAGGTATAATTAAAGATTCCAATGCTTTGACTTTATGGGCACATAATTCATTTTTGTCGGACTATTTCTGGATCTCTCCTAAGCAAGTAAAGGCTAACTTTATGAAAAGATTGTACTATCATTACGTCAGTATGTAACACACTCAGAATGTATTAGGAATACAACTTCATGATAAAGAATTGTTACAAAAATATTAAGGAGTGAATTTGAAATTAATCTGTATCAATCTCTATAAATGTAATAACTACTCATAATGCAGTATCTTGATTGCATATATTTTATGCACATAGCTAGAAAAAAAGTTACTGTAAGTGCAAATATGAATTCAAACACTGATCTGAGTTTCCATTACAGAATCACAGAATGGTAGGGGTTGGAAGGGACCTCTGGGGGTCACCCAGTCCAACCCCTCTGCCGAAGCAGGGTCACCCAGAACAGGCTGCACAGGACCTTGTCCGGGCGGGTCTTGAATATCTCCAGAGAAGGAGTGAATCTTAGTCTAAAGCTATTTCATTGAATTTCATCAGATGTGGTATTTTCCTTCTACATGTTTCTATGTTTGTAGATACTAGGGTTCTGCTAACCATATTGCGTTCTATCTGCCTGCAGAGTTAGCTAGGCGGTTACATTAAAAACAAATAATGGTCTAGTGTTCAGATTTGCTTGGGCTAAATGCAAAAAAAAAGAAGAGACTTCTCTAGATCCTCATTTCATGCAATAACTTCCCTGTCCACAGCATGCATTCCTAAACTAACAGAGTAGAAGCTTTTATTGCTGATAGTATTAAAATCTGGTAGAGATAATCAGTCAATTTGAGTTAAAGGGAACAATAGACACATATGATGTAGCTGATTCACTGAGAACATGAGATTTATAGGAGACAGTGTTATATGCAAAATCGGGTTGGCTTCCCAGTGCTCACTGGGATAAAATGGTTTTGGTTGTAAAGGTGAGAATTCTACAGAATATGAATTTTTAGCTTGCACATGTTTTTTTTTCCCAAATGTCTAGTTCTGAAAAGTCTTCACAGGTTTATTTTAAATTTTTAACTTCTTGTAGTCATGGCTTATCTGCAAACATAAGAGTAGGAGAAACCGACTTGGATTAGTGAGACTAGCTCAGCAACATTCATTATCATGGATAAGGAGATAATCCCTACTCTGAGGTGATAAATTAGTTGATAATTCACTGACTGGAAATTCAAGGAATCGAGAATGACAAGTAGGAAAGACTTTGGAGAAGTTAAATGCCACCACTTATACACATGGAATAGTAGCTGTTTGTTTTTCTTTATTTGATTTATTCTCTTCTTTAATGCAAACCCAAGAGACTTTATTATAAACAGGGGAAACTAACTGGGAAAAAACACAGTGCTTGCTTCTGTGAAGTGTTATTCAGCTATTGGTTGCATGACACAGATGATGTAGAAAACTGGCACAGTTTAGCTAGCTTCACTGAATGCAGTTTGCTGTTATGTGTGAATGTTGTTGTATTAATCCCACTCTGAAGCTATGTTCGAACATGGCTTAATTTTCAAGACTTGTCTACAAACACTCATTGTTGGTATTGGCAGGCTATTGCCATTTTCTGTTCATGTTTTCTATTCTGATGAGGCCATGGAGGTTGTACAACTCTTGTGCCATCTTACTGTCGAGCTGCTACAATGGTGGGTGATGCTTCTAACTGCCTATGTAGATGCAGCCAAAACAAAGACACACTGTTCAGGAATGGGGCCCTTAAATCACTCTAAAAGGTAACTAGTAAATGTCTGACTAGAATAAATACTTGTCTGGGAGGAAAAACAATAGTCTTTCAGTAAAGTAACCTGGTCTAAGATCTCTACATAGTCATGGGAAACATTCTTCCACTATACCTTAAAAGTCTTGGAATTCTTAATGATGGCTTCTTGTCCAAACTAATTTTGAGTTAACTTGCATTAGCACTGTAAAAGCTTCAACACAGTTCTAGACTGATTCTTCTCCAACTGGGAGAAACTCAGTGTCTTTTAGTGGAATTTTCTTCCTAAAGTGAGACTCATGTTTTCGACATAAAGCTATATAAGTAAAATCCCATTTATTGGGTCAGTATGACAAAGTGCTGGGGTTCAGACCATCTGGGACACATCATTATTTAAGATAAACTGAAGAAAAAGCTTACAGAAATCCCTACACAAACACCTTTGTCACCTCCTCCTTTTTGATATTCTATCTTTCTTTGTAGACTTGACTTCTCTCTGTTCTGTTTTTTTTTCTTCTGTCTGATACCGAACAAGTCCACTAGAAATATATGTTGCCACACACATTTGCAGTCTTACTTGTGTTTCTGTCATCTTGAACAGTCTATCTTTTCTGTTTTGGCATTGCCAATGCATCTTTCTGTCTCTTTAGATTCACTCATGGCACTGTAATTTTGTCTCCCTTTGATTATTGGCTAGTTTAATAGTCTTACCACACGATACCATTACATGTTTTTCTTGAATAGATACCACATACTGTTCACCTTTATTAACAGTTTTGACATACTATTGTAAGATAAAGATTTTATGACACTATACAAAAAGTAACCTGTTGTGGAATGATTTCCCATAAATATATCTATATATGAAGAAGGCACCACTAAAGCGCCCATTCCTCCAGAAAGCCTCTGAATTAGCTGGAGTCCTTACCAGGGAGATTTTGAGTAAAAGACACAAAAGGGATCTCCTGTGATATCAGCTCCATTCTGTTCCTGCTGCAGGCTACATTGTCACATGATATTCTTTGTAAATTTAATAGAGTACTCTTGAAACTAGTTCTACTTTCAGCATTCTTCTCCCATCCTCCAATAAACCTGATAGTACACTGGTCATTTTTAAAGACAAATATTAGGAAGTCAGATGTTTATTTTTAGATACAGACATAAACCATAATGTAATACATTTCCAGTACTTCTACCATTTCTGTTCAGTCTTTCACTTACAGTTTTGCATAAACACCATCTTTCCCTAAACAGATCTTGTATGGAGAAGATAACCCATTAAAGAAAATAAATGTCATGGAATATTGGTTTCATATAAGTTGAAATATGTTGGGTAAAATCTGAAAATCAACCTTTTTATTTTATTTTAGAGGTGGCTGGGTTCTGACACTGTCTGTACCCCATGCATTCCATGCATACTTTTGAGTCTAATAACAATGACAGCAGGAAGTTTGTGTGAAGTCAAAATTACCAGCTAACAACAGTTGTTGCTCAAATTGTTTCTCCATTCCAATTCTGACAAACTGTTTCCTCTTTCCTTGCAGTTTTCCACTTGTCCCACAAAGTCACTCGGGTGGTACCAGAGAGTGCTCTGCTGATTGTTCTTGGTGTCTTCCTTGGTGGCATTGTATGGGCAGCAGATCATATTGCCTCCTTTGCCCTTACACCAACTGTATTTTTCTTCTACCTGCTGCCTCCCATTGTTTTGGATGCTGGATATTTTATGCCAAATAGATTGTTCTTTGGAAATCTTGGTTCCATCCTTTTGTACGCTGTCATTGGGACAGTCTGGAATGCTGCCACAACCGGTTTATCTCTCTATGGTGTCTATTGGACAGGAATAATGGGTAAGTTTGATTTGTTAAGGCACAGTTGTGAATGCTACTGTATGTCAGCTGTTAGACAGGTGATAGTTTACAACTTTACAACTCTTTTCAGCAAAAATTTCTAATTTTAATGAGAGCAGTTTGTAACATTTTTACCAGATTTAAGAATGATCTGAGAAATTTTCTCTGAAGCCAGCACAAAAAGGACTTGAACCTGTGCCTCTCCTATTTCCCTGGTCTAAATGTATGCGTACACTCTCAGGATAAAGCTCAGGATTCATTCTGCTAATCGACATCTGGACAAAAGTACACTCTGAAGGGCTTGTTTCTTTCCGCTGTGACAGAAAACTTCAAAGTTATTGTGAAATGGAACTATCTTCCTTCAGTCAGCTGTAATATTAAATACTCAGTGGTTTCTGAGTGGGTAAGTATGCATGACGCATCTCTGTTTTGTCTTGTGAGGCTGGAAATTGTAACTGAAGACTTACAGAGCCCAGTAGCACATGTAAGGCACATTCTGTCTTAATTATACTACGATATAATGGCATGGGGCTTCTAGACAAGGCACTGAGCAGCAGTTCTTAATCTCCTCAGCAGGTGTGGCATGCGAATAAGTTCTGTACTGCCACCTGAAGAACTATAATTCACATAGTTTTTGGATTGCATGTATTTTGCAAGAGGCATCCTATTTATGCTTTTTTAGTGTTTGTACTGAGGAAGTTCAAAAGCCCTTCTAGGACAAAATTCTCTTATGTTAGGGAATTCTAGAAAGTACTTACAGGGTACATCTGAGTGCTGCTGAGAGCAGTATAGACAGTGTGCTGCTGTGCCCATGCACTCTGCCCATCTGTTCTTCGCAATCAGTGCTGTGATCCTGGACTGAGTGGCACCAAGACCGCAACGGGTATGTTGTGTTGTACAATAGGCTTGACAGCTAGTCAGGGGGCTGTTCTCTAACCACAGCGGTGCAAAATTGACTTGGAGCAATTTTTCCTTTTCATTCCAGATAAAAAGAGTGCCTCGAATGTCAGAAGTTGCAGATGTTGCAGATAATATATTTGTGATGAAGAATTAAACTATTAGCTGATTATTACAGAAGATAAGACAGTACTGCTCCCATTGTCCAGGGCAGGGAAGTAGCAGAATATGGGGCTAGATTCTTTGAAACTGACCAAAAGTTTGGGATATCCGTTCCATGCATTTTAAGGGAAACCTGTATTGTCCTTATTTGAAAATCGCAGTCTGGAAGAACTAGACCACAGACTTGTTCATATGAGACTCATCTCACAGAACTGTGGAAGTTTGTAATATAGACATCTATGATAGATTTAGCTTAAAATTTAGATATTTATGTTACTATAACTCACATTTTATAAGTAACAATTTTTCTTTAGAAGATACAAAGGTGACAGCTAAGATGCAGACACTACTGACTTTTGTAGGTAGGTAAGGTGTTTTATGTGCGTCCAGCCTGTAGGCACGATATACTGCATCCACAATTTTACATTTATATTTAAATGCAGGTTTTTCAGGATCAAAAGAGATGAAAAAGAGATATTGCTATTGCAACAGATTGGACAAGGATTTCTTTCTTTAGATATCCAAGCTGCTTGGAACAATTTAAAAATATGACCCAAAATATTTTATTAACATCCTATTCCGGGAAATATAGTGAATGATAATTACTTTTAAAAATATATTGATAAAAATAATTAAAGGAAAAGCATTGCCCTCTTTGACATGTGAAATAAAGTAGTCAAGTGTTTTCCCCAAAATTTTACTTTGCAAGAAGAATTCATTTATCTCTTGCTCTCCTTCCAATCCGTAGATAATTCTCAACTCATTTTAAAGGCTGTGTTTGATGGCTACATGTTCTGCTCCATCATTATGCAAATATTTCAGTGACAGTATATACTAGAACTCTGAGATTACAGTTAAGCAGCAGAATCAACCCCTACCACAAGTCACAGCTAAAGCACTACAAGCTAAAAATAGGGATGTTAAAAAAGGCAAACAATAAACTGACATGCCCAGTGAATTTAAATGTTTAGAATGAATGTTAGTTGGTATGCTGTGGGGCCCTGCCTTTGCCACCAAGACATATTATGGTCTACTAGAGTTCTAATTTCAGCTACAGAAATGGCAAGAGAAGCCTGTCCCTGATTCAAACTATGCCATCTTCCCAGCAAAGCTAAGTAGGACTTCAAAATGTCTACATGACACCTAGTTACTAATCCACTAAATACATTGTGTTGACCTCCAAGATGTCAGCAAGATCTGAGCACCACACATTGTGAAAGGACTTGCTGTTGTTAGTTACTTGCTGAAAACAGGAGAATACCGAGTTACTCAATTTCTAGAAGAGTTTATAGCAGCCTCTGACTGAAGTTCTACAGCATATTTTTTTTTCTACTTCACTTATTCTACAACTGGAGTGAATAATGCTAGAAGAATTATCGTTAAAGTGTAGGAATGTATATCCACTACAGACTAAGATGAACTAAACATAAATTACTTCCAGCTTTACAGTTGGAGGGGCCTGTAATTCTGTCCATCAATATGAGAGTGCATAATGCGAATTGGGTAACATAGATTTCCTAGATAAATAAACATAAAATCCGCTCTTTCTTTGCATTCAATATCCTTGTTATAATTTGCAGAACAAAAAGAAAGCAGGTGATAATAACTAAGAGATCCTTCTTTATAATGAAATTAAAAGATCAGCACCTTAACTATTAACTAACAGCTAGATCACTCTGCTTTCACAGAATACAAAGAAGTGTCTAATCCTAAATCTGCCTGACTAATTGCACCTAACTGTTCACCATCTGCTGGAGAACTAACACACGCAGCACTTCTCTGTGGAATAATTGTGGTTGTGACTAATGCTTAGAAAAGCTTTCCCTGTACAGTCTAGGTCATAGTGACAACATGCTGAGTTTGTGTAGAAGTCTTAAAACTGGGCCCAGTGAACTTACATTGCTCGGATGTCACTGCTGGCAGCTAGTCACTCCAGACTCTGGTGAGCTGGAGGAAACAATGGTCATGTATCACCTGGAAATAACTTGCGCTATTAGTCTAAATAGAAGTCTGATTTAGAAATCCTGTGCCTCTTGACACTGTTTTGTAGGAATTATATATGTGTCCTAACCTTTCTGTAAATATTTGCTCACTAGCTTTGCAAGTCTTCAAAGACTGTATCAATGATTATAATTGGTAACATATAAAAAAGATAAGCAATCTTAGTGCGCCAATTTATTTTAAAAGCTTACCTTCTATTGTACCCTGATATCTAATAGTTATTGTCATTTGGCTTGTTCCTTCCTTAAGCATGACAGAAAAAGACAATATTTGATGGAACCATTACTTAGATTCAGGTTCAAGGCTGTTCTCAGAATTTTCAGCACAGACTTCAACTCACTGCTTCAACCATTCTCTCACACTAAAATCGATACATTCAGTCCTCATTCACAGCCCAATATGTCCAAGAACGAGCAAGACTATTTCTTTTTTTGAAAATATGAAGTAGTTCTATATCTATGCAAACTATGAATTTCTGTTTTCAGGGCCTTACCAAGGTCCCTATAAACTGTACGGAAAACATTGTAGATGCTCTGATTGGCAGGTAGCAGCTGAAAGAATATGTACTTCTGCAGCTCCCCCAGATTATTGGTCACTGTCGCGTACAACAGGGTGTTGTCTGCTCCTGTCTCTAGCTGCCCAAGTGAGTGTCCTCCTCTTGAGTAAATATGCCCATGCTGTTTTGTATCCAAAATATTTGGAATCTGATTTCTGTTTCAGTTACCCACTGAGCACTAAGCATTTCGGATTTGAGTAATTATCCTGTAAGAATTCTTGCTAGAGGAGTGGCCATGTTGTTCTGGAAGTACCTTACAGGCAATGTTTATCCTTTGGCTATGGCTACTGACTCTCATTGTCTGACTCATGCTCCAAAGTCATTTAATCAATTTCTCCGTCACCTGTAGAAATCATGCCTGATACAACTGTCTATTAATTTGGGGCACGGGCCTCTGCACTATGTTGTAATGAATGATCTTGCAACATATTCCTTCTTTGCTCTTCCTCATATAATTCTGGGCTTCCTCTCCTTTGAATGAACCTTGCTTCCTCCTCCATCCATTAATGAACACATAGGGAATTTTCCTGTTCTCTACCTGTTCAAATATCTGTTCCCCAGAAAAAATGACTGGGATACCACTGGCTTGCATGAAGAGGGTAATTTTTTCAAGACATTTAGGAAGCTGAACAAAGCGATCTTTGTGGCTCTCCCTTTCTGCTATTTTAAAAATGGTAGTGGTGCTTGTCTTAGTCTGTTTGCATAACTGAACACAATAACTATAATAACTAAAAGAAGATTTAAAAAAGTTAAAGAAGTACTGGGTTATTTTGTTATCAGAGTTGGGTAGTTCTTAAAGTTTTGAAATCATTGCCAAAATTCTGACGGGGCTACAACACAAACATGTTGATTTACGTGTTAGTCCTTCATCTATTTTTATTGTTCACTTGTGGACAATTTAACAGTGGCCTCATGAATCATGATCTGGGAACAAATGGCTTAGCTGCATCTATCAGTAAATGTCCACTTGAATAGGGAGGCCACAAGTGGTGTTTAACTGCACAGAATGCAGTTAATCTCCACTGTTCTTAGTGACCAAGAGTCACATTTGGTCTGTGGCATGAAGTAATTTGGAAGGTTTACTTCAGGAGTACTGGTATAGTCCTTTTATCATCTTGTCAGTTCTCAGTTATCCTGAGAGAATTTACTCAAGTTAGATAAACAAAACCAGTTTAGATCTGGAAATACTTATCTCTAGTGTTTTGCCATAAGAACAAGACCGTACTGCTCCCAGAATCAACTTTGATCCACGTAGGCCAATGCTTGATCCAATAAACCTTGAAAGATACAAGGTGACATAATGCAGAATTTATTAAGTAGTTTCTGTGAAATGCTTTCCAATTGACGCCTTAGAATCCCTATGTTCCAGGATTTTGCACTATCTGTAATATCACAGCCTGTCATTACTATAGATAACACACAGCTGACTCTGCTTATATTTTGTTTGCTTTGTTTTTAAAGGCAACCTGAATACTGGACTGCTGGACTTCCTCCTGTTTGGCAGCTTAATTGCCGCTGTGGATCCTGTAGCTGTTCTGGCAGTGTTTGAAGAAGTCCATGTCAACGAAGTTCTCTTCATCATTGTTTTTGGAGAATCGCTTCTGAATGATGCAGTAACTGTGGTAAGTAAATTATATATTCCAAAGTCACCCACACACTAGACAGTTTCTTGTGAAGTGTATTTTCCTCTTAAATGAAATACTGTATCATCTGTGTATATCTACTTAGGGGCTAGTGTTGCATAGCTTGTGGTGTTCTCTGTCTTGCTTAAAACTACTGTACTGCAAAGATTAAATGTTTGAGCATGAAAGCTATTTGGAGCCCATAAGTCACATAAAAATATACAGTCCTTTGTGGGATGAGCATAAAAGTATTTAAAATGAAGTTTCAGGTGTGTATGTTTTATTTGCCTTTGCTGTTCAAGTAGGGCTTTCATGACTTACTGAAGTTGCTTCCAGGGATTTTAAGCCTTTCTTTGCTGTTGTTTTTTAATACACATACCCTTTTCTGCATATTTCTGTTATGCCCATAATTTATATGCATACCTCAGATATACAGACAGTGAGAGAGAGAATACTCACCAAAGTGCTTATGCTTGTTCCCTCTCTTTTACTTCAAGCAGATGTTTATCTGACCATGACAGAGTTCTCGATTCTTGGTGAGGTAAAGAGGGGGGCCAGCAAAACCACCACCATGGACTTTCGGAGGGCAGACGTTGACCTGTTCAGGATGCTGGTTGAGAGGCTCCCCGGGGATAAAGTCCTGAAGGGCAAAGGGGTTCAGGAAGGCTGGACATTCTTCAAGGAGGAAGTCATAAAGGCACAGGAGCAGGCTGTCCCGATGTGCCGCAAGACACACCAGCGGGGAAGATGACAGGCCTGGCTGAACAGGGAGCTCTTGCTGGGACTCAGGGGAAAAAAGGAGGGTCTACTACCTATGGAAGAAAGGGCAGGCAAATCAAGAGGAGTGCAGGGGTCTTGTTAGGTCGTGCAGAGAGGATATTAGAAAGGCAAAAGCCCAGCTAGAACTCAGGCTGGCCACTGTTGTAAGGCACAACAAAAAATAATTTTACAAATACATCAACAACAAAAGCAGGGCCAAGGAGTCTCCATCCCTTACTGGATGCGAGGGGGAATATTGCCAACAAGGATGAGGAAAAGGCTGAAATGCCTTCTTTGCCTCAGTCTTTAATGGTCAGACTGGTTATTCCCAGGGTAGTCAGCCCCCAGTGCTGAAAGATAGGAAGGAGAGCAGAACAAACTTCCCATAACCCAGGAGGAAGCACTTAATGACCTGCTACGCCACCTGGACACTTATAAGTCTATGGGTCCAGATGGGATCTACCCAAGAGTGATGAGGGAACTGGCAGAGGAGCTGGCCAAGCCACTCTCCATCATCTATCAGCAGTCT
>Ga0065711_1008686_pt1 | contig 13638 bp, 9 predicted proteins | sample Hoacrofraction12_FD_59098 | JGI IMG/M metagenome (GOLD analysis project Ga0065711, IMG submission 59098) | Hoatzin crop microbial communities from Cojedes, Venezuela - Epithelial fraction 12 v2 (version 2) | ecosystem: Host-associated > Birds > Digestive system > Esophagus > Crop | place... | reverse complement strand
AGGGGATTGAAGGTAGCCTGTTTTCACTGTCTTGCTGAGGTGGGAGTTTAATGACCAGCATATTTTATGGAAGCCGTTTTCCAGTGGTTCTAGTATTTGTGGTCTTACTTGCCATAAGGATAATGCTTGTTGTTAGTTCTCATTCTTTTAATGAAGTGTAAAATGGCTTCATATTGATCTTCTTGCCTGAGCTGCCTGCTGTAGCTGTCCCTGCTTGAGCAGGGGGCCTGGACAAGGTGATGCCGAGAGGTCCCTTCCAGCCTCAGCCCTTCTGTGATTCTGTGATTAGCTGCTGTGTGCTGGAGGCCTGTAATGTTTTTAAAGGGGAGAAATATCAGTCATCTCCAGTCATGATAAGATGCGGATGGAAGGCAGTTTTGATGTCCAACTCTGCAAGACATTTAGGCCTGGGAAACCCTAAGCAGAGATTTCTCTTTGGGAGTCAAATCATGAACACAGCGGCTGAGTAGATCCTCGAGTCTCTCTCCTCGACTCCCTCTCTGACTGACTAATATAGGCAATATCTCACTTGGCTTCCTGGCTTTTGTGTATTTCATTCTATTGAGACAAACTCTTTGCCTGGATTACAGATAGAGCTGGCTATCTGATTTCCAGGATGAAGATGCAGTTTGGTGTTTGCATTACTTTAAACCCAATTATCCTTGGTAAATTATTGGAAACCAGGCTATTGGGGAGCAGCCCTGTCCTTGGCAGGTCAAAAATTCTTGTTTTCTTTACTTCACAGAGATGTTGTGTCAATGATGATGAAGTGCTTAGTCAGTTTAGTAATGGGGCTTCCACAAACAATTCTTGGTCTGTGACTGGAAAGGGTTTTTGAGGAGCAGAGCTGAAGCTCTCTCTGGCAGCTTCTTTTCTGTTCTGCTCGTCCCTGCGCTACTTTAACGCAGTTGGCTCAAGCTCCATCTCCCCTCTCTTCTGACACGGCGCTGCCCCTCCAACTCCTCCACTGTTCTCTGAAGCCTCTCTCACACCTGCTGCTGGAGTCACCTCTCTGCCTCTTCCATCGTTGAAGTGTACAGTTTCTGGGACTTCTCTGGATCCAAAAAAAGCAGAAGAGGAGGGAAATCTTCATCCCAAACACAGCCCTGTTACATGGGGATTGCTCTACACAGCTGTTAGCATCACAGGATGCTTAGAAAAGTGTGAAGCGGCTCATAAATCCCAATGAGATGTTCTGAATTCATCCCAAAGATGAATGTGTCCCAAATACAAAACTAGAAAGTTGTGAACTGATGCCGTCTCAGTATAGCTTTACACCTCCTTCGAGTGGCAGCATCTGTGGGCTTGTGCCGGATGAGGCTGAACGTTTTCAGCGTCTCATCCTGATCTCATCGCTTGTCCTTGGTCTCTGTTCACGTGGTGTCACTCAGAAAGGCTGTGCTCAAAGATGAGGACAGGGCAAGGGTGAGCGAGCTGCAGGCCTGGAGGGACTGCACTCGGACGCTCTTTGCAGTGCTGCCTCCTCCAGAGCCCAGCCAACACCACCCCTGTCTCTATGTGCTGCTGATGGAAGAGCTTTTACCCAGTTCCCTTTCACAGCTGGCCTGGTTAGGAAAAGAGAGCAGAGCAGTACGGGAAACTGTTACGTGGAGCAAGGAGCATGTGGAAGGCAATAGGAGAACTTCAGTGGTCAAGCCGTTAAGTAGGGGCTTGTCCAGCAGCTGGATCCAGAACAGCCCTAAGTGGCATTCATCACTCTGCACTTTCCTCGTAAGCGTAGGTCTGCAACAAAAAAGAGCCTGAGGATGCTCTAAGCAGTTCATTTTGCGAGGTAGGCTTACAAGGAATGCCTTAACATAAACTGAGCAGCAGCTTGCAAAGCTTTGGTTCAGCTGTTACAGGCTGGGGACTGTGGAGAAGGATTTGGGGATCCTAGAGGACAATGAACTGAATGTGGGCCAGCAGTGTGCCCTGACATTGAAAAGGTTAACAGCATCCTGGACTGGTAGTAGCAGAAGCATAGTGACTACGACTTTCAAACTGGCACTTGGTAGACCCCATCTGGGGAACGGCATCGAGTCTTGGGCTCCACTTGTACAAGAAATACACGGATAAACCGCGCAGAGTTCAGCAGAGTACCACCAAGATGGTCAAGATCTGAAGCACTTGAGGAGAGGCTGAGGGAGCTGGGCTCATTGAGCCTGGAAAAGAGATGGATGTGGGGGACCCAGCAGCAGCCTGCCCATACCTACAGGGAGGTTATTGGAAAGACAGAGACAGGCTCTTCACAGCGGTGCATGGTGGGAGGACATGGGACAACTGGTATAAATTGCAGCTAGAGAGGTTTGGACTGGATGTAAGGAAGAATTGTTTCCCCGTGAGGACAGGCAGTGCCACAGGTTGGTGGCCCAGGGAGGTTGCGCATGTCCTTCCATGGGGGTTTTCAAGCACCAGCTGCATACAGCCCTAAGGAACCTGGTCTGATCTCCGAGCTGACCCTGCTTGGAGCCGGAGGCTGGACTGGAGAAGGAAGCAGGTAGACAGCAAGGGACCTTGAGCAATGCAGGGTCTCTGAGGGTGCCCACTGTGCCCAGTTAAATGCCAGTAGCAGCTTGCTGCGAGCTGCCCAGTACCTACCAGCATGCTGCCTGGAAACAGCGGCCGTTAGCAGAGCCACAGCCTCACTTCTTGCTCAAATTTCATTTTCTTTTGCTTGTCGTTAAGGCTGCATTGATCGGGGGTTACTAAGTGTGTAGTCTGGTGTGCTTTTCTCTCAGCAAGACAACTCTGCACCTCCCTTTGTCGTTCCTGCCCCCTTTCTGGCTCTCGGTTGTGCGGCTGTTTGTACTGTCACACCAGGGCAGAAAACTGAGCCCAGTTAAAACTAACCAAGGAGGGGGTGTGTGCTATCTGCAACCCAGATGGGTTACATGGTTTGGTTCAGAACATGTTCCCATCAACTGTTCTACCTGTGTGGCCAAAAGGTCAGGACGAGGATGCTGAGGAAGGAGGGGGACGGGATGAGTGGCTTCAACAGGTACTGATGTGAAGAGGTGCTCATCAAATTACGGCAGGATTGCTTCCGCTGAGAGGAAATGAGGCCTGTGCATTAGCCTACAGAAAACATAAGCAGCTGAAATCATCTTAGGGGAAATTAGAGCTGTTGTTGGAGCTTTGGCAGCATGCAGAGAAAAATGGAGATGAACCATCTTTTTTTTTTTCAGGGACCTGTATTGCCAGTTGCTCTCAGTAATTGCATTGTATCCTTATGAGCCAGTACAGATAAACGTGATTTTTAGACCCCCTTCGACAACGCTAGTCAGCTTTAAACACTGGGGACTCACATACTCCTAAAATAAACCTAAATACAGTTCGTTTTCTCCCCACAGTTAAATTATTTTCTTCCTTTCACTCTTTCATCGAAGCAATCCCTCTCTAATCTGGGGGGTTCTGATTGAATCAGTCGTCTGGGTTGAACTCCTCTGAGAGAACTGGAAGTTGCAGCTGGATTTTATGACATGGAAAAGTCAATTTTCTGTAGATTTCCTAGAAAATATTCAGTTAGTACCAAATACAGAATGACTTATGGAAGTGTTAATGGGTGAGCCAGGCATTATTATTATTGGGAAGTACTTTCTGTCCAAGGCCCGAGAATGTAAAACTGGGGCTCACCGAAGAGATTTCAGTCTAAAGGTCTGCATCTGTTTGGAATTAGGCCTTTTGTAATGGATTAAATAAATTAATTTGCTACCATCTTTTCACCTTCATTTAGGTGAAATATTTTTCCTTCCCTGCTGTACTGCGTTGTAGATTTTCTTTCAGTCTGCGTGCAGAGGAGCAGAACACCTGGCTTTACTGAAAGTGCAGGTAGGGGCAAAACAATGATGGAGAAAAGAGGATTTGGCATAAACCAGTAATTTGTGAACATTCATCACAGTAAAATGAGGAGCGTTCTCAAAGTCAGATGTCTAGACTACATTTGCACCTGGGCAAGTTTTATATACCTTATGCAATTGGCAGTTGGAGGAAAATACGTGCAAGATCATGTGTTTTACTGAATGTATTGAGGGCTTCTAGAAAAAGAGCTTTCTTCTTGAACCACTTCTCAGTTTTTCAGACGAGCTCAGGTATGGTTGTTCTTCAGCACCTCGTTTTCTCTCGTGGTTTTGCACTGGTGTTTTGTTCAGCATACGGACAACGGGAATCAAATCTGATTCACCGCTTGTTCCTGGATCCCTCATGGCTCTGCTACATTGCAGGGCTTTGCTGCACAGTGGCTTTTACTGTGGATTTCCCTTCCGTATTTGTCTGATACCTGAGGGGCTAATGTTTAATTCAATACAATACTGTACCGTGCATTTTTTCTTTGGGACGATTTTAATTTATAATGGCAGAGACTGAAAAGCATGCGTTCATTTCTGCTGAACTGTCTTGTATTTGTGGCGTGACTTCCATTTCCCTCTTCTTCCCTCGTTTCCTTGTGAACTCAACAACACTGGCTCATGGGGGAGGAGAGAGGGTCTGTTCCTAATTCAGAGGAACTGATAGGGCATGCGGAGACGTCAGTGTGCCCTTTGTCCCTTTACCCACGTGCATCACTAGCAGCAGAGGATTATGAGGAGAAAACAGCAATTTTTCATACTGTACTGGGAAAGCAGTCTGTGAGTACAGACCAGCTACAGATGGAAGAAGTTAGGACTAGTCAGAGGGTGAAAAGTGCATCTCAGCAAGGGCAGGTGCCTAAAGCTGAAATAAGCAGGAAGAAATTAAACTAGATTGCAGATTAGTGTTTCAGTGGGAACTCTACTTCTCTGTGGAGGGTATTATTAAAAAATGATTTTGAGATTATGATTATTTGTGTTTCTGAATTGCTTTTGCTAACAAAGTTTAATTAACTTAAAAGGAAAAAGTAGGCCACTGTCCTAAATCTGTGGTTTTGGGACAGACCTGTGAAAACTATTAATACCACAACGCTTTCACTAAGACTGAAATTGGTCCACTCCCGTTTTCTGCATCTCTCTGCAGCCCATCATCTTCTGCCTCTCATTCTTGTACAGCATTCGTCTCCTGTCCATGACAGTTTGTGTACTTTTTCATCTTCCTTTTTTCAGTCTTTGCCCTGCATCTTATTTCATGTTGATTTGCTGCTCCGTAAGATGCGGAGCTGAATTTTTTATATTAAAGAGCCTTTTTGTCCTTGTGTGAATGTAAGAAATCTGGCCATTAGTGGCAGACTAGACCTTCCATACTGTGCTCAGATATCGCAGTGACATGAGGGAATCCTAGAAACGCTTAGAAATGTTGTTTGAACGCAGGCTGAAAATGAAACAGCAGAGGATTTGTCAGCTCTGCTTTGTAGCAGCCTCACCATTGAATTATCCTTGGAAAGACAACATTTAAGGCAGCTTTAAAAATGGGATGGCCGAGTGTGTGCACAGGAAGAAGACACTTTTCCATAATGTTTTGCAAAAATCAAGCTTTTATTTAAATTATTGTTTGGTTTTTGGGGTTGTTGATTTATTTAACCCCAGACAGGAAAATTGATGCCGGGTGAGGTTAGCTAATGCACTCAGTCCTTGCGCTCAGCGCTGGGAGTGGGGCCCATTATCCACACAGTCCCGCCGTACCCTCTCCATCATCCTCTCTCCCCTGCATCAGACCTAATTTGCCTCTGCGCTGTACAGCTGTGTTGAACTCATCTACACAGCAAGTAGTTTTCCAGTGCTAGCAGTAATACATACAACGCTGTGCTTAACCAAGAACCATAAAAGATGTCCTCAGTTACCAGAGTTGGTCACCTTTCAGTTCGGTCGATCACTTCTGGGGACATTTCAACTAAATTATATAAACTTCATCTTTCCTTCCTGTTCTTTTTTGTCTGTTTATTTTTAATTTTGTGGTCTCTCTGAGCTCACAGATGACACAGAGTTAGCAGAGGCAATGTTATGCATTCAGTACCCGCACCAAACAGCCTTTCCTTGGTTCCCCTACTCACTCCGGATGGATTTAGACATCGGTGTACTGAGAACGAACTGTGAAATGCTGTTTGTCATCACTGACTAATGGCTACATCCATGAAGGGAAGCTGGAGGTGGTTAACAGCTGGAGTTTTAACTCCTGCTTTGGATACTTAGAGGAGGAAAACCAGCTCCTAGTAGTTATAAAGCTCAGGTAGGAGGAAAAGGGTCAGCAAGCCTCTAAGAGTAAAGATGGGAATTTTGGTCAGGCAAAGAGAACAGGTGGCTTGGTGAAATAATTCATTTATAAAAGTTTGACTGTTGGCCAAACATGAACGCAGCATGGATTGGGTTTAGTCTTGCTCAGGACTGTAGTGTTGCCTACTCGTATCCACAGGGCAAGATGCAGGATGCCAAACTGCACTGAATCCTGGCCCTGTATTTCCAGCAAGACAGAGCTCTCAACCTTTTGGCATTTGAGTTTTAAGAGATCTTCAGCATTTGGTGTGGAAGTACATGTGGAGTTCGCAGTTGGGTTAAACTGTCTGCGTAGGCATAGCCTCTGGTTCCCAATTTGGTGGCTAATCCAGGATGCTTAACAAGTATTGTCCAACCTGAGTCTAGGATTCCGCTTACTAAAAATGTGCGCTCAATAGCTTGTAGTTCATATAGTTCATAGTATTCATAAAGCCAAGTTAGAGTTTTTTTGGGTGGGTGGGAAAAGTTTCTCTCATACCCTTAATACCTCACAGAGTTTTTGTAAAGCTTTAAAAGGCTGCACTGTTTTGGATAATTCCAGGTGTCTGCATAGCAATGGCAAACATGCAGAGTTCATCTGAGTTTAGTTGAGGGGAACATTTGCCTTCAGTCCTTTCTTAATAACTGCCTGTGATTCCCACCTACAAACGTTAGGAAAGGTTTTATTTAAGCTTCTCATGTGAAGAATGCTATCTGTCACAACATATTCAGCGTTTTGCCTCAGGGTCATTTATAGCAGGTGTGGCTTGAAGGTGGATGTTGAAGTCCTGGCTACGTGGGTAAGTCAAAGGTAAAATGGGACGATGATTAAATTGATGAGTCTGTGCCCACCACCTGCTCGCAAACAGCACGGTCATCAAGATGTAAGTGATAAAATGTGTTCTAAACTGAGAATTCTGATTTATTCCCACCAAAGAAGGGAGAGCTGGCATAGCTATAATTACTGGGTTTCAAACATGTGATCTTATTCTTGCAGCTTAATGAATTGTCATAACTCAGCTGAGCTCCAGTAACAGATCATGTATATGCACTTGGCTAGCCCCAAATGTGTAAGGGCAAGGTTAAAAAAAACAACAAACAAACACAAAACCCAGCAGAAACCTCAACAAAAGAGTTTTTGGTTGACATTTGCAGTGAGCTCGATCACGCTTCACTCGATCGGTTACTAATCCATAAAATCTCAGTCATAAATCTGTGTCCTTGGTGACCATTTTTAAGTAAAATGTAAGGACATGGTAACAATGATTCCTCTGTCAAATGAAGCAGATAACATATCACTGCATCAAGAGAAACAGTAGTTAGGTGGCATAGAATTGTGTATGTATGCCAATATGGGAGATGGAGGCACAGGACTTCTGTTAGGAGTGCAGTACCTTGGGCATTAGGTAAGTTTTTATTTTTTCTGCCAGTTAAGGCTTGATGGTTGCCACCTGATAATAACACAACTTGCGCTTAACATGCTGTAAGCTCAGCTGTGTAAAAATAGGAGCAAATCTGGAACAACACAGTTGAGTGATAACATTTTTTTCCAAATGTGCTGAATTAGAAGTTACAATGATGCTATATGTTCTTAGATGCTTACTATTCCTAAAATCAAATCCATATTAAAGTGGTAGAACTGGATTATCAAATTTAGATACCTGGAAATTTGAACCCTAAGGTCTGTATTTTAGTTATCATGGAAAACATTGGATTTGCTTTATTAAGCAGGCCAAGCAACCTTTTGTTGAAACCTGTATGACTTCTTTTTGTCCACGTGCTCTGAAATCACATGTCACACTTGTCTGGGTGACTACCTATAGATTATGTGATACACATTTAGGCTCCTGGCTTTAAACTGTTTTGCTGTAATCTACTTAAGACTGCATCATGATTTGTGATTTCAAGTATTTTCTGTCTCCTTGCTTGTGGAGAGACGTTTATTCCAGAACAGAAAGTGCAGTGATGGCTTGAGTATAGCTTTGGCACTTGGTATTTTAAAAGTACTTTACTCACTGTTCCTTGGGCTGAGATTAGATACATTCAGAGCCATTGGCTTTTGGAACATATTAGACTGATGAGAAGAAACTTAAATCTAAAATGAGCATGTAAGCCTTGTTTGGCTGTACATAACCTTTTCCCTGGGTATAACAGGGAGAGCTGAGGTTGAAGATGATGCTGTGTACTGTTGTTGTTCTGTGAAGATCCCTTATTTTCAAGATTCTTCTTGAAATGGGGCCCCTGGTTTCTGTACCAGTGAGGGCTTGAGTTAGTCACCCACAGCTGAGGCTGGGCTGGGTACCGACAGCTGCTGCTTTTCTGCTGTTACCCAGGGATCTGCATGTTAATTACTCCCCTCTGAAGATGTGAGTTCAGAAAAGGAGCACTTGAATTCTGCCCCCAAACCCTGGCAGAGACCACTTTCCTGCCAGCTTCCTCAGCTCAGCTGTTCCTTAGGAAAACTCTCTGGTTGAGAGTGAAAGGCTTCTATTTGATATCTCTTATCACTTATTTTTTTAGCAGAAATTAATCTACCACTTCAAAAGGAATCCAAAATCTGATAAGCAACATTTTTAGGAGCTCGCAGTCCAATGCTTCGTGCTGTCTGTGGAGGAAGGAATCGCAGCTTTGGGAGTGACAGCGTTATGAATAGCCGAGCACTTACCGGAGCCCTGGCACTGGGTGGATGCAGGGGGAAAGCCAGAGGCAGTGAGTCAGCATGACCTTGGCTGCTGCCGGAGGGATGGGTACCGCATCCAGCCCCAAGGACCGTTGGCATGGGTTGGGGTCTGTAGCGGGAAGAGCCTCCGGTGAAATAAAATTCGCTGGAGTAACCGCTGCTGCTATGTGTCCGACAGGTGCAATGTGTATATAGTGGTAATGAAAACGTGCATCAGCATAAAGTAGTCTGTAGTTATTGAAAACTAGTTTTGTCAGTAAACTGGTATAATTCTTTGTTACCCTGTGAAAGAACAGACTGCCCTCTGTTAAAGCGGAAATGTTCTGAAAAATCAAAATACTGCTTGTTTCATGAGCTGCCGTTTTGTCCGCTAGGTCTCAGCAGGGTGGGATAAATTGTTGTTGTGGCATGACAGTAGTACCTGGGGATTCTGCGATGCCTGGCACAGTGAGTTTCAGACGTATAAATAAAAGGTTAGAGATTTTACAGTGGAAATAGACAACATTGTCAGGGATTTGTTATTAACGAATAATAAGGAGAATTTACAGGTGAATAAAGGAGGCCCAGAAGCTGTGGAGGGATAGATTTTTCCGCCGTAATTTCATAGAAAAGCTGTGGCTAAGTCACAAAGAAGACAAGATTTTTTTTTCTTTCTCAGATCTAGTCCGATCAATTATCTTTCAAAGATCCTTCCATTTGAAAAAGCCAGTCAACCAGAAAGTCAGAGCAGTCAACTGCTCTGTACTCACTGACCAGTGTGTGCACTGGCAGTACCCCCCACTGGTGCCAGCGTGACCAGTAAGGCCATTTAGGAATGGTTTTGCTGGTAGTTTTGCTATTGTCACACAATCAAAACCTAAGGAAAAATGAGAGGCAAAAACTTATGGAAACCTCTTTGGTTTCTTAAGTGATGACTTGGCAGCATTTCAGCGGTGAAGCCCTTGTCATTAGAGACCACCAGTGGCTCTCTGCCTGCTGTGGAGCAGCCCCCTTCGCCTTACCGTCCTTTCGTGGCCCCTCTCCCACGTCCGTTGGCGATCCCAGAGCACGTGAAAGTACCTGGGATCCCAGAGCTCATCGCCATCCCTCACCTCCAGCTGCCCTTTCTCCTCTGCCCTCTCCCTCTCTGGAAGCTGGCCGCTTCTGGCTGTCATCCCAGCATTTGTAACGGTCTTCCTACTCCTTCCCACTCATCCCTTTCTGAACCATGACTCTTTTCTGCTGCGCCTGAGATTTTCACGTCAGCATTTACTAATCCCCACAGCTAGTTGAAATGCTTCGTTTCTCTCTGCTCTTTCCCCACATCTAGTTGTCCATGGTGGGTGGAGACCAAATTCCAGCCGCGTCTCCCTGTGAAGAATGCATCTCGCCTCTCCTCGCCCGCCGACTCCGGGTACCCTTACCCCACAAAGTACCCCTTGTTCCCATTGCTGCCCTGGGAAAAGTTAAATGACATGCTTTACTGTATTGAGCTCTGGCGTGTGGGATGCCCTTTATAATGAGAATACGTGGGAAATCTTCATTTAATTCTGCAGGGTGTGACTTTTGCTGTTCCTTGGGAGCTCAGGCCGGCTAAAATCTCCCAGGGTACATTGAGCACTGAATCAGGGTTCTTGCAGAGCTGGCAACGGTTGATATGGAGCTTGGACTGGGAGTCTGTGGAGAGTGAGCTCTGTGGGGCAAGGTCGGCCCTTGCCTGCCTGTTAGTATTGAATGTAACACAGGGAGCCTCTGTTCTTGGCCGGGACAATCAGCTTCTATGGCAATATGAGTAATTAATAATAACGGGGCCTCTTCTGTGGATGGGCTGTTAGAAATAATATCCTTCTGCCAGTTGCTTCTCTAGAATGTGGTTTTGAACTTTGAGATCCTGAAAGAGATAATGGAAACACAAGCAGCTGTCACAAGCCCTTAGCTTTGTTTGTGTAGGCAGTGGCAGAAATTCCCCAAACCAAATTGTTGGGTGGCTCACTGGTTTGTGCATCTTCTGTTGCAGCTGCGAGCCTTTACGCAGTGGACCCTTGTTGGATTAAAGACCCTTATCACTAAGAGTGGGTTTCAACTGTTGCTGTTTTTAATGAGAGGAAAAGAAGCAAAATGATGCAAAGCAAACCACTGATCTCCTGTTGCTCTTGCACCCAGTTCACTTATGGAGCACACAGAATTAGCTGTGCTGCGCATCGCCAATGCGCTGCTATCGGGGTTGTCCAGCTGCCGCAGCTGCAAGAGGTACCTCTTGTTTCCAGATGTGGTTTAGGAGATGGTGATGACTCTGAATCCTGCCTTCGCCCACACGGCAGCTTGGGGCTAAAGGCAGGATAAAGGATTGGGTTGCTTTGCCACATCGCGGTCCTTCAATAGCTGTTCTTCATCCCCTTTGCAGAAGGGGTGGCATCTGGCCTGCAGGCTGCTGCTCGGATGAGCTTAGTGAGTATGATGTAAGGAACAAAGTAACGTGGGTCCTCCTGTCCAGGGGGTTCATCGAGGTCTGAAGACTCCTTCTGTCCATCAGCTTCCCCATACGTAAGGGAAGCTGGACTGTAGAGGCCTTTGGAGACCTCTTCCACAACCTTCTGTGTAGTCTTTGTTGAACTGGGCCAAAAAAGGCATTAATGACTCTGAAATTTAAAGTTAGGTATCCAAAGGATACTTTATTCCTCCACATTTTTTACTGCTAATAAAAACCTTATTCCTTCAATGAACACAAACCTGACTTTTTCAGGAAGCTGACAGCTGGTGACGTGATGGTGAAGATGAGTGTGACTGTCACATCATCATTCAGGGTTTTAGAGTACTGGACTCCCGGTAAGCAAGGCAAGAATGCAAGTGTCCTCAGTGGATTGTTGCTAATGAGGAGGATAGTGATTTCTGAATTATTATTTTACAATCCCTGTTCTATTTCAACTCTGGTAACCATAATCATTACGCTACAGTTTTGTGATTTTAACCTATCCATGACCAAAGCCTGTTCTGGTGACCAGTTTGTTATTATAAAGACCATGTTGTGGCCTGCAGCTAAAGGCACTGGTACTAATGCAGAATGTGATTTTTATCTGTTCTCATAAGGTATGCAGAACCAGGCACAACAAGTATTTTTTCAAATTTTTTTAAATAAAAATATTGGATGCCATGACAACACTGTGAATTATGATCTGAATTCTCTGCTGCCGCACCTCTCCTGAAATCAGCAGACTTATGCTAACAAATAATTTGGTCCTTCAAAATGTTAAGTCACACAGCTCTAATAGTGACTGTCGTCATGACATTCCCAGAACTATAAGGTGTTTTGATGGGAGGACTTGGCAGCAGACTGGAAGCACCGGGGACTCAGTGGGCAGTGCTTTGCCTTCTGAGCCAGAAATGAACTGGTGCCCCAGCAGCGCAGTTTGTGGTTTGCTTTTTGTGTCGTTCTTATGAGATATAAACCCATCTGTTTTCAGAAAATTATTGCTTGTTAGTGTTTGAAAAGAAAAATTAGTATTTTTACTGCTTTTTTTAAGTTTAATATCAAGATAGCTACCCCACGCTTGTCTGTTTTTACAGATCTGATAATCACATTTGCAATCTTTATCCTTCAGTCAAATTCAGTCATAATTAGCCAACAGATTCCAAATTATTAGAAAAGGTGAGACTTTTAAGAGCCCAGAGGAAACAGGCTAAGACTTCCTGCTCCTTGTTTTCCCTGGATAGTTAGGTCTAAATTTGTGTTACCGAACTGTGGTCACCCTCCATGCTGAAATGCATCCTAAAGGTAGGTTTAAAGCCAAATTCCTTTCTCTTTTTCAGGCCTGGGATCTATTTACAGAAAGGAGATTTTCTTCTATGATAGTTGTGAGAAGGCTTTCGCCGCAGTGCAGTGTGGCCTGAGAAGGGCAGCGCTACAAGTGTCAGCTTTTCCGAACCGTGTAGCTTCTTATGCTAGAACAGACAAGAGCAGAATCTGGCCCTCATCACTAATCTAGAAGCTGTGCCTTTTTGCAAATGTTAGCTGAAACATTTAGCTAATCTACTTTAAAGCTCCATCAAAGTGAACAAATGGTCTAACAGCCAAATTCCGAACTGACATAAGAAGGAAACGTGGGCACATCAGTCCCCAAGTTAATCACTTGTTGGCATGTCGCAGTATGTCTTTCAGAATCTGTTCAACACAACTTGAACGAAGGGACCACCAGAAACATTGTATAGCTAGTCTTCTTCTCTAATACCTCTACTGAGAGTTACTGTGAAAATACTGAAAAAGTCCAATTTTAGGTTGTGCGAGCTAGGGGAGGAGAGCTGAGGAACTTCTATGTTACGTAGTTTGTGAAAGATTGTTTTACAAGCGGTGTCTGAAACCCACGGACTGTAGAAACAAACAGGGACTGAAAAAAAATGTGCACTTCAGAGACCCACTTTACCCCCGAAAGTCTCAAATAGGTAAGGTTGCTTTAAGAGTCTTATAGAGGCAAGGCCTTTCAAAGTAACATTAAGTTAGCAAAAAGGTATATGGGCTTGGACAAAGGGTTCTAGGTGGCCCTACTTGAGGAAGGGGTTGGACCAGATGACCTCCAGAGGTCCCTTCCCGCTCAGTCATGCTGCGAGACGAAGTAAAGGAGTTCTTAAAACTGGCTTTAACCTCCAGATGTACATGTGGAGTCCATGGAGGATCTTTGCTTCTTGATTTGAATTCACAGAATCACAGAATGACAGAATGGTCGGGGTTGGAAGGGACCTCTGTGGGTCACCCAGTCCAACCCCCTGCCGAAGCAGGGTCACCCAGAGCAGGCTGCACAGGACCTTGTCCAGGCGGGTCTTGAATATCTC
>Ga0065711_1045181_pt1 | contig 13639 bp, 9 predicted proteins | sample Hoacrofraction12_FD_59098 | JGI IMG/M metagenome (GOLD analysis project Ga0065711, IMG submission 59098) | Hoatzin crop microbial communities from Cojedes, Venezuela - Epithelial fraction 12 v2 (version 2) | ecosystem: Host-associated > Birds > Digestive system > Esophagus > Crop | place... | reverse complement strand
AGCTTTCTTTGACCATCTTTTTCTGGCTGACATACCTGTAGAAGTCCTTCTTGTTATTTTTCGCATCCCTTGCCAAGTTCAGCTCCAGCTGTGCCGTGGCCTTCCTGACCCCATCCCTACACAACCGGGCAGCTTCCCTATACTCTTCCCAGGAAGCCAGTCCCTGCTTCCACTGCCTGTGCAGTTCCCTCTTCTTCCTTAAGTTTGACCAGCATCTCTTGCCTCAACCATGCCGGTCTCTTCCCTTCTCTGCCCGACTTCTTACACTTGGGGATTGAGAGCTTTTGCGCTCTGTGGAATACATCCTTAAAGACCTGCCAGCTCTGTTCTGTTCCCCTGTCCCTGAGGACCGTTTCCCAGAGAGTTCTTCTGACTATCTCCTTGAAGAGCTGAAATTTTGCCCTCCTAAACTTTAGAGTCCTGACTATGCTCTTCGTTATTCCCATTTCCCGCCATGCCTTGAAACATTTTGATTATCATGCTATTCCCATCTATAATATTTCCTCTGAATAATGGGGAGATAACTGCCTTCTGGAGTAACCTACAATACTATAAAAAGACATTTTAAATCCATATTATGTACACTTCATGCTGATACCATTGATATTGATTGTAATCTTTGAAATAGTGGATAAGATGTTGAAATTAGTTCTTTTCTGTTTATTCAAAGTCTAGTTGTAAGAGATTGAAAATAACAAGTTGGTTTATAAGCAGAAGTGGAAAAGCTTGGTTTCTTATGGATACATCTGCTTCTCTCCCCATAGTGGCTCTAATACTTTCTAGCCATGAGGGTTATCAACATGCATACAGTGGCACTGGGCTTGGTGCTGGCTGTGTGCCAGCTGCCAGCATTTTACAAAAAGGGCAGCAAAAGGGAAAGATTTTAGGAAGGCTGGTGAAGTTCTGCCGAAAGCAGGCCAAATTATCCCCAAGGTAAGAGCTGCTCCTGATTTCTACTGTAATAACACTTGGTCCTCTCTATGTCCCTTATGGTACATTTAAAAAGCAGATAAACAACACAGGTTTTATCTGAGGTTTTTCCTGATTTTTTTATACCTATATGTTTTTCTGCCTTCAGTGACAGAAACTCTTCTATTCACCGGCTGGTTACAGTAAACCTTAACACCTCTCTCCATTATCTGTATGTTGTTGAGCTAGCCCACACATTGAAAAATCTCCTGTGTGATTGACGGACAGCAGTCACACAAGTCTCAGTTCATCTCACTAAGCTCATATTGTAGTTGATAGAACTAGTCATGCACTGTATTTGATGTTAAAATCCACACCTGAACATAAAACAGAATCCTGTTTTAGGAACTATTTATACTTTAAGGATAGTAATGAAACAATTTCCTGCATTAACTACATTCCAGGTGCCTTCTATCATTTAAATCGGTTACTGTTAGAAGACTCTGCCCCCCTTTTCCCTGAGTTCAAGGAGGGGCCAAGACTTACCATCTTCTCAGTTCTTTGCAGTCAATATATGTGTGAACAGACGTAGGGAAATTGTTATTTTTAAATGTACAGTAGTCAACTAATTTATTTACTGTTTTATGTGTACTTTTAAGAAAAAATCAGACAATATCTGCTATTCCACTCCAATATATGCATAAGCATGTGTGAACTGTTCTAGAAAATAAATTGTGTTTATTTATTTATTGACAGAAAAAATACTTTTTCAAAGAAGGAGTGAGCAGAATACCATATTAAAACAGAAATGCTTAAACTTCCAGGATTGTCATACTCCTTTTCATATGTAGACATTATAAGTAGTTTTAGTATTAGAATCCAATAGAATAAATGCCTCAGAGTTTATATTACAGTCTCATGCTTATAAACCTTGAAAGTGGTTGAGCTGTATTACATATATCTTACCCTGAATTTTTCTCGATATCAGCAATTTTTCCATTATGTAGAGCACTTGTATTTTCTTGTTGAATTATTGGTGGAATTCATTTAGCAGTGGTGATAACAGGAGAAGCATTTAATATGACCATCTCAGTGGTAAATGCAAAGACAAGAAAACCTTAAAGACTTTCAAGTCCATTGGGCCAATTGACATGTCTTTTATAGCACTCTTCTGTAGCCTTGCTGTTAGAGAAGAAATTTCTGTCAGTCTAATTTAAACATCAGTGTAATATACCAAAAGGTGCTTTGGCATCGGGCCCCAGCCAGCATTTGCTAAATCTAGGAAAAGATATTATAGTGGGCCCTGATAGACATCTGAGTGAAAAAAAGGCAGAGGGAATTTGACGTCTGAAAGTAAGTAGGTAAAATTGGCAATTAAAACATTGCTCACAGGCAAGTAACAGCAGTAGAAAAAGGTGACGTTGCATGAGCATGGTGTCCTTCAAATTCAGTAAGTATAAGGAAGAGGAGAGGGGAAAACCAGAAATTTTAGATTAACTGCTAGTAAATATGGAGCTTTAAGTATTGAAATACATGTATATATTACCTATATAGATAGCAAATCACTATTCCCAGAAATGCAGTGTAGTTAGAATTGTTCTGGGAAAGTAGATCATAGCCACATTTTACCTCCACTAGGTGATTCTGGAAAGATGTTGAATTGGAAGTGCTGACCTCAGCATCTGTAAATGGCCACCAATTTGCCTATCAGAATGGAGGCGTCAATGAAAATTAGAACAGAAATCAACAGAAATTAGAAGCTTCATTTTAGGCATTACAATCGAATATCTGTCATCCTAAAATAATTTAAAAGTAATTCAGGAACTCTCTACATTCATGAATAAAGGTGCAGGTGTTAGAACTCTCCAAACTGTTATACTTGGGGGGGGAAAAGGTACACCTCATTTCCATTTAGTCTGAAGTGAGCCCATTTAAGTTACACTTTTAAAAGACTGTTGGAGCACAAATGTTTTACTGGCACATACTACGTGCCAGTGCGATGAACAGTCCACATTGCTGGGCACTGTCCAGCATTTCAATCCCTCCTTTCCATGGGAAGCTCTCCAGAACCTCTCTTTTTTGGGCCGTGAGTCATAGAAAAGGGCCAAAAATAGAGCTACTTGGAGGTGTTTGCGGAGTTTTCTTTCACATAGAGAATCTAGAAGAGTTTAAAAGAAACTTTTTTCCTTCTTCCCAATGGATTTAAAAAGGTGTGTGGTTTATGTATTTTATCACAGAATCATAGAATGCTTTGGGTTGGAAGGGACCATAAAGATTATCTAGTTCCAACCACCCTGCCATGGGCAGGGACACCTTCCACTAAACCAGGTTTCTCAAAGGCCCATCCAGCTTGGCCTTTAATGCTTCTGGGGAGGGGGCATCTGCAACTTCTCTGAGCAACCTGTGCCAGTGCCTCACCACCCTCATCATAGAGAATTTATTTCTTATGTCTAATCTATATCTACCTTCTTTTAGTTTAAAGCCATTGCCCCTTGTAAAAAGTTCATCTCCAGGTACTGGAAGCCTGCAGTAAGGTCTTCCCAGAGCATTCTCTTCCGCAGCCAGTTGTCCCCTTTATGGAATGAGCAGGGAGGATAAGTGTAGATCTGACTACCAGCAGTGTTGCAGACTGACTTCTGAACATGAAGGAGTTACGAATCAAAACATGGATCAACAGGCATGACTGGTGCATGTGTGGGGAAAAGAAAGATATATAATAATTGCAGAAAAAAGGAAGGAGCTTCCTGGGGTTTAGGATCTGATTTTCCACCCCTTTAAGGCAGCTACATTCTATGTTTGTGCATGTGTGTATGTATATATTTCGGCTAGAAGTGTAGACATTGTGAATTATAGCAGGTTTAAAACAGCCACGTTTTCCTTTCAGAAGAAATTTGCAGTCTACTCAGATCTGTAACTCTGTGTAAGCACGACAAAGGAACAGTAAAGAGGGTTTATTTGTAACTGTTATTTTTCTTTGCTTGAAAGCTGCTTGTGGGCTGCACTGGCAACGGTTCTGGATGTTAACCATCTTTAATTGTTGTGTAGCACACCGCATTAGACAACATTTCAACTTTGAGAGAAAAACAACTATAATTCTTTGCTAGTCATGCAGCACAGACTTCTTAGACAGCATAAAACATGGATTCACTATAACTGTGGGTACGTTTTGTGGAACCAAAGGTGAGGCATATCACAGTGAAATAGCATTGCATCTGCAAATAGAAATCATGGTTGAAGACCATAGTTCTGCTCTCTCATTAAGGCATTTCAGCTGAAAAGACTAAATAAAACATACAGAAGAACAAGGGACTAATTTGAAAATAAACTAAAACCTTTCAAATGTTGATTACAAATATGAAGCAGGATATTGTATTTCAGTCAATAAAGAATAAAACTTATGGACTGTCTTGCTGTGGCTATCCTCCAGGAGTAGCTGGAATGATTTTCCTGATTTTAGAATGAAAGAGAGAGTGATTAACATGATGCATTAAATGTGAAACCTCAAAGAAATGCAGTTTTAGGAGATAAAACACAGAAATCTAAAGAAAATGGAAGCTGAGGTACTTTCAGCATGTTGAGAGTAAAGAAAAAACACTGCTATGTGCATAGGCCACCTGAGACACGAGGGTCTAAAAGAGTTAAAAAAAAAAAAAAAAGATCATCAGATGGCTGATATTACCCATTAACTTGCTTTTATATTCTGTCAGAGTTCACAAAACTGGGGACGTATTAATTTTTTGCAGTTAGGGCAGCAAGCATGCTTCTACTGTGGGAAGTTACCTGTTTCAATTTAAGACCATTTTGTCTTATGCTCCTGTCATTCCTGTGTACAAAGAGCCTAACTGTCTCTTCAATAACCTCCTTGTAAGTACTGAAAGGCTGCTGTTAGGTCCCCCTCAAACCCTTCCTGAAAGCTTCTCATCTCTAGCATGAACACCATGCTGAACCCTTGCTCTGTTATGGCAATTGTTTTTCCTCATGTGAAGACTTTTTTCCATGTGGAAACCTTCAGCAGTGGTTGAAATGCAATCAAATCACATCATTAACACTGTGCATACCTATTGGTAGTATGGAGAAGGCAGTGCATACCTGGAAAAAGTGAATTCTCAGTATCAGTTGTGATCTAGGTACTACCTGTACTGTACTAATAGTGAAGGCAGGAAGTGCAAACAGCAGCTTAGTGCTTGAAATCATTTTTTGGTACTAAATGCAAAGGTTGGATACACTGTAGTTTTCATAAAGCACTAAACTATATTTGACAGCAGTTAGAGTCATTGTTTGAAAATCTTCTCCAGGGTGTAGAACAGTAATATTTTACTGAAGACATAAATTCCAGCTAGAAATGGAACTCCCAGTAAGCAGCTTTACCCCTAAGAAAGACTGGTTCTAAAAATCTCCTTTCCTGTTTTTTCAGTAGTCAACTTCAAGACAAAAGTGATAACCATAAAATTTGCTTTTCATCCATATATTCCCCATGTTTCTCAGGAAGTGAAGAATTAAGCAAAGACGTAGAATTTCACAGCAAATATCATGTCTGAATTTGCTTTGTGCCATCCTAATTACAGGACTGAAGAATGACTTGAGAATGAAGTTGTTAGTTTCAAGGTCACTGAGGAATTGTTACCAGCACTAATCTCCCCAAGAATATATTAACAAAAATATTTATTAAACTTCAACTTTCTGTATATGCTCATGTACTTTAAAAGGATGCTGTATATGAGTATTCACAGGAGAATGAAATGGTGGGGAGGGCTAACTAACTGTAATGATGTTTTACTTGACTTACAATCTGCAATTCTTTGTAGTGCTTGTACTGTTCTTTTCTTCAAGTGTCAGTGGTTGAGGAACTTGTCCATCCTATACCAGCACATACTGAGTTAATTTCATCTTACTTGCAAGAGCTTCTTGTCATGTTGTTGCCCAGACATACTTTCTCCTACCTCACCTCTCTTCAGATTATGGAAGCTGTCCCCCAGCACATGTAGTCCAAAATCCTCTTCGTTAGGTTAACCAGCGAAAACACTCTTGTCAGATGTGTCAGCAAAACAGCCATGCTTTTTTCTGAATGAGTCGGCTGCCAGTCAGGACTTTCCCCCTGGCTGATGGGCCTGAGGGGTCCTTTGCCTTCCTCCCTTACTCCCAGAGCTCTCCCGGCCCTCTTAATGCATCGGGTTACCCTGACAGCCTTGTTGCTGCCCACATGGAAGAACAGCAAGGGTTAACGGTCTGTGGATTGTGAAAGCCTTGCTGGTCCCTGTGCAAAATACCAGATCCTGGCCCTGCCCCTGGATACATCAGCTTGGACTGGCAGATTGGTGCCTCCATACCCCACAGAAGGGAGTCTTCATTAATGGTCTCACTCACTTTTGCCCCCTTCTGCAGACACAAGCTCTAGGCTGAGCTGGCTCTGAGAGTTCTCCTGAAGCATACTGCCTGCCTTCAGCGGTTCTCTGGGCAGCTGCAGGTCTGCTGGTAGGTCAGAAACTGTCCTCCTGCTGCCAGAGGTCACAAGCTTCCAGCCTCCCCCATGCCAACAGCCCACCTGCTCCCACACAGACACCTCCATGGCCTCCAGCTGTGCCTGCAAGACGGAAAAACAGTAGTTTGAACAGGATTGTTTTGTTCCAAGGTGTAACATAACAAAAAAGAATAGCAGTAATGTTATAGTTTTGGCCCATGGCTGGCAACAAAGGGCCATGCGGTCGTTCTGTTGCCCTTCCCCCTGCTGCGGTAGGGAGCAGAATGGAAAGAAAAAGGCAAAAATTCACAGGTCGGGATGAGGGCAGTTTAATAGAACAGCAAACAAAGTGAACAGTAACAACAACAATACCGGTAAGGAGAATACACAAAACAAACAGCGAAATACACAGAACAGCTGTCACTGCCTGGTGCTCCGCGGGCTCCCAAGCCGTGGCTGACTCCCCCCGGCCAGCTCCCCCACCCAGAACCCGGCACGGCGACACATGGTATCAAATACCCTGTTCTGTTTGGCCAGTTTGGGTCAGCTAGGCTGGCTGGGTCCCCTCCCGGCGTCTTGTGAATATGAACCCTGTCCTGGCTGAACCCAGGACAAGTAGAAAGAAGATAAGCGTTATTATAATCCCTCCTGTGCCTAAATCTGTGCACACTGCAGAGTATGCATTAGACGTAGAAATACCCAGAGACAGAATCTCCATCATAGGCAGGAGCATACGGTCATGAGCATATCAAAAGTTTTTATTATCTCTACCTGCTTTTAAAAACAAAGACTTATGGCTGTCTAGCTCTGCAGAAGTTTTAAATTTGAAGGCCTCCATTCTGTAGGTGATGCAGCTGAAACTCGCTATAATGGAGGAAACCAAGTAGCTACTGGCAAGAGTTAATGAAGCTTGCCAGTCGGCTGGGCTGCAGACCTACCTGTGTATGTGCTTACCATAACGGCTAGGTCTCAAACCTTTTAACATTCTGACATTAATGTGAATTCGTATAAACAGAAAAACGTGGAGAGCTATATGTACACAGGGGAATTAGCTATTAAAGAAAGGATTTTATAGGCGAAAGGGCTTTCCTGTTTCTTAGGAAAGTAAGTGTTAGAAGTTCAGATTCAAAGATAAAATTAGCTTCAACTTTTTATTTTCTAAAAGCTTGGATGATGAGCACTGCTTAAAGAAAAATAGCAATCTCAGAAGCCAACTCTAGAAGTCAAATGAAAAAGCTTCATGTAAGTGTAGTAGAAGGATTATAAGCAAAGTTTATACCCTGTAAAAAGAGATTGTTCACTGTTACAAACAATGTGAGAATCTTTATAGGTAAAACCACAGCAGTGGGTTTTGGTAATAGCTATTGTGGGAAGGTATGTAGCCATCTGTGATTCAAGTAGCACATTTTTACAGGTTTCACAAAATCCTGGAGCCTGCTAAATATTCTTCAGTGCTTTCTCTCATTAACATAAAGCAATTGCAGCAATTTTGTTACCGAGCTGATTCCTCTAAAAAGCTTTCTGGTCAGCAGCATGAATATATTTCCCATTAGAAGCCAAACTGGCCCCAAATCCATGTAATAAGGGAGTGTATTTTCTTGCAAGACATCATCATTTGTGGCTGTAGGAAGATAAAAAGACATAGATGTCAATGACAATAAAGCACAATTTTTTGTCTGCGGTGCTGTGTACTTACTTACAATTATATGTAGAAAGCAAAAGTAAGCACCGCTACCTTTTGCTTGTTTTGTATTTCTTGAAGTTTAGTAATAATCCAATTTGGCCACAGTTACTAGAGTTATAGTTTCAGGAATCATGTGTAAACTGCTTTGTTCCCCCTCCCACCTTTTTTTCCTCCTCACAGATTTTACTCTCTTATGGGGAAATTCCTAGGGGCTCAGATGCCTTTTGTTAGCAAAGCACCAAAGAACTGTCATAATTTTCACCAGTTCTCACACCTACTTGATTATGTGCTGAACAATGAAAAAGATCCACAAAACCTCCAAAAACCTGAAAAAGTACAGAAGGAATCAGGACTGCAGAAAAGCGATGTTCCATGCAGCTTTGCTGTCCTTCAGCCAAGCTGGTCTCCTAAGTGTAGCCAAGAAAAAGAGGTGGTTAAAAGTCAGTATTTCAGGAGTGTGGGGATAACTGGGCAGTTCCATGGGAGAAGCAAAACCATGAGAAGGAGCAGTTCAGGGAAAACAGAATGAGGGAAAGATTTAGTCCTCAGTGGCGAGCTCAGGAATGAAAAAAAAAAATGGTCAGGGATTGGAGGTAATCCTCTAAAGCTGTGTCTGCCCTTTCTTAGAGAAATTGTCCTGTTTATAAAATGGAAGTTTTCTATAAAATTTTGGTTTCTTTTTTGAGTTTTCTGAAATTAACACATACAGGCTTATATTTCAAAACAGAATTTTTAAAGATTAAATACATATAAAATTATAATGTAATCTTTTTTGCATCACTGGTCATTGATTGACATTGCTTGAAATTTTGGGTTATTTTTACTGTGTGTTGTATATGTACATATGTTACTGATTTATTGCTGTTTCTCTTTTCACATCTTCATGAGAATTTGTTAAGAGCTTTGTTTGGGGTTTAACCATGGTGACTCCAATTTTGTAAAGAGGTTTTCTGAAAAGTCATGAAAAGATAAAATTCAGTATACTTTTACAGTGATATACGGGAGGGCAGCATTAATAGTTTGTAATTTATCCCAGTATCATTGATGTTCAGAATTTAAGCGTATATAGTAACATGTTTGCTGCTGGATTTGGTGTCACAACAGATTCAAATTTTGCCTGTGTTGGAAAATAGAAATGGGATTTGTGACCTTCAAAGATACTTAGAATCACTGTATAGATGATTCAGTGAAATCTGAGCCAAGCAAAATGGAATTATTCACTTATTCAGTGTTATACATTTTATCTAGGTGTGTATTGTTGCACTGACTTTTTAAAAAAGATGAGTGAGTTGTTAGTATTGTTTCAAATTTTTATCAGTCTCTTAATCAAGGAGATAATTGTATGCTAGGTGATTCTTCAAGTGACACTAAAGAATATTTTTGCTTGTGCAAAAATCAAAATACTGTAGCTGTCTTAAAATGAAACAACTAAACTCATGTTACAAGTGTGGAAGAGGACACAAATTTTTAATTCCTTACGAGCACATAAATGTACAGATTAGAGGCTCAGTGGAATTGTTGACAAGTGAAAAACTACCACGTGCATGACTGTATATATTTGTGCGTGAATGCATATGTGTACGTATGTGCATGCTAATCTTTTCTTGTAAAAAAACAACATATGAGAGAAAGAATGAAGAGGAAAAGAAAAGAAGGAGGAAACAAAGGGAGAGAGGGAGGAAAGGAAGGGAGGAATGAAAGGAAGGGAAGGGAAGGGAAAAAGAAAAATAAGCACCTTTAAGCTTACTCCTCTGTCATATGATGGGCTTGCAGACATTTGTTCATTTATCTTTTCCATTTAAATAAGAGCTGAATCTGCCCTTGCCAGGTATGGCACAGGATTCTGGAGGTTAAGAGGCATCTAGATAAATCAAACAGGCAAGCCAGATGTAGTCAGAAGGGAAATTTTTAGCTTTAACCCTAGCAACATCCCATTTTTTGTTTTAGACTGAAATAGTCAGTGTATTTGACTAAGATGACAATTTCATAATTAGGTTGTGGAATGTGTTCCTCCCTTTCCATACTATGTTGTTTCTGCAAGGACTTCAAACTCATTCATTCTTGCATCAAAAACTATGTAAACGCCTACCTTTAAAAAATCTATTCTCGACTTACGGGGAGCCGAAGCTGCTAGAGATTTTCCAAGAGCTATGATCTTCATACTCTTTTCTTCATACTCTTTTCTTTCAGGCACTGATCCTAGTTGTCTGCTTAATATAATTTGATCTAAACCATTATGTCTTTTTTTATACACTTCATGTTAGTCTTTGACTGAAGAAAACTATCACCAATATCCAGATTCCAGTTTGCCTCTTTGACAGATGTAGAAGGTATCCTATGTCTTTGCTACCATTAGGAGAATAAGAAAGCAGTGAGTAAAGAAGAAAATGTCTTTGTATCCTTATATCCTTATATCTCTCAAAATTCTATTTACAGATTTTAGTTATGCTCGCTATTATGGTGATTCGTACCTGGAATTTCAAGGCTTGTATTTGAACATGCAAAACTTCATCCACTTCGAATTTCAGACCTATAATCCTCATGGACTCCTCCTGTATATTAAACAGAGCCCAGAAAAAATAGGACATTTTTTAATTCAGCTATTCATCACACATGGCACCTTACAGGTAAGGCATCAAAATCTCCCACTGAAGGAGAAGTAAACAAAAGTTAAGACCGGTAAAAGTTTATTTTTTTTGCTACTATAGAACACAGTAATAGAGATGCAGGCAGTCTTGAGATTCTTTAGTATTTTAAGGAAAATAGTTGTCAAACTTGATATCTGTTAGGGCAAATCCATGGCTACTATGATTAATATGTCTCACAAGAAATGGTGCTTGAGAAAAATTGAATAGTGCTTATAATTGGAATATCTCATGTAAAAAGTACACATTAAAAGACAAAAGTAAAGAATGTAGATTTTGTCTTTACAATTGGTATAAATTAAGGTATTCTATTTTATACACAAAGCCTAAACCTACTGAACCTCCTTATTAGCAAGTTCATTAAAATTTTTATAAGGGAGGCTGTGGAATTGAGCGAATTGTCATAGGAAAATTTACTGTGTAAGGGAATAGTGTGTCTTTGTTACCATGTCGCTCTGAGTAGAAACCTTTTACTTGATCTATCATGTTATTCATAGTTCCATAGGATTCCAAAAAACATTTGCTTGGCTTCTGTGGACAAACTAAATAGGAATATGTTTGTTTATAAATATTAAGAAGTAAAGTGTGTATCCCAGTATATCTTTACCTTTGGCAAGTTATTCCTTCTTTTTTGGGGAAGAAACAAAAATTGAACTTTATGGAGAGATAGGCAAATACTAAAGAAGCTACAAAAAGATAGTAAAAGAGAAGTTACTTTTCTCATACTGGATCTTCCATTCTCCTGTTAAATTTTCGAAAAGTTTGGCTGTAATTATATTCTTCTGTAAAGAATATGAAACGAATGTTAGGAACAGCATACGTGAGTTATATTTGCCTTCATGTTTAAAGAGCATGATCATACTAAAAAGATATATGAATTGTAGATAAACAGAAATAAAAGCAGATAACTGTTTACTTAATTTTGTTCTATTGTGATTTACAGTGTTCTGTTATGTGGCGACTATCCAGAACAAATGAGATTAGTCAGGGGCAGGAAGTTGTCCAAGGTTTAGAAAATGTTGACAGCTTTAAGTCCATCTTACTTGTATTCATGGTAAAGTAATGATGCAGAAAAATATTTTTCTAACATATCATAAGAGCCATAAAATATGAAAGTCCTTTAACTGGCAAAAACTCTATCCAGAGATCCCGGTGTGCCGTGTTAAAACTAACTGAATTCACTTAATCGTTCACAAAATCAGTCAATTAAATGTAGATTTAAAGCCCAATGAACAAATGGTTCTAAGCTCACAATCAAGCTACAATTACAAGGAGACAAACCATGAAATCAAGTGCTTGTTCACATTAGTATAGGAAATTAAATGGTGTTCCAAAATGCTCAAACCTGCATGCTACATTACGTGTTTGGAAGTGTAAGGACGCCATAAAATGGTAAGTAAAATTCACTCATGGCCAATGTTAATTTCAGCTGGGTTGCAGATGGTCAACATTTTTGCAAATCAAGCACATAATATCTGATTGTACAATACACAAACATTAAAGCATTTTTGTGCAGGCTAAGAAGTGTACATGACTGCTTATATATTTCTGGTATAGTAGATTTCCTGATCTAGATCTTTAATGAAACATTAGTTTTCCTTGATACACATGACATCCTTCAGGTTTTTATGAAACCATTTGTTATTTTAAAATCAAGTTTCTCAGCCTGTAACTGTTTAATTATTTGTAGTTATGTAATAAAAGCATTTTTCCTACTCTGTAGTACCAGTTTTTATGTGATGAAGCAGCAGAAGTCAAAACCATCACTACTACTGCTAGAGTGGATGATGGACAGTGGTATAAAGTACAAATTAGGTAAGTTTTATATTTTACTGTTGTCTGTGTTTATAATTGCTTTAAAGATCATCTAGATTGGGTAGTCAGTAAATTCCAATGATATTATATCTTATTATCTATGGGGGATACCTGAATTTGTGCAGTAAAATCATGTTATGGCAGTGTGGACTACAACACATCCTTGGAAAGAACGTTTAAAGCTGTAGTACAGCTGGACAGTGCTCATCACCTCACTGAAGTGCTCAACGGAAAGACATTTGTTCTCACTGAAATCACGTACCATAGCAAAGATATTCAGGCAAAGAAGCTTCTGCGCAGTAGCTCAAAGTTACTTTGTGCAGGAAACAGTTGAATTTCTGACAAAGAGAGTGTGACTAATAGAAAAATCTTGGAAAACAGATGGATAAGCAGGAGCAACGCTATGACTTTTGTTGCTGTCACTGACTTACAACTCATGAGAGGATATATTACTCCTGTAAAAGTAAAAATACTTGCAACTGAAGAAGGATAAGGAGGATAAAATGAAAGGAAAATGAGGTAGGTAGTAGGTTTTCCATGTTCTTTTTTTCCAGATTATGTTTGCTTCCTATCTTGGCAATGTAATGGGAAAGGCAAAGGTATGTTTTGGAGTAACATAAGTACTCACCACAGAAAGAATCCACAAGAATGCTAACCACAACCATCACATATGAATATCCTACAGGAAAGCAAAGGGCAAAACAGCAGCTGGTGTTTTCTGGAAAGAGATGTACAGAAAACCAAAGTGCAGCAGGCCTTGTAATCAAAATCATTGGCAACTCCCACATGTTGTGAAGCCGAAAAAAAAAATTCTGACTCACCAAACTATGAGCTACCAAGATCAACTGCACATAATTTTGAGAAAAGGGCATTTGTACTTACAAAAAAAAAAGAAAAAGGCAGATAAAAAGAAAGAGTCAAATGGCAGTTTTCGGTTTAGAGGACATTTCTAGAATACCTGTTAAAATAGATGTTGTCTACCTACACGTTGGCAAGGCTTTCGACATGGTTTCCCATAACATCCTCCTAGGGAAGCTCAGGAAGTGTGGGCTGGATGAGTGGTCGGTGAAGTGGATTGAGAACTGGCTGAATGGCAGAACTCAGAGGGTTGTCATCAGCGGCGCTGAG
>Ga0065711_1045178_pt1 | contig 13640 bp, 11 predicted proteins | sample Hoacrofraction12_FD_59098 | JGI IMG/M metagenome (GOLD analysis project Ga0065711, IMG submission 59098) | Hoatzin crop microbial communities from Cojedes, Venezuela - Epithelial fraction 12 v2 (version 2) | ecosystem: Host-associated > Birds > Digestive system > Esophagus > Crop | place... | reverse complement strand
CAGGAAGGACATACAAGAGGAGCTGCACATGGTCCCTGCCTTCTTGCCAGAAGTAGGTGGAAGGTGAGCAAAGCTCTTGTCCTTTTCTCAGAGTCCAGAGCATCTTTGGCCAAATCAGCTCCTGGGTTTGGATCATGTTCATTGAAATCACGCTGCTGTGACCTTGCTGGAGGACCCCTGGGCTTGCTCCAGGTTGGCTGGCTAATGGGATCACCGCATGAGGTTCTGTTTAATTGCATTCAAATTAAATTAGGTCTGTGTCTGCTGTTGGTAACTACTGAAGACAGGACACCTTGATCGACAGGCTTTTGGAGCTATGCAGTATGACTGCTCATTGTTTTGATACTCTGAAAATTTCGTAGGTGCATCCAAAGGTTATCAAAAGCACTTTCAGATCAATGGTTAGAAACAACTACTCAATTAAACCATTAAATCATCTGATTACCTCAGACCATGGTTCTTAAGACAAGAAACTCGGCCCTGGGTCTGTGCTATGGTATTAACAGTAATATTTTTCACCTGCTCAGAGATGCACAGATGACCTATGGTGCAGAGAGGTAGCTCCTTTACTTCTCAGGTGCAACACATCTGCACTGGGGAAGTCAGCTGGCACCTGCCGCTTGGTCAGTGGTTTATGTTTATGACCATCAGCTGAGCTTCTGCTGTTTATTACCATTGATCGCTCAATCTGCTGCTGAGCTGTTGTCTCTGCTTCTTCCAGTCTGTGCCTTGACCATAAAGGCTAATCCAATAACTGGTCTGTCTGGGCTTAGCAAACCTCTTGTCTCATAATTTTGGTTTTTGTTACAGTTGATAGCTGAAGGAAGACCTTTGGGATCCCACAGAGGGAATTTCAACCAGGCTCAAAACCTGTGGGGTTCGTTAGTGTAGGAGAAGGCTCCTGTAGTGAGACTCTTTACCCAGAAAACTGCATCAACAAGGACATTCCAGCCCCTGTGACTCACTGCATCAGACTCATTTCTCCTTGAGTGAAGACGCAGTGACATGTGCTTAGTCAAAAAACAGCCAGGAAACCTCTGGCAGAGCTGGGATTTGGGCTAGCACCCTGGACTGTCCCTCCCTTGGAATCCAAATTGCCAGTGCTCCAAACTTGTACAAAGAGAAAGACAAGATGGGGAGGAACAGGCACCTTCCATCCAACCCAGTGCAAACCAGTTTCCTTCCCAGGTGAGACTCGCCCAGTCTCTGCTCCCATGGAGATAAAGTTTTCCATACGTGGGTCCTGGCAGAGTTATTGAGGAAGTTACTTTGCAGTGACCTTACTGCAGAGGTATCTCAACTTGCCTTTTCTGTGCTGGAATGTAAAAGCTTAGGGACAAGCTTTCAGGGTGGTGAACAAGAAGAGAAGTACCAGGTCTATACCAGATAAATCAGAGGAAAGTGCTGGAGTGGGACAGTTACACTGAGAAAAAGGTGAGCTCTGTCTCCTGAACGGGTTAGCAGTCTGGGATGATGATCTCCTAGGATGATGATCTCCTGGGATGATGATCTCCAGTTTTGAACCGTAATGCAATGATTTTTTTTTTTTTTTGTCAGTTGTTGGTCTCGATTTGGCCCTGGAAAGTGCGATAGTTTGGGGAGATGTATGGAAATCTCCCCTAAGCATACAGAACTCTTTAGTTACCTGTTTGTTTTTCCATGAAGCTAGTCTCTGCCTCCCCTCATGCTCCATTTTTTTTATTCAATGAAGAGGAACAGGGTCGTTAAAGAGCTCTTCACTTGACCTAACTTGGGGGTTAGTTTAGGTATGATGAGTTGCGCTGGGGACTTCATAATCAGTGAACACCCTTCTCAGGTAAGACATCTACCTTTTACCTGTGGAACACCATCCTCTCTCCAGGCTCATCCAGACTAGCATGCCTGGAGCTCTGCAAAGTCCAAAGAATAGAAAGCAGGGAGGGCTGGAGGCAAGCAGCATCACGGCTGGTCCACGTTACCTGCCTTCACCGCTGCCCAGGGCTTTGCTTTCCTCCAGCACTGCAGCTGGGACCCCACCACATCCTTGACTTGATGCTCTTGGCTAGGTAGAGCTCTGGAAAACTTCTGGATGTGAGCCTGGGGATTCAGATCACTCAGAAGGTTGGACAGAAGAAGGAAGGGGGTTTCTGGGAATAACATGGTTTGTTTGCACAAGTCTGATTTCCTGGATTGATTCTCTCATCCAAAAAACCAAGCACACGAGAGAAAGTTTTTCCTGCTCGCTACTAAATTTCTGGCTACTTTTCACATGACCGCAGCATAATAAGGGTGACCAGGGCTGGTTTTGACTGTTGGCCCATATTTTTGGAACATCAGAACTGAAGCTCTGGACCTCCATTTTAATTGGCCTTCGGCAGGCAGTGACAAGCATTTCAGCCCAACACAAGGACAAGTGTCTGCACGGATATTGGCGATTTTACACAAACATTGGATATTTTCTATCAAAATATAGTTTGATGAAATGCTGTTTTCACCAAATCCCCTTGCCCTTTCTAAACCGCCTCTGGGAAGCAAAGTGATATATTTTTGGGTCAATCTGCATTGACGCTTCTTGGAGCTGTCATTTCCATGGCTCATCCCCTGTCCTCTTGGATGGGCCCTCCGACTAGACTACGTCATCCGTGATGCACTGCGGTCTCTTCTCTGGCTGAGATGCCATAATTCATGACTGAAATGGCGATGACAAAAAGCCAAGCCAACTCAACCTGAGCTCCCTCATCCTAGAGGGAGAAGACAGACCCCAGGATTTGTGAAGTACAAGACTCGTCCTTTACACCAGGAGTTCAGACTGATCCAGATAATTATGGTTTTCCCTCTAAAACAGCACAGCTCAAATGTCTCAGCAGAGGTTTTTGACCTCTTCAGGAATGGAAAACTCCAACATTTCCATTCTTCCTCCTGCTGAGACAGGAACAAACACCGTAAGAACTGAATTTAGCCATTCTGATTTCTGCGACTGTCACTCAACAGCTCAGAGAGACCAGTCTGGGAGGCATTATGCACCCAAACCCCAGTTTGCCAGCTGGGTGAGGACTTGGAGGGGACCCTGGGAAGGCAGCTTTGGATCTGCATCCTTCTGGGTCTGTGCTGAGACAGCACACACTGAAACCTCTCAGCAACTCATCACCACATCACCCTCATCCTCAGTATTAAGGGACTAAAGAGTAGGCGATGATCTGCAGTGTTACTACCTCCCACATCTCCCATCAGCTGTATGCTCATAAAAATAGTAAGATCCCATTGGTGATTACTTTTGTGACTTTGTAAAGTGGGCTTAATTCCAGCACGTTGTAAATGCCTCTGATTTTGAGAACCTTTCAAATTCAGTCAGTATTCAGGCTTTGCATGATGTTTTCATGATTGGCAGTGATTTTTAATGGTAAACTAACAAGGATACAAAAGAAAACCAAACCCCATCTGAATTTTGGTAACTGTAAAAGGAAGAAGATATTTATTTAGTTGTCAGGAGAGTGGTTTTTTTGGCTACCCCTCGTCTCACCGGATCTCAGAACTCATCGATGAAAAAATATTGTGGATTCATGTCTCTTTCCGTTGAGATGGTGGCTGGCATTCTTGAATGATTTATCTTCCCAGTTTTATAGATCATGCGTTGTGAGTTAATTTGGGATTGTGACAGCTACTTAAAAATCACCCATTTGGAAAAAATTACTCGCTGTCAGATGAATAGAAATAAGATGATCTCTGTTTCTTGTGTACATTCAGGGTGACAAGGACTCTCATAAGTTTAAAATGTGTTTTCTGATTCTGATCCAGCTTTCGGGTTACTTTTCTTGTATTTCATTGGTGGAGACTCAAATGCAGTAAAGCAGAAGTGTTTAACTAATGGTCTTGAGTTGGATGCCTTGCGTTTATGTGACTGACATTGGGATGGTCCATGTAGGGAGGCTTGCATTGCCATCACTGCTTGCCTGCAGGATCATTGCTAGCCCAGCCCAGCTCTGCAGTTTTCTCGTGGCCATATGAGGAATTTGGTATGGAGCTGAGGAGGTGGGCACTCATGGTACAAACTCTGAGCTCTTCCGCAGAGCTACTGTGCCGAGAGCAGACCTACTGATAGTAAAGCAGTATGCGCTGCCTTTGCACCCCGACTTGTGTGATGTGGCCTGTGCTCAACTGTGGGCCATGGTGTTGCCTTTGTCACCTCTCAGAACCTCTTCTCCATCATAGACAGAGCTTCAGCCAGTGCCACCACTGGAGGACCGATCCACTCAGACATCTCTTCATGGTCCCTCTGAAGCAGAGCACTCGGTGGTCTGCTGATGGAAACACTGAGACATTACTGTTCTGGTGACTTTGTGAGGTTTCTCTTCTTTTTCTCTCCCAATCTGTTGGTTTCCTCTTTGTGATACACACCTTTCATTGCCTTCATGCCTCGGCTGTTCTTTAAATTTCCCATGCAGCCTGTTTTCATGTGATACCTTACCTGTTTTCTGTTGATGTTGCTTGGCTGACATGGACACTCTAGGATAGGCATTTGGCTTGTGTTAATACTCTGGATATGCCATTTAAATATTCTGCTGATGTATTTATTTGCCTTTTAGTTTTCTTTTTGTTTAGGGCTCTGCAAATCTTCAGTGACAGTAGGTTTGGCTGTACTTTAATGAACCTCCACACAGGGACTAAAGGAATGCTTTTTGTTACTATCATTTTTTATTGCTAGCTTCTTTCCAGCTTTCTTTTTTTCCTCTGGGAGTCTCTGAGGATCAGCATCATCTTGGATTCCTCTGCTTCTCTTGCTCAGACTTTGCTCCTTGCTGTCAGTGGCATTGGGTACTACAAACCTGGAGGACCAACCATGAAGCTGATGTGCTCTGAGTCCCAGCTGCCTCACAGCCCCATGGGGAATATTGTGAAGGCTGGAGGGTGTGCGTACCTCACATCTGGGCAGGACATCACTGTGTGATCACCTCTGGCTTTGAGCAGCAATCATCAGCTTTGGGGCAATATGTTGAATAATGCTGTGTACAAAATGTCTGCATCAAAATGTGGTCTGTGGACAGGAGACCTCTGATTATGGCTATAGTAATGCTTATGGGCCATGCCCAATATTCAGACCTTGCCTCTGAACACCAGGTGGGAGTTACACCTCTCACCTTTTGGTTTTGAGCTGTTTGGTTCCTTGTTAATGGAACAACTGTGTATTTTCTGTCTGCGTCTGCTCTGTGGGAAGGACAGTCCAGATGCACATTCCTGCTGTATCTGGTCTCTATCAGGACAACAGATTCCCCAAACACCTTGCTCTCCATGAGCCGGTTTGGACAATTTGGGAACCACCTCTGTGGGGCTCAGGCTCTGAGCAGTCTTGTCAGCATCTTTTCAGATCCTACTGAGCCGTCATGCTTGGTCCCCTGAGTTGTGAAGCACAGTAGAAAACAGAAATGCCAGATGAGGTGATGCGTGATTTATTAGATACAACGCTACAAGAACATGTAAGCCATAAAATTCAGGGGAATTTTGAACTTCATATACATATCAACACTGCGGAGCGAGGAGTCTCACCAGGCAGATCCATGGTAGGAAAAAAGATGTGTGGACATCTTGATACCAGCAAAGTGTCAGCAATTTGGAAGGAAACCATGGAAAAAGCACTGGAGAAATTGCCGAAAGGACTCCCTCAGCCCTTAGGAAAAATGAAAATAACAAAGCCAGTTCAGTTTATTGAACAACACTGTGGATCCTTTCTTGCAATTTTTAATAGCCGTATAAAATAGATTAAGAGGAAAATATATGTCAAGAAAGTTGGTAATCAGTATCAAGTAGCAGATGACATTTCAGTTTCTGATCTCACTTTCACGAGCATGCAACTAATAAAAATGGCCCAGATATCTGACATGGAACATGCCAGCACATGAAAATTAGTGCTCAAGTGATACTGGAAACGCGTCTGCTTGTCTGAAACACATGGATCATTTCAGTTGCACATAAACCTTAAGTAAGATAAGAGTACTACCTGGATCTTACGAGAAGTCTCCGGTCCAGCATTGAAAGAACAGAGTTTAAACAACCAGACTTCATTCTGAATGTCATAATTTTATGGGTTATTATATTCTGGAAATAGGAAAATTTTCCATAGTTAGATAATGTTTCTGCCTGCTCCAATGTGGGCTGGATCCAGAAAGCAGGGTCACTGAGGTTTGGTTGGAAATCTGTCTGAAATGGCCCTCCTGCTCCTGTGTTGGTCTTTGGGCAAGAGGGATAACATCTGGGCTCTGTGTTGGGTCAAATTCCCAGCTGGTGCTGACTGATGGGACTCCAGTAACTCTGCTGGAGCTAAAAATTACAGCACATGGCAATATGGCCCAGTGCTTTTACTGAGCTCCCAAATTTGTTCAATTTCTGGTTATTTCTGGACTGTTTCTGAACTCTCCTGTATAGATGGAGATCCAGTTTCCTTCTAGTTTGCTCACACTTTGAGGAATCTGAAAAAATGAATGGCACCATTCATGACAATAGGAAGTCACAGTCTTCCTTGCAATGAGGGACTTCAGTTCTACCACTGAGAACTCCATCCTAAAGGGGTTTTCCTGTGTGAAAAATAGTGAAGCACTGGGGTGGATGGCTTGTTCTGGAGAAGATAAAGAGCCGACGCTCTTTCTGTACCACTGTGATTTTGTAGTCATCTCTACGTCAACCATAAATCATCACTTTTACGGGCTGAAAAGTGCCAGCCTGTGCAATCGTTCCCCGTCTGGGATCTGCTTCACATCACTGACCATACTCGTGGCCCTGCTCTGCTGAAACCAGGACTTGGTATTTGCTGAACAGGTGAAAGCAGGACTAATGTTACTGTTCTTACAACAAAAGCTGGAGAATGTGATCCAGTTTAGCTAGCGACACAGTGATAATAGATGCTTGCAGCTGACAAAGCAGGTCTCAGACCTGTGAGCAGCTTCAGTGAGAAGAAGTGGAAGGGGAAACCATCTGCTAACAGTAGGGTATGAAATCTACTGCTTGGTATCATATGGGAGTATTTGCTGAAAACTTCCTTCTTGCTTTCTTTTTGCTGTTACTCCTCTAAATCCATGCCTGGATTTCAAACCAAAGGGTCGGAGGATAAAAAAAAAAGTCTTTTTGCATCACCAGTTTTGGTCTAACATTGCTAGAGTCTTTGAAACCAGCCCAGAAAGGACTGGTGTAGGATGTTCTCAAGCCTATGTGTTTAGCAATCCAAGATCACTTGAATTTTTTCAGCAATGTCCCTTATGGACACCACCTTGTTACGCAGGTTAATAGGGATTTTGCTGTGGGTGGCAGACACTGCTGCTGCACTTGAAGGTGCAAATATTCTCTCTATATGAGAAGAACCTCTTGAGAAGAGAAGACTGCTTTCAGACTTGGTGCAAGTCATGAAAGATGGCTTGAGCATCTCACTGCCAGCTAACTCATATCTGCAAAGGTGTTGCACAGACTTTTAAGTCTGAGGGCTGAGGTGGTGACATGGCAGGTCCACAAACTGGGAGAGGGACTGGGAAGAAGAGCCAGATCTCTGAGGTCCCAGACTCCAGCTTGCTGGGACAGACTGTCTTTTTTAGCTTAAGATTTTGCTGCCTCCTACGATTCCTGTAACTAGTGGACTGAAACCACCGATGTTTTTCAGAATCATTTCTCTGCTGTGAGCTGAATTGGAACCTTTGGTCATGACAGAAACCATCAGACACACCAGCGCTTGGACCGTGAAGTGGTCAGAGTTGCTGAGTGGTTATTACCACATAGGTGGCTCTCAGAAACATTTTGGAAATAGGGACCAGCATCCAAAACTCTTCTCAAATGAGTGTTTTGCCAGCATGTTTGTGTTCACACTGTTTTTGTTCCCTTGGGCTGTTTGTCGCATGAAGGCACCATTTCAGCACACAGGGGTAGAAACTTCTACTTTGCTTCTCTGTGACCTCTTGCAAAGTGGCCTGGGCTGAGAATAAAATTTAGATTATTTACACCTTAACTTTAGGCAGATTTAGTTGCGAGGGTGACAGATTTTACCTCTCTAAAGCCTTGGATGGGTTGCCCAGCCCTGGGTCTCCTGGGTGCCCTTGTTGCTATACTTGTAGTGCTAATAATATTTGCATGTCTGAAAATGTAACGGAGATGTTTAGGGGGATGCCTTGTGCATTCCTGCCCCATGTCACAGAGACGCTTTCAGCTATTCAAGCAGAAACATAAGCCTCACTATTGTGGACTGTGGGGTGTGCACTGGCGTTTTTGCTTAGCTATGTTATTGGCCATTAAATTCTCCGCTCCCTTTCTAAATCTGGCCACAGGACTCAACTTTGCAGACTTTGGCAGGGGTGAATTCCACAGGATGTGGGTCCATTTCCTCTAATTTCTTTTAAATATGTCCACTAGTTAACTTTTACTGACTGTTTTCCTGTTCTCATTTCAGGGATTGAGGCTGAAGCACGGGGGAATGGACCAGCTGACACCATGGCACTGTCGGTCCCTCCGGCTGCAGCTGGATGTTCACCTCCTGGTTGTGGTAGACAATTAACGGAGATGCCCGAGTCAGAAACCTCCTTAACCCAGGCTCCTTCAGCCATCATGACAGAGGATTCAGCTCCTCCACAAAGGGTGATTCCCCTTACCCTAAGATCTGATTCACCCCATCTCTGTATAGAAGATAGGGATGTACTGGAGGAGGCTTGGTGTCCTCTATTCTCCTCCTTCCTTGACCCAGTCCCTGCCCAGCACTGGGGTTTATGCATTACCAGTTCAGGACCATGTTTTTCTCTGCAACTCTTCAATTTCGTGCTCCAGGGCTGGGGACATGGATGGATGAGGCCACAATGGGCAGAGGTGGAGAACTGTCACTTCTTCCAGTCCTTCACCTGGTGTGGAGTCTGGGTCTGCCTTCCCATGGGACTGACCACGCGGTGGGTAGGGCAGGGGAAGGGGAGAGGAATCCCCCTGGCACAGGGGCTCTTTTCCTACCCATGCAGAGGCTTGAAGCCAGCTACATCCCAAACTTAACGCTGCAAATTGGTATTTTGGTGGGGGAGGATGATTATAGGTATTCCTGGGGTCCTTGAAAACCCACAAGGGGAATGGAGTTCAACTCTCATTGATTGTAGCAGTTCTTAACTATTTCTTGTACATCAGATATTAATGAGAATTGAGGCCATTATGGCAGATTTCTTACTTCTTTTTTTTCCCTTGCCTACCCTGTTGCAAATTGTCCTATATTCCCCCCAAATTGCCATTAGTTACTTACTAGCCTGAAGTGAGAAAGAGAATTTTGTATTTATTGGATATTTAAACATTTTTACCACTAGTTTCTATTCCAAAGAGGAACATTTCTTACGGGAAAGGAATTACAAAATGCTGTTCCCCAAGAGTATCTAAGTATTTCATTTTGATAATGCTGACCTAGTCTGTTGTGGTGATGCTGAAATTGCTTCGCTTTGGTGATACAGAAAGCTTTGTTTTGAAAATGCTACCACAACATAATTTGTGATAAAGTGAAATTTAAGAAATGTAGCTTGATTTTAAAAGCAACAGCTTGTAAAATACAAGTCAAAGCTGAGGGAATCACAAAGATAAAGGCTATAAATGCATTTTCTTTATCAAAAGGAAGTACTTAAACGTAATTGCAACAAAATGGAAAACAGAAGCACTGTGTTTCATCATTTTCTCAGCGGTATTTTCCAGCATTCCTGCAATATGTTGTGATTTCAATAACACTGCTGCTCCAGCTGTAAAACGTTTGTCTAAACCTTTCTTACTGCTCAGATCTAGCATTTTTCTCAGGGAGGGTGACGCACTGTAGGAATGTCCCATAATTCATTGAAGTTGGGATTTCGTCTTCCTTTCATTGTCTGAATCATAGGTTACTTTTCCGAAGGAAGGGTCTTGGCACCTTCAAACATCATGGGAAAGAGGCAGGATCCTCCATTGATTCATTTCATCCTAAGATGGTATTTGGATATCCGGGATGAGTCACCTGATACAGGGTCCTTCTTTTCTATGGCTGCCTCAGTTTACCTAAGTGATCATGTTTTCCTGATGTTAGTGGATTAGGTCACCAGAAGATGATCACTTTTTATAGACTGCGCTAGAGCCATTGCTTCCTCTGACGTTTGAGCAAGAGCAGGACCCAGCAAGGCTGCAGCAGGACCAACACTTCCTGACTGAACTACAGCACAGCTAGGAAATGCACGTCTGAACCCACCAACAGTCTCCCCGGGATGGTTTATTCATGATGTCCCACCACGCACCATCCTACAGACTGAGCACTTTCACCAGTAGGGTTTAGTGTTGAATGGAGGAGTTGGTGGGTAGAAGCCTATAACTTCCATGAGCTGATACTGGACTATCTTCACCTCTACTAGTACTCTGTGAACTTCACCCAGACATCTGCTTCCACGACCCTCAGAGGAACCTAAGCAAACTGGTTGGTGTAAGATATACCCAGGGTTTCTTCACCAAGCACTGGGCAGTCTTGAGATGAGACATAGGTACTGAGATGCTACCATAATAGAAGAGGATAGCAACAGTGCCCCATAAATCCTTTCGGAAAACATCAACATAATATGCTCCGTAGTTGAAACTGTAAATGTTCATTTTTACTTGGCGATATTTTCTTTATCTCTTCTTGCAAGAAAGAATCCCTTGAACACCGGTTCCCCGTCACTGGAAGGAGTGACACATCTTTAGCAATGGCAGTATTACAAATTAACAGCCTTCATAAAATTCATAGGTTGGAAAGGGGCTGAAGGAAAAACACTCTGCAAAGGTTACTGGGCCAAAGCCCTGGGGCAACTGAAAGCTAAATTAAAAGGGGAAAAAAAAATGAATATCCCATACGAAACCAAAAACCAAAACCCTAATGAAAACACTAAAAGCAATGATTAATATGACAACTGGGCAGCTTTCCCTGAAGACACGAATTCCCATCAGGGTAATCAAATTTGTCTTAAAAATGATAAATAGCGCTACCACTAACCTAAAAATGTACCTTGATCCTACCCAGCTCAATCTCTTCAAACACTAGCTGCTTCATTTGGAAAAAAAAAGTATTTAAATAAACAAATAATATAAAACAAAACCCACAGTCCCAACACAGATTTTTTCAAAGTTACCTCAGTCTTTTTTGGCTGTTCAGTCCACTCCCTGGTGTCCAGGTGTAAACAATTCCCAAAAAGAGACGTCTGTATGCCTGAATTCCAGAAAAGGTAGCGCTTTGTCTTTCTTTCCCAAAAAGGCTGTCTTTATGCTGAGTTTCTCAACCGAACCGGGGATATTTAGGCCTTTTGATTATTTTTCCCCTCCATTTTTTTTCAAATATTCCCCTCCATTTCCATTGGTGGCCTTTTATTTCTTAATGATATTCTTCTTCCTCTTGCACAAGGCTATCTCATCTTCTTTACCACTGCCTGCTCCCCAAAGATCCCAAACTCCTTGGCAAACCTTTGTGCTTCATACCCACGCTTGCTGCCCACTGTGGCCCCTTGGAGATGGACGGCTTTCCAGGCTGGGATGAAAAGGGGTATTGATGAGCATGGTCATGAAAGACAGGTCTCACATCACGTATGTCCCTGAAGAGAAAGCCATGCTCTGAACTTTTGGTCATCAGTCCTTTCCCTTGCTCTTCATTTTGAATCTTCTTCCCTGCAGCTCCCTCCTTGTAGCAGCTTGTGGCTTTCGGAGGAGCACATGAGGCTGGGTGAAGCCTACGGAAAAAAAGAGCGTTTACCTGGACCTTCTGACTACCCAGGAAGACACATGGATAGCTTCATCTTTCCTATGACGTTGCGTTGGTTAAACAGTTGAGGGCAAAGATAGGCAACTCTACCTTGAATCAGAATCAGTTGTATTTAGGCTGATTTTCAAGCCTTTTCTTTCTGTGTTTCTCCCTTTTCCTCTTTGTTTCTCTGCCAGCCAGGACCACTGATCCTGACACCGTCAAGCTTTCTGTTGATGTTTTTGCAAAGCACCATGCACAAGATAGCTGGGCATGTAGACTTTCAAGCGTAGTTTCTCACCAAACCACTCTTTTATTTAGCTAGACAGCTACTTAAACCTTCCCTAAGCTTGAGAAACACCTTTTGTAGCAGAGATGATGATTATTTACCCTTCCCAGGCAGGATATGGTGCCTTTGGCACTAAAGAAAATCAGTCCCAGGTGAATCAGGCTGCAACCCATCAATTCCAAATTGAAGTGGCTTTTGCATGTCTTACTTGTGCATTTTATCACTCATTCTCAGCTGCAAAACTAAACACGTTGCCCCTCATTATCCCAATAAGCTCCCAATCGTTTCAAAATTTGTAGGTGGCACGTTTTCCCTTTTCTTGCTAAAAATGATGAATAGTTTGTCATTTCAAATCTGTCATGGTAGCAGCAGGGAACAAGAGAACAAGGTGCCATCCTGCAGCCTCTGGGATCTCAGTGAGCGTCCGATGCCAGTTGAAGAAATCTTCATGCATTTCAATCACAGTGCTGCTGGGATTAATCAAAAGAGAACAGCAGGTCTAGCTGACAAAGAATTCTTCTTGGGACACTGGATTCAGAGAAGACTGCCCAGGAGCTTGGACCTCTTTGCGCCATTCTCTCCTTTTCTTTGCATTCGAGGCGAGAGGAAATGTTCTGGCATTAGTCTTCCTTGCAGTCATCATTTTCAGATCTGCGTTTTTGTTCACCTTTGAAGCTTTTAAATATCTTGTCTGCCTGCAAGGTATACAAAGAGCTCAAAATTTTCTGGCTAGGCAGCTTAGCCAGTTGTCATTGGACTGTCATCTTCTGTCAAATTAGGACAAGGGTAGTGTTTAAAGAGATGGAGCTGTGGTCCATCACTGGTGCTTCAGATCGCTATGCTACTAGTATTACTACGTATGGTAAAATCTTCAGTACTGAGCTTTGCACACCAGTAAATCTTCCTACTATGGCTTCGACATTCAGCAGGAAAGAATCATTTTGGTTGATATTGGTCATGTCCTCCTGGAAAAAGGAAAATATTTAGCTCTTTGTGTATTTGGCCTTTATTTTCCTGCAGTGGCCATTTTCTAAAAGAGAGTACGATAGATATGGGCTTCCTGAAAGCAAGCAGGTACTTATAAACACTGGCACTTGAAAGTCACATGAGATGCACTGGGGGAGTACATCCTCGATTTGGTAGGATGAGTTGGATTTCACAGAATCACAGAATCACAGAATGGTAGGGGATGGAAGGGACCTCTGTGGGTCATCTAATCCAACCCTCCTGCCGAAGCAGAGTCACCTACAGCAGGCCACAGAGGACCTTGTCCAGGTGGGTCTTGAATATCTCCAGAGAAGGAGACTCCACAACCTCCCTGGGCAGCCTGTTCCAGGGCTCCATCACCCTCAGAGGGAAGAAGTTCTTCCTCTTCTTCAGCTGGAACTTCTTGTGCTTCTGTTTGTGCCCGTTGCCCTTTGTCCTGTCGCTGGGCACTGCTGGAAAGAGCTTGGCCCCATCCTCCTGACATCCACCCTGCAGATATTTGTAAGTATATATTAGGTCCCCTCACAGCCTTCTCTTCTTCAGGCTGAACAAGCCCAGCTCCCTCAGCCTCTCCTCGTAGGAGAGATGTTCCAGTCCCCTCACCATCCTTGTAGCCCTGCGCTGGACTCTCTCCAGTAGCTCCTCATCTTTCTTGAATTGGGGAGCCCAGAA
>Ga0065711_1045177_pt1 | contig 13640 bp, 5 predicted proteins | sample Hoacrofraction12_FD_59098 | JGI IMG/M metagenome (GOLD analysis project Ga0065711, IMG submission 59098) | Hoatzin crop microbial communities from Cojedes, Venezuela - Epithelial fraction 12 v2 (version 2) | ecosystem: Host-associated > Birds > Digestive system > Esophagus > Crop | place... | reverse complement strand
AAAAAAAAAAAAAAAAAAAAAAAAAATGCTTGAAGTAAAAGTTACCCCCTTAGAGAAGTACCCTGAAATTACTAGCTATCAGTTTCAAAATTAGCTGAAGTAGAGCCGAAGATATGGGGACTGATTCTTTACCAAGACTTCACTGAACTTTATAAAAGTTGGCTGAACATCCAGCCAAGCTTTATTACCTCTGCAGTTGTCAGACCTGCCCTCCCAAGCACAGATGTTCTGCGTGACATGGAAAGACCTGTAAGAGCTCTGAAGGAGCATCACAGAGACAGTGCAGGAAGTAGCAGGTAAACTGATGGAACTAAAACTGGAACAGAAATAATAGTAATTGAAGAGTACTCTCATCAGAATTTAAATTGAATGTGCCTTACATAGACTAGAATGTTTGCTTATAAAATTTTACCAGTATTAGCATTTGGTAAACTATATATGCCGTTACATTTTAATGTTTGACACTGACATTTTTGGGAATGTTTAAGTACCTTTAAAAAGAAGTGGAAAGAAAGCTCACAATAAAAAAACATAATTATTACCTGTTTGCCTCTTTTGCAAAGGTATGGGAATTCTACTCCCCCACCACACCTCGAGGAACTAACTTCTTTTAGGTCCTTACTAGGAATACAGGACAGAAGCAACCTTATAAATCATCAGATACAGTCCCTTCCATTTGTATGATAAAATTTCAAATAATCTGTTCTATACAATAAACAAGTGTCATTTTAAAACTGGACAGGCTTCTTCTAAAATCCTCTGAAAATTAATACTCATAAGTTTATACATTAAACTAGTTTTTAATTCCAGCTTATTTTTTTCTATACCAGTATTGTTCTTGTATTGAGTACTGACCTCTTCTGTATCTGCAGCCGTTATTTGGAGTTAGTAGAACGCAGTTACGTTCCTGCTCAGCTTTGTTTTTCTGTATCATACGAGTTTTCAGTCCCCTTTGAGAGTGTGTCCTAAAATGGTCTTCCTAAATTTACTTTTGCACACACACACAGAGTTAACTTTCTCCTTATTTGAACTTTTGCTACTTGGCACTTAAGAAGTAGCTCAGGTGAACTCTTATCACTCCTTCCTGCAATACCATTGATGTTTTTATCCACCAAGAAATATTTGCTTATAACTCCTCACATTACATTTCCCTTTTTCATGGCAACTTTACTGTGGCAACGGAACATTTGCCATCCTGTTCTGTCATGTCCTATTGACGTACCCACAGTTATACATTTTTGTTTTCCTGGGTTTTTTGGGTTTGGGGTAGTTTGGGTTTTGGGGGTTTTTGTTTTTGCTGTTTGTCCACAGACACTTGAAGTTGTCCAATATATTATTAAATGTCATCTATTTCACAGGTTTTCTTTAGGCATTAGAACTACCAACAAATACATGGGAAAGATGGTACTTAGTACTGAAACATGTCCTTTTCGTTTCTTGATAATTTCTCCAAAGTTGCCTAGAAGAATTCTCAGACTTTCAGGGAAGAAATATGTATTGATCTCTGAGAGACAGCTCATGATACATGTTTACTTGCAAGCACTGTTTGAAACAGGGGATTTATAAGCCAGCTAGATATACAGCAATTTGGAATGCCAGAGAAAAAAAAAAATATTCAGGCTCCAAACTCCTAAGAAGTCATAAAAATGCAGGTTTGCTCAGTCTAAAATCAGCCACAATTTATGTTCATAAGAAATTGTGAGCAGCCTTCAGAGCTTTAGAAATGCATAAAACTCTTATAAAATTGAGACAATGCCTATATTATGCTATTATCTTTTAGACTTATTAACTGAGCATCCAAGAAATCACCATGAACTCCAAGTAGAATGTGGTTTTTTTTACACCCAATATACAACATATTTCACCCTTATCAGGAACCGCATAGTAAAGAACATCCTGTTATTTCTGCTTCCCCTTTCCTATATTTCTAGGAATATGTCCCTTTTCAATTTTAGAGTACCCTAGAAATATTTCATTAGACTGTCAAGGCAATAGTTTGCCTGATCAACTTTCACATGTTCACCTTTCTAAATTCTATACCCCATTTCAGGCCATTCTAAGGAACATACATTGCTTCCCGTATGTTTAAGCATTCCTGTGCATAAAATTCACGTCTACAATGAAAGCTATGGCAATCCCCACATGCAAGTAAAGAAAAGACTTCCTGTCAGCAGTGTTCCTGAATTTCTGTATGCTTTCTTCGATGTACATAGCTTATTATTTTTTAGACCTTCAGAAAGTAACTTAAAATTCTAAGTGATCTTCACTTCTCAAGCTTGTCCAGGTCCCTCTGGATGGCATCCCTTCGCTCCAGTGTGTCAAATGCACCACTCAGCTTGGTGTCATCTGCACACTTGCTGAAGGTGCACTTGATCCCACTGTCTGTGTCATTGTTGAAGATATTAAACAGTACTCATCCCACTATGGATCTCTGAGGGACACCACTTGTCACCGATTTCCATCTGGATATTGAGTCTGTTGACCACTAGCCTCTGGATGCAACCATCCAATCAATTCCTCATCCACCAAACAGTGCATCCACCAAACAAATTTTCACATAAACTTCAAATGTCCATCAGTGCATGTATCTGAAGTATTCAAAATTTTTGTTCATAACATAAAAGTTAGATAAAACAAATACGTAGTGACAAACAGAACATGTTTCCTAACTGTGATAACCAAGTTGAAGTACATAGGTTCTCCTTAAAATCAATCAATCAATCAGTCAACCAATAAATAAATAGATCTGGGCTTGCCATGGACAGATTTTATTAATTTCCATTGAATCACTTTCCAATTTAAGGAAAATTTATTTTCTGTTATTCCACAAAAGTAAGATTCCCAAATGATCTCAGTGCTCTTAGCCCTCAAGAACCAACTTTTACTCTTTTGGGATTTAAGCATTCTGGTGACTGAATTGAGGGAATCAAAATTATTCCCCTTCCCATGCATTCCCTTTCTAACCTGTGCATCAAAACTCCATTTTAATGCCTGTAATAACATTCGCTGCAGAAGTGATTTATTCTCACATGATGGAGTTTGCTGTGAAAACTGCATCACTGAACTGTTATGCCATACTTAAACCTATGGACAAGATCTTATTAGAAAAATATCAAGAGGAAGTTCAGGGAGGAAAGAGAGGGAGGTGAAAAGGCACGTTATTTAACTCCTAAATTAATTTATTCTTGTGTTAAAAGATGTCACAAATAAGCTACTGTAGACTACCTAATGATATTCCTACCACATTCCATTCCAACCTAATAGGACAAGTTCTTGAGGCAATGAATCTTCAGCGGTTTCCTGGAAAACCATCTTAAGGAAATGTATAGAGCTGGCCACAACTAGTAGCAGGAGTACCTTCTGTGGGCATCAGGACACATCATGGCTGTCATTTGGCAACAACAGCAAATAGTTGTTATGCTTTTGGAATTCTGGTATGCATTTTATTAATTTAGGTCATAGGTTGAGTACCTCCATTAGTGGAACATACATGGAAAAACTTCCAAGGAGAAATAACTACTTGAGTTTCAGTGATTCTGGTGTTTCAAGTTAAGCTTTTAAATAAACTCACAGTCCTGTCCTTTTTCCCCACTGCTATGAAATCTTACAACTTCTAGCTTTTGCACCAGATACGTGCCTACATTTTATGGCATCACAGAGCACAGAGCGCAGCTAGAGTCACATCTGACCACTTCTGCTTGTTACATTAAAAGGGGTAAGGGAGTCCGATAAGTGGCAAAAGGAGAGCCCTCCTGCTGAGTCACGAGGTTCAGAGCAGACCCCTTGAGTTCTAAACTCTCTCTCGGAGAGGAGTCTAGGTGCAGCTGGATCTACTCCTAGTCCCAGGCTTGGTCAATGGTTTATGTCTAAAGGGTTAAGTGTGTAGCCACTTGACAGATTCGACTTGCCTGTCAGAGCCCCTCCAAGGACTTTCACTGACACAGTTTGACAAAGTTGAAACTGTAGGTAATTTATTCAAGCGACAGATATCACAGATTCAGGATTGCCATTGATAAATGCACTGTCTACAAAAATTGAGCTCAAGGTAATGGTTTAGCACTTTGGTTAACAATGTGTTCCTGGGGATACATCTGCCAAAGTCAGAGGCGTGACTCTTACTAAAAAGGCGTCCCTTTCTGAGAGGGAGGGAAGAGAGTTTCAGGCTCGTCAACCCGTCAGGTAAAGTTCTCACTTGGCTCCTCCTCCCAAAGAGAGTTTTCAAGTGCCAGCTTTTATAAGTTTGGAAATCTTTTGGCGAGGTGGGACTAAGTCAATTATTGTGTGTCAGTTGGCTCTTGGCATGGAACGTCGTGTTCTCACAAGCTGGACTCAGCCCTATGGCACAGGCATCTTCAAATGTGCTCAGGGGGGCCAAATGTTTAAACAACCCCTGGCTGCGCAGCCTCCATCAGGTCCTGGAGATCACTTGGTTTACAATGATGGGCTATGCCCCTTTTCTTCTGTCCAGTAAGATAAGTGCAAGTCAATTGCTCCCTTTGTTAACTCCTTGGCTCTTGGTGCCTAAGTCCGAGCATGCCAATGAGAAGTCCAGCAAGGCCAAGACCACACTGCTGAAAAAGCTAAACTGGAATGCACAGGGTTCATATGAAAATCTGTCAACTTTCTTGAAGAGTGTTGGGGATTTCCACTTTTTGTGAAAACCTTTTTCCCTGCCAGACTGGGAGGTAAGCTACCAAATTGTTAAAAAAATTGCCAAACTACGTGAGCACTGAGGATTTACAGAGGTCCTGCACAGGATGGAGCTGCTATATATGAACAGATCAATTGTAACACCAGAAACCTTTTTCCTCATGACTCCCGGACATACCAGTGGTAGTACATTTACATGCATATTCACTAGTGTAAGCCCTAGAACACATCTCAGAGAACTGTACTTGGTGGTTCCTGTTTCTTTTACTGTTTCATTTCTGGGAACAGAGTGAGACAAAAGTTGAAGATGTAGAAAATCTCACTCTAGATTAATAAATAAATAGAGAAACAAGGAAATAATTTTATACATACATTGCAACAGAAAAAGAGGTCTGCGGATGTCTGGGGGTTAAATAGGCAGAATCAAACCACTCCTTTCAGCAGAGACAAACACTTTAAACAGAAAGCATTTCAGCACAGAGCAACAGCAGGCATGGAAATAGTTTATATTCTTCTCAGCTGTGAACATTTTCACATCAGTCTTTCCTTATCACATCAGCTGGTAAGAGTATTTGGGCTTTTGACCCAATAGAAATGCCATCTGGGTCACAAGCTTCCAGTTTCTCACTGCTTGAAATCTGTTCATTCCACTAAAGGGAGTTTCCTGGGGGCAATCGTGAATAGAAACATGGACAGATTAGACTCTCAAGTGCACAACTACACTTTGGTAGAAATAGGACAAAGTGTGTGAATCTGAATTGTGCTGAATAGACTTATATCTGCATCTAGAACATCTAATATGGTTAGATTCTTGATCAGTGAAAAAACAAATCAATAAACAAAACCAGAATAAAATTCCAAAAAGAAATGAAAAAAAATCCAGAATAGCAAATACAAGGAATAAGAATACATTGTAGCTATATCTTCAGACATAACTCAAACTTCAAAAAAATTCTTCCTCCTCTGTCAGAGGGGCAAGGAAACTTGCATGCACTGAGAACACTATGTCTTCATGGCATCCCTTGGTGAGACTTGTAAGAATGCTGCCATAATATCCTACAAATGAGTGTTTTTGGGAAAAAGGCAGCTGCAGGTAGATACATTAAATTCACCTGCCAAAATAATGGTTTTGTATATTAAAATGTCAAGACCTTGCACTACAAGCAAGAGAACGCATAGTAGACTAATAACATCTAAACTGACAGTTGCAAGCAATTGCAACATGCTTCTGATTTGTAAATATTATACAATGGCTTAGTTTCTGTCTTGAAAATTTTCCTCAAATCATGCTCTTTATAGAGTGATTAAGTGCAAGTTCAGGGTTTGATTAGGTCAGAAAAGGTATTGCCACTAGGGTAGAAAAAATACCTCTGTTTACACTACCTCCTTTCACCAGACAGGCTCTTGACAGAATCATCACTCCTTTCAACATTTTCTAGTCAGCTTCTGAGCTCTCTAGCAGAGGTAACCTTTTAAAAAGACCCAGTGGAGTAATGCAACAGCTGGTACTTATCTCCATCAGAAAGGTTCTCTCATCAGTGTTTCAGCTCTGGCTTTTGCCTCTCTGTTAAGATTGAGGCCTGGAAAGGACAGTTGGCTGCTGCCTAGAACGTGAGATTGAGAGGGGGACTGGACTGGAGAAATCGGGTGCAATAGAGAAAGAGACTCTATATCTGCGGGGAGACTAGTATTAGCTAGTAAGGCTGCAAAAGAGATTAAAATGATCAGAAAATAGAGCAAAACATGGCTAAACGCATGTCAGAGTGAAGACTGAGATGCCACATATGAATTGCAGGTTTACCGTAAGTTTGACTAATCAATGAAATGACCTTTTGGAATCTCTGTTAGACTTTCTAATTACGAAAACCCAACACATAGAAGAGTCTAATAAGCAGGGGCACCAGCAACATAGCCCAGTGATGAACACCCTGAGAAATACTTGCAGAAAAATGACGCAAGTCATTAGATTTGGGATTTTCACAGCCAGTCTCCTCCAACCTGAGCATCTCCTTCTCCAGCATGTGGAAATGGTATGTCAAAGGTCTAAAAAACCTTTGACGCATTATCTGAGAAGGAGGAACACTAAAATGGAATATATATCTTGTTAAAAATTCTTCCTGAAATAAAACTGGAGTGTTTTTTTTTTTTCATTATTATGCCATCCACATTCTAGAGTATGCAGGGCCCGGCAGATATTAAATTAAGTACAACCATAGAAAATGGATAATCCCAATGAATCTTAGGATGGATTTCCACCATAAAAGCTAGACTGAAAACCGAGCAGCAAAGGGCTTTTAAAGAAGTCAAAAGGTATCACATGTGCTGTCAATAAACTGCTTTTTACTTACCAGCCAGTCTCAGGGGATGATAGAGGTGAAAGGGCTTCAGAAAGGAGAGGAAATGAAGGGCATGAGTAAGTGTATAGGCACAGAAGAAGAAGAAACAAAACATATGGTGAAGCAATGAAAATAAATCCACACTGTAAAATAACACCCAAAGAAAACAGACAGCTGGGAAGAAAAAAGAACATAAATATGACAGTCAAGAGGAAAAAAGTCTCTGAAAAGAAACGTGTTTGAATACTGTTAAAAAAGAAACAAAACAGCTTCAAGCCTGCTCAAGTTTAGCTTGTTCAACAGGGTATGGTAGTTAGGATATGCCAGTTTCTCCAGCCAGTGTTACCCAAATTAGCGCTGTAATTGAGGTTAGTTCTTTGAATTATGAAGGTATCTGACTGGGAACCCTTTACGTCTGGGAGCTGGAAAGAAAGTCTGAATAAACAAACCATCATTTTGAAAATATTTACTAAAGAACAGCGGTGAAATACTTTTGTGTTTACGAATACAAAAAAAAGGGCAAGAATACTGCAAAATATTACGTCGGTTAAAAAAAGAATATTTGATCACTTAGGTAAAAAAAAAATGTTATAAAGGGGAAAGAAAATAGATCACAATGAGCTGGGCCTCCAGCTGAGATCATTGTAAAGATGTATTTCACTTCTTTGCTTGTATAATTTATCACAGAAGACTACAATAATAGGAAAATTCTGAGGTTTCCCATTATTTCTCTCTAAATGGGTGAATCTTCTACAGTCTTCAGGGTGTTGTTTACTGACTTGGAAACTCTAGTACGGTATTTGCCATTTTTAGAATCTTAGACACTTAATATACTAAATCATGCACAGATGCTCAAATGTTAGTCTCTGAAAGCTATTCCTGAAACCCCACAGAATGAAGCACAGCAAGGTTTTAAAAGACAAGGTGTAGGAGGGCTCCTGAGAAGAATGTTGTAGAATAAATACCTCAGTAACAGAGAAAATCTAGGCTACAACTTTTCCTGTTATATTCCTGCTTTGTGGGACATAATAACTGAAATATAGCAATAAATAATACATTTTCATATACATAAAATAATTCACCATCTTTCTTCACTCTATTTTGCAATCATGGAGTGCACACAATTCTTAAAGTTCAGAGAAGTTAAGATGTTTTGTCTGGTCAAGAAGGACAGTGAAAGTCACTTTCAGTCAGAAAACTGGACTCTGACAGAAGTACGTCTGAAAACTTAATTTCTCCACAGTTTAAAAGGTTTGAGAAGTAATCGAGAGAGTCTAAGTTATTTTACCACATGTATAAGTGCCTGCTATGGATAAAATATTGTACTATATGATAGTATAGCCATATATTATTTACAATAGTATATAACAGACATATAGTTATACCTATATAAAAATACACTACATAAAAGTGTGATCTAGAAATAATGCAAAATACATATATTGCAAACACTACATCAGAAGAGCACTTTATGAGAATAACATGCACCTACACTAGTCTCAGACAGCTACTGAGAAAGAGTATGATGAAAGTTATCTATAGAAACATTTTTATTTTGGCGCCTTTTGATGTCAGTAATTAAGTACTTACACTGATAAATAAGTATAGAAGACCATAGTAACACAAGCGCTGGAGTGGCAGACAGGCCTCAACAGAGACTAATTAACACAGGCCCTCGAGTCATTAGCACGTTCCCAGTGTCTCTAGTACTTTCCTGGGAGAAAAAGCTAACACTTTCCAGACTTCACCTTGGCCTCATGGTCTCCCACCACAGTGGCTGCAGACAGACCCATTTGGCTGTCCTTCCAGAGACGAGAAATGCTTCTGAAGAGAGGTTATTTCCCTCTCAGGCACAGGCTGACTTTGTCTACTCTTTCCTTCAGCTCGTCAAGAGAGTTACCTAATCAGAGACTGGTGCTCCTCCTGTTTGGCTGGCTGAAATTTAGGCATTTAGGTTAAGGTAGGCAACCTGGGCAGTCGAGCCACTGATGGGTGCACCTTCAGCACCTTCTAGTATAGTTGCCACAGCAAGGGCAGTGCTGGAGGTCCCATTCACTTGTTCTCTTTCTCACTTTCTGTTTTCTTACTGACACTGCTAGTTGGCTGGCTCACAACAGGCATGCATACATCACCCTTACCGTTTCCTTCCTCAAAATAACTGAAGAGAAAATGCTATCCATATACTGCTATTATAGAAATAAAAACATTTCCAAATACATTTCATACAAAATACTTACCATTAGCCTCAATTTCTGAGTAGGACAATACTTCTAGATGTCGCACCTTCCCACAGGATATGAATACCATTTACTTGCCAGTAATCCTTACTTATACAGTGGTGCATGGTGTCCATATATAGATATAACTTCAGCTGGGAATGTATAAGACAAATACAAGAAGATTACAGTACTAGATGAACAAAAGTGTTTAACTTAATCATAAAATACCACAGACAGCCTTTCTGATTGTCAGTTGTAGTACAGTCCTCTGAATGAATTTCTGTGCCAATTGCTTTTCTTGAAGAAAGAGAGAGGGAAAAAGTTACCTGATAGAATAGAATGGAAAACTAACTTGACATCCAGTTGATTGCTTACCTGAAAAAGTGGTAAAAAAGCTACACATATTTTTTTTTCCAGTGTCCTTTAATACAACTCATTTTGGCTCTTTATTAGGATTGCGGTGAAAAGAAGCGTACCAAAAACTACTTAACACTGATGCAACTGGAGATTTTGTAACAGAAAATACTTAAAAAAAAGATATGAAATTAACTATCAAGGAAAAAAAGTTTGCTCCAACTTTACTACTGAAAAGAAGACAGAACACAATCACAAGGTACTTTTATTGTACTGTTTATACACGCAAGTTATTTTGCTTGGAATAAGCAAAAGGTCCTTACTGTAGGCTCTACAATGTGCCAGACACACAGAAAATTATCAGTAAGTCATCAGAATGTAACAAATTCCTATGGAGGGGAAGAAACCGAAGAAAAAGATTCCTAGTAAATTGGAAGTCTTAAGATGTGGATTAAAAGTTCAGATGATTCTCTGAACAAAATGTTCTATTTTACTAAAATATATACACGTAACACATTTCAGATTGAATGATGATATACCTTATATTATGTATGTGTATGCATGTATAAATTTAGAATAATATGTGTATACATATATCTTCCCAATATTGAAATTTTCTCAGACTGGAGGAATTTTTTAGTACAGCAATTATAATCTAGTCTATTCATAGCTAATAAATATTTGTAACAGTTAAACCGCTTACTTAAAAATATTGCCAGTGAACTAACAAGGACAGACTGGTTGATGAAATAAGTAATTTTAATCTTATCCTATGATGCGCTTTCTCTTTATATATTTTACTATATACACTGAAAGACGTGTGGTAAGCTTCAAACACTCATAACAGTTTGCCTTTCTTTTTGGAAAGCCAGTAGTAGCACTGATGATCAGAAGAGTCTGTATATCTAGCCTTGTTAGAGAGATTCTGTTTTCTTGAAATAGGAACTTTCCAGGTGCTGGTATTCCAGACACAAGGCAATGTCTATTAGCAACTAACACTGCAAAGCTGCAGGCTAGGTAGGACCAGAGTAATGACTCCTGTGACTGGTGCGGTTAGTGACTTTCTCCCTGAGTTCCTGTTCTGGCTAGTATTCGCTACTTTGCTCTATACTCTCTGTTTTTTTGCACAGTACACTGCATCAGTGAAAACAAAACAAAACAAAAAAAGCCTTGAATTGAAAAACTCTACTTTTAATGTGACAAATTTCTCTAATTAAGTTGCTTCAACAGGCCACGGAATTTATTTTCCAAACAAACCTGTCAACCACACAAAGAAATGCCTTGGTGTTGGACTAGAGGCAATACGTTAAGACTGGACTCAGCAGAAGAGCAGAGAACTTCTTTCTCTTTTTTTTTTTTCATAATGAGCAAGCACTTCTGTAAAATGAAAAGTCTAGAGATATTAGTATCTCTCTAGCAACAGAGGTACACACTTTGTTTAAATTGTGATGAATGTCACAAAACTCCTTCTGAAATCAGCATAGCTATGTGTATGAAAGGTGGAGTGTCATTACAAATGAGTCATCATTTTATCTGCTTCTAGCCATTCAACAGGCATCTGGTCTAAGCTTTCAATCTAAACAATTTACAGAGTCAGTGGAAAGAGTGAAACACTTCCAGAAAGGGAGTCAGCCCTCCTGTGTAGGTGTCTAAAATAGGGGAGATATATTACCAGCTAGAGATGCCTCTTTGTTTTGAATGACAGGAACAAGAAGTAAGTTAAATAGCTTAGACCAGATGCTAGATCTTAGACAACTAATGTTAAGTAAATCCCACACTGAGTACCTGCACTAAATGGGAAAAACTAAATTGAAGACTCAGTGTGGCTATGACCAAATTTGCTTAAATTTAGTGAGGGTTTTTTCTTCTTCCACATATACCAACTGATGAAAAGATGAACTTCACTTTCATTGCAATGTGCACCTTCTGTTTCATCCATTACTTATTAAAACGATAAAGTTAAAATTATACTGTTTTTTGGGGAGTCCGTTTTGAGAGTTGTCCACATTTCTTCACTGAGAAAATCAGATTTCACTTTGGCAATGCAAACTCCATTGTTACTCACTAATCTTACTCACACATTAGGCAGGGCTTTGCAAAAGCCCAGCATTACGCTTCAGAACCACAGAAAGAAGTCTGGAGGTTTTGAAGATTTGAAAAATCTTTGAAAGCATGGTCTGGTGACCCCTTTCCAGAGCCCGCTGGGGTCACTGGAAATCTTTGCATATACTTCTAAAGGCTCTGGATCAAATCACACACACTCCACCTCTCATACACATAACTACGATCATTTCAGAAACAGTTTTGTTATATCACAATTCAAGGAAAAATTAAATTGACTGCACAGAGATAATAAATCTCCCCAGACCGTCTGCTTAAACTGAGAATGTATGAGCTCCACCATGTTTCTCTATTGAAATAGACTTTGCTATTCCATGTTAGAAAAAAATGTGTGTTTAAAATTCTGCAGCTGTCTATGCAATGCTGATCTGCAGCCAGAATGAATAATTCTAAAAGGCTGATGTTTGAACACATACTACAGCACAGCAGAATTAAAGATTAAAGTTCAAGTGCTGCAATTTAAAATTATTGATCAATGGCAATTTTTGACACCCTTGGGTTAGTCTTGCTGGCATATGGCAAGCAAGCAAACCAAGAAGGTTAAGTATGAAACATCAGTACCAGTGTAACTCACTTTCTTTAGTTTTCTTAGATTTATAAAACTGTTGTCTTTCTCCTGTGTGCTTGATGTGTGCATCACAGCAAGGCATATCTTGAAGACCATGTCTTCTGAGCAGGGCAAATTGGAGAGAATATTGAAAAGGAAAGGTGCTTGTCTGTTCTTACTGATTCGTTGGATACGCTGAAAAAAACCATGTACATGTTACTGCTACACTTTATTACGTTAGGGAAGCTTCAGACTATCTTCCATCTACCCTCAACTTTTCAAAATTGTCTTCAAAATTTCCCCATATCATACACGATTTTTTCTTATTACACCTAGAAGTTATAGAAAGAACAACATGTCTTGTCAGCTGCGTACTTACTAGATGTTATTAAACATATTTTGATTAATACACATTTGACAAGGTTTCGGTTATGATATTGAGTATCTTATACTAAATGGTGCTTCTATGTCATTTTATTATTCACCACCAATCCATTCATTATGACATTTAGGGCTACTCTTGTAAGGTATATGCTGGTACAAGGAATAGTGTGGCCAACGGGAGTAGGAAAGTGATAATGCCCATGTACTGTGCACTGGTGAGGCTGCATCTCAAATACATGTTCAGTTTTGGGCACCTCACTACAAGAAAGATGTTGAGTTGCTGATGCATGTCCAAAGAAGATCAACGAGCCTGGTGAAGGGTCTAGAGCACAAGTATTACAAGGAGCGGCTGAGGGAACTGGGATTGTTTAGTCTGGAGAATAGGAGGCTGAGGGGAGACCTCATCACCCTCTACAACTGCCTGAAAGAAGGTTGTAGTGAGGTAGGTGTTGGTCTCTTCTCCCACGTAACTAGCGATAGGACGAGAGGAAATGGCTTCAAGTTGCATCAGGGGAGGTTTAGATTGGATATTAGGAAAACTTTCTTTACTGAAAGAGTGGTCAGACATTGGAACAGGCTGCCCAGGGAGGTGGTAGATTCCCCATCCCTGAAGGTGTTCAAAAACTTGTAGATGTGGCACTTCGGGACGTGATTTAGCAGGTATGGTAGTGTTTGGTTGATGGTTGGACCTGATGATCTTAGAGGTCTTTTCCAACTTTAACAATTGTATGTTTCTATGATTCTACACTCCTTTCTGCAAGATTTCTGTCCTTTTTTGGACAGCGTATAAGACCTGGATTCTGTTCATTTGTAAGAATTTCAAGAATGATTCTACAGTTTTCAAAAGCAAATGTATTAAGAGTAAAAAAACATTTTGCCTTTCTACAGTCCCTCTGTAGTTTCATTACTGTAATCGATGGCCTTGCTGGACTTGTCGAATGCAAGACAAAAGACAAACAGACTGAGGTTGTCAAGAGCCGAAGAGCTAACAAAGGAAGTAAATAACTGGTGCTTATCTTATCAGACAAA
>Ga0065711_1011666_pt1 | contig 13640 bp, 17 predicted proteins | sample Hoacrofraction12_FD_59098 | JGI IMG/M metagenome (GOLD analysis project Ga0065711, IMG submission 59098) | Hoatzin crop microbial communities from Cojedes, Venezuela - Epithelial fraction 12 v2 (version 2) | ecosystem: Host-associated > Birds > Digestive system > Esophagus > Crop | place... | reverse complement strand
TGTGGAGTCTCCTTCTCTGGAGATATTCCAGACCTGCCTGGACGCGGTGCTGTGCAGCCTGCTCTGGGTGACCCTGCTTGGGCAGGGGGTTGGACTGGGTGACCCACAGAGGTCCCTTCCAACCCTGACCATGCTGTGATTCTGTGATCTCCCGGTGTCTGCCGGCACTGGGGCCGCTCTGCTTCGGGGCGGCGGTGGGTGAGCCCGGGCTCTGCTCTCGGCGTTGCTGTAGGAACAACGCTGCGAGAGTCAGCGGTGTGCGAGAAAGTTCCCGAGCCAAAAAACAAACGTCGGGTGCCGTGCAGGGTGGGGATGGGGCTCCTTCCGAACCACGCCTGGCGCGCACCGAGTCCTGCCTCGGGATTATGTGTATTATTATATCCACACGCGGATTGCTTTTTCGGCAGCGCCGGCTTTCCTTTCTCCAGCAATTTCCTGAAATAACGTTAGGGAAATGTGAAAATCTTGAACTTTTGAACCTCCCCGGAGGACGGTGTGCAGGGGGGTGGCGGCGGGAGGAGGGGACGCCCGCCTTCTGCCTGCCGTGTATTTTGGCTATAGGGCCTGGGGATGGGGAGGAGGGGGCTCACCAGCCCCCCAGCCTGCGGAGGAGCCGCATCAGCGCTGCCCCTTGTTAATTAATGGCTCTCTCCTCGGTGGGTCACAGAGGCGAGGAAGCCAGAGGAAGTTTTCTTTTGCTCGCAGATGCCGGGGAGAAGGGGAGTGCCTGGGCTGGGTGGCAAGGGCAGGGGGTGACACGCGGGGGTGATGGATGGGGCCTCGGGTTTTCGGCCGGGCTCTGGACACCGGTGGGGAAGAGAGAGGGGAAGGGGGGTACGCTGCGCCTGGAAAGTACTTTTCCCTCTGATGAACTTCAGAGGCGTATAAATCACTGCCGGGCTGCAGCTGCGAAGCATGTGACGCTGGCAAATTAATGGTCCTTCGGAAAACGCCGGCCATCACGCTCCCCTCCTCGCCTCTTAAAGGCGCAGCCGGCAGCCGGGCCAGCCCCAGGCGTGGGAATCGGGGGGTCAGGGCTCGGGGAGCCTGGTGTGCCTGCCGGTCCCTGGGCAAGCCTAGGGGGGGTGCCTGCGGAGGGGACAAGCTCTGCATGGTGCAAAGCTCTCCGTGGTCCAACATAATCAATGGTGCTAAGCTCTCCATGGTTCGAAGCTCTCTGTGGTGCAACACAATCCATGGTGCAAAGCTCTCCGTGGTTCGAAGCTCTCTATGGTGCAACACAATCCATGGTGCAAAGCTCTCCATGGTGGAACACTGTCCATGGTGCATCATAGTCCGTGGTGCAAAGCTCTCCATGGTGGAACACTGTCCATGGTGCATCACACTCCGTGGTGCAAAGCTCTCCATCGTGGAACACTGTCCATGGTGCAGCACAGTCCGTGGTGCAAAGCTCTCCATGGTGGAACACTGTCCATGGTGCAGCACAGCCCATGGTGCAAAGCTCTCCATGGTTCAAAGCTCGCTGTGGTGAAAAGCTTTCATTCCTGCAAAGCTCTCTGGTGCAAAGTTTTCCATGGTGGAAAGCACTCCGTGGTGCAAAGCTCTCTGTGGTGTGACACTCTCCATGGTTGACTGCTGCTCTGCTGCCTGTGGTCCCTGTGCAAACAGGACCGAGATGCTCCTGGGGATATTATTTTTTCTGAGGTGCCTTGGGCGCAGGGTGGGTGCCTGCAGGAAGCTCCTGGTCTCTGGGTAGTGGTGCCTCTGCTGCGCGGGGCTCTTATGCACGGGCGGTGACCATGGGAGGACAGAGACACATGGCGTGGATCTGGGGCAAGCCAAGCCAAAACCTTATGGTAGCTAGGGTTTTGAATTTGCAGCCCAGGTGAATGTTATGCCGGGGGCTGGCCACCCGCCGGGCGCAGCAGGGGACTGTGGGGTGTCTTTCTCACGGTGGCATCGAGATGCCAACATGTGCCAGGGCTGGGTGTCCACGCTGGCGAGGCACAGCCATCCCGTGCAAGCCTCGCAGGCAAACTGCTGCAGGGCTGGGGGGCAGTGGGAGGCTCCCTGGGTCACCCAGGGCCCGGTGGGCCACCAGCCAGCTCCCAGCCCGCTGCCTCCCAGTTGCACCAGCTTGCTCCTCTTCCTCGCTCTCGCTTTCACAAGCAGCAGCAGAAGAGGAGAGGAATCCAGCACTGCGACTTCTTGCCCAGCGCTGCTGGTATGCAGGAGGGGGAGGGAGGCGAGCCACCAGCAGAACAGTTAAAAATTACTAAATACTTCCCTAATATAATTAGGTTTCCATGCAAGCAATTGCCTTAATCGCCGGAGGGATGTGGGGCAGTGGGGAGGGAGCCAGCTCGGGCTTTCCCTGCGCTGCCGCTCCAGCCGGCGTTTCCGAGCCCGGCACAGCGATGCTGCGCTGGACCCAGGGCCTTGGGGTGGGGGAGATGGCCTCATTGAAGCCCAAGTGAGGATGTGGCCCAGGCTGAGCAAGAAGTAATTAAAAGTGTTTCGAAAACACGGCGGGGCTGGAGGCGAGCGCTGGCGGGGAGCTCGGTGGGACCGATGTCAGCCCCCTCGGATGGGGTCGTTATGCCGGGAGAAGAGCTTGGAGGCTACGCCGACACGCTGCAGTTTAAATCGCTGTTTATTTTCTAACTGTTGGAGCAGGGAAACTTAAGCAGGCAGGCAGGCAGGAAAAAACCCCAACACAGCCCACTCTGTGATTTACGTGGTAAAGGAGATAAGTGGGGATTTAAAGAGAAGGGAATATATAATGGAGACGAACGTGTAATATGAGCACGGATCCAAACAGAGAGATCGTAATCAGAAGTGTTAGGAGAAGCTGAGGTTTATTAATGAAACGTCTCATCCAGTTGTCAGCTGAAGAGGAGCAGCCTTTCCCCAGCAGCCAAGGTGGAGGGGGCGGACGGGGGGATTGCGCTCGGCGTCCCCGCTCCGTCGCAGAGATGGAGGCTGCCGCCTTCTCGCCCCCGCAGATGATTCTCGGGCCCAAAAGCTGAGGCCGGGTTGGAGGAAAGAAGGAAGTACATGGTTTTTAAGAAGCTGCACGGTGTCATTTTCCTCGCTGTAATCTGCTGTAGAAGTCAGGAGCTGGCAGAGCTCTGCAGCGGGGCTGAAACTGCCCAGGGAAGGGCTCGTTGAAGCCTTCCTCAAATCCCCACTCCTCTTCTCCACTCTGCTGCCCAGCGCTCTGCCAGTGGGTGCAGTCCCTCTGGGAAGGCACGGTGGACACTCGGCAGCTGGCAGTAAATGTGCTTGCGGCCTCGGGAGCAGCCTCAGCTGCTGGGTTCAACGGTGCGCCTGGCCGTGGGTCTGTGCGGGGCTTTTCCACGGCTCCGACCCGCTCGTGGGGGCAAAGCACTCCCGTCCAGCTCATTTCTCCCTCTGCGTCTTCCTCGCTGCTCTCCCTGAGACCAGTGCTTGGCTGCCCTGCTGTCCCCTCCGTGCTCCTCACCCGACTGCAGCCAGGTCGTGATGCCCGGGCACGTCTGGGAACGGCTGCTGACCCCGTGCTGGTGGCCACGTTGGCTCACGGAGCCGTGGTGTTAGCTGGGACAAACGCTGCTTCTCCACAGCCGGGCGCAGCCCCGGAGGTGTTGGTGGCTGTGTGGAGAGCACGGAGCGCGCAGCGCACCGCGTCGGCATCGCCGGTTTCCAGCAGCCGCGTGGCTGGGCATCCGGCTGCTTCGCTCTCTCTGTGCGGTGCGGTGGGTCTGCTGCCCGCATGATGCGGGGCACGCGGCGTGGCTCGCCGAGCGCCGGCGCTTGGGGTGATGCCGTGGGAGATGCACACCAGAGCACGGCGGACTGTCTGCCTCTTTCCTCCTCCACTTGCTCACTTTGGGCTCTGCCCCAGCATTGCCATCTTCATCCGTTGGGGTTCCTCCGGCACGAGGATGATGCTGGTGTCCGAGGGGTTAACCCGGGGCCCTAAGGAGCTCTGGCAGGGAAAGGCTCTGGCTGTGCACAAAGAGAACATTTTTTTAGGGGTCTTTCCCCTTCCCAGGCCCTGGCAGTTATCTGCAGGCTGACAAAATGCCTGGAACGCGGAGACCCATTGGACATTGACCCAGCTGCACCGAGCCCAATTAGCTGAGGCTATCTGATTGGACTTGGCGCAGCCTAATTAGCTTTGGACTTGAACCAGAAACTCAAACCCAAAGGCAGCTTGCATCCAGACCATCCTTTGCTGCAGCCTGCCCTGGGAGGGAGAAATGCTTTCCCAAGCTGCTTCTGTGCCCCGGGATGGGGGAGCAACCCACCAACCCTGCCTGCCCATCCCTCCGGCCACGCAGCTGTGTCGAGGGGGCTTAAACCTTCCCTCCTGCCCAGCGCCATACTGGACACAGGGGGGTCACGGAGGGCTGGAGGCAGCTTCTTTCAAAAAATGATGCGTGCCATCTGGTTTCCAGAGGGAACTTCCTTTTCTTGAAGGTGACCTGGCTCTGGGAGCCGCCTTAGTCTTGTCAGGAACCTTCCTGGGTAGGCACCTAGTTCTCAGGTTGTTTCTCCTGGACCTCCAGCTGCGGTGCACAAAGTGGGTGGTTTGTCCCTGAGGCAACTGGCTCGCTCCGGAGCATGCTCTAGTCGTCGGTGGAGATGTGAAGAAGCTGCTGAGATGGGAAGGAATGGCTGTTTTGGGACCCCGGGATCTTTTGCCTGTCTGGGTTTCCAGCTCCGTATGCTCTGTGAGCATTAAAGTACAAAAGTGCTGGTGGGAAGGGACCGCTGGGGCTCTGTTGACCGACCTACCACCAAGCACGGGCTGTGAGGTGGGCGTTTCTCCAAGGAGACTTGGAAAATGGTGTTCCCATGGGCTGCCCTTGCACAGCTCCCAGCAGCGAAGCCTTCTGGAGGGATGGCTCATCCCACTTGGATGCTCATGAGATGACTTCTGACCAGAGGACACCTCAAGGCTTGCTGGGTCTCAACTGAGAGATGGGAAGACCCATGTGGCTTTGCAGTCCCCTGCTGTCGTCCAGCATCCCCTAAGCAAAACTACCATAACTGGTTTTCTGGAAAACCAGTTAGCGGTGTTGCCTTTTGCTGGTCATGGTGCAGCTGGTGGCAGCACAGCTTCAGGGTGTTGGGATGCCAGCTGCACGCTGACGGTGAGCACCAGCCACTTTAGATCAATTAAAGCCCATTATGCCAAGTGAATGACTGTAATTATCTCAAATCTGGATTAATGCACGTGCACAGCACTGTAATATAATCCGTCTGGCCGGTGGTTTGTAGGCCGTCGTTGCTGGAAGCCAGACGCAGAAGGGGATCCGCAAACCACGGCCATATCCTCCCCCTCTCACCTCCTGCTGCTGTCTCAGACCCCGAGGATGGAGCTGGTCCTGCCGGACGGATCCTGCACGCGTAGTGTGGGACCTTTCAAAGCGACATGGGCTGGCGGTTGCTCTCAACGCTGACCGCAGGTGGGAACAGAAGAGCAACTGGGAAGTGTGGAGGTGGTGTCGCTCCTGCCACCGCCTCCGGTCAATCCCCGTAATTAGCAAAACCAGGGTAGATGGAGCACTTCCCCCGGTGTCCTGGGGCTCTCTGCACCTCCAGGACCCATCGGTGAGGGGGAACATGGGTTTAGCCCAGAGATCTCAAAGCCAGTGGGAAGGAGAGCCGTCGGGCTGCTCCCGCTCCTGGCCTTGAGCATTTGGCTTCTTCCAGGTCTCCTGGAGGGAGAAGATGGAGAGCTGCTGGGTCCCGTCCCCAGCCCCGGGCAGGGCAGGGCTGCTGCACGGCTGGGGGGTCACGCTGCCGGGGCGGTGGGCGGCGTGTGATCCGGGCTCACCGGTGAGCCCGGCACGTGCTACATGGGTGGCTCATTGCCGAGCTCCTGGGGGAGCTTCGACGTGAGACGAAACTTCTCCTCTTTCTGCTAGAGCGAGCCTAATGCTTTTGAGCTCCGCTTGCGTCTCGCTGGATCGTGCTTGGTTTTCCGTAGCTCAGAGTGTAGCACCCCCTCAAGGGCAATTAGATCGCTTCCAATTTGCCCGTAAGCCCATAAAACTGCAATTGAATCTAATTAAAAGGCCATAATGAGCTTCAGCAACCTGCGGGACCACTGCGCTTTTGCTCTCACCGTGCTCCTTTCGGAGAACGGGATGGAGTCAGGGAGGCTGCCAGGGTCAGTGTCTGCAGGGAGGATGAGGAGCTCCCAGCAGAGCTCCCCGGTTCCTGGGATGGGACAGGCGGACGTGGGGAAGCACCCAGGTGCCACCACCGCCCCATGCCCACGCTGGCAATGCCCGTTGGAGAAGGCTGAAGGGACCCCTGGGTGCAGCCCTCGCTCTGTCTTGGCAGAGCAGAGGGAGCATCTTCCCCTCTGTCGGCGTCTTCTGCTGCTGTGGTGCCTTCAGCGACGCTCACGGGGGCTGGAAGGGTGGCAGCAGGCACGAGTCCCCTCTCGGCATGGCCCAGTTTGCTCCTGGCTGTGTTTGGGGAAGGTTAGCGGCAGGGGACGGTCGCGGTGGTGGGTGCTCAGCCCTCGTGCTTTGGGTCCCCCAAATCTCCCATTCGGGGGTGCATGGGGCCAGCCCAGAAGATGGAGAGATGCAACCCCAAGCAGGGTTTGCCCGGGGGCTCCTCACCCCGCCATGTTCAGAGCAGAGAGCTGCACCCCAACGCCCGGGGCTCGGAGGGGACGGCGAGCCCCCGCTGCGGGCTGCTCCTGGCTGCAGTGGCACGAGCTCGGAAGAGCCGCCACGCTGGGTCCTGGAGCAGGCGTCTCCCGGCCCCGCTGCCAGCCCGGCAGCCCGGGCAGCGGCACGACACTGCGCCCTTCATCGCCTGTCCCTGCAGCGGGTTCCCAGCCAGTAAATTAGGGACGCTGGCTGAGCCGCTGACAGCGGAACAGAGCGCATTGTGAGAGCGGGGACAGCGCTGGCCCTTGAGGGATGAAATCGGAGCCTGTAATTTCTCAGGACTGTTGTGACATCTTTGCACAAGCGTGTGATTGAGTCACATTTGCTTTATCAGCAGAATCCTTGTTTGCCTGGGTGCACCCTCCCCCTCCACCCGTCTCTGCCAGGCTGGGGGGGCCGAGCTGCGCTGCCCGCTCCCCTCCCCCTGGGCTCGCCGTCGCGGCTGCCTCTGCCCCTCGCTCCCAGGGGCTCCTCACGCTTCCCGTCTGTCACGCTCTCCCGCTTGCTCACGCTTCCTCCTTTCGCCTTCCCCACCCGCCACCCCGGCTCCTGCCCAGGGGGGCTCGGGGTCTGCCCCGCGTGCTCGGAACGCGGGTGGGGAGAGGGTGGGTGGCGGGGGTCCGCGCGGGGCAGGAAGCCGGGCGTGCTGGAGGAAGAGGCGTTTGCAAGCGTTTCCTCCGGTGACACGGCGGCTCGCGGGGAGAGCAGCTTCTGGAAAATTCCTCTGCTGAGTCCTTCCCCTCCGAGACGGGAATAGCCCCTGCAGGCTTCCGGCTCTACCCATGGCTCTGGGAGCGGGCTGGGCTTTTACTGGGGTCCTGAGAGGGTGGGATGGGGTTTTTAAGACAAAAAAAGACAAAATGAACCCCCATGCCGGAGCAGAGCGTGCTTTGTCTGTGCTCGCCAGCACACACACGTCCGCAGTGCGGCTGTTCCCCCGCTCCCTGCCAGCTCTGAAGCAGCAGGCAGCAGCATCCCACGTTTTGGTGTGGGTCCTGCGGTGGGGGATCAGCAGACCTCTGGGCACCCAGGTGATGGGGTGGGTTAGGGGTGAGCATCTCCTAAAGGAGACCCCGTGGTGCCTTAAGCCAGGCTGATGGAAAATGGGAACACTGGTGAGCCCGTGGTCCCACGCAGATTGCCTGCGGAGAGACACCCAAATGCCACCCAGCACTTGCCAGCCCCAGCCCGCGGTTGCAACCACACGGTCGTCCTTCCCCTTGGGGCTTTGCTAATGTTATCTGCAAAGTTGTGTCTGGAGGAGAAAATAAAACAGGACAGAGAGGGAGAGCGGGCGTTGGAGCTGCAGGGACGACTGTGGCCCAGCTCTGCCCCACGGGGTAGGGGTGCTGCCCGTGCTGCCACGAGGTTTGGGGTGGGTACCATGCCGGAGAGCCCACGTCTGCCCCGTCCCGTGGCCTGGTGGTGGGATGCTTTTGCACTTCTTCTTCCCCTTCGTCTTCTGGGAGGAGAGCAGAGGTTTCCCTGAGCTGCTGCGGTGGGGACTCAAGCCGGGGAAGGAGAGGCTGGTGTGCAGAGCACCGTGGAAAAGCTGCTTGCGGGCACTGTAATCTCATGCCACAGCCCATCAGCCCCGTAAGGTGAAATCCTGGCAATGTCCTCCTGCCGGGGAAACCCCCTGGAAGGGGACTCCAATGCCGGGCTCGAAGCCTCGAGACGTGGCTCTGCTCCTTGCCGGGTTTGCCGGTGGCCGTGCCGAGCAGCCTTGCTGTCGGGGTTCAGCTGGCTCGGACGCGAGCAGGGAGCTGGGAGTGAGAAGCTGTGTGGCTTTGAGGTTTTAGTTTGGTCAAAGTGAAACCTGGTGGGAGGAGGAACCCACCCGGAGCAGAGAGCAGCCGAAACCGAGCTTCTCACCGTCCCCGAGCGGCTCGAACCACCGCAGCGTCACCCGGCACTTCTCAGGGGAAAGTGCTGGGCACGGCTGACGAAACCCTCGCGAACCTCGGAGCAGGTTCCCGAAGAGAAACCGCACGTGGTGGTTTTTAAATGGCCGCGAAATGACACGTTTCTGTGTGCTGTCCCCTGTGCAGGCTTTGGGGGGGTGTGAGAGGCGTGTTCTGGGGTTTGTCTTTGTGCTGAAGTCTAGAAATGTAAAAAGGAAAAACATTTCAAGTTACTTTTTGGTGAAATCACAGCTTCTCAGGACCAACACGCTTGACTGCACTACGGTCCAGTGCTCCTGCAGCCGTTTGCTCGTCGCTGTGGGGTGCACGTGGCAGCAACGCTCCAAAGGGACGTATGGATAACGTACGGCTGCGCCTGCCGACGTCTCGGGGTGTCCGCTCCCAGGGGTGCCAGAGTTTAAGGGGATCGGTTGCCTCTCCTCGCTGGGCAAAGGGCTATAAATGCAGTTTGTGTGCCTGAGCCACAAGGTGATGCCTGTTTCTTGGACCCGTGGGTGGCTTTCCGGGCTAACAGCCGCGGTTTTCTCCCGGAGTTTGCCGAAGTCGGGCACTGTCAGGTCCATGGCAGCAACCAGCATTGGAGAGGGAAGAGGCGGTTCTTGCTCCATCCTCACTTCAGTTCTCAGCTGTGCTGGTGTAAACTGAGAGCAAACATACTCAAGATTGTAGGCCAGGGGCTATTTAAATTTATCCACTGTAAATATACTCTCTGTTCGCTCGATTTTTTGATCAGGGACAAAAGTGAGGACCTGACCTCTTGTGGTCATTATATTCCCATGGCAATTTTCACATGAAAACTACGGTCAAACCCTCGAGTCCTGCCCGGATTTGCTGCCTGCCCGTTGCCCGCAGCATCCCGCTTCGTCAGCGGGTGCAGGCTGTTTGCCACCGGTACCTTGGAAGGCTGTGCCGGCCGCGCTGCGGCAGGCGAGAGGAGGGGGAAACCTCCGTCGTTTGAGGTTCCTGGGGTGGAAAGCACGTGAGGAGGTTTCTGTACGACTTTTCAGGAATGAGAGCGAATGGACAGTGCTTCTCGCTACCGTGTTTATTTAGGGAAACACCACCCGCAGAGGCACCGAAAGGAAGAGCAGCGCTCTCCGTGCTCGATGCGCTGCATTGACTTGCAGGTTCACGTTCACCAGGTTTGAACCTGGTCTACACCAAAGTGACACCCGAGAGCAGAGGAGGAGGACATTTCCGAAAGCCCCATCTTAGCTGCCGGTCCCGCTCCCCTCCAAACGTGGCCCCACAGCGCTGCAAAGCCCCGGTGCGCAGGGCTGACTTAAGGAAGGGAGTGGCAACCCAAATTTAGAATTTCCTGCTGCTTAATACCCAGAATTGATCTGCTTTCTGATTAAGGAGGAAGAGGTGCTGAGAAAAAAAAAAAAAAAAGAAAAAAAGCGGAAGCGGAGGGGNGTGGGCGGCTTTCCAAATCTCAGCTGGCGTCAGGGCTGGGTGCAGGGGGTGCTGGCACCGTGACGGCTCCCTGCAGCCGTGGGTCGCCTGCAGACCCCTCTGATCCCACCCGGATGGGCTGCGGGGTTGTGTCCTGGGTCTGCAACCCTCCTTGGCCACAGAAAAGCACAGCTCTGGGCGTCTGTTTGTGCCTTGAGTTATGTTTTTTTTTTTCACTTCCCCTCGCTCAGAAGCAGACTGCCGAGCCTCCAAGCTGCTGAGTAAACTCCCTGGACATGCGAGAAAAGGTTTTCCAGCAGAGCTAGGTCACTGTAGTTTTACTGGCAAAGCCTCTTAAGCATAAATGAAGATTATACTGGCGAAAGCTTATGCTGGTACGGTTTATTCTGGTACAAATGAGCTGTCCTGGGAAAAAAGCACCTCTGCGCTGTTGTAATTGTTTCTGCTCTGGGACATTTTGTGGTCTAGAAATGTTAAAATCACAGCCCTTCTTGTGATATTGCAGCGTCAGCAAAAGCTGTTCGTAGCTGTCGGGCTGCTGCAGACGCACCCCGGCCGAGCAGCAACCCGTGAAGAGTCTCGTGTGCTGGATGGTAAAATGCGACAGGAAAGCATTGCGAGGGCTGGTGACGTGGTCGGATGCTTTCAGCAACCGCAGCTCCCAGAGGGTCCAACCCGCCCGTCCGGGCCGCATCCAGCTGTGGATGTTCGCTGGTCCAAACTGGAGGTTTCTGCTGTTGGCCCCAAGAATGCCAAGGGGATGGAAAATGACAGTGAAGCTGCCCAGGGCCATTGCCCTGGTCAGGCATTGGCACAGGCTGCCCAGGGCAGTGGTGGAGTCACCATCTCTGGAGGGGTTCAAAGAACGTGTAGATGTGGCACTTTGGGACATGGTTTAGCAGGCATGGGGGTGCTGGGGTGATGGCTGGACTGGATGATCTTAGAGGTCTTTTCCAACCTTAGTGATTCTATGACTCTGTGATTTGGTACTTGACTGCACTGCTCGGAGTGCCTCATGCAGCCAGATGAGGATGGGGACAAACATTTTATGAAGGTGTTTTCTTCCCTATTGAAAATTAGTAATAGTAAAAGAGTGCTGTCTGTCATGGAGCCAGCAGGGGAAAAAAAAAGATTGATTCAGCAGTCAAGATGCTAGCCCAGGTCTTGCAATAGCCAGAATCTATTCCCAGCTTTGGCTCCTATTTCCTGCGTGACCTTGGTGAAGGTCACATAAGCCTGCGCCCTGCTTGTACCGTCTGTGCCTGCTCGCGCGGCTCTGCCTCGTCGGGCGCATTGCTCTCCCCGTACCTCGGTTTCCCCGCCCGTGGAGCAGGGGTGGTGGCATCCGACGGAGATCGTGCGAAGGCAGGTATCGGCTCAGGGAAAGGACAGCGATGAGCTCCGTGCCAGAAAAACAAGACTCAGGCTCCTTATCTTGAGGCCAGATCAGAACCTGCTGGCTCTCGTCTCCGGGTGATGGTTTCAGCCGAAGCGTGTTCCTCCGCCGCGGAGCTGAGCTGAAGGCACGCACGTGGCTCCGCACAGACGCACGGCTCGGTCGCTTGAGCTGGATCATGTGGCCCTGCCCTAAATGTCCTATTCTTTGGGAAAAATTCCCATCCAAATTTTGTGGCTCGCGGGTTCGTGGTTTAGAGAAAGAAAAAGAGCTTCACTGCAGATTCTTTGGCTGCTGACGAGCTCTCGTTTCCGATCTCCCGACTGCCATGGGGCATCTTATAAGATATATAGAGGTCGTTGTGTTTAAACAAAGGACACACAGAGAAAATAGCTGCAATTTATGGGTGCGGCAAGAGGGGAAATGCTTTGAGAGCTACTTTTTTGTTGTTGTTTAGAAACAGGCCCAGAGTTTATTTTGGTCAAGAGATAGTCACACACAACGGCTTTAAATGGCAAAACTACGCGAGAAAAATGAACAGTCTCACGCTGCTGGAACTGAAAATGCGTTCGGGAAAAGAACTCCCCTCTTTGCTGCGGTCCCAGCGGTATCCATCAGTTTGGGGGTTCATTTGCTTACATTTGTTTCTGTTAAGGGTATTTCCTCTGTCTAGGCTTTTTTCCTTTTTAAAGTCATTTTTGCTAGAGCCCCTTTAGCATTCAGGGTCCTCAGGAAGCCCATGGTGAGCGAGGAGGGTGGATTTCTCGGGGCTGGCTCTGGATCCCCATCTCTCTGCCTCGAGTCATTATTGCCCCCAAGCGCATCCTCCCGCTGGGAGCGTTCCCCCTCGTGCCGGGGGCTGGCAGCTGCCTCAGGTTGATTTTGTGAAGGAAAAAAAGAAGCAAACCCTTTTCTGTATTTGCTGGTCAGTTGGAGGTGAGCGCTTCCCATTGCTGCCGCTCTTAAGCGGAGGGCGAAGCGCTCGGATGAGGAGTAGAAACTTCCTGGTGTCCAAGGGGTTGCTTCCAACTGGGCTCGGAGTCATGATGCTCTGAAGGAGTTCAGGTCTGGTGCAGATTTCAGAGCGTTTGGCCAAGGGTTTGGGGTGAAAACACAGCCAGATGTGTCCGTGCCTGCGCACACTGCTCCCCACCGGGCCCGTTCAATGCGAGGTCACCCCTCCTCTTGCCTCCGTTCCTTTTTGCTGTTGTTGACTGAATTATTTTCTCCAGACCAGCCCTACCACACACACCCGGTTCCTTGCTGGGTGCCGGGGATCGTGTCTGCTGGGAAGGCGATGGGTGTAAACAGGATGGGTGCGGGAAGCTGGCTCGGGGGTGCGGGGTGCTCGGGGATGGGGGGCTCCTGGGGATGGGAGAGGGTCCGGCCCTGCACGTGCTGTGCTTTCTGACGTGCTGGAGTAGGCACGGGCCGGTCGCCAGTAACCTGCTTGTGACCTCTCCTGCTTTTTCAAAGGAAGGACTGTGCGGCGTTGCCTTCCCTTCACCGGCGGGTCAAGTGCCTGTTTCCCCTGGCCAGGGGATCCAGCGCATCCTCGAAGGTCTCCGTCCATCGCCTTGGCTAGCGGGTGTTTCTGGGGGACCTGCAGAGAAGGGCTGGCTGGGACCTCGTACCCAGACCCACGGCTGCTGCAGGATGAGCTCCTGCCTGTCCCGGACCCGGGATGGCGGCAGGGGCACAGCCCGCGTCCCCGCTCCCCGCAGCGCCCAGCCCTCCTCCTCCTCCCAGCCAAAGTCACCGAACAGCAGAGCACCGGGAAGCAGGATCCCGCTGTGCCAAACCCCAGGAGCAGACGCTGCAGCCTCGAGGAATTTCCCGGGGATCCTGTTGTGCTGCCCGCGCGTCACTCCGCCGCGGGTGACGTGGTGGCCGGCGGTTGTTTTATATCAACATCCTGCGAGCGCCGACGCGAGGCCGGCTCCCCGGGGACGGGGATGCTCGCCTCCGCCACGGCCGCGGAGACGCCTGCCGGGGCCAGCGGTGCTCGTTTCGGCGTTGACGGTGGCACCTGGCTGGAGCACGGGGTCTGGGCACGTGTTCCCTCTGCCTGTCCCAGGCGGGACAGGACACTCGTGCGGAGGGAGCTGGCAATATCCCAGCCCTGGAGCCTAATCCCCATTTTTGCATCCGAGCCCCCTCCCCTCCTCCGCCTCCCCCCGCAGGGATCCGGCTTCTGGCTCTTGTCTGGGAGTTTAAGGAATTATCCATGCAGGGAGCGAGCATCTCCCGTGGCGTCTGTAA